>Ga0169931_10013366_pt1 | contig 11217 bp, 16 predicted proteins | sample Kivu_15m_20L_FD_129675 | JGI IMG/M metagenome (GOLD analysis project Ga0169931, IMG submission 129675) | Freshwater microbial communities from Lake Kivu, Western Province, Rwanda to study Microbial Dark Matter (Phase II) - Kivu_15m_20L... | ecosystem: Environmental > Aquatic > Freshwater > Lake... | reverse complement strand
TACGAGCGAACTGGGCAGGTTAGGGGAAAGTTCGGAAGAACCATGGCAGTAGTGTATCGTCTGAGGGACAAGCTGTGCCTGAATCGATACCTCCTCGACAAGAAAATTGCCTGGGCTACCGATAAGAACGGAAAACTCCTACAAGAGCGCGCACTTTCACTACTTACTGGAATACCAGAAGACCGCAAGTGAGCGCTCTTATTTAATTACCATCCAGTGTATAAAGATGGGTTATGTGGGCGAGGACGAAGGAGGAGCGCTTGTTGGCAGTACTTAAGGATGTCCTTGCTGAATGCTATCGGACTCGAGTTGGATGCTTTACCTAACTCTCGTGATAGTTTATCGAACACCACTTCCCTACAGTATTGCATGAGAGAGCGATCGATGTTTCCGGCAGGGCGAGAGGTATCCAGATCCTTAGGGACATCCATGGGAATTCCGCGAACTTTGATAGATTTCTCAAGGTCGTTTGACAACCGGGACATTTCTCTCTGAGTAATACAGGGGAAATCTTTTATTGCGTCAATTCCTGGGTGAGATTGAACCCCATGTTTATACGCCTTATCGATGGCTCTTTCGAGAGTTCTTACTCCGCTACAACACGTCTTTAGCGCTTCTGTGTTATCTGGCGAAACCAAATCACAGGTAAGTCGATTGCTCCAGGGAGATGTAGTTGGAATGTATTCTGAACTATGATCAGCGTAGGTGCTAGCTATACCCGTAGGGGCTGGTGATGAACAAATAGGGCCTGTAGACATGGTAACTCCTCAAAAAAGATTACGAAATAAGTCAGTAATGTAATCGGCAATTAGAGGCAGAAGTTGCTAAACTTAGTATGTAGCAAAAAAAGAGGCTGACTTCTCTGGATTGTATCCACGCCGATCGTAAAGCTTTGTGGTACTCGGATCGCGGTGCCCGGCTGCCTTCTGCACGTCCTCAAGGCTCGCGCCGTTCTCTAGCACCGTAGTGATAAACGTAGCTCGCATTGAGTGGGCAGAATACCCCCTAGAGAGCCCAACTTGCGCCGCATATTTCCGAAGCACTCGATCTATAGCATCGGGGCTCATTCCTCTCCGTCCATCTTTACTGTGCCGATTATGATGAAGCGGACGGAGTAGGAGACCTCCCAAGTCTTCACCGTGTCCCGCTAGTTCTAAATAAGCCTTTATCCTCTGTGCTGCTTGAGGGTTAATTGCAAGCGCGTCCTTTCTGTTCCCTTTTCGAATCACTTTTAGAGAGTCAAACCCTCTATTCTCGTGAAGGTCAGAAACCTTTAGAGAGGCGATCTCTGCTCTGCGTAGCCCTACCTGTAACCCAATAGAGAGGATCGCTCGGTCGCGTAAACCTTCAACCGTGTTAGGTGATGGGGCATCAAGAATCTTTCTCGCCTGTGCTTTCGAAAATGCAAGTGTAGAACCTTCCTCTCTGTTAATGGTAGGGCGCTCAACTTCTGTTACTGGGTTCTTTGCGGCGTAGCCGTGAGAGGCTAGATGTCTAAAGAGTGAAGAGAGGGCGGCCAACCTCCGTCGAATTGTCGAAGCCTGTGCGCCTTCAGTCTCCCTCATGTACCGCTCCCAGGCGATCACCGCTTTATGGTCTACACTTCTAAGGTCATCTCTTGAAGAGATCCGAACCACCTTCATGAAGTGTTCAACGTCCTGGCGGTACGCTCTCCGGGTTCGGGGGCTTTTCTGTCTGGCTAACCAGATCTCTTCCTCCGGGATAGCTGCGAGCGCCACCAGTGTCGGGGAGGTAGGTAGTAGGGGGTGGTTCTGGGTGAGAGTTGGGGAGTTTGCCATATATATAAGGAGAGAAATCTTTCTACGTGATAAACTGGATTATCACGTAGAGTCAGGGATTTAGATAGAGGGTATTTTCAGGGGCTAAAGACTCCTTGCAAGTGTACCGATATATCAGTACACTAGGGAAATGAAGTCTTCTGACGTCCTGGTCTACAAGGGGCAAGCTTTTTCGATCGAGTGGTACTGTGATGAGCGTGGAGACTGTCCTGCTCGTGAGTATTACGACGGCCTCTCAGACGAGCGTCGAATTAAGTTCCTTAAGTTGGTTCGGATAATGGGAGATATCGGGAAGATTTTCGATATAACGAAGTTTAGGAACGAAGGAGATCAGATTTTTGCCTTCAAGCCGCAACATGATCGTTACCTGTGCTTCTTTGTGACAGGTAGAAAGATCCTCATCACAAACGGCTTCGAGAAGAAGGGTCAAAAGCTTCCTTCTGGAGAGAAATCGAGAGCGTTGAAGGCAAAAGCAGATTTTGAGTTACGGGTTAAGAGAGGTACCTATTATGAAAAAGCGCGCTAATACTAAGTCCACCTACGAAAAAGAGATGGAGAATCCAAAGTTTCGAAAGCTCTTCGAGAAAGAGTATGGCGAACTTGTACTCTCTGAACTCATTCTTGCCATGATGGCAGAAGATAACGTTTCTGTGAGAAAGCTTGCAAAACAAATAGGAGTAGCGCCTTCTGTCGTTCAGAGCGTTCGCTCTGGAAAACATAAAAACATGACTCTTAAGACCTTTATAAAGATGATCGCGGCCCTTGGGGGCGAGATCGCGGTAAAGAGGGGCGGGGCTTATGTGCCGCTGAAGTTAGCTGCCTGACGAACAAAATTTTCGATCAAAGTACCAAGCATCAAGGACCCAACCCCTCCTTCGGAGGGGATCAAGAAACCAATGATCAACGATCAAACTAATTTGATTCCGGGGAGAGCGGCGAGCCCAAAGCCCAGTCGGCCGAGCTCCTGTTGCCGAAGAAGAAGCGGTCCGCGCGCAGGCGACCATTATCAATGATGACCAGGGCGCCCGAGCAAGACCTCAGGACTCCGACCTTCAGCTTCTGATATAGATCTCTTTCCCCTTCGGATAACGGCTCATCAACCCGCGCCTTTTTAACGATCCGGGCACAGAGAAGAGTCGCAGCTAGGTCAGCGGCGAACTGATGTTTAGTGGCAGTAAAGTCCTCTTCCTGAGTCGTCTTGTCATCACTAGGAGCATAGTCCCGATTCCGAGCTTTGTTATTTGAATCAAGGTAAAGTGAAACTTCGGTTGCTTGCAATTTCTGATTCAGGTTGCATCTATCACCCCAATCTATAACCAGTAGGGTTGCAGCTTCTTCGCCTAGTAACATTTCAAGCTCATCGAGCACTATCCCTTTAGAGGCGGCCACCGAGAAGAGGTATGCACGGTGTGGCGCAAAGCCCTCGCGGGTATCAGGCAAATCTGCACGGGCTCCTGTAGGGGTCGCTACGATCTTGGGTTCTGGAAGAACGCCGGAGGCTTGCTCTAGAGCCCCCGCTAACTTCGCTGAGAGCTCGCCACTTTGAACTAATGCAACCATCGCGTCCATTGCAACTTTGAGTTGCGGGGCCGTCCTATAGGCGTTGAGAACCTCCTTCTCTTGAGCGGTTACCTCTACTACTGGCATCTTCCTACTCCTCTTCCTCTAACGCTTGAAAAAATCTCCGTGCGATCGCTTCCTTCTCTTCTGCTGTGTAGTCATCAGTAGCAACAAGATAGGCGACCTTGCGCTGAATCTCTGCAATGAGCTCCTCTTTACTACGCTTTGCTTCTCCGCCCATGAAACTCTCCTTCGAATTACAACAGCGTTACGGGTATTGTAAGAAAACGCGTGCACTAAGCAACTACTGTCCGAATCTGTCGGTTTGGGGCCGATTGTTCAGCGCCTAAATCGTGAGCGAGATAGCTCAATATTGTGCTGCTGCTCTTTCTTCTGCTCGTGCTCTCTAATACGGGCGTCTAGTTCTTTGGCGTCGATCTCGGGCATTTTTCCGGCTCGTACTCGCGCTCTTATCTTACTGTCGCCAAGGGTTTTGAGCTTTCGCTGTACGCTTAACGCATCTCCTAGCTCTGCGGTCGCGGCTCTATACTCTCGCTCTACCTGTACCCGCCTTGCCTCTACCGCGCTGCGCTCTACTTGGTAGGCCACTAAAATGCGCATCCATATGGCCGCATTGGGCCCACTAGATAGCCGCTTCTCTTCATCTGCCTTTGCCTTCTCGGCCTCTTTAGCTGCCTTCTCTGCTTCCTTACACGCTTTTACAAGCCGTGTTCTCTCTAGTGCTCGCGCAGGATTCAGCCGCTGAAGCCCTCCTACTGGTTGTTCGTCGAACTGCTGTAACAGCTCAGCGGATTGTGTGGCCTTCTCGTTTGTCTGCGCGGCCTCGGTCTTTAGCTTCGCGTAAGTGGCGCCTCCCGTAGCCTCATAGGTTTTCTCTTTTAGTGCGTCATCGGTCGGCAGGTCGTCCCAACCCTTCTTGATTTTATAGTGCCAGTAGTGCGGATCGTTTGGGTCTCCGTCAAATCCTAGGCGCTTCAGCTCTTGATAAAGCGCGCGCGTCCTATCCTCTAGCGGCGGGATAACATTCCTTCTTACCTCGCGCTCGAGATCTGATGCGCGATACTCTGGGGCGTCAACACCGCTCCGCTTGTGCTCTCTTTGCGGGGGCTCCTTTTCGGCCCGTGTTCTTTCGGGTTCCTTGTATGATTCCTTCTTTTTACGAAGCTCCTCGCGGCGTTTTTCTACCTCTAGCTCGTCGTCTTTAGTGTGCTCGTAGCCTGTAACCCCTAAGCCTTGGAGTTGCGCTTGTATCCAGAACTCTCTTCTAAACGCTTCACTTCCTTCCACATGCGCAGCGGTCCAGCCCTTCTCTTTGGCTAATTGGACACCTGCTTTGATTGCGGTTTCGTTAGAGTTGGTAAAGCGTATGCGGTCGCCTTCATCTACAAAGGCGGACTTGCCGGAACGCTTCCAGCGATATTCTATGTGGCCTTGCTCGTCTTGTTTCCGATCAAAAACGAGGTCTAAGACCCGCTGATATCGTCGCTTCTCTTCCTCGGGAACGGCTCGGCTTTCGCCTACTTTTGAGAACAAAAGAACCCGCTCTTCCTGCTCAAGAGGAAACTGATAGACCTTGGCTTTCTCTCTTCCAAGCTCCTCTTCCAGTGCTCGTAGCTCCCTCTCTTGGCGCCTGTAGTCGCGCAGATACAGCACTGTCTGACCAACGTCTGTGACCTCTCCGCGCTTCAGTCGCTGTGTAACTTCCGGCCCCATCTTGGGCTCTGGCTCGCGCTCTATCCCTTGGTCTTGAAGGCTCCTTCGGTCGATTCGCTCTGCTCGTCCCGCGCGTTTTAGAGCTCGGTTGGCGAGAGTTTCCCAGCGCGCTCTAAGCTCATTCACCCGGTCGTTAGCGGGGTCGTCTTTGCTCCATTCCCGGCTCTTTTTTGCTCCGCCCCTGGAAGGATCGCGGTCGTTAGCCCGCTTAAAAAACTGCTCCTTACCCCTCTCTATCCCGTCCTGTTCCCTCAAAGAGAACATGATGTGAACGTGCGGCTGCTCTCCTCCATCAAGCGCTCTTGGGTTGTGAATCGCTGCCGTATACGGGAACCGGTCGCCTATCTCTTTGTCTATAAACTCGTTTACTACCTCCCGGCGCGCCTCCTTCGAGAGCTCGCGGGGGAGCGCTATCACTACCTCTGTATACACCCTCCCGTTTGCCCGCTCGTACAGGTCGGCGGCATCCCAAAAATCCTTTGCCGATTGAGCCCAGGCGGGGAGATTACCCGACCACGTTTGTTCTAGCTCTTGCGCCCTATGCGTGTAGCGACCTTCTCTGGTTAGGTAGTCCGTGTGAGCACTCGCCCCCCTGTTGCGCTCTCGGTATTTGCCCTCTCGCGCTATGTACTGCGCGTGCGCTCGTGCAGGGGCGCCGTTCCCTTTGCTCTTATGCTTTATGGATAAAGCGTAAATCGCCATAAGCTGTTGGGATCTCTGAGGGTCTTCGCAGTGGCCGTTTCTCCGCAGGAGAAACGGGTAAACGCGCATTACCTACATACCTATATCACGATTGGTCAGGAAGCAAATACTAATTGAGTACGAATCACCTGCTGCTAGAATGGCTCAGAAGAAAAACCCTCGGAGGGTCTCTAATGGCAAGCGACACAAAACAGCTCGAACGGATTCGAAAGCTCGAAGAACAGATCAAACGTAAGCAAGCCGCGCTGCTGCAAGCTCAGTCACGTATCAAAGAGAAGGAAAGGAAAGCACGGACGCGCCGGCTCATCGAGGTGGGTGGCCTTGCTGAGATTGCGGGGATCATAAACCTTGATAGCGGTACTCTCCTGGGGGGATTTATCACCCTGGCAGAGACTATCAAGGATGAAGCTAAGCGCGCCCGCATGAAGACAGAGGGCGATTCTCGGCTCGCTCAGAGAGAGACAGAGAAGAACGCCTCTCAACGTAAACAGGCCGCATAGTCAGAGATAGCGTCTCCTCTCAGGAGCGTCCCTTGTGTGCCTCTATAAACGATTTCAAAACTGCGTTCATAATCGATTGATATCCCTTCCCCTGGGAGCGAAACCAGTCGAGCACTTCCGGGTCGAGCCTAATCGAGATCGCTGTCTTAGCCTTTGGGACGTGAACCTTTGCCTTCTTCCAGAAGCTTTCATCGAGCACCGGTATATCTGAGGTGTCGATAGCAGAGTCCTTAATCGCTCTAAGCTCCTTCAATCGTTTCTTTGAGACGCTCATAATAGATCCTCCTCTCCTTACGTTTGGCTTTCCTCGCTGAGATAATCCGTGTTTTGCCCCTCCGGTCCGTGTGTGCAACCACCACAACAACGATCCCTTCAATTGCTCCGATGCTAAGGTAGCGAACCTCTCCGTAGTCTTTTCGGGTGTCTTTAGTCGTAAAAACTACTCCCTTAAAAATCTCTGTTGCCTCAGAAAAGCTAATCCCGTGCTTTTTGAGGTTCGCCCCGTCTTTCTTCGGGTCCCATTCAAATGAGACTATCTTCATATTACGATTTGTATATACATAGTTTCAAGTGAAACTTCGCCATTAGTAACGACATAAGGTATATCAATAGGTTACACTAGTAGGGCATTCAAGCCGCCTGCTCCTCTAGATTTTCCCTTATCTGCCTTGCTCGCTCCCGTATCCGCTCCCAATCTGACCTTAAATCCTGTTGAAAAGAGCCCTGCTTTCTCTCTTTGATTTCTCTTTTAGGATTATTCTTTTTTAGTGTTGTTAATTTGATCACGGGGGTGTTGTTAAATTGTGCGGGGGGTGTTGCTGATTTGTTCGCCTCGGCCACAGGTGGCTTGCTGCGGTCCATCTGCGCAGCTCCCGGAATGAGTGTGAGAAGAGACCCATCAACGAAGAGAAGCCCAAACTGATTCTCATTGGGCTTCACTACCCACACTGTCGAGAGCCAGCCTTTGGCTTTAAGCGAAGCAACAGCGCGCGAGATGTTCGCCTTAGAGATGCCTGAGAGCTCCTCTAGCTCTCCGTATGTAAAGCGAGCGTAGCGCTCGCCTACTTCGAGGCGCTTCATCGGCTTCGTTTGTGAAATTCGTTTTGAGCAGTACATCAACAAAACGACAGACTCGGAACACGAGAGCCGACCTTGTGCGATAGCTCTGAGTGCTCGCCTGGGGAGACATTTAAGGCGCTCAGTGCCTTCCGGTTGGTCTTTAAGAAGGTCGTCTAGTGTCTCCCCTACCCTCTCTATCACGCCTCGCCTTAGGCGCTTTACGCCTTTTAACGCGGCCTTGCAGTTTGTGATTCGAGCTAAGTCTACTTTGCTTTTTGCGTGTAGTGCAGACTTCTCAAGCCTGGCGGCAAAGACTCGGATGGCGTCTTTGTTTACCTTCCCGTCTCGATAGCCAGTGATGATTGCTTCGAGTGCGGTGCTACCGGTGAGCGAGTACCCTCCTCGGTATTCGAGAGCATCGACTGTGTTCTTCTTTCGCATGTATCCCCCTATGCGGGAGGCTATATCGAGACAACAGTTTTCCTGTGCCACATTAAAAGTGACCTTGACGCGCATGTTAGGAGGATGTCATTCTGAAGGGGCTTAATCTTTCTGAATGACCTCGCCTTAGTGCGGGGTTTTTCTTTTTCTGGGCTCTGAAACTATTCCGTTACTTCGATAGAGCTCTCCCATTCTTTAAATTCGAATGGAGTCTCATATCTATCTAACTCATTGGCAATACTAATATTTAATGGATTACAACTGCGCATTTGCGTAAATGCGCAGTTGCGCAGATCCGCAATTACTCATTTGCGCATTTGCGCAGTGCTCGGGATTGCTTCCTAGCTAATATAGTTAGTTAGCTCTTCTACAAATGCGCAGATCCGCAACTGCGCATATGCTCTTTTGCGCAATTACGCATTTGCGCAACTGCGCATTTGAGCAGTGCGCAAATTTAGAATTGCGCAAAGGTCATTCTCATTGTTAGCTCAGGGCAGCTTTTAAGGCGAGGGAACCATGACCCAAAGACAAACTCGAGTGATTGCAATAGCGAACCAGAAGGGCGGGGTAGGAAAGACTACCAACACTATTCATATCGCGGCGGGCCTAGCAGAGCGTGGTAGGAAATGTCTCGTGATTGATCTTGATGCTTCAGCAGGTGCTACCAAAACTCTTGGTGCGCCGCTCGTAGGTTGGAATACAGCCTATGAGCTGATGACCGGCGAAGCTGAGCCGTTTGACTCAATCATTACTGACGCTGACGAAGAGATAAGGCTCCCGAAGAATATTCACCTCATACCGGCATCAACGAAGCTCGGAGAGTTAGATACGTTTCTTAACTCTACTGACAATCTCGGCGTTGTTCCTCAGGATTTGCTGATTACACCGATGCGCCAACTTAGGGGGCAATATGATTATATTCTGCTCGACTCACCGCCGCTTGTAACGAAGACTACATTTCCTTCATATAAGGCTGCTGATTACGTCATTCTCTCAACACAGCTAGAAAAACTATCAGTGGAGGCGCTTGAAGCAGCAATGAAGCTGGTAGCAAGTGCAAAACGGCACGGAAATCCTAACCTTATGTTATTGGGCGTAATTGAAAGCATGGTACCGCAGCCGCTGACGCGACTTGCGCAGTATTTCCGCACACAAATTGATGAACTGGTATGCGACGAACAGGGAAGGCCACTACGCTTTGAGGTGACTCTACATAGGCATGTAGCCATTCAAGAGGCCGCAACGCTTAAGCAAACTCTTTTCGAGTATTTACCAACCCATAAAGCAGTTGAGCAGTATCGAAAACTTGCTGCTCAAATAGAAGAACGAATCCATCGAATTGAAAATATACAAGCAGAGCAGGGGACCGTAGCAAATGGGTAGGAAAAAATTCGAAGAAGTTGAGTACGATCCTATTGAAGCAGAAGCTAAAAGAGAGCTCGCGCGGCAAGTTTCGCAGGTAGGCTCACCATTTACGGCTCTGCCAGTTAGCAACGCGCAACCCAAAGAATCGCCCGTTAATCGCGATGAGCCGAGACCGCCCGTTAAAGAACCAGCTAAAGAAATTTCCTTTATTGGATCTAAAAGGGAAATTAGTTCGCGTCCCGAAAGGAAACAGAAGAAGAGATCCTTTTCCTGTGCTAACCCTGATCAAGATACAGAGCTTGATGGGTTCTTACTGCGCGTAGAAGACGAGGCACGCACACACGTACCGTTTCAAGTGTTGATGCGTGCTGCCTGTATGGCGATGATGACTGCTGAAGAGCAGATTATAGCTGAGATGAAGAAGAATCCTCCGTCAGCTTGTCCGGCGACTTTTGCTCACGCTCAGTATGCCCAGTTTGAAGAGTATTGGATTGAGGTTTTGGGGAAAGCGCTCAGAAAGGCGAGGCCAGTGAGTTAGTGTAATTCAACCGATAAAAAGAACAATCCGATGCAAGTTAAATTAAGCTTGGGGTAGGGGGTAACTCATGGAAAAGCCGACAGTCTATCTTGAAACGAGTGTTATTAGTTATCTAAGTAGCCGGATGAGTAGAGACCTTGTAGTTGCAGGGCACCAGCAGGTAACCCGCGCTTGGTGGGAACTGCACAGAGACGAATTTGAGATATTTGTCTCGCCGGTTGTACTTGAAGAAATTAGCGCTGGCGATCCAGAAGAAAGTGCACGAAGGCTTGAAATCATTCGTACCAACGCGGGGATTATTAGGAACTCTAGTGAAGCAGAGGAGCTTGCAGCATTGTTTATTAAAATTGGGATGTTACCCCCAAAAGCCGCGAACGACGCGGCTCATGTAGCAGTCGCCGCAGTAAAAGGGATTGATTACCTACTGACCTGGAATTGTAAACACATAGCGAACGCCAGAGTTAATCGTGTTATACTCAAGGTCTGTCAAGATCTTGGATATTCAGCTCCTTTGTTGTGTACACCCCTAGAACTTATTGGAGGTAATTATGATTGATAAAGAAAAAGAATGGGTAGATCCAATCGTTGCTGAAGTCAGGAACGTTCGCGATGCGTTAGCCAAAAAATTTAATTACGATATCTCAGCGTATTTTCAGCACCTACGCGGAAAGGAGGCAGAATATGAAGCACAGGGCTTTAAATTCGCAGATCTTCCAACAAAGCGAGTGGAGACAAAAAAAACAGGGACTCATCAATAATAAAGCTTATGGCCATTCCACCTTTAGAGTTGCAGGTAGTAGAAATAAAACTACGTGCTTACTGTGAAAAAGTACCGACAGAGGTTCGGGATCGCTTGCTACATGTGTTTTTTATCAAGCGTCATGATGTTGTTCTAGCGGAGAAGCGTCCGCATTGGAGAGATCCCTCTGAATGGGTCGAAACGCCTGTGGCTAAGTTTAAATACGCTGCAACTCAAAGAATGTGGCAACTCTTCTATCAGGATAGGAACCTGAAATGGAGGCAGTATGAACCACGGTTTGAAGCATCTAATTTCGAGGAACTCCTTCAGGAGGTTGACCAAGATCCAAATTGCATTTTCTGGGGATAATTGTGTTTTTTTGGAGTAAAATAAATGTCCGATGAGCAGATATTTGAAGCAATGCCAGAGGACCGATTTATTCGTAGTGCAATATTATTACGTGTTGTTGATGGAGACACGCTCGACGTAGAGATCGATCTCGGCTGGTCTATGAAACTTAAAGAGCGGGTTCGCCTTGAGGGACTCGATACCCCTGAGATTAGAAGAAAGGAAGAACATAAATCAGGTGTTTGGGTGAAGGAAGAAGTAGAGGATCTCCTTTTGCCAGCAGAGGCTCTGATAATCACCTCGATGGCTTACGAGCGAACTGGGCAGGTTAGGGGAAAGTTCGGAAGAACCATGGCAGTAGTGTATCGTCTGAGGGACAAGCTGTGCCTGAATCGATACCTCCTCGACAAGAAAATTGCCTGGGCTACCGAT
>Ga0169931_10013365_pt1 | contig 11218 bp, 8 predicted proteins | sample Kivu_15m_20L_FD_129675 | JGI IMG/M metagenome (GOLD analysis project Ga0169931, IMG submission 129675) | Freshwater microbial communities from Lake Kivu, Western Province, Rwanda to study Microbial Dark Matter (Phase II) - Kivu_15m_20L... | ecosystem: Environmental > Aquatic > Freshwater > Lake ... | reverse complement strand
GCTACTTATACCAGCACGACATTGGCCGGAGGAGATGTGATCACGGTGGTGATGACCGCGACCAATACTTGTCAAACTAGTCCAACGGCTACCAGCGCAGGAACGACGATCAATGCATTGACGGTGTATACGTACTATTTGGATTTGGATGGAGATGGGTATGGACCAACAAACACAGGAATATCCGATTGTAGCCAGCCCAATGGATATGTTGAGGATGGCGGTGATTGTGATGATAGCAATATGGACGCTTTCCCAACGGCATTGGAAATTTGTAACGGATTGGATGATGATTGCAATGGTGTTGCAGACAACGATGTGGTGTATAATACGTATTACCAGGATGTAGATGGTGATGGATTTGGGAATAGTAATGTTACGGTTTCAAGTTGCGATTTAGTGGATGGATATGTGGAAATGGGCAACGATTGTGACGATAATAATGTCAACGTTAATCCCAATGCCACCGAGTTGTGCAGCACTAATTTTGATGATGATTGTGATGGGTTGGTGAATGAGGTTTGTGTACCGGGTAATGATCATTCGGGATCACCTTCATGGATGAGTCCTAGCGCTACGTTGATATGTAATAATTACGCTGGAACTTTGTTGGCTGCTACACCCTCTAATTCCTTTGGAACGAGCTCATGGGTGAGTGGTCCTGATGTTTGGTATTATTTCACAGCAAATGGGCCTGGGGTGACGATACGCGGAGCTACAACAGAGAACGATATCCGTATGGAGTTGCGTACGATGAGTGGTACTTTATTGAAAACGGCCAATTCTGTGAGTGGTATTGGGGATGAATATTTGAACTTTGGTGGATTAACACAAGGGGTTCAGTATTATGTCCGTATTATCAATGTCAATTCCGCTCAAGTGGGAGGAGCATTTAGTCTGTGTGTTAGAAGATTGGTAAGCTCCCCAGGCTTTAACACTCAATATACACCCTCTTTGATTACGAGTGGTTGTCAAAATTTGTATTGCGTAACGGCGTTAGGAGCTACGAGTTATGGAGTGAGTTTGGTGGCCTCTGGACAGCCAGGAGCACCGGTTTTGAATGCCTCAGGGCAAGTTGTGCCGATGCATCAATTGGTTGGCCCAAGCGGAGAGCGATTCCAATATAATACAACTTATAACGCATCCATCACGGTGAATTATGTGATGATTTTGGGAGATGGAAGTACAGAGAATATATTGATTACTCAACCAGCCGGACAGATTGTGGTGGGTCAATGTGTGGATGTTGATGTTGCCAGTGCATGGACTTGTCCAGCGACCTTACCCTTTAATCGATTGGTGAAGGCCAATACTTGGCTGTGCGATGCGGTGCAGTATCAATGGAAATTTGAGCGAATGTTGAATGGTCAATTATTTTTACAGAACGGTAATCCAGTAACGATAACAGGGTTTGGAGCCGTTGGGAGTGTTAACTTTTATGCCACAGCCGCATTAGGATTTGGCTCGGGAACGGAATGGAGGGTACAGATCAGACCCATCTTTGCCAACGGTGTGGTGGGAGATTACGGCACGGATTATCAATGTGTCAAAATGAGAGGAATTGCAGCGGCAGCTCCGATGATACAAGATCAGACCATGACCAAGAATCTTGGTAAAGATCTTTCAAGAGATTTAGAAATTTGGCCCAACCCCGGTAACACTAATGAAATACATTTGAGATGGGAATTTGAAGAGTTCACGACTGTCGTAATTTGGGATGCAGCAGGAAGGGTAGTTCAAGAATACTATTTGAGTAATGAAGATGGTATGCAAGAAATAATCATCACCCCTGATAATTTAATTAAAGGTTTATATTTAATTGAAGTTAAAACTGAGAATAAAACGTCTAGGAAACGTTATCTGAAGTTGTAGTATGGGCAGTGAATGAGGTAAAGAGTGCTGGATGAGTTATTTGCTCATCCAGTCTTCTATTTCCTCCACTTCAATCGGAAAATCTTTAAATAAGTTTCTGGTTTGGTTGTCTTCAATGACAACATTGTTTTCTATTCTAATTCCAATACCTTCAGATGGAATGTAGATTCCAGGCTCAACAGTGAAAACATTTCCCGCCTGCATAGGGATATTCCAGTCTCCCACATCATGCACATCCAATCCTAGGAAATGCGAGGTGCCATGCATGAAATATTTTTTATAAGCAGGCCAAGCAGGATTTTCATTTTTCACGTCTTCCATGCTGATCAAATTCAAGCCCACTAGCTCTTGAGTCATGAGGTCTCCAACAGCTTTATGATATTCACCGATCATGGTTCCTGGTCTTAGCAATTGGGTGGCGGATTTCATCACACGTAAAACTGCGTTGTACACGTCTTTTTGACGAGGAGAAAACTTTCCATTTACGGGAATACAACGAGTCATGTCGGCGTTGTAATTACCATATTCAGCTCCAACGTCTAAAAGTATGATATCACCATCTTTACAAGGTTGATCATTGGCAATGTAGTGCAATACGCAGGCGTTGGCTCCGGAGGCAATGATGGGAGTGTAGGCAAAACCTCTCGAACCTTTTCTCAAAAATTCGTGGGCAAATTCGGCCTCGATTTCATATTCTAAAACTCCAGGTTTTACAAATTGAAGAACTCTTTCAAAGCCGGCTCGCGTAATATCAATGGCCTTTTGAAGCTGACGAATTTCTTCTTCATGTTTGATCGCTCTTAAATGATGCATCGCTGGCGCTATTCGGGCGATAGTGTGATGAGGATATTCTACACGTAATTTTTTAGATAACCTCATTTCTCTGGTTTCCACCTCAATGGTAGCACGTGTATGCGCGTTATCATTCAAATAGAGCACTTGCGCCTCGTTCATCAACACACGCATGGTTTTATCAAAATCATGCGCCCATTGGATATTCTGAATACCGGTCTGTGTTCTTGCTTGCTCCTTGGTAAGTTTGGCACCTTCCCAAACTGCAATGCGCTCACTGGTTTCTTTGACAAATAAAATTTCTTTATGCGCTGATGAGTGTGCGCTGGGAAAAATAACCAACACGGTTTCTTCTTGATCTACCCCGGTTAGATAAAATATATCGCTGGCTTGTTTGAAGGGCATTGAGCCATCAGCACTGGTAGGATAAATATCATTGGAGGTAAAAACAGCGAGTCCTCCAGCTTCTATTTTTTTTGCCAATCGAGCTCGATTGGAAATATACAATTGCGAAGAAAGTTGTTGGTATTTCATACCTCAAAGGTAAGCAAAAGCTCACCAGTCAAAATCACAATGACACGGCATAGGGAAATACATCTTGCACTTGGGTAGTGCTTCTTGCATGTCGCGCTGCATGGTCTCACTCATGAAATTATTCGAAAAATCAAGGTGTCGGAGCCGATCCATGTTCAAAAGCTCTCGTGAATATTTTTCAATCGGATTGTCCCATAACGCCAAGATCTCTAAATTTTCCAGTTGGCTGATGGCGTCTGGAATTGTGGAGATGTAATTGTATCCGAAGTCTATTTTCTTGAGATTTTTCATTGAGAACAAAAAGGGCGGCATGGAGTCAAGTTCGTTGAATTGTACTTCTAACCTCTGTAATTCTTTACATCCAGCAAGTTGTGCGGGTAACGTTGTAAGGTTGTTTTTATTGAATTTGAGTTCTTGCAGATGCGGAAGAGTGAATAATTCTGAAGGTATTTCGTTTAATTTTTTTTTGCTGAGATCCACTCTGAATACTTCATTTTCATGTCCTGTAATGCTGGCCAGCGACTTATAAATTTTACACGTATCCAAATCGGAAGCCAAAAGACATTGTCCAATGACGGGCTGAAGAAGAAAGAAACTTATAATGGTATAGAGTAATTTTTTACCCATTCAATGTCACTTTTGATTTGTTGTATCAATTGATCAAAATGCTCAAATTTTTGCTCGTCTCTGATTCTTTCAAACAACTCCAAGGTAATGATTTTATCATATACATCTTGGTTAAAAGAAATTAAATGTGCTTCGATGTGCAGCCGTGGTTCATCATCTACGGTAGGACGCACGCCAATATTGATAGCGGCTTTATACTTGTTGTCATCTCCTTCAACCATAGCTATACCCAGATAGACTCCAAATTTGGGAATCATTTTATGTGGATTGTGAATTTGGATATTGGCTGTAGGTACATCGATGGTTCTGCCAAGTTTCTTTCCATGGATGACCTTACCGCTGAGGCAAAAAGAATGACCCAACATTTGGTTAGCAACGGCAATCTCGCCATTGGTAACTGCAGTTCTGATTTTGGTAGAGCTAATGGGAGATGTTTCCTTTAAAACGGCTGGGAGCTGATGAATTTCAAAGTGGTAAAGCGTGGCCAATTCCTGCATTAAAGAAAAATTACCTGTCCTGTTTTTTCCAAAACGGTGATCATATCCCATGTATATTTTTTTAGCGCTGATTCCTTTGACAAATACATTGCGCACAAAATCCTCTGCACTCCAGCGTGAAATTTCATGAGAAAACGGAAGGATGACGAGATGGTCGAGTGCCGTCTTTTGGAGAAAATTAATTTTTTCCTCCAAAGTTTGTAGCATTTTTATAGGCTCTGTATCCGGATACAACACTTGTTTTGGATGTGGATGGAAGGTAATCAGTACGGAACTTCCATTCTTTTCTTTCGCATCTTTCACCATTTGTTCAATTAGCTTTTGGTGTCCTAAATGAACACCATCAAATGTGCCCATTGTTACAATAGGATGAGCAATAGGATGTAACGGAATGCCGTGATGAATTTCCACATTGCAAATGTAAGAGTAGGTAAATAAATTTGAAGGAATTATCTATCATTTCCCGTAATATTGTCGATGTGATGCAAGAGAAAAAATTGTTGGTAACTGGCGTAAGTGGTCAATTGGGAGGATCTATTCAAGGCCTTTTGAATGAGGATGTTTGTTCGGGATGGATAGCCTTATTTCCTGACCGTACGGAAATGGATTTAACCGATGAGCAAATGGTTAGGCAATACATACAGACTCATCAACCAACCGTGTTTTTGCATGCCGCTGCTTATACCAATGTGGAAGGAGCAGAGGATGACAAGGACTTGGCTTTTTTAGTCAATGGAGAGGCCACCGCTTGGATTGCTGAGGAATGCAACAAGATTGGATGTCGGCTCATTTATATCTCTACAGACTACGTTTTTGATGGTGAGAAGGGAGCTCCTTACTCACCAAAGGATCTAGTGAACCCGATAAATGTGTATGGATATTCTAAATTAATGGGAGAGCAAAATGCATTACGATTGAATCCTAAGACCACTGTTGTTCGAGTTTCTTGGTTGTATTCAACGATAGGGAAAAATTTTTTTAAAACCATGTTGAGTTTGGCGAGTATCCGAAATGAGCTCAATGTGGTGGATGATCAGTACGGTGCCCCTACTTACGCCAAGGCCTTGGCCAGGGATTTAATGGGAATGATGGAATACCTGAATGAAAAGTTAGAAGAAGGACCAAGAATCCTGCACTATTCGCCGATGGGGCAAACCACATGGAATGGTTTCGCGAAGGCAATTGTAAGTGAGTTTTATCCCAATGTAAAAGTCAATGCTGTGGATTCAGGTGCTTTTCCCCAAAAGGCAAAGCGACCTGCGTACTCAAAAATGAGCAGTGATGCTTGGGAACAGGCAACAGGAATTATTCCTCAAACTTGGGAAGAACAATTAAATGAATGTATCATAGATTGGAAGAGAATATGAATACAATAGAGAGAGCAAAATCTTGGCTAGTGGATGCCGTTGACAGCCATACAAAAAGTGTTATTCTGGAAATGTTGTCAAATAATACAACAGAATTAGAAGAGGCTTTTTATGATGATTTGGAATTTGGAACTGGCGGATTGAGAGGAGTGATGGGCGTTGGTTCAATGCGCATCAATCGCTATACGATCGGGAGCGCAACTCAAGGTTTGGCCAATTATTTAAAAAAGAATTGTACAGGAGAAATCAGTGTCGCCATTGCTTATGACTCTAGAAATCAATCGCCAGAATTGGCCAAAGCGGCGGCCGATGTTTTAACAGGCAATGGAATTCGTGTGAATTTATTTGTCTCGTTGCGTCCAACACCAGTTTTGTCATTTGCGGTAAGAGACTTAAAATGTCAGGCGGGAATAGTAATAACGGCCTCTCACAATCCCCCTGAGTACAATGGTTACAAGGTTTATTGGTCGGACGGTGCTCAAGTGGTGCCGCCCCATGACAAAGGAATCATCCAAGAGGTCAGATCAGTAGCAAGTCTCGATCATGTTGTATTTAAAGGCAACGATGATCTGTTGAACAGGGTTGATGCAGATTGGGATGAGCGATACATTCAAATGGCATTGCGATGGATCAAAAATAGGGAGGCTATTGTGCGTCAAGAAAATATTCCGATTGTGTACACATCCATTCATGGCAGTGGAATTACGATGGTACCAAAGGTGTTACAGCAATTAGGATTTAAAAATGTGCATGTAGTGAAAGAGCAGGAGATGCCTGACGGCCATTTTCCTACTGTAAAGTCCCCAAATCCTGAGGAGAAGGCCGCTCTTCAGATGGCCATTGACTTGGCCAATCAAGTGAATGCGCAATGGGTATTAGGTACCGATCCTGATGCGGATCGTGTAGGATTGTGTGTAAGGGATTTTGAAGGCAATATGGCATTGTTAAATGGCAACCAAACCGGAGCTTTGTTAGTGTACTATCATTTGCAGAATGCTGCGAAGTTGCATACAAATGGTTTGCCCTATTTCACAGCAAGGACCATCGTTACTTCTACTTTGATTGAGGAAATTTCCAAGAGCTTTGAAGTTCCTTGTTACCAGACTTTGACGGGTTTTAAGTACATCGCTGCTGTTATCAAGGAGCGTGAGGGAAGAGAGCAATTTCTTTGTGGGGGCGAGGAGAGTTATGGTTATCTGATAGGAGATGATGTGAGAGACAAGGATGCCGTTTTATCTTCTATTTCCATCAGTGAAATGGGCGCGTGGTGCATTGATCGTGGCTCTAGTTTGTGGGGCATGTTGATGGAAATGTATGTGCGATTTGGGTTGTACCATGAAGAATTGGTTTCCATTACTATCAAAGGGTTGGAAGGGGTAAAAAAGATAAAGGAGATGATGGGTAATTTCAGGTCGAATACACCTGAAATGCTAGGTGGAATAAGGGTGGTAGAGGTTCGGGATTATTTGCTTTCCACCACTCAAGATTCCAATGGTAATACGGCTAATCTATTGTTACCGAAGTCTGATGTTTTACAGTTTGTTTTGGAAGATGGCTCTATTATTACGGCAAGACCGAGTGGTACAGAGCCCAAAATCAAGTTTTACTTCAGCATGAAAACAACTTTCCAAGGAGCAGATCATTATTATCATCAGGTAAGAGAATTACAATCTAGAATGAAGGAGATTGAGCAAGAATTGTTAGGGAGTGATCGTGTAGGGTAAATACAATTGATAGCGAAACTCTAAGTGCGATTGAATCCATTTTTTTTCGTAATCAAGCGCTTTTTGTTGTTGATCTAAAAAATAGTTCTCTCGCTGATTGACAAGGAACACTGAACTTTCGCCGTTGTTAAATTTAATGTTCTCACCTTGCAGCAATTTTTCACCGTTTAAGCTATTTTGTTGTGCAATGCTAAACTGATCGCGCATGGTATTTTGTTGGTTTTGCAAGTATTCTATTTTCTGAAGAATCTGCTGTCTTTTCCAAACCAAGTTGTTTTGATTCTCTAGAATTTTTACTTGTTGCATTTTTAGATCCCCGCGTGCTTCTCTCAAAAACAATGGAACGGCAAAATCCACACCCCATTTGTAGTTTTCTGTGGAAAAATAGTAATCGGAGTTTTGAGTAGGTTCATTCAGGAAATTGTACTCGAGATTCAACTTGGGTTTCAACTTTTCCTTCTTCCATTTTTGCTCAATGTTGAGAATATCTGCTTTCGTTTGGTACCATATAATCTCAGGATGTTGCTGCAATTGTTTCTCGATTTCATTTTTTAAAACAGCAATGGATGTAATTACGTTGAAGGTAGTGGGATCCGGAACGATGGTTTTGTTTAAAATAGAGGAGTTATTTCCGTTGTTTTTAAAAGCTACCAATGCAATTCTAAATTTAATATTCTCGATATTGGCATCTTGGAATTGTTGTTTTCTTGTTTCCTTTTGTATGAAGCTTTCCAATGTGTCAAGCGCTGCTCGGTCGCCGCCCAAGAATCGCGCTTTGGTGGCCAAGTGTCTTTGATTGGCCGCTTGAAAAAGTGAATTTTGTATGGTCACCTTTTTTCGCTGATGAGCCAGTCGAGATACAATTCGCAGCTTTGGTAGAGCAATTCATTCACCGCAATGGTGGTTTCAAGTTCACTCATCGCGTGTATCCGCTCTACCCTCCTTTTGGCCATCCTCCTTTCGTCAATGATTAACCCTTGGAGCACAGGCAGAGCGATGCCGAAAGACGCGAGCCCGTTGTTCGGAATCACATCATTGGGATTGACATAAGCCCCATTGTTGAAGTCCAACTGGGCATTTAGACCAATGGCAAAGGGCGTGGGGATTTCGAGGGGGGTAGTGGATTGCTGATAATAATTTTTATCACCATAAAATTTATTCTTCCATTTGCTGGAGAGAACGGGATCAAAAAGTCCTTTCGTTTGCAACCATTGTGCATTTCCTTTTTCCGTCAAAAGTTTCGCGTTTGCAGAAAGAGGATGTTCTTGAATCACCCAGGAGAGATATTCCTCAATGCTTAACGTTTGGCTGATGGCGATGTTGCTATAGAGTATAACAAAAAATATCAGCCCCCTCATTTTTTTTGCCTCCATTTTATCCTTGGTCGCCGGCGTATAAAAATCAGGCGGAAATCCATTGAGAATACGCCAGAGTTCATAAATCAAAGGAACATCGTTCAACAATAGAATACCCCTTGCTCCGCCCCCCATTCTTAACATGGTTGGCCAATTGGAGCCGGGTTGAGGAGTAACCCATACTCTGAATTTTCCGTTTTCTTGGACAGCAGGGTCGATGCTGGTGATCGTCCCATCAAACAATCCGGTGGACATTTGACTCCATCCACTCACCACAAAGGCAGGCCAACCGTCAAATATGATTCTAACATTTTCACCTTCGTGAACCAACGGATTATTTACCGGCGAGATCCAAAGCTCTACCGCAGTTTCAAAATGTTGAGGGCTTATACGCACCACTTCTTCTCCTTCCTTGATTGTTTCTCCAATCCCTGATTTGGTTACTTTAGAAACAAAGCCATCTTGAGGAGCAATGATATAATAAAGTCCAGATCTCTTGTCGTAGTTGTTGTATTGATTTTGGAGTTTAGTTACTTGAGCTTCTGTGTCGTACATAGCAGAAAAAGTGGCATGCTTGTCACTTTCGGCTTTAGCAATTTTATCCCGATACTCCGCGTCGATGCCGCGATATTCTCTTATGGCATTTTCCTATTCTGCACAGGCGATATTGAGTTTATTGGCTAGATCATTTCTCTTGGCCACGGCATTTTGAAATGCCATTTGTCTGGTTTCCCATTCAGTTTTTGAAATGATGTTTTGCTCAAGCAGTGATTGGTATCGATTCAATTGTTCTTCAACAATTTTTGCATTTCTATCCACCGCAATATACTCGACACTATCGGTTTTAATTTTTAACCGAGCCTGTTCAATTTTAGTTTTGGTCTGTTGCTTCTTAATTTCCTTGGCCGTGATCAAAGCATCAATTTGGTGATCGAGTGCTTTTACTTTCTCCATATAGCTGGTCACTGCGTTTTCTTTAGACTGCAGTTGATTTTCTGTATTGACGAGTAATTCCGGATCGAAATATTCATCTTTAACTTCAGAAATAAATAATAGCGTATCTCCGGCTCTGACAGAATCCCCCTCTTGCACATACCATTTTTCAATACGTCCCGCAATAATGGATTGAACAGATTGAGGTCTTTGGTCCGGAGACAAAGAAATGACCTTTCCCTCCGATTCGATATTTTGAGTCCACGGCAAGCAAAGAAATAAAATTAAAATTCCTAGGTACATGGTCAACTTGCGTTGCAGGTTCCAAAAGGGACCCGGGCTGTCAGGACGATACCAAATGCTATCAGGATCGTCGGTTTCTTGGCTTGTTTGAAACTCATCGGCAAACATCGCCAGGCCTTTTTCAAAGGAAACGATGGTTTCGTAAACACTTGAGATCGAGGTGATGATTTTTTCGAGACTATTAACGATTAATACAATGACAATTTCTGCCGCTAGAAACTGTCCAATCGAGATTTGTTGAAGTATGGTGAGATACGTTCCTAAGAGCATCATACCACCGATGATCACCAATTTAAAAGCTAGAAAATAACGAATTTGAAAAAGCACCGTTATGAAGTGAGCTTTTTTTCGCTCTTGATATTGATCATTGAAGGTAGTGAGTAAGTTTTTTTCAGAGGTTGGGTTTCTCTAAAAACCATACATGTCGTATTTGCTTTCGGAGAGGGCCATTTTAGTTTGAATCGAGGCTTTGCCTTTGATTCTGATAACGATGACAACAATGGCGACTAAGAGAATACCGAAGGCTAGAAAAAAGGTGTGATAAAATGAGATCAACACCAAACCCAGAATGAGTTGCAATGCGGCATTCATCCATTCGATGAGTTTTTTACTAAATCCTTTTTGAATACTGTTAATCTCGATGAAGTAGTTGGACTTGGATGGGTAAAGCTCCTGGTGTTGTTCGGTTTGGTAAGTATTCCATTTTTTATAATAAGCTCTAGAATATTTTTCGAACCACCGCGCTTCTAAATCTTCTCCTTCCTTCAGCAGGGCCACTTGCCATCGGTTAGAAAGGAGGGTAGTGATCATTACCACCAAAACAATTGAGATTACCCCCATAGTAAACTCCCCACCAGCGATGAATGTCGTGATACTTTGCAATCCAAGGGGTAGAGTGAGTTGAAAAATACTAACGAGGATGGAGAGCAATAGGATTCGCTTGAGTGCAGGCGATTCAATAAATATAGCAGATTTCCAGAGGGCTTTGTAGGGTGTTTTCATTTTGTGGTTCAAATATATGAGCTTTGTCATTTAACTACTTTTTCAAATTTTTTACTGAATACTGAATTAACGAAATTTAATCAACGCACCCCCTTAATCGTACCAGTAATTTCATTTTGTAAATAGGTTACAAAGTGACCTTCTTGCTTTGCAAAAAATTTGAAGGTTATGAATATCCTAAATTTCATACAAGACTTTCCCAATGAGGAGAG
>Ga0169931_10013363_pt1 | contig 11220 bp, 7 predicted proteins | sample Kivu_15m_20L_FD_129675 | JGI IMG/M metagenome (GOLD analysis project Ga0169931, IMG submission 129675) | Freshwater microbial communities from Lake Kivu, Western Province, Rwanda to study Microbial Dark Matter (Phase II) - Kivu_15m_20L... | ecosystem: Environmental > Aquatic > Freshwater > Lake ... | reverse complement strand
TGGCCACTTATCATCAGCAGGGGTTGTACCGGCAACATAACGCCGGTTGGGTGGCGTTGGACGCCCAGGGGCTGGCCGGTTTTCGGCTGGCGTTTGCGCCAACCCAATGGCAACCAGACCAGTGGTGTAGCCCACAGTTATGGCAAGTACCACCTGCACAGGTTGGCTATTTTAAGTGCAACACTGTGCGGCCGGATTTGCAGGGCGCCGGCATTGGCGGCCAGCTGCTCGCCCGCTCCATAGACGCGTTACGGGCACAAGGCGCCAAAGCGGGGGTTGCCCATTTATGGCGCGAAAGCCCTGGCAATGCCGCTGTGCGTTATTTCAGCAAACATGGCGGCCAGCTGGTCAACATTCATCCGGATAAATGGCGGCAAGAGAGTCTGGCCGGCTATGCCTGTGTGCGTTGTGGTTTTGATTGCCACTGCAGTGCCGCTGAAATGATTTTGTATCTGGAGAAAAATCAGCTTCCTTTCTCATCAGCGAGATAACACAGCAAGCAACAGAGCCAACTGCAAAGGAAGCTGTGGGAGAGCCGGTAAATGCACCATTCAGGTGCTACTGGCTAAAACTGCAGGCCGCAACAGGCAAGCTTGCAAAACATCACACCGTTCCACGTGAAACCAGTTACCTACAACGGGGGAATGTAAGCGGTTTCACAAATTTACTATGGCAGAGCATGCCCCCGCTGGCAAGCTAGCCAGGGCCAAATCAACACTTTTTAACGATTAAATCCTATCCAGCCATTCTTATGCGGTAAAAATCAAACAGTGCCAAGCCGGCTTTGCAGGAATTGCATCACCACTTTCACTCCGGCCTTCATGTGACTGCGGTGCGGATACACCAGCTGCACTGGTAACATTTCCGGCATATAGTCAGTCAGCACCGGCACCAGCTTGCCGGACCGAATTTCATCCTCTACCTGGTAACGGGTGACAAACATCAAGCCAACACCAGCCACCGCCGCCGGTTTTAACGCCCGGTTGCTGTTAGCATGCAAGGGCCCTTGCGTCAGCACTTCCAACGCCTGGCCGTTATCGAGAAAACGCCAGGTGCGGCCCTGTACCGAGCGATCGGTCGATAAACAACTGTGTTGCAGCAAGTCATTTGGGTGCAACGGAATACCAAATTGCGCCAGATAAGCCGGCGAGGCCACCACCACAATTGGCAGCCGGGTCAGCGGCCGGGCGATCAGGCTGGAGTTGGCCAGCCGACCAAACCGCACCGCCAAATCAATTTCTTCGCCAACTAAATCCACCAGCCGGTCGGACAAATCCAGCTCAACCCGCAGTTTGGGGTAACGCTGCAATAACTCAGGTAATAGCGGCGCAATCACTTTGGTGCCATAAGTGACCGCCACGCTGATGCGAACGGCACCGGCGGGCTCATCGCGCAGTTCATCCAAATGGTGCTCAGCCTGATCGGCCTGGCGTACCACTTGCTGGCAGTAGGTTAAAAAGGTCTGGCCTTCTGCGGTGAGCCGGATTTGCCGGGTGGTGCGCTGCAACAACCGCACCGCCAAATGCTGTTCCAGCCGGCTGATTGCTTTACTGACCGCCCCTTTGGACATTTGCAGCGCTACAGCGGCCTGGGTAAAACTGCCGGTTTCGGCTACTCTGGAAAAAATCGCCATATCACTGAGGCGCTGTAACAACGACATATCAAACTCCGGCACAGGTGAAAGCAAAGTTCCTGGCGTGAGTCACTGCCGCCAGCAGAGCAGTTTTAGTTAATCTTGCGCATTATATCAAAGTCATTTTGTGGTCATTGTTTCTTGTTGGAAACAATTTGTCATAAAAAAACCGGCTAGTCGACCCGCCAACAAAGGCGTACCATTGCACAGAATTTCAGCAATCAAGGAGGCTGTGATGTTTATGCAAGTGTTGTATGCCGTGATCAAAGGCTTATTAGAAATGGATGGTTTTGTCGTGCAACGGCCAACAAAGCCACCAGCGGCCTGCCAGCAGACCACTGCGGACGATAGTTGCAAACCCGCTAAATAATTGGCGACTAAAGCAGCAGATCGTACAAAAAACCAGCTAACAGCTGTCTGGATGGCTAAATTTGCGACGACTGCACTGGTAATTCATGGTCGGATGCCTAAAATGCGCCCCCCTGCCGGGGTGCTTATTTTTTACCAATAACAGCCAGTGTTTGCCCCGGCTTAGTAGTCCACTGGTATTAGAGGTGAACATGTTCCGTCGTCCGTCACTTGTGCTGGCTGTCCAGGCCGCATTATGCGCAGCTGCCATCCCGGCATATGCCCAACAAACCACCACTGAAACTGCCGCAGTTGAACGTCTGCAAGTTACCGGTTCGCGCATTATGCGGGAAGGCGCCATTGCCCCATCACCGGTTACTGCAATCTCAGGCGCTGAATTAGTCCAAACCGGTTCATTAAACATCGGTGAAGCACTAAACGAATTACCAGCTCTGGCATCTACGTACTCCACAGCAAACTCCGGTAACAGCATCGGCACCGCCGGTCTGAACCTGTTAGATCTGCGTGGCATGGGGGCTGCACGGACGCTGGTATTGGTTGATGGCAAACGTCATGTTTCTTCCAGCGCAGGTGATGCGTCTGTTGACACCAACACCATCCCGTCAGCCTGGCTGGAAAACGTTGAAATCATCACCGGTGGTGCATCAGCCGTTTATGGCGCAGATGCAGTGACCGGCGTGGTCAACTTCAAAATGAAGAAACACATCGAAGGTCTGGATGTCAGCGCGACAGCCGGTAAAGCCGATGACAGCCCATACAATAACCACAAATTCAGTTTCTCTTACGGTGCAGATTTTGATGGTGGCCGCGGTAACGCTGCCTTTGCCGCCGAGCTGTCTGGCCAGCGCGCGGTCAACGCCACGGAGCGTTCACTGACCCGTACACCATATATGTCTGTGCGCAACAGCTTAAACAAAGAGAAAAAAGATCCAATCACCGGCGCGACTATTCATGACGGTATCCCGGATCGCGTCACCGTCGCCAACGCAGGTTGGTACGACAGCTCGATCAAGGGTAACTTTTACCTGGATGAAGCAACTGGAACTAAATGGTATACCTTCAACCCGGATGGCTCTGTAGTACCACAAAATCTGGGCACCACTTACGGTGAATGGGGTCGCTGCAGTAACTGTGACCTGTTGAACTTAAAAGAGTACACCGACTTACAACCTGAGTTCCAACGCTACACCCTGAACGCAAAAACTACTTATGCACTGACTGACGATCACAACCTGACCGCAGAAGCCAAGCACGTAGTCAGTGGCGGTGACAGTGCCGGCCAACCGTCATTTTTTGAGTACGACAGCGCGCTGGAAATGAAAGCGGATAACGCTTACATTCACCCAACGCTGGCCGCGCTGATGAAGAAAAACGATCTGGATGCCATTTATGTGCACCGCTTCAATAAAGACGCTGGCCGCCGGATGGAAGAAAACACCCGCACCACCGATCGCGCAGTGTTGACGCTGGATGGCGCTTTAAATGATGACTGGACCTATGAAACCTATGCGGTTTACGGTCAAACCAAACTGGAACAGAAAAACATCAATAACCTGATCCGCAAAAACTTTGCGCAATCTATTGATGCTGTGAAAGATGAAAAAGGTAACATCGTTTGCCGGGATGCCGCTGCACGGGCAGCCGGTTGTGTACCAACCAGCATCTTCGGTTACGGTGCGGTAAACCCGGCCGCCAGCGCCTGGTTTAACACCAACTCCCTGTCAGAGAGCACCATCAAGCAACACGTCGTCAATGCCTCTGTCGCCAACAGCGCGCTGTTTGAGCTGCCAGCCGGTATGGTCGGTGTAGCCGCCGGTACTGAGTATCGTCGTGAGCAAAGTGTATCGCAACCAGACGCCTTCGCAGCGACCGGAGCCACCTTCCTGACCGCTCTGCAGGCTGAAAGCGGCAAATTTAACGTCAAAGAAGCTTTCACTGAAATATCAGCCCCGTTAATTGCTGATGTGTTCATGATTCAATCGCTGACCTTTGATGCGGCCATCCGTTTCGCTGATTACAGCTCAAGCGGTAACGCCACCAGCTGGAAAACCGGTTTAGATTGGACCATCAACGATGAAGTACGGGTTCGTTCAACTTACTCAGTTGCGCTGCGTGCACCAAACATCGGCGAGTTGTTTGGCCCACAAAACCAAACTTTCTTCCGCGTTAACGATCCATGCGGTAAAGAGTACAATCAAAGCGAGCTGCGGGTTGCCAACTGTAAATTGTTAGGCATTGCACCGGACTTCGATCCAAAAGCGACCGCCTCTACCATTGAAGGTCTGTCAGGCGGTAACCCAGCGCTGAAGCCAGAAGAGTCAACTTCTTACACCGTCGGTGCTGTCTACCAGCCTGAGCTGGTAGAAGGTTTAACTTTCACAGTGGATTACTGGAGCATCGATATCGATGACGCCATTTCTGCCGTGTCTGCGCAAAACATTCTGGACAGGTGTGTTGATAACCCGAACGGCATCAACAACCAGTTCTGTGCGCTGGTGAAACGCGATCCGGTCAGTAAAGAGCTGAAACTGATCACTTCAATCACGCAAAACGTTGCGGCACAAACTGCAGAAGGTGTCGACTTTGAAGTGGGTTATGACTTCGATGCGCTGGGCGGCCGTTTCAAAACCAAGTTGATCGGTACTTACCTGGACTCACGCAAAACCTTCTCATTCCAGGACAATCCTTCTGTATTTGAAGAGAATGCCGGTACTGAAGGCGAAGCTGTATGGCAGGAAAACCTGAGTGTGTCTTACACCAAGGATGCCTGGACCGCCAGCTGGAAAACCCGTCACCTGAGCGCAATCAGCCTGTACTCTGATCAGGACCTGGTGGTGAACCCGGATCCGGTTGATATCATGGGCTATGGCAGCTATTTCATCACTGACGTCACGCTGGGCTATCAGTTTGCCAACGGTGTCACCTGGACTGTTGGTGTTGACAACCTGTTTGACCGCGACCTGCCGGGTGTAACCACCGGTACCGGCGCAGCGTCAGCCAGCTATGACAACATCGGCAAGTTCTACTACACCACAGTGTCTTACCGGATGTAATCTCGCGAGTTAACCGCGTTGATAGTAAAACAGGCCCGCATGCGGGCCTGTTTTTTTATGGCGTCAGAACCGGTTGGTTATTGTTGTCCGCAGCTTATTTTGGTTTTGGGCACCGCAAACTGAGCCAGTAATTTATCCACTTGGTAGACCTCAACCAAGCAGGTTTCACGAGGAATGCCTGCGACAAAACGAGCACCGTCATCAAGCCGCGATACTCCAATCCCGCCGGAGCGCAGCTCGATAGTACCTTGGGCAGCCAATCGGTTGAGCAGCTTGGCCACACAAGGATTGTCCGTTTGAATGTTGAGCCCGCCACTGCCATAAGAATTGGCGATTCTTGAGAAGGCCAGGCGCAAACTCAACCGAAAAATGGGCCAGTGTTGGCTATCAAAGCCCGGCATTGACACATCAAACACCAGATAGTCATTCATTACCGAATGAGGGATCTCGGATTGCGTAAACTCATGGACATAACGCCCCGGCGGTCTGCTCATTTCGATTTGTGCCGTATCGGACAATGCACCGGCAGTAAATCCAGTCTTAGCCACTGACCATCTAGGTTGGCGACCAACATCCAGGCTGTCGGCATATTGATATAGCGGATGGCCAGCGCCGTTAGCTGCCACGGCAACACTGGTTGTTAACCAAACCCGCTGGTTGGGGTCCAGATAGTAACTCAGCGCAGTCTCAGTTGGACATTGTCCATTGTCCGGTAACCCGGCAACAGCCGCCAGATCGGTGGGTATACTGCGTGTCGCCGATTGCAAAGACAATTGCTCAAACGTTTTGCGGGCATCATGGTAAAAGTTCGCTAACTGCTGAAAACCTGCTGCATCCTGCGCCGGCAGTTGTTGATCATGCAGCACCGGCTTAAAGTCAAAGCCGTACGCAGTACTAAATTCACTGTGACCCACAAACGCAAACACTTGTTTATTGTTCGGGTCAATCAACACAATACGCCGGCTCGGCGCATCACACAGTTGGCGAGGCCTACCATCATTATGTGGTGCAGTCGCGTCTTTACCACCGTCCCTGCATTGCAGCGGCGCCAGATAACGTGCAGCCACCTGACGCGCACTTTGAATGTCCGTACATTGCTCGCAAAACCAGGCCTGGCTTTCATGGAAAGGCAGATTGGCTGCTTGTAGCGGCTGAGCCAGAACTGCGGCTACCAGCACAGCTGTAGCCAGTAGATACTTCATAAAAATCCATTTTGCTAACAATTTCGCCAAAATAATGAAGCAAATCCGGCAAAAATAAACCAAAAAAACCGCTGAACATGGCTGTTTGTTCCTTTTTTAGCCAAGCACGGTTCATCATCTGCGGCGCCGGTAGCAAAGCTGCCCAGCGAGGCTGCTGATCGTACTGTTTTGCGCTAGCTTAGATGTTTTGGTTGTAACGGGAAGTCTGTAAGTCTGGCAATTTATAGCGCTAAACACCTAAGCACTTAATTGTTTATAATATTTAAATCAACAACTTAATTATTCGCGCCCAACATCTTACATTCCACCAGCCAAACCGACCAACAGCCGACACTAACACCCAAACATCCAGCCATCTGGTTATACCTAAAAAAACTAATATGAAGCGGATTGTTGCTTTTTTTGACCTTTACGCGCTGCTGTAATGCGCGGCATTCGCAGCCTTTGGGGCGGCGAGCCAGCAACTGTGGAGTGTGTGATGACGAGTCCGGCGTTACCTGTGATTGATTTGACCCGTTACCGGCAAAGCAGCGATAAAGCCGCTTTTTTGACCGAGCTGCGCCGTGTCTGTCGCGAAGTGGTTTTTTTCTATCTGACCGGCCATGGCATCAGCCAAAGCGTACAGCAGCACATATTGCAGTTGAGCAGGCAATTCTTTGCGTTGCCAGCCAGCGCCAAGCAGCAGGTGCAGATGTTGCAATCGCCGCATTTTCGCGGCTACACCGCGCTGGCCACCGAACAAACCGCCGGTCAGGCTGACTTACGCGAGCAGTTTGACATTATGCGTGAAGACACAGTGTTAGGTTTACCAACCCAAAATGCCTTGTGGCGCCGGCTGATTGGCCCAAATCAATGGCCAACGGCTTTACCGGCGCTCAAACCGGCCTTGCTGGGGGTGCAGCAACAATTCACCGCAGTGCTGACTGAGCTGCTGCATGCCATGCTGGAAAGCCTGCAACTGGACGCCAGTGCGCTCGATCACACCATCGTGGATGGCCCGTATCAGCATCTGAAAATTATCCGCTATCCGGCTATCCGCCAACAAAATAACAACGGGCAAAACAGCCAGGCGCACAGCAGCAGCCGGCAGGGCGTTGGTGCGCATAAAGATCCCGGTTATCTGACACTGGTGATGCAGGACGAGCAGCCAGGGCTTGAGGTACAAACCGCCGACGGCTGGTTACTGGTGGAGCCCAAGCCCGGCGCGCTGGTGGTCAATATCGGCGAATTGCTGGAGCTGGCGTCCAACGGCTATCTGAAAGCAACGGTACATCGTGTCACCAGCCCGACGCAACGCGACCGCTACTCCTGCGTCTTTTTTATGGCGGCGCAGCTGGATGCCACCGTGCCGGTCTTGCAACTGCCGGCAGCGCTCGCCGCAAACGCCGCGGGTATCAGCACAGATCCGGCCAATCCGCTGCTGCGCGAAGTGGGTGCCAATACCTTAAAAGGCCGCTTGCGCTCACACCGCGATGTGGCGGCCATTCATTATCCCGAGTGGTCCCAAGCCAGCTAGTTTTTATGTCTGGCCTGCTGTCTGGCTCGGCGGCCAGACGGCTCGGTTTTTTTACGGTTTTTCGTTAGGCTGCCACCATTCAAGGGCGCCAGCTAAGCGCTGTTTGCATCGACTGCTCGACAAAGTCGGCAGTCTTTTCCTGAGGTTTTAATGAAAGTACAAACACTGGCCATTCATGCCGGCCAACAGCCTGATCCAAGCACCGGCGCGTTAAACACGCCGGTCTATCTGACCAGCACCTACAGCTACGGCACGGCCGAAGAGGGCAAAGCCCGCTTTGCCGGCCAGAACCCGGGTTATATCTACTCCCGCTTTGCCAACCCCACCAGCAGCGCGCTAGAGCAAAAACTGGCGGCACTGGAAGGCGCCGACGAAGCCATAGTGCTGGCCAGCGGCATGGCCGCAGTTAGCGCTATTGTCTATGCGCTGACCAGCCAGGGCGATACCGTCGCTTTTATTGACCCGGTGTACGGCGGCACCGATGCGTTTTTACGCAACACCTTGGTGCGGGCCGGCGTGCAGGTACAAAGTTTTCAGTCAGCGGAAGATTTTGCCGCCAACCATCACCCGCAAACCAAACTGGTGCTGTGGGAGCCGGTGACCAACCCGACGTTAAAAGTGGTCGACAGCGCACGGGTGATTGCCACGGCGCGGCAAATTGGCGCGATCAGTGTCTGTGACAACACCTTTCTGACGCCAGCCCTGTATCAACCCTTGGCGGCCGGTGCTGATTTGGTGATGCACAGCGGTACTAAGTATTTGTGTGGCCACGGCGATCTGATTGCTGGTGTGGTGGCAGGCAATGGCCCGCTTATTCAGCGGGTGCGTACGGTAGCACTGAAACACCTGGGTTCATCAATAGGCCCGCAGGAAGCCTATTTGCTGCAACGCGGTGTCAAAACGCTGCCGCTGCGGATGCAGGCACATTGCGCCAACGCGCAGCGGGTCGCTGAATTTTTAGCGGCGCAGCCACAAGTGGCGGCCGTCTATCATCCAGGGCTGCACAGCCATCCGGGTCATCAGATCATCGCCAACACCGCCGCTGGTTTTGGCGGCATGGTGGCACTGGAGCTGGCTGGCGGTTTTGCCGCCTGCGCCCGCTTTTTAGATGCGCTGACCTTGTTTGCGCAGGCGGTCAGTCTTGGCGATCTGGAAAGTCTGGCCTGTCACCCCGCCAGCACCACCCATGCCGCAATGACAGCGGCCGATCGGGCCCGCGCCGGCGTCAGCGATAACTTAGTGCGGCTCAGTATCGGTGTAGAAGATATCGATGATCTGCTGGCCGACTTAGCTCAGGCACTTACAAAAATATAACATGTTCAGTACCCGGCCCGCCTGCTGATGGCGGGCTTGGTGCTGCGTGATGCAGCTTGTCTGCACACCCGTCAGCACGCGCTTCCATCAAAGCCAGCCCGCGCCAACCAAAGCCAACCGCTGCCAACCACCGCCAACCAGTTTGCATTGCGTCGCAGATGCACCGATACTGACCGCAGATTGCTCTGACAGCGCCTTGCTGTTTCCATTACAAAAACATAACACAGGAACACCCGATGAAACTCCACTTCCAACCGACGTTGTTGGCCGTGCTCGTTGCGACCAGCCTGACGGCTTGTCAGCCGGCTCCATCTGCCGATCAAGCCAATCCCAAAGCAGACAGCGCTGCGAAGAGCCCGGCAACTGCGGAACAAGCCAAAGCTTTTGTCGCCGCCGCCTCCGAGGAAATGCGCCAGCTGTTGCTGGAGATCAACCGCGCCGATTGGATAGCTAACACCTACATCACGGAAGACACTGAGGCTTTATCGGCCGACGCCAATAAAAAAATGACCGAAGCTGTGGTACGCCTGGCCAACGAAGCAGCCCGCTTTAACAGTGTGCAGGTCGATGCCGATACCCGCCGCCAGCTGGATAAACTGAAACTGGCGTTAACGCTGGCTGCGCCAAAAGATAAAGCCAAAACCGAAGAGTTAGCCGGTATCGTCGCCAAATTAAACGCGATGTATGGCAAAGGCAAATACACCAAAGCGGACGGCACCACACTGGCACTGGGCGATATGTCCGCTATCATGGCGAGCTCACGGGATTACAACGAACAACTGGAAATGTGGCAAGGCTGGCATGACACCGCGGCGCCAATGAAAGCGCTGTACGTCCGTCAGGTTGAACTGGCCAACGAAGGCGCCCGTGAACTGGGTTATGCTGACACCGGTGCGCTGTGGCGTTCAAAATACGACATGGATGCCGATGCTTTTGCTGCCGAGCTCGATAAGCAATGGTCAGCGGTGAAGCCGTTATACGAAGCGCTACACTGCCACGTGCGGGCAAAGCTGGGCGAGAAATACGGCACTGACAAAGTACCACAAGACAAACCCATTCCGGCGCACCTGCTAGGTAACATGTGGGCACAGGCCTGGGGCAATATTTACGATGTCGTCGCGCCGGAAAATTCAGATCCAGGTTATGACGTCACCAAACTGCTGGCGGACAAAGGCTACGACGAGCTGAAAATGGTGAAAGGCGCCGAAGGCTTTTTCACTTCGCTTGGCTTTGCCCCGCTGCCAGAGACTTTCTGGAGCCGTTCGCAGTTCACCAAACCGCGTGATCGCGATGTGGTTTGCCACGCTTCGGCCTGGGATTTAGATGCCAAAGACGATCTGCGCATCAAAATGTGTATCCAGAAAACCGGTGAAGAATTTGCGGTAATTCACCACGAATTAGGGCATAACTTCTATCAACGTGCATATAAACATCAACCGGTGTTTTATCAGGACAGCGCCAATGACGGTTTCCACGAAGCGATTGGCGATACCATTGCTTTGTCGGTCACACCAAAATACCTGCAACAAATCGGCTTGCTGGAGCAAGTGCCGGATGAGTCGAAAGACATCGGTTTATTGCTGAAAATGGCGCTGGATAAAGTTGCCTTCCTGCCATTTGGTTTGTTAGTCGACCAATGGCGCTGGCAGGTATTCTCCGGCAAAATCACGCCGGAGCAATACAACCAAGCCTGGTGGGAACTGCGCGAGAAATATCAGGGCGTTAGCGCACCTGTCGCCCGCAGCGAGGCCGACTTTGACGCCGGTGCCAAGTTCCACGTGCCAGCCAATACGCCTTATACCCGCTATTTCCTCGCACATATTCTGCAATTCCAGTTCCACAAAACCCTGTGTGAAATTGCTAAAGACGCCGGCCCGGTCCATCGTTGCTCGATTTATAACAACAAAGAAGCCGGCTCCGCGCTAAATAACATGCTGGAAATGGGTGCCAGCAAACCATGGCAGGAAGCGCTGCAAAGCCTGACCGGTAAACCAGAGATGGATGCATCGGCAATTCAGGCTTATTTTGCCCCATTAAAAGCTTATCTGGATGAGCAAAACAAAGGCCGTCAGTGCGGCTGGTAACCACCTGCCAACGGCATCACAACAGGGCTATCTGACGATAGCCCTTTTT
>Ga0169931_10013361_pt1 | contig 11221 bp, 14 predicted proteins | sample Kivu_15m_20L_FD_129675 | JGI IMG/M metagenome (GOLD analysis project Ga0169931, IMG submission 129675) | Freshwater microbial communities from Lake Kivu, Western Province, Rwanda to study Microbial Dark Matter (Phase II) - Kivu_15m_20L... | ecosystem: Environmental > Aquatic > Freshwater > Lake... | reverse complement strand
TGCGCTCAACCCGGCCCAGCAGGTCGTCAAGATCGTGCACGAGCAACTGGTCCAGATCCTCGGCGGCGAGACACGGCGTCTGCGCTTCGCGAAGCAGCCACCCACGGTGATCCTGCTCGCCGGCCTCCAGGGTGCGGGCAAGACCACGCTCGCTGGCAAGCTCGCCGCCCACCTGAAGTCCCAGTCGCATACGCCGCTACTTGTCGCGGCGGACCTGCAGCGACCCAACGCCGTCGATCAACTGCGCATCGTCGGCGAGCGGGCCGGCGTGCCCGTCTTCGCTCCCGAGCCGGGCAACGGTGTAGGCGATCCCGTGACGGTCGCACGTGACTCGATCAAGCATGCCGAGGTGCACCTCAATGACATCGTCATTGTCGACACCGCCGGTCGCCTCGCGATCGATGCGGAGCTGATGGACCAGCTCGTGCGCGTGCGCGACGCTGTCGACCCTGACGAGACGCTGCTCGTCGTCGACGCCATGATCGGCCAGGACGCCGTGCGCACGGCCGAGGAGTTCGGGGCCGGGGTCGGCTTCGACGGCGTGGTGCTCACCAAGCTCGACGGCGATGCGCGGGGTGGCGCTGCGCTGTCGATCGTCTCGGTGACGGGCCGTCCGGTCCTCTTTGCCTCGACAGGCGAGAAGCTCGAGGACTTCGAGGCCTTCCATCCCGATCGCATGGCCTCGCGCATCCTCGAGATGGGCGACGTGCTCACCCTCATCGAGCAGGCCGAGCGAGCCTTCGATGCCGAGCAAGCCGAGCGCATGGCGCAGAAGGTCTCACAGGGGGAGGACTTCACACTCGAGGACTTCCTCGAGCAGATGCAGGCCGTCAAGAAGATGGGGTCGTTGGGCAAGATCCTCGGGATGCTCCCGGGCATGGGCGAGATGAAGGCTCAGCTCGATCAGGTCGACGATCGCGAACTCGATCGTGTCTCGGCGATCATCCAGTCGATGACGCCCCAGGAGCGCCGCGATCCCAAGATCCTCAACGCCTCGCGGCGCGCGCGCATCGCCCGTGGTTCAGGCACGCAGGTGAGCGATGTCAATGGCCTGGTCGATCGCTTCGGCGAGGCGCAGAAGATGATGCGTCAGATGCGCGGTGGCAAAGGCATGCCGGGCATGCCGGGCATGCCGGGTTTCGGGGGAGGGGGCGGCAAGAAGTCCAAGGGCCGTTCCGGCAAGGCGCCGGCCAAGGCCAAGAAGGGGCGCAGCGGCAATCCGGCCAAGCGGGCAGCCGAGGAGCGCGATGCCGCGGTGCGCGCGGCGGAGGCACCGGCCACCCAGGCCCCACCGGCCGCGGCGGACTTCGAGCTGCCCGACGACGTCAAGAAGCTGCTCGGGGGCTAGTCGCTGACGCGCATGGTATCGTCATACCATGCTGGCGACCATTGACGGCGGAGGTCGAGTCGTCGTTCCCAAGGATGTGCGTGAGCGACTCGGCCTGCGACCGGGTGCCCAGGTGGAACTCACCGAGATCGACGGCGCCCTGGAGATCACTCCGGTCGTCACCCCCATGACCGTCGCCGAACGCGACGGATACGTGGTGTTGGAGGCGCCGATGCCGATGCCGACGCTGACGGCCGAGCAGGTGCGCGCAGTGCAGGAGGCCACGCGGCGGTGATCGCCGTGGATACCAGTGTGGTGATCGCTGCCCTGTCACCATGGCACGAGCGACACGGTGACGCAGCGCAAGCCTGCCAAGGCGATGCTGCGATCCCGGCGCACGCCCTGCTGGAGGCCTATTCCACACTGACGCGCATGCCGGAGCCGCTGCGCATCTCAGGTGCTGTCGCTGCGGAGGCCCTGAGTGGAGCGTGGGGTGGCCGGACCCTTGCCGTGCCTGAGGACCTGTCAGCGGACCTGCCGGTCCTGCTGTCCCGGGCCTCGATCGTGGGAGGGGCGTCGTACGACGGGCTGGTGGCCCTCACGGCGCAAGCGCACGCACGCCTGATCGTCTCACTGGATCGGCGAGCTGAGCGCACCTACCGGCTCCTCGGCGTCGACTACCGGATGCTCGCCTAAGAGGTGCGTCGTCGTGGCTCACAGGGGCTGATTCGCCCGAGCCAGCCCCCCTCTGGCAGACTTCTCCCTGCTGTACGCGGCCCAGGGTCCCTCTCAACCCGGGGCGGCGTACCCGCCGGGACCGGTGGCGACGCACCCCACGCGACGCCCAGGGCCCACCCTGACCACCTCCGGGTGGCCCAATCGAATGGAGCAGTGCCGGCCGTGGCCGTCAAGATCAAGTTGAAGCGCGTGGGCAAGATCCACGCCCCGCAGTACCGCGTCATCGTCGCGGACTCGCGCACCAAGCGCGACGGCCGTGCCATCGAGGAGATCGGCGTCTACCAGCCGATGCAGGACCCCAGCCTCATCGAGATCGACTCCGACCGGGCGCAGCACTGGCTCGCGGTCGGCGCCCAGCCCACTGAGGCTGTGCTCGTGCTGCTGAAGATCACCGGTGACTGGCAGAAGTTCAAGGGACTGCCGGGCCAGGAAGGCACGCTCAGGGTTGCCGCTGCCAAGGAGTCGAAGGTCGTGGCGTACGAGTCTGCCGTCAAGCAGGCCGCTGACGAGCCCAAGACCCCGACGCCGCGCAAGGTGGCGGAGAAGGTGGCTGATGCCGCCGTCGCCGAAGCTGTCGCTGTGGCCGCGGCGGACAATGCCGTGCTGGCCGAGGCCGAGGCCATTGTCGAGATCGCCGAGGCAAATGCCGGCGAGGTGAGCGTCGCGGAGGCTGAGGCTGCCATCGAGGTTGCCGCCGAGGCGGATGCCGTCGCCGACGCTGCCGCGGTGGTTGCTGACGAGGCCGTCGCCGAGGCCACCTCGGCCGTCGCCGAGTCAACCGAGGCCTGACGTGCTTGAGGACGCCCTGGGGCACCTCGTGCGAGGGATTGTCGACCACCCCGACGACGTGGCCGTGCGCACGCGCACGGGCCGGCGCGGTCCGTCGCTCGAGGTGCGCGTGCACCCCGAGGACATGGGTCGCGTGATCGGTCGCTCTGGCCGGACCGCCACCGCATTGCGCACGGTTGTCTCCGCGATCTCGCGGGACGGAAGTGTGCGCATCGACTTCCTCGACGTCGACGAACGCTGACTGAGTCATGCGCGTCGTGGTCGCTCGCGTGGGCCGCGCACTCGGGGTCAAGGGCGACGTCCTCGTCGATGTGCTGACGGACGAGCCTGAGCGCCGACTCGCGCCCGGGATCGATGTCTTCGTCATGGGTGGCGAGCGCACCCTGCGCATCGAGTCCGAGCGTCCGCACGGCGGCCGACTGTGCCTGCACTTCGTCGGGGTCGACGATCGCGGTGCCGCCGAGGCGCTCACGGGTCTCCTGCTCGAAGCTGAGCGTGGTGACGATGAGCGTCCGGAGGATCCCGACGAGTTCTACGACGACGCGCTCGTCGGACTGGAGGTCGTCACGGAGTCGGGGGAGCTCGTCGGCGCGGTGGCCGAGGTTCTCCATCTGCCGGCGCAGGATGTCCTCGCCGTGCGCGCCGCCCCCGACACCCCAGAGATCCTCGTGCCGTTCGTCGCGGACATCGTGCCCACGGTCGATCTCGATGCCGGACGCATCGTGATCCGTCCTCCGGAGGGCCTTCTGCAGATCGGGGAGTCCCCGTGAGGATCGACGTCATCACGATCTTCCCTGACTACCTCGCACCACTGGAACTGTCGCTGGTCGGCAAGGCGCGCGAGCAGGGCCTGCTCGACATCCGCGTGCACGATCTCCGCGACCACACGCACGATCGTCACCGCACCGTCGACGACGAGCCCTACGGCGGTGGCCCCGGCATGGTCATGCGCCCGGAGCCCTGGGGCGAGGCGCTCGACGCGGTCCTGCCGCAGCACGAGCGACCGCTCCTGGTGATTCCCACTCCCTCCGGCACGCCCCTCACCCAGGCGCTCGCCATCGAGTGGTCCCGCCGGCCGGGCATGGTCATCGCCTGCGGGCGCTACGAGGGCATCGACGCGCGCGTCGCCGAGGAGTACGCCGACCGTGTCGAGGTGGTGCCGGTCTCCCTAGGCGACTACGTGCTCGCCGGTGGCGAGGTGGCCGCGCTCGCGATCATCGAAGCGGTCGTGAGACTGTTGCCCGGCGTTGTCGGCAACGAGCAGAGCATCACCGACGATTCCTTCGCTCCCGGACCCATGGAGGGCCTCCTCGAGGGTCCCGTCTACACCCGGCCGCCGCAGTGGCGCGGTCGCGTCGTCCCCGACGTGCTCCTTTCTGGCGATCACGCCCGCATCGACGCCTGGCGGCGCGAGCAGGCGGAGCGGCGTACGCGCGACGTGCGACCGGACCTACTGGAAGGGCAGGCGGCTGCCTTCGAGCGACCGTAGGCCCGTCCGGCAAGCGAACACCCGGGGCCGCCGTCTGGGAGGGCTGTGGCAGACTAGGCGGGCCGTTCCCGCCGATAGCGGGGCCCGCCCGCCACAGGGGGAGGGCCACTAGGGAGCGGTCCTCCGACCCGACGTGGGTGCGGAGCCGCGCCACCTTCGGGTGGCTCGACCGCGGGCGACCTGTGGCGCCGGCAGGAAGTGGCACCGACATGCAGACTCTCGACGATCTCGACTCCGCATCGCTGCGCAGCGACATCCCCGATTTCCGCCCCGGAGACACCGTCAAGGTGCACGTGAAGGTGGTCGAGGGCAACAAGACGCGCGTCCAGGTCTTCCAGGGTGTCGTCATCGGGCGCACCGGCGATGGTGTCCGCGAGACGTTCACCGTTCGCAAGGTCTCCTACGGCGTTGGCGTCGAGCGCACCTTCCCCCTGCACACGCCAATCATCGACAAGGTCGAGGTCGTGTCGAGAGGTGATGTACGCCGGGCCAAGCTCTACTACCTGCGCAACCTTCGTGGCAAGGCAGCCAAGATCAAGGAACTGCGCGACACCGCCCCTGCCGCCGCGGAGTGAGCCCGGTCGAGGCCCCCGTCGTCATACGTCGCGGGCGATCATGAGCGACACCGGGCCTGGCGAGGGAACCCCGGCGCGGCCGACGGCGTCCGGGAGCGTGTCAGGTGAGGACCGTCGTCGCTCGCGCATACCGGCATGGCTGGAGTTCCCCCTCCTCATCATCGGTGCCTTCCTGGTCGCCTTCGTCGTCAAGACCTTCCTCGTGCAGGCTTTTTACATCCCGTCCGGCTCCATGGAGGACACCCTGCAGGTGGGCGACCGAGTCCTGGTCAACAAGGTCGTCTACCACCTTCGCCCCGTCGAGCGAGGCGACATCGTCGTCTTCGACGGCACCGGGTCCTTCATCACCGGCGAGGTCGTCGAGCCCGACCGGTCGCCGGTGGAGATCGCCGGACGGCTCCTGGGCGAGATCGTCGGCCTCGCGCCCCCGCGGGACACCGACTTCATCAAGCGCGTCATCGGGGTAGGCGGTGATCGCGTCGTGTGCTGCGACGCCGACGGGCGGATCACCGTCAACGGCATCGCGCTCGATGAGGAGGACTACCTCTATCGCAAGAACCCGCCGAGCAAGCAGCCCTTCGATGTCCTGGTCCCCGAGGGCACGATGTGGGTCATGGGCGACCATCGCTCCGCGTCGGCCGACTCGCGCGCCCACATGGGTGACCCCGGCGGCGGTTTCGTGCCGGTGGACCGCGTGATCGGTCGGGCCTTCGCCGTCGTCTGGCCCGTGGGCAATGCCCAGGTACTTGAGATCCCGCAGACCTTCGAGCAGCCGGCCCTCGAGGGGTCCGGCCCCGCGCCGTGAGCGTCTCGTCGATGCGCCGGTCCGATGACGACACCCAGCCGATACCCGTCACCGGCGCACCGGAGGTCGACGCCCGGACTCCCGGCGCAGGGCGCCACGCGGCCCCGCGCGTCCGGCGATCGTTGGGCTCCTGGGCGTTGGTCATCGCGCGCGAGGCGGGGATCGTCGCTGCGATTGTTGTCGCAGCAGTCATCCTCGCGCGACTCATCGTCGGCCCGATTGCCTACGTGTCCGACGACGCGATGGAACCGTCGATTGCGGCCGGCAGCCGGGTGCTGGTGACCTCCTGGGGCGAAACCGCCGCCGGTGATCTCGTCCTGGTGCGCAGCCCCGATGCCTGGGCGAGCCCGACTGGCACCTCTGTCGCCCGCGTCATTGCCGTCGGCGGCCAGCAGGTGGTCTGCTGCGATGACTCCGGCCGCATCACCGTGGACGGGGTAGCGCTCGAGGAGCCCTATCGCTCGGGCCCGACGGACCAGGTGACCTTTGACGTGAGCGTCCCGGACGGCAGGGTGTTCGTCCTCGCGGATCGCCGCGGCACCGCGCGCGACAGTCGCGCGCTGCTGCCCGTCGAGGGAGGAAGCCTGCCGACCTCCGACATCGTCGGACGCGTGGTCGTCGTCCTGTGGCCTCCCCGAGGGTTCATCGGCTGAGTCGGGCGATGGCGGTCAGCTTGCGCGTCGAGCGCTCACTCCTGAGGGATGCCCGTCCCGGCGCACTCCTCGCAGCGATCGACGAGGTGGGGCGCGGTGCACTCGCCGGTCCCGTTGCGGTGGGTGTCATCGTCATCGGACGTGAAACGACCTCCGCTCCCCGCGGCGTGCGTGATAGCAAGGAGTGTGACCGCGCAACCCGCGAGCGCCTGGCTCCGCTGGTGCGCACGTGGGCTCGTCGCAGCGCCGTGGGCATGGCCTCGTCGGCAGAGATCGATGACGTAGGCATCATCGCGGCGCTAGCGCTCGCCGCGGCGCGCGCGATCAATGCGACGTCGGCCATCCCCGATCTTGTGCTGCTTGACGGCAAGCATGACTGGGTGTCCCGCGTCGCACCCTCTGCGAGCGTCGTCACCAAGATCCAGGCTGACGCGACGTGCGCCGCGGTCGCCGCGGCCAGCGTCATCGCCAAGGTCGCCCGGGATGCTCACATGGTGGCGTTGGACGAGGGCTATCCGGCTTATGGCTGGGCATCCAACAAGGGGTACGCCGCCCCTGACCACATCGCCGCCCTGGAGCGCTACGGACCCTCCCCGTGGCACCGGCTCAGTTGGCGCCTGCCGGGGGTATCCACAGAGGCGCCGTGACCCGGTCATCCCCAGGCGGGGGAGCGTCGTACCACCCCTGGGTTCCGCGCGGCCAACCTTCCCGCGAGGGCCGACGGCCCGTGGAGGGAGTGGCATGGGAACGCAGCACCTGCAACGCGGTCGATGGGGTGAGGACCTTGCCGTCCGTCACCTCGAGCGGCTCGGACTGAAGGTCATCGACCGCAATTGGAGATGCCGCGACGGCGAGATCGACATCGTCGCCGGCGATGAGCCCAACGACACGATCATCATCTGCGAGGTCAAGACCCGCAGCTCTGAGGACTATGGATCTCCCCTCGCTGCCGTGACCCCGCGCAAACTGCGACGGCTGCGGGGGCTCGCCAGCGAGTGGATGCGCACCCACGATCACCGTGCGCGGGAGGTCCGCATCGACGTTATCGGGATTCTGCTCAGTCGCACGGGCGCCCCGAGCCTGGAGCACCTGCGCGGGGTGGCGTAGTGGTTGCCCGCTGCCGCACGGCCGTCATCGTGGGTGTGTCGGCGCGCATCGTCGATGTCGAGGCCGATGTCGGTTCCGGTCTCCCGGGATTGACCATCGTCGGGCTTGCCGATACCGCCGTGAGTGAGTCGCGCGATCGCGTCAGGGCCGCCATCGAGCACAGCGGCCTGGAGTGGCCGCGCACACGTGTGACCGTCGCTCTCCTTCCGGCGTCCCTTCCCAAGCGGGGATCAGCGCTGGACGCGGCAATTGCCGTCGCAATCCTTGCGGCATCGCGTCAGATCCCGGAGCAGGCAGCTGCTCGATCCTGCGTCCTCGGGGAGTTGGGTCTGGACGGGCGGGTGCACCCTGTGCCCGGGGCGATTGCCGCCGCATTGGCCGTGCAGGGCCACGATGCGCGGCTCCTCGTGCCCTCCGCGACGGTGGGCGAAGCCGCTCTTGTCCCGGGTGTCGACGCGGGCGGCGTACGCGACCTGGCCCACCTCGTGGGTGTCCTACGCGGTGAAGCCGTGCCAGACCTGCCCGAGGAGTCGGCGACCGTCACCGACCGCGGGACCGCGGATCTCGGGGACGTGCGCGGACAGGCGGAGGCCCGCCGCGCACTCGAGGTCGCGGCTGCGGGCGGCCATCACCTCGCGATGATCGGCGTTCCGGGCGTAGGCAAGACCCTGTTGGCTGAGCGTCTGCCCGGCCTGATTCCGGCCCTGGATGACCCGACGGCACTTGAGGTGACGGCTATCCAGTCGGCAGCGGGCCTGGACCCGCGCGGGCTCGTGCGCAGTGTGCCTTTCCAGGCCCCGCACCATTCGGCTTCCATGACGGCAATCGTCGGCGGTGGTCAGGCGGGGCGCCTGCGCATCGGTGCCGCGACTCTGGCCCACCGCGGTGTCCTCTTCCTCGACGAGGCACCGGAGTTTGCGCGGTCCGTGCTCGATGCCCTGCGCCAACCTCTGGAGAGCGGTGAGGTGCGCATCGCTCGAGCGGATATCTCCGGTGTGCTCCCTGCGCACTTCGCCCTCGTCATCGCGGCCAATCCCTGCCCGTGCGGCAAGGGCATCGGCATGGATTCCTCGTGCGCATGCTCGCCGATGGAGCGCCGGCGCTACTCCGCGAAGATGTCCGGGCCCATCATGGACCGCATCGACCTGCGGGTTGTCCTCGAGCGGCCCCGTCTCGCCCAGATCGGGGAACGGGGGGAGTCGACGGCCACGGTCGCCGAGAGGGTGGCGCATGCGCGTGCGCGATCGGCTGCGCGATGGGCCGCCGAGGGGGTGCCCTGGCAGGTCAATGCGGCGGCGCCGGGAGCCTTCCTCCGTGAGCGCCACCCTCCCGACGATGCTGGTGCGGCGCTCCTGCGCACGGCGTTCGCACGTGGCGCCCTAAGCATGCGCGGGGCCGATCGCGTCCTTCGCGTGGCATGGACCCTTGCCGACCTGCGCGGGGCCGCATGCCCGGGCAGCGACGACGTGGCCGAAGCCATGGTCCTGCGTGGGGGAGGCCTGGCATGGGCGGCCTGACCGCTGTGTCGGCCACCGACCAGGAGCGCATGGGGCGCATGCTCCTCGGGCAGTGGTGCGAGGCAGGTGACCGGTCGCTGGGCGCGCGCGTGCGTGCGCGGGGGGTGGAGTACGTCGTTGCTGAGATCCTCGCGGGGCGGTCCCCTTTGCCAGCCACGACAGGGATCGCCGGACGCGTCGCGGCCGGCACAACCTACGACGACGCCGTGCAACGCTGGATCGAGCCCGCACTGGCGCAGGCAGAGCGGATCGGTGCGCGTTACGTCGTGCCGGGCGACCCCGAATGGCCATCGCAACTTGACGACCTCCACGATGCTGCGCCCCTCGGCCTGTGGGTTACCGGTGCCGGACACCTGCGGCTGCTAGCGCTGCGTTCGCTGTCGGTCGTTGGCGCTCGCTCGGCGACGGCGTACGGCGAGGCAATCGCGCGGGAGTTGGGCGCGCACCTTGCCGAGTGCGGATGGCTGACTGTCTCCGGAGGAGCATTCGGCATCGATGCCGCGGCACACCGAGGCGCCCTGGCGGCGTCGGGTGCGACGGCATGTGTGCTGGCCGGAGGCGTCGACGTGCCGTATCCCCGGTCCCATGCGGACCTGCTCGCACGGATCCGAGAGTCGGGTGTGCTCGTGAGTGAGTCCCCCCTGGGCGGGGCGGCGATGCGCCATCGCTTCCTCACCCGCAATCGCCTGATCGCGGCCCTGAGCCGCGGGACCGTGCTGGTCGAGGCGGCCGTGCGTTCTGGGGGTCGCTCGACCGTGCGAGAAGCGGCCGCGCTCAACCGCGTGGTCATGGCGTTTCCCGGGCCGGTCACCTCGCCGATGTCCGCGGGCTGCCACGCGGTCATCCGAGAGGACACCGCCCAGCTGGTGGCGTCGCCGCGCGAGGTGCTGGCGCTCGTGGAGGGTCGTCTCCTGCTCGAGGACCAGGGCCCCGCCACGCAGGCGGATGCCCTGGGCTGGCGGGAGCAGCGAGTCCTGGACGCGGTCCCGGCGCGCAGGCCCGCCCCCTTGGCGAACATCGCTCGGCTTGCCGGCCTGGGCCTCGCGGAGGCCATGGCGGCTCTCGGCATCCTCGACGCTCTCGGCCTGGTTCGGCGAGCGGGGGAGGGCTGGGCGCGCAGCGGGGCGTGAGTCGCTGCGCGCCCAGCCCTCCGGGACCCGTCAGCATGGGGGGATGGCTGCGCCCCGGGAGGATCCCCGTGACGACTGGGATCGGGTGATCGCACGATTCGGCGACCACCTGCGCCTGGAACTCGGACGCAGTGAGCACACGGTCCGGGCGTATGCGGGTGATCTCGAATCCCTCGCCGACTTCTCGCGGCTGCGCGGCACGAGGTCGGTCGCGGACCTGTCCCTTATCGGCCTGCGAGCGTGGCTCGCGGATCAGGAGCGGCGCGGGCTTTCGCGGAGCACCCTCGCGCGACGCGCCGCCAGCGCCCGGGTCTTCGCGGAGTGGGCGCATGATCGCGAAGTGATCGCAGCCGACGTCGGTGCCCGCCTCGCCTCGCCCAAGCGGGCGCACCATCTGCCCCCGGTGCTCACCGCCGATCAAGCCGCGGCGGTCCTCGAGGCCGCTGCGGATGCTGCGGACTCGCCCATCGGCCTGCGCGACCTGGCGATCCTTGAAGTTCTCTACGCGACGGGCATCCGTGTGGGTGAGCTCGTCGGTCTCGACGTCGACGACATCGACAGAGGCCGGCGCACCCTGCGGGTGCTGGGCAAGGGCGGTCGTGAGCGCACCGTGCCGTTCGGGATCCCGGCAGAGCGTGTTCTCGGTGCGTGGCTCGACGAGGGACGCCCCCTCCTTGCAGTCACGCACAGTGGTGCGGCGACATTCCTCGGTGCCCGAGGCGGACGCATCGACCCCCGGACGGTGCGCGCCGTCGTGCATCGCACCGCAGGTGCGGTCGAGGGCGCACCCGATATTGGCCCCCACGGCTGGCGCCACACCTCGGCGACGCATGTGCTCGAGGGCGGTGCGGATCTGCGCGCCGTGCAGGAGATCCTCGGTCACGCGAGCCTGGCAACGACCCAGATCTACACTCACGTCTCGGTCGAGCGGCTGCGCAAGACCTACGAGCAGGCGCACCCGAGGGCCTAGTTGCGCAGCGGCTTGAGGACCACCGGGCGACGCAGCAGCGCAAGCGGATCGGCGTACACGCGTCCGTTCTTCAAGCCCCAGTGAATGCCGCGGCTGTGGGGATGCGCAACCACCACGCCGA
>Ga0169931_10013359_pt1 | contig 11222 bp, 12 predicted proteins | sample Kivu_15m_20L_FD_129675 | JGI IMG/M metagenome (GOLD analysis project Ga0169931, IMG submission 129675) | Freshwater microbial communities from Lake Kivu, Western Province, Rwanda to study Microbial Dark Matter (Phase II) - Kivu_15m_20L... | ecosystem: Environmental > Aquatic > Freshwater > Lake... | reverse complement strand
CAATTGAATTACAAGCTTCTATTGGATTGGAACAAATGAAAAAACTTCCAATCATTCATCAAAGAAGAAAAGAAAATCATTCAAGATTATATAATATATTCAAATCATACGAAGACTTTTTTATTCTACCAAAAGCAACAGATTTATCAGATCCAAGTTGGTTTGCATTTGCACTAACTATTAAAGATAATAGTAAATTTAAAAGAAAAGATATAGTAGATTTCTTGGAATCTAATAAAATTCAAACTCGTCCTTATTTTGCGGGTAATATTATGTTACAACCAGCATATAATGGACTAATTGATAAAAAAGATGTTATATCTAAATATCCAAATGCTAGAAAAATAACAACTGATACTTTTTTCTTAGGTACTAGTCCGGTAATTACTTCAAATCAATTAGATTATGTAGAGTCAGTAGTAGTAAACTTTTTTAAAAAATTATGAAAAAAATAGCGTGTTTGTTTGTAAATGTAATAATGCCTGAGAATAATGACATTTATAGTGAAGATGATTTCTTTACTCCTAATGCATTAAATAGTTTTAAAAAATGGAATCCCGACATAGATGTACATTTTATATCAAACAAAAACTTTAATGAGTATTGCGACTTATTGCAAATTACCGAATCATATGAGGATGTAGGTTTGTTTAGAATTTTAGTTGTAAAAAAATTAATGGAAATACAAAAATATGAAAAAATCATAATTTTAGGTATAGATACAATTACATGCGATAAATTAAATGAATTAATCGATAATAATTATGATGATATTATTTGTTCTTCCGGCGGATTTCATACAATAGAAACCGAATATTTCAAAACACCAATTGTAAATTTTAATGACAATGGTAAAATTTATACTGATATACCAAATATAAATGGAGATTTAATATGTTTTAATAATGTCAAATCAATTGATACATTGTATAATACAACTCTTAATTTTTGGACATCACAAAGAGAACAAGGTGGATTAATGTATTGTTACTTAAATCAAAAAGAGTTAGGACTAAAAGTATCAATAGTAGATTATCCATATTACAAAACTCCTTTCTTATATAATATTAGATCTAAGGGAGTTGTAGGCGGATATTGTATGATACGGGGGAATGTATTAAACGGAAGAAAAGGTAAAGTAATATCAGATACTTATCCAACATCTTTATTTTATATTAAAAATGATAAATTGTTTACAATAGATCATAAACAAGTTAAATTATTTCATTTTTGCGAAGGACTTGGATGTAAAAAAATACATAAAGAACTTGGATTAGATGAAGAATTAACATATGAAGAACAGGTCAATGAAATGAAAACTATGTGGTTTAATAAAGAAACGATCGACTTTTTAAAAAAACAATGTAATTGTTCGTTTTAATATGTATCATTATGACAACTAAAAAAGTAGTATACATTACAGGATGTTTAGGTTTTATGGGTTCATATGTTACCAGACTTTGTTTATCTAAAGGATGGTATGTAAAAGGAGTGGATAGAATCACATATGCATCAAACAAACATTTATTAAAAGAATTTAACGAGAACAAAAATTTCTCATTTGTTCATTGTGATATAAACGATTTAACATTTTTATATGACTGTGATTATGTGATTAATACTGCTGCGGAAACCCATGTAGGAAACTCAATATTTGATAGCACAGAATTTTTAAATTCAAATATTTATGGCGTTCATAACATATTAAATCTTATAAAGAATTATAGACAAGAAAACAAATCTAAACCTATATTTTTACATTTTAGTACTGATGAAGTATATGGAGATATTGAATCAGGTCAACATATAGAAACAGATTTATTAAAACCAAGCAATCCTTATTCAGCAACAAAAGCATCTGCTGATATGTTAATACTTGCATGGTCAAGAACATATAATATAGATTATGTCATATTAAGACCTACAAATAATTATGGTATAGGACAATATGTAGAAAAATTAATACCAAAATCTATAAAGTTTCTATCTCTCGGAAGAAAAATTCCACTGCATAACAATGGATCTCCAATAAGAAATTGGTTACATGCAAATGATACTGCAAATGCGGTAATAAAAATTATAGAATCTGGAGTAAAAAACGAAATATATAATATATGTGGAGGATTTGAACAAAGTAATCTTGAAACCGTAAAGAAAGTAATAGATTGTTATTATAATAAAAATCATAATAACATTGATGATTATATAGATTTTTCTTGTATTCGTCCTGGACAAGACATAAGATATGCACTAAACGATGACAAGTTGAAATCAATTGGTTGGAAAGTAGAACGAACATTTGACAACGAAATCCCATCTATTGTAGAATATTACAAGAATAAGTTTATATGGTAAAAAAATATATTGTTTCGGACGCTATTGCAGATTTTCTAGTGGAAAAGAAAATTGAAGTTGTTTTTGCGATTATTGGATCGTTTAATGCATACATTTTAGATTCAATAAATAAAAAAGGATATACTAAAATAGTATATATGCATCATGAACAATGTTGTTCTATGGCAGCTAGTTCATATTTTAAAACCAGTGGTAAAATTGCTGCTGTAATAGTTACCGCTGGTGCTGGTGCAGCAAATACTATAACAGGCATCATTACTAATTGGGCAGATTCTACTCCTTGTTTAATCATTTCAGGTCAAGAATCAACCGAACAGATTAATAAGTGTAAATCGTTAAGAATGATAGGAACTCAAGGTTTTGATTCTCAACGAGTAGTTTCTCCTATTGTAAAAACATCAGAAAGAGTCCTCAATGAAAATGAAGTTCTAGAAAAACTAGACTATTGTTATCTAACCTCTAAATCAGGAAGATTTGGTCCTACATTCGTAGAAATCCCTTTTGATTTACAATCCAAAGAAGTTGTATACGAAAATTTAAAGAGGTTTGAACCAACATCAAATATTACATTTGATTCAATATCAATAAATGAAATTAAAAGTCAATTAGAAAAGTCAGTCAGACCATTAATTTTATTTGGTCATGGTGTAAAATTGTCAAATTCTCAAGATTTGTTAAATAAAGTAATAAAGAAATTTAATATTCCAACAGTATCATCTTGGCTCGGAATTGATGTATTGGAATATGAAAACTCCAATTATTTTGGCAGACCAGGAATTTATGGTCAGAGATGTGCTAATTTCGTACTACAAAATTGTGATTTATTAATTGTTATTGGAAATAGACTGTCATTACCACAGACAGGATATAATATGAAAAACTTCTGTCCCAATGCGTTTATTATTAGAGTTGACAATGATATTGAAGAAATAAACAAGTATAAAGAAATAGTTCATAAAAATATATTTAGCGATTGTAATCTTTTTTTGAATGAACTTCTAAATATAGATTTAAATTCTAATTTTAATGATTGGTTATTAAGATGTCAAAAATACAAGATGGATTTTCCGTGGATAGAAAAACATCATCTTGAAGACCAAGAATCTTTTGACAATTCTTATGTTACTGTAGATAAAATATCCAAATTTGTTAAAGAAGATGCAAATATAATCTTTGGACAAGGAACTCCTTTGGCAAGTGGACATCAAACATTTAAAACAAAAAAAGGTCAAAAAATAGTATGTTCAAATGGATTTGGAGAAATGGGAAATGGATTACCATCGGCTATTGGTTCATATTTTGCAAGACCCGATAGACAGATTATATGTCTAATGGCAGATGGTAGTATGATGATGAATCTACAAGAACTACAAACCATTATAGGATATAAAATTCCATTAAAAATCATCCTATTTAATAATGAAGGTTATTTATTTATAAAACACACACAGAAAATGTTATTAAATTCTGTTTATACAGGAGTAGACAATAAAACCGGCGTAACTTTCCCAAATTTCAAGAAAGTTGTAGAAGCATTTGGATTTAAGTATTTTTCATCAAAAGATAAAAATTTAGAAGATTTCTTAAATGAAGACGGTGCATGTTTATATGAAACCTTCATGAACCCAGAACAAGATTTATCTCCAAAAGTTAAAGGTGTAAAAGTAGAAAATAGTATTCTAGCTCCTCCCTTAGAAGAATTGTCTCCATTACTTGATTTAGATACTATCAAAGACAATATGATTGATGTTAACCAAATATCCTATATTCTAAAAAGAAATGAATAATAAAACTTTAAATTTAACTCTTCAAAGTTTACCAAATTCAATTATTACAGAAACATTATGTGATTCAAAATTAGATGGAGTCGTTATTGATACCGAACACGGTTATTTTAATAATGAAACCCTAGTTCAATGTATTCAAATTGCTACATTGATGAATAAAAAAGCAATAGTTAGATTCACCGACTTAAATAAAACATTAATCAGAATGTGTCTTGACAATGGAGCATCTGGTGTTATATTTTCAACTATAGAAACAGTTGAACAAGCTAAACTAGCAATTGAATACTGTAAATATCCAAAACATAAAGGAATAAGAGGTAGTTCTTTATGCAGAGAAAATTCATGGGGTAGAAAAGAAATGTCAAATAGAATTCCAATTATCATAGGACAAATAGAAACAAAAAATGGAGTAGATAATTTAGAAGAATTGACAAAATTAGAATTTGATTATTTCCTGATTGGTCCATATGATTTATCTGCAAGTCTAGGATGTACCGCAGAATGGAATAATCAAATATACAAACAATATCTTAATACTATCAAAGTTAAAATTTCAGAAAACAGATTGGGAATGTTTCTACCTTCTATAAAAGATATTAATAATTATATTAATAACAAATCGTTATCTCCTTCACTTTTAGTTTGGGGACTTGATGTGGATTTTATTAAAACTTGTGTTGAATTATATATAAAATTATGAAGAAAAAAATTTTAGTTACAGGCGGATTAGGAAGAATAGGAACAGAAGTAGTTCCTCTTTTAGAAAAAAATTTTGATGTTTCTATTCTAGAAAGTCCAAGGAAAAAACATAATCAAAATAAAAATATAATTTATGGAGATATCTTAAATCAAGATGATTTAAATAAATCATTTGTGGATATGGATGCAATCGTACATCTTGCAGCTATATCTGATGAAGACGATTTTCTAAAAAAAATAATGCCTATAAATATAGCTGGAACTTATAATATATTTGAATCTGCTAAAAATTCAAGTATTAAAAAAGTAATATTTGCAAGTACATTTCAAACAATTTGGAATTATCCAAATAATAAAACTATAACTGCGAATATGCCTTCTAGACCATTTAATATGTACGCTTGTAGTAAATTATTTGGAGAAAATGTAGGAAAATATTATTCTGAAAAATATGGAATGTCTGTAATTTGCCTTAGAATAGGATACTTTCTCCCATATGGACATGAATGGCTTCAAGATACAGAAAAAAAGAAATGTTGGTGTAGTCCTAAAGATTTGAATCAAATAATCACAAAATGTATTTTAGATGAAAACATAAAATATGATGTATTCTTTGCAATCTCTGAAAATGAAAATCATTTCTTAGATATTTCAAATTTAAAAGAAAAATTAGATTATAAATCTATAGATGGAGTTAAGAAAATAAATCAAAACATGTTTGGAAAAACTAGAGATTGGTTTTATAATGTATAAATGAATATATTAGTTACAGGTGCAAATGGATTTCTCGGAAGTAGTTTTATCAAATCTTCATTTGAGAAAAATAATATACTTGCATTATCAGAACATAATAACAATTTATCAAATGTATTAAATAATATTAAATACATTTCTTCAAATTTAAAACATTATAGTCAATATTATAATGACATTTGTAATTTTGAACCTGATATAGTTATATTATTCGGGTGGGCCGGCGCAAATAGTTATAAAAGTGTAAATGATATAAATCAATATTATGATAATATTCCATATTGTATAGACTTTTTAAATTTTATCAATAAATTAAAAAAGAAACCAAAGTTTATTGGAATTGGAAGTTTTGCCGAATATGGAGTTTATAATAAACAAATAACCGAATCTAATTATGAGAATCCTAATAATTTTTATGGATTGACTAAATTAATGTATAAAAAATATTCAGAGTTATTCTGTTTTCAAAATAACATTGATTGGATGTGGATTCGTCCTTGTTTTATTTATGGTCCTAATGATGTAAAAACAAGATTAATTCCTTCAATAATACAAAAATGTTTAAAAAATGAAAATATAGAATTAGATGAATGTGATAAAACTATAGATTATTTATATATAGATGACTTTGTTTATATACTAAATAAACTTATAGAGAAAAATGCATCAGGAGTACATAATATATGTTCAGGTAATCAATATTATTTAAGGAATGTTATAGATTTAATCGTTAAATTAACCAATAGCAATTCTAAAATTATTTATAATAAATTTTTAAATAGAACAACCAATAATAATGTAATTTGTGGAAACAATGAAAAAATAAAAAAAATTATAGGTGAATTACAATTACTATGTATTGACGACGGAATTAAAAAAACAATAAGATTTTATAATGAAAAATGAAGTTATTTTAAAAGACAATAGATGGTATTGGCCTAAAATTGATGAAAATTCATGGGAAGGACAAAATAAATCAAAAGATTTATGTGAAGTTGTATTGAAATATATTAAAAATAAAAATATAATGGTACAAGCAGGAGGTAACTGCGGATTTTTATTAAATACATTCGTACCTCATTTTAATACAATTTATACATTTGAACCGGATACTGTAAATTTTTATTGTTTGAATCAAAATGTTACATCTAATAATGTAATAAAAATGCAATGTTGTATTGGAAACGAACAAAAAACTGTAACTGTACAACAATTAATTATACCTAATAAACTACATGATATCGGAGGAGTTCATATAAACGGAAGTGGAAATGTTCCTACTATTGTATTAGATAATTTAAACATACCAGATTGTAACTTAATACAATTAGATGTTGAAGGGTATGAATTTAATGCATTGTTAGGTGCAATTGAAACTATTAAAAAATTTAAACCAGTTTTATGTATAGAGTTCTGTGAAAAGTGGTTAAATAGATATAACACAAATGGAGAAAATATCTATAAACTATTAAATGATTTGAACTATAAATTGGCAGATACTCACGGAGTTGATAACATTTTCATATCAAATGAATTATAAAATAACATGTCATTTAATGCCTTGGGAATTGGATTATGCATTGTTATCTTTTACCCAGTTAAAGAAATCAAAATATTATCTAAGTTCAGATGATAATATCTTTGTTGATATAACTTTAAATCTATCAAATTATTTAATTGACTGGGATAATACAGAAATACCAAAAAGTTTCTTTATAGAAAAATTCAACTCTTTACAACCGTTATTAAATGATTATAAATGTAAATTTAAAATATATGACGGAAATGAATTGTATGGTGGTTTAAACACGATGAGAGAATCAACAGAATCTCATATTGATCATTATATCACATTAAATCCGGATATGTATTTTACAGAACATTGGTTATATATTTTAACACAATTTTCAAAAAAAATAAATAATGATTTCTTCATGATTTCATCACAGATTCCTAAATTATGGGATAATACATGGGATATAATCTCTAATTCAAATTATAGTAATATACCTCACGAACAATTTAAAACTATAGATGTATATGATGTTAGACATTACATGAAGAATAATAACCTTCCAGTTAAACTTTTAATAACTAATGAATTTAAATTTGCTGGTTGGATGGATTTATTCAATAAAGAAATGTGGGAGAATTTTTTAATTAAAAATGAATGGAATGGATATGGCGGATGTGATTTATACGCAATAATATTAGCAAATTTTGCAAAAAAACATGGTGTAAATATTCAACAATATGTCATAGAAAATCAAATTACAATTGAATATGATGGCGGTTCAATGAACCAAAGTGGATATGTTCAATATTACAAAAAATTCATAAAAATGAAAGATATTCCAAATCAAAGACAATCATTTAATTTAAAAATGCAAGAGTATTTAAATTCTGGTATAAAGAGTTTAATAGATAAAAAAATAATAAAAAATTTAACATATAGTTAAACTAAGTTATGTACGATTATTTAATAGTTGAATCAGGTCTATTCGGAAGTGTATTTGTTAGATTAGCAAAAGACGACGGTAAAAAAGTATTAATAATAGAAAAAAGAAATCATATCGCAGGTAATTGTTATACAGAAAACAAGGATAATATAAATGTTCATGTATATGGTCCTCATATATTTCATACAAATAACGACGAAATTTGGAACTTTGTAAACAAATATACAACATTTAACAATTATATTAATAAACCAAAGGTATTTTATAAAGATAAAATTTATTCTTTTCCTATTAACTTGATGACATTACATCAACTTTGGGGAGTTACAAATCCAATTGAATCAAATAAAAAATATTTATCTTTTAATATTATCCCAAATCAAAGACAAACATTTGAGTCTAAAATAAATGAATATATTTACAGATGGCAAGTATATGCTAAAACAAACAAAATTATATGAACAATTTTTTTGATCCAACAGAAAGTTATAGAAATGAATTTATTGACGTATTAAAACAAAATAAAAAACATTACAATTCAAACTTAGTCAACTATAAAACACCTTCAAATAAATATTCTATAGACTATTATAAATGGAATCATCCTTTTCAAGGTAATTGGGAATACAATGAAATTTTTACCGATGATATTTTGAATGGATTAAAAAATTTAATTCAACCAAATAGTGTTGTTTTAGATGTAGGAGCACAAATAGGTTTAATGTCAGTTGGATTTGCGCAATTTGCAAAAAAAGTAATTTCATTTGAACCAAATCCAGCAACATTTGAAGTATTAAATAAAAATTGTGAAATTCATAGTAACATCGTGCCATATCATTTAGCCTGTTCTATAAAAGAAGACATTTTAGAATTTCACTATTCAGATGAAGGATTTTGCAATGGTGGATTTGCAAAAGGATGTAATCAAGGAGTTGGTGTAACTGGACATATTATTCCAATGGATGTGTATGCTGTAAATTTATTAGATTTTTTAAATACATATCATAAAGAAGATATTAATAATATTTCATTAATAAAAATTGACGCAGAAGGTCATGATAATGAAATTTTAAAAACAATTATTCCATTGATTAATTCAGTGAAACCAGCTATTATTACTGAAATGTATTCTGGTTTAACAAATGATGAAATTCATGCATTATTAGATACAATATATAAACTTAACTATGAAGTATATGATATAGGCAATGTAAATGAAGGACTATCATCAAATACAAAAAAAAAATTAATATCTAATTCAATCGATATAAAACAAGGAGTACATGGAAACTTACTCTGTCTACCAATTAAATAATATATGAAAATATCTTTAATTATACCATCAAGAAACAATTTAAAATATTTAAAATTTGCATATACCAGCATCAGAAAATGTTTGGATTCGAATTATGAAATGATTTTACTCGATGACGCTTCTACAGATGATACATGGAAATGGTTAAATGAAATTAAAAAAACAGATAATAACGTAGTTATTTATAGAAATGAAGGTCCAGATAGAGTGGGTCATACAGTTCTATATGATAAAGGAGTAGAATTATCAACTACAGATGTTTTTGGTATTTTTCATGCAGATATGATTGCAAGTCCCAATTATATTAAAAATTTATTAAAACATTTGAAAGAAAAAACAGTTGTTTCTGCAACTAGAATCGAACCTCCATTACATCCAGGAGGAGTTGAAAAAATTGTAAAAAATTTTGGGACAGAACCAGAAGAATTTGATTATAATGAATTTTTAAACTTTGTAAAAGAATCAGAAACTAAATTTGATAATAAAACTACAAACGGAGTATTTGCACCATGGTTGATGTATAAAAAAGATTTTCTATCAATTGGCGGTCATGACAAAAAAGTATTTGCGCCAATGGAATTGGAAGACTCAGATTTATTCAATAGATTTCTTTTAGCAGGTTACAATTTAATACAATCCAGAGATTCATTTGTTTACCACATGACCTGTCGTGGAAGTCGATTTAAAGACGGTGTAAAGATTGAATCACAAATTCAATTAAACGATGGAACAGTTTGGTATAAACCAAAAGACTCCGATGAATATTTGACATTACGCAATCTTAAATTTAGAGAATGGTGGAGAAAATGGCACATGGATGTCTTACATGATGTAAATTTATTACCTATAGTATATGACAGATATGATATAGGGTTCATAATAAAAAATTGTTCGGATCAATTATTGTATATTTTAGAACCTTGGTGTGATAAAATTTATATTGAAAAATCAAAATCATTAGAAAATTATATTATTAGTGAAGAAAAATATTCAAAATTTAATATTAAAAATAAAATTAAAAACATAACCGACGATAAGACAAATGATGTATTACTAGAATTTGACGGAAATAATTTTAATAGAGACCATTTTAATTTTATAAAAACTCTACCCGCAATATTATCAAATACAAATGACATAGGAGAATTTGAATTTGATATATTTAAAATAAAAATATCATCATTAACAAAATATAATTTAGATTTGATTAAGAGTGAAGGCGGAGAAATAGGATATTATAAAAAATTATTAATTGATTAATATGTCAGATATGAATAAAATAATAGGCGTAGTTTCCGGGTATTTCAATCCTTTACACTACGGTCATGTAGAATATATAAATGCAGCAAAAGAAAAGTGTGACCATTTAATTGCAATTATCAATAGTGATTATCAACGAACATTAAAAGGAAGTAAAGAATTCATGGACGAAAATCATAGAAGTAAAATTATATCAAATTTAAAATCAGTTGATGAAGTATTTGTTTCTATAGATAAAGATAAAACGCAATGTGAAACTCTAAAATATTTGAGAAATAAATATATAACTCAAAAAATTATATTTTTTAATAGTGGAGACAGAAAAGGATTAAATTTGGTTTTAGCTGAATCTGATGTCTGTAAACAAGTGGGAATCGAAGAGAATATTCTGGATTTACCTAAAATTTATTCTTCTAGCGAATTATTGATAAAATTATGATTTACTTAATATTTTTATTTTCATTTCTATTAATAATATGGTTCAACACTGAAGCATTTGTTGAATATATCCACTTATTTAAACTTAAATGGTTTAAGGTAAATGAATATTTAATTTCTAAAGAAACGGATTTTACTCTCACATATCATTCATTT
>Ga0169931_10013358_pt1 | contig 11222 bp, 13 predicted proteins | sample Kivu_15m_20L_FD_129675 | JGI IMG/M metagenome (GOLD analysis project Ga0169931, IMG submission 129675) | Freshwater microbial communities from Lake Kivu, Western Province, Rwanda to study Microbial Dark Matter (Phase II) - Kivu_15m_20L... | ecosystem: Environmental > Aquatic > Freshwater > Lake... | reverse complement strand
CAGCAGGTGGACGATCCCGGCGTAGGCGCGTGCCTCGGTTCGCTCGCCATCCCCGGCGGCCGCGGCCACGAGTTCGCGCGCGCCAAGCTCGCCCCGGATGTGGCGCATCACCAGCGACGGCCAGGCGGCCGGATCGAGGCGCTCCGCCCACTCGCGCAGGAACCCCTGCGCGCGGGCCGGCTCGCCCGACCGGCTGAGCGCGATGAACGCGACCAGCGCGGCATAGGCGGTCCCCGGCTCCTTGCCGCCGCCCACCTCGACGAAACGCACGGCGTCCTCGCCCGCCGCCTTCCGGCCGCCCAGGTAGAGATGAACGCAGGCGCGCGAACGCAGTACCGCGGTGTCGGTGCGCATTTCGGAGACACGCGAGTAGTCCTCGAGCGCCAGCTTCAATTCGCCGGCGCGCCGGCGCGCATCGCCACGCGCGAAGCACGCGAGGAAGCGGCCGTCGATCCGTCCGGGCAGGTCGATTGCGCGCGTGTAATCGGCAATCGCCGTGCGGAACTCCCCGAGCACCTGACGGCAGTTGCCCCGGTTGTAGAGCCCGCCGAAGAAATTCGGCGCGCGTCGCAGCGCCTGGTTGAAATCCTCGATCGCCTTGCGGCACTCGCCCATGTCGCGCCGGGCCATGGCGCGGTTGTACCAGCGCAGGTGCGACTCCGGCGCGAGCTTCACGACGCGGTCGAACGCCTCCAGCGCCTGCGGGAACTCCCGATTCAGCCGGTGGCGTCCGCCCGGATGTTGGCCTCGCTCGCCTTGCCCGCGAGCGGCACGGGCTCCGCCGTAGCGATGACGCGCAGCGGCACCAGCGCCGCAAGCAGCGCCAGCGCTACAACCGCTGTTCGACCCATGCCTTGACCGATTCCAGCGCGCCGGGCAGCTTTGCCGGCTCCGTGCCCCCGGCCTGCGCCATGTCCGGCCGGCCGCCGCCCTTGCCGCCCACCTGCTGGGCGACGTAATTCACCAGTTCCCCGGCCTTTAGCTTTCCGGTCAGGTCCGCGGTGACCCCCGCGATCAGGGTCGCCTTGCCCTCGGTCACCGCGCCCAGAACTATCACCGCGCTCTTCAGGCGCTCCTTCAGTTTGTCCAGGGTCTCGCGCAGGGTCTTCACGTCCGCGCCCTCGAGCGTGGCCGAAAGGACCCTGGCGCCCTTCACCTCCACCGCCTGCGAGGCAAGGTCGGTGCCCTGGCCCATGGCGAGCTTCGAGCGCAGCTTGGCCAGTTCCTTCTCCAGCGCCTTCTTTTCCTCAATCAGGTTCTGAACTGCTTTGTCGACTGATCCACCACCCGGCTGTGCGCGAAGGTGTCTGGCAACCTCATAGAACTCTTGAAGTTCATTGTTCATCATTGCCAAAGCATTTCCACCCGTAGTCGCCTCAACTCGCCTGATGCCTGCGGCAACGCCACCCTCGGAATAGAGCTTGAAGACGCCAATGTCGCCCGTACGTTCGACGTGCGTTCCCCCGCAGAATTCGCGAGACAACCCGATATCAAGCACTCGAACTTCGTCACCGTACTTCTCGCCAAAGAGCATGACGGCGCCCGATTTCTTTGCCTCGTCGATCGGCATCACTTGGGCGCGCGTCGCAGTGTTTTGCATGATTTCATTATTCACACGCAACTCCACCTGCCGAATTTCCTCCGCACTCAGGGGCTTGTCGTGCGCGAAGTCGAAGCGTGTCTTGTCGGCGTCCATGAGGGACCCTTTCTGCGCCACGTGCGGCCCGAGCACCTCGCGCAGCGCCTTGTGCATCAGGTGCGTGGCCGAGTGGTTGCGCATGGTGCGCCGGCGCAGCTCGACGTCCACCTTTGCCTCCACCTTGTCGCCGATCCTGAGCGCGCCGGTCTTGAGCGTGCCGTGGTGGCCGAAGACCTCAGCCTGGATCTTCTGCGTGTCGGCGACGGCGAAGGTGCCGCCGGAGCCGACCAGTTCGCCGCGGTCGCCGACCTGGCCGCCGGATTCGGCATAGAAGGGCGTGCGGTCGAGCACCACCACGCCGGCGTCGCCCGCCTTCAGCGCCTCGACCTGCGTGCCGTCGCAGTACAGGGCAACGACCTTCCCGGCCTCGGCCAGCGTGTCGTAGCCGCGGAACTCGGTCTTGCCGCCCGAGTAGTCGAGGCTCGCTGCCGAGGTGAACTTGCTCGCCGCGCGCGCCCGTTCGCGCTGCGCCTCCATCGCCGCCTCGAAGCCCGCCAGGTCGATGCTGACGCCGCGCTCGCGGCCGATGTCGGCCGTGAGGTCCACCGGGAAGCCGAAAGTGTCATAGAGCTTGAACACGGTGTCGCCGTCGAGCAGCTTCTCGCCCGAGGCCATGGCACCCTCCAGCACGCTCATGCCGTGCTCCAGGGTCTCGGCGAAACGCTCCTCTTCCTGCTTCAGCACGTCGGCGACGCGCTTGGCGGCGGCGCGCAGCTCCGGGTAGGCCTCGCCCATCGCCCGGTCCAGGTCCGGGACGATCCTGTGGAAGAAGGGCTTCTTCTGTCCCAGCTTGTAGCCGTGGCGGATGGCGCGGCGCACGATCCGGCGCAGCACGTAGCCGCGGCCCTCGTTGCCCGGGATGACGCCGTCCACGATCAGGAAGGCGCAGGCGCGGATATGGTCGGCGATGACGTTGAGCGACGGGTTCTTCAGCTGCTTTTGGTTCGTCTCCCGCGCCGCGGCCTTGATCAGGTCCTGGAACAGGTCGATCTCGTAGTTGGAATGCACGTGCTGCAGCACGGCCGCGATCCGCTCCAGGCCCATTCCGGTGTCCACGCAGGGCTTGGGCAGGGGCGTGAGGTTGCCCTTCGCATCCCGGTCGTATTGCATGAACACCAGGTTCCAGATCTCGATGTAGCGGTCGCCGTCCGCATCCGGCGATCCCGGCGGCCCGCCCTCGATGCCCTCGCCATGGTCGAAGAAGATCTCCGAGCACGGCCCACAGGGGCCGGTGTCGGCCATCTGCCAGAAGTTGTCTGACTGGTATTTCTGCCCGCCGGGCTTGTCGCCGATGCGCACGATGCGCTCGCGCGGCACCTTGATGTCGTCGGCCCAGATGCCATAGGCCTCGTCGTCGGTGTGGTAGACGGTGACCCAGAGCTTGTCCGCGGGCAGCTGGTACACGCTGGTGAGCAGCTCCCAGGCGTAGGCAATGGCGTCCTTCTTAAAGTAGTCGCCAAAGGAGAAGTTGCCCAGCATCTCGAAGAACGTGTGGTGGCGCGCGGTGTAGCCCACGTTCTCCAGGTCGTTGTGCTTACCCCCGGCGCGCACGCTGCGCTGCGAGGTGGTGGCGCGGGTGTAGGCGCGCTTGTCCTTGCCTAGGAACACGTCCTTGAACTGCACCATGCGGGAATTGACGAACAGCAGCGTCGGGTCGTTGGCCGGTACGAGCGAGCTGGAGGCCACGATGGCGTGGCCCTTGGACTGGAAATACTCGAGGAAGCTGGAGCGGATTTCGGCGGATTTCATAGGGCCGATTCTACGCGACGAGACCAGTCACAACGCCCAGGGGTTCACTACCTCCAGCCCTGGCAAGTCGAAGTCGCCGACGTCTCGCGTGACCAATCGAAGCCCGTGCTCTAGCGCGGTTGCCGCGAGCAGGCTATCCACTGCCGGAAGCGGCCGCTTCATCGTCGCGCACAGGCGTCCCCATCGATCCGCCACGGCGGCATCCACCGGGAGCACACGGGATCCGAACCATGGGCGCACATCCCTTTCCAGCCAGAGTTTGAGTTGCTCGCGCCGAGTGGAGGCAGACAGGCGCTTGACGCCGTCACGCAGTTCTCCCAGTGTCAGTACGCTGACGTAAAGCGCATCCGGGGGAACCTGGCGTAGCCATTCCAGTACCGCCTGCTGCGGTTTCGGGCGGGCAAACTCGGATACCACGTTGGTATCCAGGAGGACATTCACAGCCGAACCTTGCGGGTCAGGGACTTGTCGCGCCTGAGCTTCAGTCCGGACCCTGCCATCGGGGAGCGAAGCATGAAATCCACGAAAGACTCCCTCGGCAGCGTCAAACGATCGAACTCCTCGCCAGAGAGCAGCACGGCCACGCGCCGGCCGTGAAGCGTGATGTCCTGGGGGCCCTGGGATTCCGCACGCCGCACCAACTCGGAGAAGCGCGCCTTCGCCTCCTGCAGTTGCCAAGCCTTCATTCCCACCTCCGCGCCCATTCTGGTCAGTCTGGTCAGATTGTAATCGACCCGGGGTGCCGGCAGCAACCGGCACCCCCCTCCGGCGACTACGCCGCCAGCCGCCCGTACTTCACCAGTCTGGCGCGCACCCCGGTCTGCGTCCGCTCGTGCGCCGCGGCCAGTTCCGCGAGCCCGCGCCCGGCGTCGAAGGACGCGAGCAGCTTGCGGTCCTCGTCCTCGGACCACGGCGCGCCGGGCTTCGGCGGCAACTGCTGCCGGCGGCGCTCGAAGCCCTCGGCCTTCTCCAGCGCCTGCGTCGCCGCGAACAGCGCGCGCACGGTGTCGGCGCGCTGGTACGGGCTGTCGGCCGCGAACACTTCGCCGCTGGCCGGATCCACGCCGTTGGCGAGCGAACGCACGATCGTCAATGCCTGTGCATGTTCCATTGCTGTCACCTCCTCTCCGCTGCAAGCGCAGCAGGACGATCAACGCGCCGGATCGAAGCGGGAGGACAGCAATCTGAAAATAACATCGGAGGCGAATCCGCGCGATTGCAGGAAGCGCATGCGCTTCGCGCGTTCCTCGCGGGTCGCCGCTGGTGACCGGTACTTGCGATCGAGGATGGCGCGGGCGCGCTCGAGCTCACCCTCGCCCGAGACGCCGTCGATGAGGTCTCCGCCGACCCCGTTTGCCTTCAGGTCCTGGCGAATGCGGGCCGCGCCGTACTTGCGCGACAGCTGGCGGACCCGCGCCTCCGCGTAGCGGGCGTCCGAGAGTTGCCTCTTCTGTTCCAGGGAATCGAGCAGCTCCGCCAGCGCCGCGGGCGACTCCGCCCCCGGCGCCAGCTTCCTAGCGAGTTCCGCCCGGGAGTGCTCCCGGCGCGCGAGCAGCCGCAACGCCCGCGCGCGGAGCGCTACCGCGGTGTCAGGCCCGTCCTTCGCCACGCTTGCGCGTCGGCAGCTGCTCGACCTTGCCGTCGCTCTCCGGGGCCGGCGCTTCCGCCGCCTTGTCGACGATGCCGGCGGCGGCGCGGATCTTCGCCTCGATCTCCAGCGCGAGCGCGTGGTTCTCCTTCAGGAACTCGCGGCAGTTGTCCTTGCCCTGGCCCAGGCGGTCGCCGTTGTAGATGTACCAGGCGCCGGATTTCTCCACCACGTTGTGCAGCACGCCCAGCTCCAGGACCTCGCCCTCCCAGGAGATGCCCTCGCCGTAGAGGATGTCGAACTCGGCCTGGCGGAACGGCGGCGCGACCTTGTTCTTCACCACCTTGACGCGGGTCTCGGCGCCGATCACCTCGTCGCCCTTCTTGATCGAGCCGATGCGGCGGATGTCCATGCGCACCGAGGCGTAGAACTTGAGCGCGTTACCGCCGGTGGTGGTCTCCGGGTTGCCGAACATGACCCCGATCTTCATCCGGATCTGGTTGATGAAGATCACCAGGGTGTTGGTGCGCTTGATGTTCGCGGTGAGCTTCCGGAGCGCCTGGCTCATCAGGCGCGCCTGCAGGCCCATCTGCGGCTCGCCCATCTCGCCCTCGATCTCGGCCTTGGGCGTGAGCGCCGCCACCGAGTCGATCACGATCACGTCCACGGATCCGGAGCGCACCAGCATGTCGGCGATCTCCAGCGCCTGCTCGCCGGTGTCCGGCTGCGAGATCAGCAGGTCCTCGGTCTTCACCCCCAGCTTGGCGGCATAGCCGATGTCGAGCGCGTTCTCCGCGTCGATGAAGGCCGCGGTTCCGCCCAGCTTCTGGGTCTCGGCGATCACCTGCAGGGTCAGGGTGGTCTTGCCCGAAGACTCTGGGCCGTAGATTTCCACCACCCGGCCGCGCGGCAGGCCGCCCACGCCCAGCGCGAGGTCCAGGCCGAGGGACCCGGTGGAGACCACCTCGATGTCCTTCACCGCCTCGGCGTCCATCTTCATGATGGAGCCCTTGCCGTACTGCTTCTCGATCTGGGCCAGCGCGGCCTGCAGGGCCTTTTGCTTGTTGTCGTCCATTTCCTGTACCTCTTTTTAAGGGCTGTCGACATCTACGGCAGGGTGCGGAGCGCTGCACCTGGGCCGACACCGGATACTGTATAAATGCACATGCATTGTGTTCGGTTGACCGGAAGCTGTCAACGGCCCGGTGTAGCATCTGGTTTTTGCCAATCCGGACAACACCTTGGCAGTCATCTCGAGCCTGCACCTGTATCCGGTGAAATCCTGCCGGGGGCTGGAACTCGACGCCGCCACCCTCGGGCCGAGGGGCCTGGAAGGCCACGGCCTGGGCGACCGGCAGTGGGCGGTGATCTATGCCAGCGGCGCGGCCCTTACCCAGCGCGAGTATCCGGCGCTCGCCCTGGTCGCGCCTCGCCCGATCCCGGGCGGACTGGAACTGTCTGCGCCGGGCATGCCCGCCTTCGAAGTGTCAGCCACGGCGGCGCAACCCACGTTGCGCGCTGAAATCTGGGGCGACGAGGTGGGCGCGATCGACGCCGGCGCCGAGGCTGCGGCGCGCTTAAGCGCCTATCTCGGCGAGCCGGCGCGGTTGGTGCGTTTCGATGACCGGGAGAAGCGCCCTTCGAATCCCCGCGTCACCCGTGACATCGAAGCCTTGAACCGGTTCTCGGACGGCTACCCGATCCTGCTGCTGTCGCGGGCCTCGCTGGCAGACCTGAACCAGCGCTGGGCACGTGCGGGCGGCGCGGCCCTTCCCATGGACCGCTTCCGCCCCAACGTGGTCTTGGACGGCATCGATCCCTATGCCGAGGATCATCTCGCGAGCCTCGAGCACGCCGGGTTCGCGCTGCGGCCGGTAAAAGCCTGCGCGCGCTGCTCGATTCCCTCGGTGGACCAGGCGACGGGCACCGTCGGCCCGGCGCCCCTTGAGCTGCTCACGACGTACCGCTTCAACAAAGAATTGCAGGGTGCGGTGTTCGGCCAGAACGTGGTGGTCGCGCGCGGCACCGGCGCCACGATCCAGGTTGGCCAACACCTTGAGGCGCGCTGGAACTTCTGAGCCGCGCGGCGGGCGCGCAGCCGCGACGCCGGAAGGTCGAGGATAGAATCGCGCTTCCCTTGCACATCAATCTCGGAGATCGGAATGGCAAAAGTAGCGTTCCTCGGCCTGGGCGTCATGGGTTATCCGATGGCGGGCCACCTGCTGAAGAAAGGAGGGCACGACCTCACCGTCTACAACCGCAGCGCGGCCAAGTCCGCGCAGTGGGTGAAGGAATACAGCGGCAAGTCCGCCGCCACGCCGCGCGAAGCGGCGCAGGGCTGCGATTTCGTGATGATGTGCGTTGGCAACGACGCCGACATCCGTGCCGTTGCGTACGGGGACAACGGCGCGCTGGCCGGCCTGAAAAAAGGCGCGGTGCTGGTCGACCACACCACGGCCTCGGCGATCATTGCGCGCGAATTGCACGCCAAGTGCAAGGCGATGGGCATCGGCTTCGTCGATGCGCCGGTCTCCGGCGGCCAGGCCGGCGCGGTCAACGGCCAGCTGGGCATCATGTGCGGCGGCGAGGCGGCGGACTTCGACCGGGCGAAGCCGGTGCTGGATGTCTACGCCAAGAGCTGCGCCCTGATCGGCGCCCCCGGCGCCGGCCAGCTCACCAAGATGGTCAACCAGATCGCGGTCGCCGTGCTGGTGCAGGGCCTTGCGGAAGCGCTCAACTTCGGACAGAAGGCGGGCCTAGACATCGAGAAAGTGATCTCGGTGATCTCCAAGGGCGCGGCGCAGTCCTGGCAGATGGACAACCGCTGGAAGCAGATGAACGAGGTCAAGTTCGACGGCTTCGGCTTCGCGGTGGACTGGATGCGCAAGGACCTCGGCATCTGCCTGGAGGAAGCGAAGAAGAATGGCGCCCGGCTGCCGGTCACCGCATTGGTGGATCAGTACTACGCGCAAGTGCAGGCACGCGGCGGCTCGCGCTGGGATACGTCGTCGCTGATGAACCTGCTGGCGAAGGACTAGCCGGCGATCCCGGGCACCATGCCTCCGGTCCGGGCGGGCGGCTCGCCGGTCACTGCGGCGATGAGCGCCGGCGATGCGTTCGAGGCCATCGTCCGCTCCTGCAGGGCGCACTATGAGGCCAATCGCGCCGGCGTCCTCGCTGGCGGCGACCCGGAGTACCCGCACTAGGCTCGCGTCGCGCTGCGCCGCCTGCGCGCGATGCTCGGCCTGTCTGCGCCGCTACTGGAGAACCGGGCCCGGCGCAAGTCGCGCAAGGCGTTGCGCCGCCTGCTGCGCGAACTCGGACCCGCGCGCGACTGGGAGGTCTTCCTCGCCTTGACCCTCGGTCCCGCTCTGGCCGCGGCGCCGGAGGATCGCGGCCGCGCCGCCCTGGCGCGGCGCGGCGAACAACACCGGGCCCAGGCGCTTGCACGGGCGCAACGCGCCATTGCCGCTCAACCCGCCTCCCGTCTCGCGGTTCCGTCCGTGGCGGCGAAACCGGCCCGCGTCGCCGCGCGCCGTTTCGCACGCGACCTGCTGCAGCGCACCGCGCGCCGCGTCCGCCGTCGTGGCAAGGGCCTGTCCCGGCTCGACCCCGCCAGCCTGCACCGCCTGCGCCTCGCCGTGAAACGCCTGCGCTACGCGCTGCATTATTTCGCCTCCCTGTTCAGCGAGCGCCGCATCAAGCCGGTGCGCGTGGCGCTCGAATCGCTGCAGCAGGCACTGGGTGGCGCCAACGACTGCGCGGTTGCGGAGGCGCTGCTGCGGCAGCTGAGGGTGGCCCAGGACACCGCCATCGCGCGGCGCAACGCCGCCTGGCTTGCGGCTTACCGCAGGGAACTGCGCAGCGGCTGGAGGGCGTTCCGGGACGCCGGGAACCCCTGGGAATGAAGTACGCTTCCGGGATGGAGCACGCGGCATGGAACTGATCCTCTGGCGTCACGCGGAAGCGCATGACGGCTGGCCCGACGCCGAGCGCAAGCTGACTGCGAAAGGCAAGCGCCAGGCGAAACGCGTGGCGAAGTGGCTGCGCAAGCGCCTGCCGAAGGACGTCCGGATCGTGGCCAGTCCCGCGGTGCGCACCCAGCGCACCGCAAGGGAACTGTCGCGGCGCTTCGAGACCGTGGCCTCGGTGGGGCTCTCTGCGCGCGCCGACGGCCTGCTGAAGGCCGCCGGCTGGCCCGGCGCGGATGACGCTACGGTCCTCGTCGTCGGCCACCAGCCGACGCTCGGGGAAGCGGCCGCGCTCGCCCTCACCGGCCGGATCGCGCCCTGGAGCCTGCAGAAGGGTGCGCTGATCTGGATCAAATCCTCAAGCGACGGGGATGTCACCCTGATCGCTGCCATCACCCCCGATCTCGCCTAGAACGAGCGGCCGCGATGTTCGATTCCGCCAACCTGGAACACAAGGTCTCCAAGTCCGCCTACGCGCGCGAGGAACCCAAGCTGCGCCGCTCGCTGCTGGATGCCCAGTACGAGCTGATCAGGGACGGCCGCTTCCCGGTGCTGGTCCTGATCGCCGGGGTGGAAGGCGCCGGCAAGAGCGAGACCGCGAACCTGCTCAGCGAGTGGATGGACGCGCGCCACCTGCATACCCACGCCTTGCCGGATCCCTCGGACGAGGAGAGCGAGCGCCCGCCGATGTGGCGCTACTGGCGCGCGCTGCCGCCGCGCGGCCACGTCGGCATCTTCCTCGGCGCCTGGCACACCCACCCGATCATCGACCGCGTGCTGGGCGTCTCGGGCCCGGCCGAATTCGGCCGCAGCGTGGACCGCATCCTGCGCCACGAGCGCATGCTGTGCGACGAGGGCGTGTTGCTGCTCAAGTACTGGTTCCACATGTCGGAGAAGCAGCAGAAGCGGCGCCTGCACGAACTCGAGAGCGACCCGGACACGCGCTGGCGCGTGACACCGCTCGACTGGAAATACTTCAAGCTCTACGGCAAGTTCATTCAGGTCTGCGAGCCGTTCCTGCACCGCACCTCCACTGGCGAGGCGCCCTGGATCATCGTCCCGGGCGCGGACAAGCGCTATCGGTCGCTCGCCGTCGGCCGGCACATGCTGGCGGCGATGCGCGAGCGCCTGGCGGACAAGCCGGCGCAGAAGCTGCCCGACCGCAACCCGCCACTGCTCGAGACGCCCGACAACCTGAACGTGATCCGCGCGCTCAAGCTCGACCAGCCGATGACGCGTCCCGAATACGACAAGGCGCTGGAGAAATGGCAGGGACGCCTGAGCGTGCTCACCCGCCACCCGCGCTTCAAGAAGCACTCGGTGGTGGTGGTATTCGAGGGCAACGACGCCGCCGGCAAGGGCGGCGCCATCCGCCGCCTGACGCGCGCGCTCGATGCCCGCCTGTACCGCACCCTGTCGGTGGCGGCGCCCACCGAAGAGGAGCGCGCCCAGCCCTACCTGTGGCGCTTCTGGCGCCACCTGCCGCGGCGCGGCCGCGTCCTCATCTTCGACCGCTCCTGGTACGGGCGCGTGCTGGTGGAGCGGGTCGAGGGCTTCTGCCCGGAATCGGACTGGATGCGCGCCTACGGCGAGATCAGCGAATTCGAGAAGCAGTTGGTCGACAACCGCGTCATCCTGGTGAAATTCTGGCTCGCGGTGAGCAAGGACGAGCAGCTGCGCCGCTTCAAGGAACGCGAGAAGATCGCCTTCAAGCAGTTCAAGATCACCGACGAGGACTGGCGCAACCGCAAGAAGTGGGACAAGTACGAATCCGCGATCTGCGACATGGTGGAGCGCACCTCGTCCACCTCCGCGCCCTGGACCCTGGTCGAGGCGAACAACAAGCTGCACGCCCGGGTCAAGGTGCTGAAGACGGTGGTGAAGGCGATCGAGAAGGCGCTGGACTAGCCGGCGCTGCCGCTGGGGGCTTGCAATGTAACCGATCGGTTACATTTACCCGCCGGTGGGGCGTGCCCGCAGCAAGCGTTGCAGCTTCCAGGTCGCCAGCGGCCCGAGCAGCGCGCCCACGCCGAGCATCGTCCAGGCCACGCCCCACGCGAACGGATCGGCGCTCCCCTTCCCGCCCCCGGCAAGGTCGAGCGTCCAGCCAAACAGCACCGGACTCACCACGCCCACGCCGAAACCCACCACTGAGCGCATGGCGTACGCGACGCCAAGGTCGTGCTGCGGCACGCACTCGGCGAGCACCGTGGTG
>Ga0169931_10013355_pt1 | contig 11227 bp, 14 predicted proteins | sample Kivu_15m_20L_FD_129675 | JGI IMG/M metagenome (GOLD analysis project Ga0169931, IMG submission 129675) | Freshwater microbial communities from Lake Kivu, Western Province, Rwanda to study Microbial Dark Matter (Phase II) - Kivu_15m_20L... | ecosystem: Environmental > Aquatic > Freshwater > Lake... | reverse complement strand
TCAACAATTAAGATTAGCTATTATAAACTCAATCAACAATTAAGATTAGCTATTATAAACTCAATCAACAATTAAGATTAGCTATTATAAACTCAATCAACAATTAAGATTAGCTATTATAAATTCAATCAACAATTAAGATTAGCTATTATAAACTACCTCCTATGACCCTAACCAACTGGGTTGACCCCAAACGATGCTACCAACTCGTAACCGGCATTGTTGGCATATACTTCTGCTACCTCTCTCTCGGAATCCTCCACGAATACTTGTACCTGCTCAGCTACATAGACTCACCCAACATTATCTCAACGATAGCACCAGCTAAAAGTAAAAGTTCGTATGGCCTATTGCGACTCTCCTAGGCCCACATCTACTCATACGACTCATTCTCCCCTTCTATCGATATTTCACAGTACCCGCCAATGAAAGAGTACGCATTCCAAGCAAGAACTCTGCTCTTTGTGGATTCACGATGTTTGTGGCCATAACGTCTCTCAGCTACGCAATCTTGTACTCGAATTTCCCAATAGTCATGATGTTCAAGTCATGCAACCTGGTCTCAGTGCTGCTAGTGGGCGTGCTTTGCTCTAAAGTCAGGGACAAGTCACTGAAACTGGGGGCAAAAAAGCTAATAATAGGAGGGATTGTGACTTTGGGCATAGTCCTGTTTAAAATATTCGACCCTGAGTCATCCAGGAAGCAATAGAAGCAGACTTAGATAATAGGAATAGTATTGCTGATAGTATCTCTACTGGCAGATGGGTTTTTACCTGATTTCCAGGCAGAAATAAAGACCTAGTTCAACCCTAAGCCCATCTAGATGTTGTTGGAGATCAACAAGTGGGTTATTGTATTTTCCATGGCCTATGCTTGTCTGACCTTACAGCTAGTAGACATCATCATGTTTGTCTGGAACCACCGCCTTTTCGCCATTCATCTCTTGCTCTATAGCTCATGTGCTCTCGTAGGTCAAATGTTCATCTACAGGATGATCAAACAGTTCAAACAGCATTTCGTGCCTTTCGTAATAACTACTAGGAAGATATTTACGGTTGGTTTGAGCATAGTATGGTACGGACACGAGACTAACATTTGGCAGTTGTTGGGTTTAGTGTTAGTGTTTGGGTCGGTCACTTACGAATTTGTAACTGAGCTGATGGAGTAAAAAAGTGGTGATAGCAATAAACAATAGATAAAGTAAATAATCGAAAATAAGGAAACTTCGCCTACTGATAGCCGTTTGCAAGTAGAATCCAGCGAAGTAGATATGGAGCCATCGGTGATGGATCAATAATAAGGAGCTTAAAAAATATAAGGTCAAAATGATAGATGAATAGCGTTGGTTACAAAATGTTTATTTTTGGCTAGTATTATATCCATGTTTGTTTCAAATCATACTCTAAGGTTAATATAATAGATCCACGTTTGTTTGGACTGTGACTGTAGATGTTGTTAAGTAGATGGATCGAGCCCAAAAGATGCTACTAGCTCATTATTGGAATCGCAGGCATATACGTGTGTTACCTCACTCTTGGAGTCGTCCAGGAAACCATGTACGTCATATCGAAGGTAGACTCAAAGGATAGTATGCTCATGATACTACTGGCTAAACATCCAAGTTCAAGTTCCCTTCCGCCACCATCATCGCCCCCAATGGACTTGCCTGGTTCCTGGCTGCTCTCATCAACCACTTCACTATACCAGCAAACTAGCGAGTGCACATCCCCAACAAAAAATCAGCAATTTGCGGACTCACCATCACCATCGCCATCCTCACCTACCTCTACGTCATTCAGTATACCAACTACCCAGTAGTGATGATGGTCAAGTCATGCAACTTGCTCTCAGTGCTGCTAGTGGGAGTGTTTTGCTCCAAAGTCAGAGACAAACAACTCAAACTAGGCACCAAGAAACTACTAGTAGGCGTGGCTATCACTTTAGCAATAGTCGTTTTCAAAGTGTTCGACCCTGAGTCATCCAAGAAGGCTTAAACCAAGACTTAAGTAATTGGAGTAGTGCTCTTGATAGTTTCCTTACTGGCCGATGGATTTTTGCCGGACTTCCAAGCTGAAATCAAAAGCTAATATAAGCCTCGTCCGATGTAGATGCTGCTGTAGATAAACAAGTGGACCTTTATCGTGGCTTTTCTTTACTCTTGTGCTATTTTGGAGATAGGCGATATGCTTGTATTCGTGTGGAATCATAGTCTTTTGGGTTTCCACTTGTTATTGCTTAGTATTTGTGCCTTCGTGGGCCATCTGTTCATCTACAGGATGATCAAACAGTTCAAACAGCATTTCGTGCCCTTCGTAATAACCACTAGGAAGATATTCACAGTGGGGCTGAGCATAGTGTGGTACGGACATGAGACCAACGTTTGGCAGATCCTGGGTCTAGTTGCTGTGTTGGTGCTGGTGGTGTATGAGTTCGTGAGCGAGCTGATGGAATAGAAATCTGCTGATGGTTAGAAAGATATGATGGTTAATCCCAAGTTTACAATAGGTGAATAAATGAAATAGGGTTCTTTTTAGATGTAGAATGAGGCAAAGTAAATTAAAAAATGATGATTTTATATAAGATGGCTATATGATTGGTTTTGGTTTAAATATTTAGCTTTATCAACAATAGGCTGAGCAAATTATTAGAAATATATCTGCATTTATGATTGATTAGCATTTACTTAGCTTTATCAACAATAGGTTGAGCTAATTATTAGAAATATATCAAGATGGGTCTAGGCAACTGGATATAACCCAAGAGATGCTATGAACTCCTCACCGGCATCATTGGCATCTACATCTGCTACCTCTCCCTCGGGGTCATACAATAATCCATGTAAACATCACCCTAAGCAGACTCAAAGGATAGTATTAAAACAATACAACTCACTAAAAACAAAAGTTCATTTGGCCCTCAGCCACTCTCATCATACCCCATGCTCTCACCTGGCTTCTGGCCTCAATCATCAATCACTACACCATACCTGCCAGCTAAAAGGTGGAAATACCCAATAAAAAATCAGCCGTTTGTGGCCTCACTGTCACCATTTCAACCCTCACCTACTCCTATGCCATCTACTATACCAACTTCCCCGTAGTCATGATGTTCAAGTCGTGTAATCTGATCTCAGTGCTGCTGGTGGGAGTCTTGTGTTCTCGGGTTAGAGATAAGAAAATGAAGCTGGGCACTAAAAAGTTAGTAGTGGGCTTCATCATTACTTTGGGCATTATTCTATTTAAAGTTTTCGACCCTGAATCATCCAAAAAGTAAGAAAAGAAAACAGAAATAATTGGTATAGTGCTTCTAATACTGTCTTTGCTGGCCGACGGGTTTTTGCCTGACTTCCAGGCGTAGATTAAGACAGTGTTTAATCCTCGACCTATGTAGATGCTGTTGTAGGTTAACAAATGGGCCTTTATTTGTTCTTTCCTATACTCTTGCGTACTGATGGAGATAGACGATATAGTCCTTTTTATGTGGAATCATCGACTACTTTCGATCCACCTACTGCTCTACAGTCTTTGCGCATTTGTGGGTCAGCTGTTTGTTTACAGGATGATCAAACAGTTCAAACAACATTTCGTGCCTTTCGTGATAACAACTAGGAAGATATTCACGGTTGGTTTGAGCATAGTATGGTACCAGCACTAGACCAACTTCTTGCAGATATTGGGACTGCTTCTAGTGCTTTCCCTTGTTTCCTACGAGTTCATTTCGTAGCTAGTAGAGTAAAAATAGTAGAAAAAGAACGAAGGGTAGATTGTAAGCACATAGAAGACTACTATGAAATGCGATTAGATAATAAAGTAGTAGTAATAAAATAATTCTGCAGAGTAAATACAAATAAACAAATGATTACCTTAAAATATCATCTTCGCTTGCCATTCTTCATTATTGTTTGAATTGTTTTTCAATCGATGCTCAGATTGTTTGCCAATGTTGCTTCACTCGAAGCTAAGATTGTTTTCCTAAAACAGCAAATATCTTTTATTTTATTGCTATGATTGTTGAAGCAAAAGATATAAATAATCAGAATGGCGTTAGGCAACTGGGTGGATCCAAGACGATGCTACGAACTCCTCTCTGGAATCATAGGCATCTATGTCATCTATCTCGGACACGGCCTCATCCAATAGTCCATGTAACTACCCCATCACTCAGACTCAAGGAACATTACGTCAATAGCTCCACTGAACAAAAATAACAATTTACCTGGCCTTCAGGCACCCTCATCTTCCCCTGTGGATTCACCTGGCTAGGAGGAGCACTCATCAACTACTTCACCATCCCAACCCAGGACAGAATAGCCATACCTAATAGGAAATCAGCCCTCTGCGGACTGACAGTGAGCATCTCCACTCTCACCTACACCTACGCCATCTATCTAACCAACTTCCCAGTAGTCATGATGTTCAAGTCGTGCAACCTTATCTCAGTGCTGCTAGTAGGCATCATGTGCTCCAGAGTTACTGACAAAAAACTAAAACTGGGCACTAAAAAGCTAGTGGTAGGCGTGCTCATAACTATCGGCATTATCCTTTTCAAGGCATTTGATCCCTAGGCAGCCAAGAAGTAATAAAAAAAGACGTAAATAATGGGTATCGTATTGTTGATCTTTTCTTTGCTGGCTGATGGCTTCCTTCCTGATTTCCAAGCATAAATCAAAACCCTATACAAACCTCAACCGATGTAGATGCTTGTGTAGATCAACAAGTGGGTCACCATCATATCCTTCCTCTATGCCTGCTGTCTTTTCGAAGTATTCGACATGTTCCTTTTTATCATCGAACACAGATTACTTGCTCTTCACTTGTTGATGTTTTCAGTCTTCACTTTGCTGGGGCAGATGTTCGTGTATAGAATGATCAAACAGTTTAAACAACATTTCGTGCCTTTTGTCATCACCACTAGAAAAATATTTACTGTTGGTTTGAGCATTTTCTGGTACGGACATGAGACCAATGCCTGGCAGATTACTGGATTGATTTTGGTGTTTTCTTTGGTGACTTTTGAGTTCGTGTCGGAGTTGGTGGAATAGAAAAGAAAAAATGCATAAGTATAGCTAAAGTAAGTGACTACTGACTTATCGCTGGAACAGCATGACAATTCTCCGAAAAACCGCAAGAAAAGTGAGGACATGAGCGCATAATAAGTAACATAGAAATAAAAATAGCAGTACGCCAAGCGCATTAGTTCGACTGATAGTCCAAGCAGCTAAGCAGTAGGGGGGTAGCTGATTGAAAGTTAAGGCAATGAGTTCGGGCAAAGAGATTGATGATAGATGGCATTTGTTAAAGATTATAATAACGTTATAGATATGCTAAGATATGCTATAGATAGTACACTAGTCAGTCATATTATTATTATGAGATCCAGCAGACAAGTATCAGTCCTCACTGCCCCTTAGAAACTTAACTACCCCAAATGCAACCGCAAGAAAGAACACGCCAAAGAAGTCATGAACTTCATTTGTCTCTCCAACAACTGCTCCAGAAAGGGTCTCATATGCGCACTATGCAAAAGTTCATCCTAGCACGCAGGACACAACGTGCAGCCTCTTAAAACATTTCTGGCCAAAATGTAGGAAACATTAAAGAAGAACGAGTTCAATAAAAGCGAGTTGCCTATATAGGAGAGGTAGCCAAGTAAGCCTAAAAATTAAACAAATCTTTTATAAAGACTATAGTAATCTCATCTGTAGCTTTTGTCGGTGCTCAAAATACACGTCGAAGAGATATCAGAACGAGTGATGCGGTGCTAGGAAGAGTTGATGCAGTAGTACAGCAAAGCCAGATTAAAACTCATCTGCGAGGTAATCTAATTTCTATCTAGTTCGAAAAGGAAACATTAATCGGCAAGACTCTAGCTGAGATACAGGGCGGGCTTTGCGAATAGGACAAGTAACAAAACGACCTTAAAAATAATGTTCTCAAATTGCTGAGCATGGTCAAAGTGTAAAAACGTATCTGTGTGGGTATGTAGAGTAGATAGTTGTTCAGAATGAGGCAGAGGCTCAGTTCAACTCTTACCAACTTGCAGCCAGTGCTTTCAAAATGAACTTGCTAGCCTGGGAAAGATAAACCATCAACATTATAGGAGACATCTTTAGACTCAAGCCTGAGTATGAGATCAAGGAACAAAAAATTAGACCTACTACTGCGGGTCCATCGAAGACTAGCAGCAATCCTTTCAGCTTTTCTTCAACTCTCAAAACGTATCATAAATATTATGTAGATAGTCGATTCTTCTCACGAACGATAACAAGGTCATCAAGGTCAAAGACGATAAGAATGGAAAAGTAGTCCTGTTGAGTTAGAAAGTTGATGAGCATAAGGGGCCTTTTAAGCTGAAAATAGCCAGTTTAGGCTCAGTGAGTCAGATTCAGCTGGGAGTCTGCATCAAGAGTCAAGTAGTGCAGAAACAATACAAGTTCTAAAGTAACATACTTTATAAGCAGAAACTAATCAGGCTAATTTCAATCACGGATACTGCGTGTTTTCTTCAAACGGGTTCATCTACTCCACCAACGATACGACTGCTAACTATTCTAAATCAAACTTTTTGTTCAAGTTGAACGACTAGCTGACGATGGAGGTGGACGATAAGGCAAAGAAGTTGTTGTTGAAGAAAAAGACGTAAAGTAAGTCCCACTAGATTAATCTACAGCATATCAGCAACGAAGACTGGCAGGACTTGTACTTCTGTGTGAGTTTAAGCCAAGTGGGCGACAAGGTACAGCTATTGTCATGAAAAAATGAATGATCTTGCGGATATTATGAATATTTAAGCGTATATGCAAAATAATATGAATCTGTAAGGTATATGTAGAAATTGTTAATCTTTGAGCGTATTATATGAGTATTTTTGAATAAGTAGGATAATATTATTCATGAACGAGCAGGATCTTAGCTAAAATCTCAACCCTCCCTAGCCGCTACCCCCCATGACCCAAAAGATGAGCAAACTGGCATCGATCGTCCGCGGTATTGAATGGCACGATTTCTAGTACCAATAGTTCGCAAGTGAGCCTAAGCTCGAATACTCCCCCTTGACGCTTCTGGTCGTTTCATCGTTTCTGGTGCTTCTTCAGATCTATATACCCAATTTCATGCACATGCCTGCTCTTCAGTACATCTACCTAACTTTTCTGTTCTCGTTTATAATCAACTACATCTTCATCCTTCGAACCTATGAGCTCTACCCCTACATACCTAACAATACCTACGACAAACGACTCAAGATTTCTTGTCTAGTACTGCTGATAAGTGTCTTGTTATGTTTATTTGTGGGATGGAATGGTTCTGGTGGTATTCTGTTTGCTATTGGGTGGGAGGTATCAAGAGGAAGTAGAATAAACGATTACAAAATATTCTATTTTCTAGTGATAATTGGGTCTTTGCTGCTTTAAAACAACTATAGCATAGGTAAGCTCATATAGTTCATCCCTGGCATCATGTTTGGAATCATTTCTTCTTAACTGTTTTTGTTCAAGAAAAGCAACTGTTACTCGATCACTCACTAGTTCACCTTCCTTATCACCATCCTCATGCCATTGGTCTTCCCTGCTAGTGATATTAGAGTTCTAACTGGTTTTCAGTGGCTCGCTATAGTAGTAGGTGGATTCATAATGTATTTCACTATTCTGATCAGTGTAAGATTGATGCAAAATGTCAGGGCTTCAGTAGTGATGACTGTGTCTTCGGCAGTTGTCATGGCCGGGACTTCTTCCTACGAATCTTCAAGAGATATGATTGGACTAGGCTTAATGGCAGTTGGTGGACTTTTGTTAATCAAAAAGTAGTTCTACGACATAGAAGTGTGATCGATGTATATAACAACTCTAAAAACATTTTTTATAACAAACTCAAACAAATAAACAATTTTTTAGATTAAATCACTTTTATTTAATGGTTTTTGATAATACTTTTAGTTTTTGAATGATTAATTACAAAAATTATCAACAACAATTCCTTCTGTAGGCCTGGTCATCGGGCGAAAGATAGAAACTTCGAGTATCCATCATCCTGAACTCGATCTCCTCACAAGTATTGAGTGAGTTCAGTCTTGTTCCTAGAGTTTTTCCGCTGGGCACACAAGCGAAGGAAGATCCGACTTAACTCGTCTATTTCTTGTTGTCTATCAGCACAGCCAGAGTGAACATCGCACTCTAAACCCCCTTGCCTGTTTTTGCACTGGTCTATACGAAATAAACGTTTTTTTAAGCGCACCATGCACGAACTTCACTCAAATCCATCTCTTTATCGAGATCACTTTTATTTCCGAAAAGCATGAAAAAAGAGTTGGGGACTCGACTGGAGGCCATAGGATACCATACCTACTTTACATTTTGCCAAGTCTATGGTTTGGTCACATCGAATACCATCACCACCCCCTGACATGACTTGAAATATGTGGCAACGATTGATCTGAATTTCTACTGTCCTGCCGTGTCCCATACGCATAACTTAACCTGTCTCTAGTCAAGTTTTAGGGTCTTGTATCCGAAGTCGACGATAGTTACGCGCTACTAGCCGAATTCCTAGTTTTTGAGGTAGCGCCAGAAGAGGGAAGTTTTGCCTACTCCGCAGTCGCCGATGAAGATGATTTTGTACCTTTATCCGTCGAAGAAGGAGCGGACGGAAGCAGTTGACATAAATGTAAAATAAATTCTATCAGTGATCATAAGTAAATAGTGATCATAAGTAAATGGATCGATGTTTTTATACAGGCTATGGAAGATCCAATCATTTAGCATTATATAGATTTAACGGCTTATTAACATTTTTAACAAAGCCAGATATCTTTTCATGAATCGTTTAAGATTTGATTACGTTCAAATTTGATAAGGATTATTAACAATTGACGATTTTAGTAAAACGGAAATAAGATGTGATTTACCTTACTAGCATGTTATTGTTGTGTGTAGGTTATTAGTGTTTGATGGTAAGTATGTGTTTGTTTATTTAATTTTAATATATTAATATTTATAGCCACATGGGAGCCCACAAGACCCTCCTCATGAAGAAAAGACTAGGGAAGAAGCAGAGACAGAACCGCCCCCTGCCCAACTGGTTCCGCTACAAGACCGATAACAAGATCAGGTACAACGCCAAGAGGAGACACTGGAGAAGAACCAAACTCAAGGTCTATTGATACGATCTATTATCACTCAAACAATACTCACTACTATCACTCCAACAATACTCACTACTATCACTCCAACAATACTCACCACAAGCATATCTTTTATCTAGCCATTTACATCTGTATGCACTAAATAGGCTATATCCTTAGATGACTTTGTTATTCATGTATGCTTATATTGATTGTTTGGTAATATTAAGCAAGCTTTACCGATGGACTAACTCGATTAATACAAGGAAAAACTCACCGACAACTTCAACATCCTCTAGGATCTCGTAAACAAATCTCCCCTCTTCCACACTGACAAATAAAAGTGGCAGAATTAGGTGCAAAAGAAAATGAATGCAGTCAAAAAAGATATCCTCATCTTCAAGGATTAAGCCACACAACACGCACAAATCTCACACTACATGAACAACGCAAAGAGTTTCGAAATGAGGCTTAAGAAATTACAAAACGACTACGCGCATAGGGGAAGAAAAAATAGTGTAGAAGATGACAAGCAAGACTAAAAGGAGGACTAGAACATGTCTCCGCTCTACTAAGTGTTCAAGCGAGGCGACTAAGCGCAGGATATGACCAAAGCTTCAATAAAAGAAATGAATATTATGGTATAAAGGGGCATCCAGATGGCTGCTGACATCAACCTTGAGCTGAACAAGCAGATATAGCAGCTAGATAGGATGAAAGATCGCACCAAAGATGCCTAGACTACCCTAAAAAGAGCCCAGAAAAACATAGTGTACTTCGTAAGAGCACTATAGTGCGATCTATGCATGGTCGGATTGCTCTTGTTGATTTTGCTGGCCTTGGTGGGAGTGATCGTTCTGGCTGTAAAGAACGCTAATAAATGATATCAATTTATTTACTTTGCCTTTGACAATTATATAACTTAGCCACAGCCACACAGATGCCTCCTAAAAAGTAAACTAAGCCTTAACCCAAAAAATAATAGCCCAAAGCATAACCTGCCAAAGGTACAATCACATGGAAGTAGATGCCAATAAAGGCAAGTAATCGCCGAAGAAAGATGCCAAGGGATCAATATAAAAGCCTTCTAAAGATCGTATAAGAGTATATATGTAGAGCCCAAGTAGCCAGAGAAGAAAGGTGATAAGAAAAATGATAAAAAAGGCAACGATAAGAAAGATGCAGGCAAACAGTAGAACGCATAATAACCCAAAAAAGACGCCAAAGATGATGGTACTTTGTTAAAGATAAAGGCAAAGGCAAAGACAAAAAACTAGTGCCATCGAAATCTAACTCTAAGCTTGATAAAAGTAAAGAATAGCCTGCCAAATAGTAGCCGAAGAAGATTTAAAATTAATCCAAGGGTCCTTCTAAAGGTAAATATCTGCTAAGAAAGTGATGCTGAACAGTATGGGCGAGTAGGGAAAAAAAATCCAAAGAGTAAAAGGCGACGACTACCTCATCAAATAGACCGGTCTGCTCTAGGCCTACTAGCAATTTTTACGAACTATTTGCAAGTACGGGCTGCCAACTGGCGACATCTACGAGTTTGCAGCTCAGCAGATATAGAAGTTTTAGCGTAAGAAAAAGGCGAAGGAGTTGAAGGTGAAGGCCGAGATGGAGATACGGAGGGCAGCGGCAAAGCGACCTGTAAAGTAGTAGGCGCAGGAATAGTAGTACGGCATTTGATATCTTATAGGGATATTACATAATTTTATCCTTCTAAAAACAATTTCGCTTCTCTAGTGGAAAATATCACATTATTATTTCAAAATAGAATAGAAAAGATGAGCGAAGGTAATCAAAGCATATCTGGTGAGCACCACCGTGACTGTTCCACTCACCACAGGTAGGGCCTGCAGGACTGGGTGTGTCTCAAGTGCAACAATCTTAATTTTTCATTCAGGAAGAAGTGCAATCGATGCAAGATGCAGACCAGAGAAGACAATCAATTGTACTACCAGGACTATTACTACTACAATCACTATATGCACTACCATGCCCAGTAACCGTAAAGAAAGGAATTGAGTCCAAACAAATCAACATAACATTCTAGGCAGAGTCAGGTGAGGTCTTCAAGTAAAAGCACGCCTAAGCCTTGCAAGAGTTA
>Ga0169931_10013354_pt1 | contig 11227 bp, 8 predicted proteins | sample Kivu_15m_20L_FD_129675 | JGI IMG/M metagenome (GOLD analysis project Ga0169931, IMG submission 129675) | Freshwater microbial communities from Lake Kivu, Western Province, Rwanda to study Microbial Dark Matter (Phase II) - Kivu_15m_20L... | ecosystem: Environmental > Aquatic > Freshwater > Lake ... | reverse complement strand
GATCCGGGGCGAAATCTTTCGCCAGCAAGGCGAACACAAAAAGGCCATCGCCCAGTTCACCCAGGTGCTCAACCTGCGGCCGGGCGTGCTGCTGACGCTGCTCCACCGCGCCGAAGCCTACGTGTTGGAAGACGAACTCGAACTGGCCCTGGCCGACGTGGACGCCGCCCTGCAGCAACAACCGGGACTGGTTCCCGCCCACCGCCTGCGGGCTCAAATCCTCGCCTCGCAGGATCGACTCGCCGAGGCGATCGACGGGCTGGAACAGCTGGCGGCCGCGATGCCCGAGGATGCCGAAGTGCGCATGCAGCTCGCGCTGTACTGCGTGATCAACAAGCAGCCGAGCAAAGCGGTGCAGGTCTATGGCGAGGTGTTGCGAAGCCAGGCCGAGAACGTCGACGCCCTGCGAGGACGCGGCGACGCCTACCTCTCGCTGGGCAACCACCAGGCAGCCATCGACGATTTCAACAAAGCCCTGACGGCGAACCCCAAAGACGTCTCCTTGCTGAACAACCTGGCCTGGGTGCTCTCGACCTCGCCCGACGATCCTGTCCGTGACGGAAAGCGAGCCGTCGAACTTGCGACGCAGGCCTGCGAACTGTCCCAATTCAAGGCGGCTCACATACTCAGCACGCTCGCCGCCGCGTACGCCGAAACAGGCGACTTCGAAACGGCGCGGCAGTGGTCGCAACGGGCGGTCGACCTGCACGACCCGGATCACCACGAGCAGCTCGAAAAGGAACTGGCGAGCTACCGTGACAACAAGCCCTGGCGAGAACGCCAAACCGTGACGGAGAGCGAAGCGGCAGCCGATCCGCCCGACCAAACGCCGCCGCCAGGGCCGGCCCCGCCGGAGGCCCCCCCCTCGCAGTCCCTCGACTTCTGACGACGCGGGGGCCCTCCGAGCGCCCGGCGACCCCCGCCTGGCGTCTCCGGACGCAGGACCTGGACGCACCCCCTGCGGCGCCCGGCGCTGCATCGCTTCTTCGGCGCCCGCCGCATGGCGCTCCGCAGCCACGCCGCGACCGCCGCCCGACCGCCGCTTCCTGGACGCCGCTCGGCAGGCGGTTGCCACGCGCTGGCGGCGAGCGGACGCGGCCGCATTCCCACGGCCCGCCGAACCCCATTTTGGGTTGACGCCGCGCTCCGCAGAGCTAGACTCTACCGTTCGGCCCCCACGTGCCGAAATCGACCCTAGCCACTTTCCGGGCCCGTGGCGAAATAGGCAGACGCGCATGCTTGAGGGGCATGTGCCCGCAAGGGCGTGCTGGTTCGACTCCAGTCGGGCCCATTCAGGGTTACCCAACCCATCCCGGCGGCCGATGGCTCGCTGCCGGACGGTTGGGCGACGAGCGGTCGTGACGCTCGCAATCGTGACGCTCGCGTGCGGGGTCCTTCCTGGGCAGTCCCGCCCCGAGCGCCGGCGCGCGTGAGACGATCCGGCGGCAAATCCGCCGCCACGGCAAACTCACGTCCCCGTCCGGGCGGACGCTTCGCGTCTGCCGCGGAGGGCTTGCCTGAGGGCAGAGCCTTTCCGGCGTGAACCGCCCGACGCGATCTCGGTTACCGCCGCGGAGCCGAACAGGCCGACCGCGAGCGCACCGATTCGCCCTCGGCTGGCGAAAACCGGCTGCGAAAACCGGCTGGTCTCGGTGCGACTGCCGCACGACGTCGACCGTGCCCCGTCCGCTCCTGCGAAGTCTTTCGCCATCCGGGAGTCCTGCCGTTGGCAGGCGGGTCGCCGCGTCGCGCGGCGGCCAAGACCCGAGGCGGCGTGCGCAGCGGGTGCAGCGTGCAAGAAGTTCGTACTTGCCAGTTCAGATCCGGAACGAGGAGTCGCCAAGATGATCAGCCCCGTCGTTCAAAAAGCGATCAACGACCAGATCAACAACGAGCTGTTTTCCTCCTACAGCTATCTTGCCAAGGCGGCGTGGTGCGAGCACGAGCAATTTACCGGGAGCGCTCACTGGCTGCGACTGCAAAGCCAGGAAGAGTACTCCCATGCCATGAAGCTGTACGATTTCCTGCTGATGCGCAACGCGAGGGTGATTCTCTCGCCGGTCGCTCAGCCCGAGACCGACTTCGCTTCGGTCGTCGAGGTGTTTGAGAAGGTTCTCGCCCAGGAGCAACAGGTCACGGCGCAGATCGACGCGCTTTACGAGCTGGCGTTCCACGAGAAAGCCTTCGCCGCCCTGGTGGAACTGGAGTGGTTCATCACCGAGCAGGTCGAAGAGGAAAAGAACGCGCGGGAGGTGGTCCACAAGTTTCGCATGCTCAAGGACGACCCGGCCTCGCTCATCGATCTGGACCGATCGCTCGGCGAGCGGGCCCCCGAGACGGCCGCCGAGTAACCCCGCCGCGACTGGCAGGCGGGCCGACAGGCAGGAATGCGAACGACCGGCCGGTGCTCCCATGCCGCGAAACCGAAAGGCTCTGCCCGCGGCGACGCCATCGACGTGGTGCCGTCGCTCGTCTCCTGCACGACCGGCTGCTGGTCTGCCGGGCGGGCGGGCGAGCTGACGCTCGTGCACCGCTGGCGGCTGCCGCCCACCCGCGGAGCGGGCTGGCGGGCTCGACGTCGCCGCCGTTCAACATAACGCCCGCGTTCAGGAAGCCGTCCGCAGGGCACGCGTCGCTCGACGTCGCGGTCCGCTTGCGAACCGCGTTACATCAACGGACCTTTCACGGCGCCGAAGCCGCCGTAGGACCGCAATTCGAGGAAGAGAAACAGCGTGCTCAACAGCAGCGCGAAGAGCGAAATCAGCAGCAACACCGTGTAGATGTTCCAGGCCGACTTCTTGCCGAGCACCGTGGGCGGGCTGACGGGATTCAGACCGCCGTCGACGTTAGCCATGCGAAGCGATCTCCCTGCTAACCGACCCTGAGTTTCGTCGCCACATCGTCGCCTTCCTGGATCTGACCCTGCTGGAACTCGCGGAGGATGCGCCCCACGGCGCGGTCGGGATCCGACTTCAAAATCTCCGCACGCCCCAGATAACGATCGCCGCGAAAGACCTCCACGGTCTGTCCAGGCTTCACGCCATCGTCAGCGCCGATGGTGATCTCGATCAGCTGGGCTCCGGCGTTGCTTCGCGTGGCGCTCACCAACCCGCGGACCCGCGGCACCGCCTTCGACTTCGCATCGATGCCGTTCTCGTTGATGATGCTCGTGGCGGTCGCCACCTGCTGCAGGAGCTGTTCATTCCGCTCCTTCATCTGCTCCAACGTGCCGACAGTCACATGAAGATCCGACGTCGCCTTGAGCGTCGTGGCGAACGCGTCGTCGCGGGCCTGCTGGTTCTCTCGAATGCCGGCGCGAAGCCCGGTCACCTCTTCCATCAGCCGGTTGTTGTTCTCTTCGGTGGCGGCCACCAGCGCCTCGTTCCGGCGGCGCTCCTGACGGAGTTGGTCGATTTCCCGCTGGATCGCCGCATTCTGATTCACCAGCACGCCCCGCTCGCTCTCCAACTTCGCCGCATCCTGGACCGCAGCCTGCTTCTCGGCCTCGAGCACCGAAATCTGCATCAGGTACTTGCTCTTCAACTCCTCGTTTTCCGCCCGCTCCGTCTGCAGCTGCTGGCTGAGCTTGTCGTAAGACTCCTTCCAGTTGGTGTGCGTGGCGTAGACCATCATCGCCGCCACCATCATCAGAAGCGACGCGACGAGAATCGCCACCACGAAGATCTTGCCGAGCAAATTCATCCGCTTCCCACCTCAGAAAAAGCTCTCGACGCCTCGCACGCGCCGTCCCCGCCTCGGAAACGTCGTGCGCCAAGGGTCCCTGAGACTGCATGCGCGGTAAAATGGCCCTTTCTGGCAGTATAAACAGGCTGGGAAAAGGGTGTCAAACGCTCCCGCGTGGAGTCGAGGGCGCGTCGGACCGCCGTCCTGTCGAACGCGACGTTGGCGCCGTTTGCAACGGGCCGAAGAGGTCGCTGCGATGCCAGCCGCCAGCCGCCAGCCGCCAGTCACTTCGCCCGCTCTCCGCAGGGGGAGTCGCCTTGCCGCCAGCCTCTCGCCCGCCGCGGTTGGGCTCTCGCCGCGCCGGCCCCGTGGCCCGCGCGGGTCCTGCTGCCTGCCGTCGTCGGCTGGCGACGGTCAGTTGGGCATGCTCCCGGGCGGAAAACACCCGCAGGCCGACCCGCAGGGGCCGGTGCGCGGTCCCTCCGACGCGGCTTGGCCGGCGGCGGGAGCGGCCGGCACGCTCAACAGCTTGGCGAGCCGTCGACTGCCGCAATCGGGGCAGGCGGGCTGTTCCGAGCCGCGCACGAGCAACTCGAGTTCGCGACGGCACTGTTCGCAGACGTATTCGTAAATCGGCATCGTGGCTTTCTCCGCAGAGCGATCGCCGCGCGGGAGCGATGCACCGACGGGCGACGCGTTTCGCTGGTATTCTACGCGGCGCGCTGGGCCGCGGTTCGCAGCCGGCGCGGTCAGGGGAAAAAATCAGGGCGTCGCAAAATTTCGCTCATGATGAAGGCCTGCCGCAATCCCTCCGGCTGGGCCAGCAACTTCCGCAGTTCGGCCACCGTCGGGCGAGGGGAACTGGCTGCCGAGGCGGCGGCGGGACGCGACGCATCGCGCGTCAAGCTTCCTACCTGGTGCTCGAAACGCTCGCGGACATGCTGCTGCATCCGCTCGTCGGATTGGTCGACGTATCCGGCCAGAGGCGCACTGCGTTGCGGCAGCGATCCTCCCGATCCGAGGTGCTGGGCCACGTGCTCGGCGACGGTCGAGCGTTCCCCCCGCGGCGCGGCGCTCTCCGCGGCCGCCCCCGCAGCGGCGCGTTGGCCGGCGGCGGGCGGCAGCCCTGCCGGCGGACGCTGCCCGAGGGGCTGCGGAAACCCGCGCCCGGCGGCCGTCGGTTCCGTCCGCGGACCGGCCGGGGCCGGCGACCGTCGCGCCAGGGAAGGCGCGGCATTCGGCTGGGTCCGGACTGGCGCGGCGGGACTACCGGAGGCCGCGTCGCCGGCGCGGGCCCGCCCGGCCGGCGGTTCGGCCCGCGGCGGCGCGACCGACTCGCGGCTGCGACGGAGAAATTCGTCGATTTCGCGCCGCAGGGTTTCCTCGAGCGTGGCGGGGGCCGGCGGCTCCTGGCCGGGGGCGGGGCCGACGGCCGGACGGGGCCGCGGCGGGGGCATCTTGCGCTGGGCTTGTTCGCGGTTGCTCAGCAGTTGGGCGATGCCGTACAGGATCATGAAAATGATCGGCACGGCCCCCTGGAGCAAATCGTCCCAGGCAGCCAACGGCAACCCGCCGAGGGCGGGCACGGCGGCGAGCAGGAGCGGAGGGCAAGTCATGGGCGGCTCCCGGCACAGCGGCGCGGAGCAACGGGGCGGACGTCATTCGCGGCGGGTCGCGCCGACTCCGGCGATCGCCTCGCGCATGTCGGTATCGGCCTGCACGTTTTTCAACCGGTAGTAATCGACGATGCCGATCCGCCCCGAGCGAAGCGACTCGGCGATCGCCTGGGGAACCTCGGCTTCGGCGGCGACGAGCTTGCCGCGATTCTCTTCGATGGCGGCGAAGTTCTCCTGTTCCTGGGAGACCGCCATCGCCCGCCGCCCTTCGGCCGCCGCGCGGGCGACCCGGGTATCGGCCTCGGCCTGATCGGCCTGCAATCGGGCGCCGATGTTGTCGCCGACGTCGATGTCGGCAATGTCGATCGACACGATTTCGAACGCGGTTTGCGAGTCGAGCTTGCGGGCCAGCACGGCGCGCGAGATGCGATCGGGGTTCGCCAGCACGTCCTTGTGCGTGTCGGCCGAGCCGATCGCACTGACGATGCCCTCGCCGACGCGGGCGATGATCGTTTCCTCCGTGGCGCCGCCCACCAGCTGCTCGAGGTTGGCGCGGACGGTGACGCGGGCCCTGACTTTCAGTTGAATGCCGTCTTTGGCCACCGCGTCGAGCGTGGTGCGTTTGCCCTCCTGCGAGGGACAGTCGATCACGCGCGGGTACACGCTCGTCTGCACCGCCTCGAGAATGTTGCGTCCCGCGAGATCAATCGCCGTCGCTCGTTTGAAGGTGAGCTGGATGATCTTCGCCTTTTGAGCCGCGATCAACGAGCGGACGACCAGCGGCACGTTGCCGCCCGCCAGATAGTGCGCCTCGAGATCCTGCGCCGTGATTTCCTGCACCTCGTCGAGACCGGCTTGGACGGCCATGATTTTGCTGCGCGTGATGACCGACGGGTTCACTCGCCGGAACGACATCCGAATCAGGTCCAGAATGCCGATGCCCGCCCCGGTCGAGACCGACTGGATCCAGAGCCGAGCGTACTGGGCGAAGACCGCCAGGAACACCACGGCGAAGATCAGGACGAAGAAAGCCGCCACCAGCAGCAGACGATTCCACGCGGCATCGCTGAGAGCCAGCAACTCGAACGTTCGACCCGTCGCAAATTCGCGCATCGTCACACCCCCAGGCCGTCTTGCGACCGACCGGCTCGCCAGGCACGCCGCACCATGGCGACCCTCGGCGCTGCTGCGGCCCGCTCGGGCCCGCAGCGTACAGCATGCCTGCTCACGGCTGGCCTGCTCACGGCTGGCACGGCCAGCGGTTGCCGAGCCTCCCACGTCAGACAGCCGCCTGTTTTGTATCGCCGCCGACGCGGAAAAGCAAGTTGGCACGCGACCGGGCGGCCGGCGGCCGAGCGGCAAGGCGGCTCACGCCAGCGGGTCGTCCAGCGACTCGATCCCCAAGTCTTCCAGCGGCGTCGACAGGCCGGGAGCCGCGGCGGGCCGCGCGGCGAGCTCGTCGGGGCGAAGCGGTCGGACGAGAACGCGATTGCCGCGCACCTCCTGCACCACGACCCTTTGCCCCGGCTCAATCGCCGCCCCCTGACTGACGGCGTCGATCGCCTGACCGTCGACGACGACCGCTCCGCTGGGCAGCATCTTCGTGCGGGCCACCCCCTGCTTGCCCACGAGCGAGCGGCGCGGATCGTCCTGCTTCACCTGGTCTTCGGTGAGCGGAGTTCCCAGGAAAGCGCGGCCCATGGGCGTGAGGGGCCAAATCTTGAACGCCAGCCCGATGACCAGCGGCGCCGCGAACAGGGCGCCGGCGATGAAGAACATGCCGGTGGTCGAATCGCGACTGAAGGCCATGTAGATGCTGCCCAGCAGCGCCACGGTCGCCAGAAAACTCAGCAGACCGCCGGAAGGAATGAACACCTCCAGCGCGAGCAGCGCACAACCGACGAGCATCCACACGACGGCCCAGCCCAAAGGATCAAGGATATTCATTGGCTCGCAGCCGTGGAAAGGGTGGGGAAACGCTGCCGGACCGAGCGGCCGCGCAGCGCACGCCGACGACCGGCGCGTCGCGACCGACGGCGTCGCGGCCGACGGCGTCGCGACGAACCGGCCGCCGCACGGCCCTCCGCCCGCCAGGGTCCGATTGTACTGCGTACGAGCCGCACGCAACCGCCGCACGCGGCTCGCCCGCGCAACCGCGTTCCGGGCGTTTCCGCCGCCGCGCCCCGCGTCGGAACAAGCCGCAGGCGAGCGGCGGCTCATGGTCGGCGCAAGGCTCAAGCGCTTCCCTGGGGTCGCACCACCACGCGATTGGCATGCGCGGCGACGACGACGACTTCCGTCCCCCGGTCGATCCAATCTCCCTCAGCCATCACGTCGCACAGCGCGCCGCCGACCAGCGCCTTGCCGGCGGGGCGCAAATCGGTCTGCGTCACCCCCGTCGAGCCGAGCAAATGGCGGAAGTCGGCGGTCATTTCCCGCGCGCTCAGCCGCGATCTCTCGGCGGGCGCCGGCGGCTCGAGCATCAGGCGATTGAACAGCGGCGCGTGCGGCAACAGCCGGCGGCCGATCACGGCGACGCCCATCAAGCCCGCCGCGGCGGCCGCGACGATGCTAACCGAGCGACGGAGCTCCGCCAGATCGCCCGGCGAACGCGGAAGCACGAACGTCTGGCTGGCGAGAACCAGCGAGAAAATCACCAGCAGCCCGCCGCCCAACCCGAAAATGCCGAATCCCGGCAACACGAACGCCTCCATCAGCAGAAACACCAGGCCGCTGAGAAACAGCAACGCCTCCAGCCACGTGGCCGTCTGATCGAGGTACTTGCTCCAGAAAAACAGCAGGAAGGCGACCGCCGCCACGAACCCGCCCACTCCGACGCCCGGCGTCTTGAGTTCGATGTAAATCCCCGACAAACCGATCAGAATCAGCAACCCCGCGAATCCGGGAGCCGCCAGCGCTCGCACCAGTTTCAGCGCCCAGTTGAGTTCGGTCGCACGCGGTTCCAGGTCGCCGTACAGGCCGCGGAGCTGGTCGTACGAGTCGACCACGTGCCGGGCGATTCCCAGCGACTCCGCCTGCCGGCCGCTGATCGCCAGACGTTCGTTCGGCCGGCCGACCGGGGCTCCCCGCGTCCAACGAGCGGCTTCGGGAAGCGTCTCGGCTTGGGCCGGACTCAGCACCCGCACGCGGCCCGTCGCTTTGTCGCGGAATTCCAACAATTCGCTGCCCGGATCGATCATGGCCGCCAGCAGCGACCAATCGCGTTCGCTGCGGACCGCCAGCGACTCGCGGATGCTCACGACGGCAGCGGCGATTTTTTCGGGAGACGACGCGTCGTCGCGTCCCGGGGGCGCGGGTTGCGGCCCGCCGGGTCGCAGGGGCGGGCGGCGGCCGGGCGGACCTGCCGGCGGCTTCGCCGCGACCGACGGGGGTCCCGCGCCGATTGCGGCTTGCGGGTGCATGACCAGGTGATCGCATGCCAGAGCCACCAGGGCCGCGCCTCCCCGCGCCTCCACGGGGACGTAGGCCACGGTGCGGACGGCATTGGCGTCGAGGCCCGCCAGATAATTGGCCAGGTCGATGCACGCCGCCAGATCGCCCCCCGCGCTGTCGATCCGCAGGCCGATCCAGTTCATGCCGCGAACGATTTCGCTGTCGACCAGCGTGCGGATCTCGTCGACCCGCTGCGACGTGACTTCTCCCGACAAATCGATCAACACCGCCTTCCAGGCCGTCGCCAGCGAGGCGTCCTCGATCATCCGTCGCGGATCGACGCCGTAGGCCGCGGCCAAGGCGTCTTTGTCGGCGGCCAGATAGCGCACGAAACCGTACTGCCGTCCCTCGCGGCCCGTGAACCGGGCCAACGTTCCAGCAGGCACCAGCGTCGAAGAATCGATGACGTCGCGCTCCGCCCGCAGCGCGGGGAGCTGTTCGGCCAGGATGAACTCCACGCCTCCTTCCGTCTCGACCTTGACCACCTCCGCCGCAGGGTCGATCATCGCCACCGCCAGCGGCGCGGCGATCGTGCGCCGCGCCTCGGCGATTTCGCGGTACGCTTCGACGACCGCGCGGCGCATGGCCCGGCCGTCGGGTTCGTCGACGCCCGCGTCGCCGATTTCCGCGTCGGGGTGCATCGCCAGCTCTTCGCAAGCGATCGCCAGCAACGCCCCGTGGCCGCGGATCGTCTGCGGCGCCCAGGCCACCGTCTTGACGTCGTTCAACGCGCGGCTGGAGAGAAGGTCGGCCACCGCGAAAGCACTTTCGAAGTCGCTCCCCGCCCCGTCGTCGATCGCCCCGGGGGCCGGTGCAATCTGCACCACCAGAAGCGGGCGACGCGGATCGCGCCGCTCCCGCGCCTGTTCGAGCAGGCGGTCGCGCGCCGCCAACAGCGTTTGCTCGAGCACCTCGACGCCGCCCCGGAGCGGCAACCGGACGCGGACCATGGCGGCGGGCAAAGCGTCGTCGCCCTGGTTCTCGACGCCCGCCTCCGGATCTGCCTGCGGATCCGTCGGCGGTCTCGCTGCCCCGACCGCGGCGGCCGCGGGAGCTTCGGGGGCAGCCTCGTCGGCGCCGCCGCGGGACGCGCATGCCGTGGTCGCGAGCCGACCCGACGGCAGCATCGCGGCCAGCAGCGTCGCCACCAGCACCAGAGAATTCGGGAAGATGCGGCGGCCCGCCGCACGAACGACCGGCCCTCGAGCCGCCGGCGCAGCCTGCTGCCGGCACTCCGCCGAGGCCCGCCGCCCCCCCTCGCCTTGGCCGTCGACTGCACCGCGCATGATGTTTTCGGCGCCGGTCCGCCGGCATCCCCGCTCGTCCTGACTCGTTTGGCAGGGGCTTGGCCCGGTCGGCGCCCGACTGCCGGACACTTCACGTCGACGAGGCTCCTGAGCCGCCGCTCGTGGTGCGCCTCCGGCCGAGGCCGACGTGAGGAGCGGCGGCCGGCTTCAGAGACGGCGCCGCCGTCGTTGTAAGATTATAGGGCGCTCGCGGGCGAGCGAGAAGAAAGCAGGGCGGGGCCCAGCGCGGGACCCGCCCGCAGCGGCCCCCGCGGTCTCCGGCCACCGCGGTCTCCGGCCCGGCCGCCGCCGGCGGCGCCGCCGGCGGCGCGGCCATCTGCCGAGCCGGCAGGGGCCGGCCTTGAGCGAGCCGATCGGCAGCGGTCCCCGGCGAGCCTCCACGCGCCGCCCGGGAAGGGCGGGGCAGGGGCCGCCCGGGGCGGTCCGGCTAGCGACGCAGCAGGCTCGGCGCGCGGGTCAGCCGCGCTTCGCCGTAGGCGGATTGGATGGCGACCTGCACTTCGCCAGCCGCCACGTACTGGAAGATGCCCGCTGCCGTGCGTTCGATCGACGTCGCCTGCACCGGTCCCTGGAACTCGGCCGACAGCGAGCGACACGTGGCGGTCTCCAGCACGATCTGGCCCTTGACGGCCAGTTCCATCGCCGAGTCCTCGTCGGGCATCGTCTCCACGGCGGCGGCGAACACGGCCCGGGGCGATTGCTCCGCTTCGGCGGAGGGCTCGACGCGGAGCAGGGTCAACTCGAACTTCTTGATCGCTCCGACTTCGTCGTCGAGGCCGAGCAGTTCCTCGGCCAAGGCGCGGGGCAGCAACAGGCGTTCGCCGACGGCAAGTTCTCGGCCCACGAGGAATTGCGACAAAGGATGGGGCTTGCCAAGTTGCGCTGCGGCATCGACCACCAATTCGTATTCCTGCAGCGGGGGAATCGCGCCGCCCGCATCCGTGACGCTGGGCGTCTGGCCGCTCATGTCGACGAGATACGTCTTGCCGTGGATCGGTAGCGGCTCCAAGCGACCGGGATCGCCCTGGGCCGGCGCCTGATGCCGCGCGGAATGGAAGGTGACGCGGGCCTGGTGCAATCGCCCGTCGACGACGGTCAAGACTTCCACGCGACGCCGCTGTTCGCGGCCCATCTCGTGCGTGCTCTGATGCGCTACCTGGCCGGACT
>Ga0169931_10013353_pt1 | contig 11227 bp, 14 predicted proteins | sample Kivu_15m_20L_FD_129675 | JGI IMG/M metagenome (GOLD analysis project Ga0169931, IMG submission 129675) | Freshwater microbial communities from Lake Kivu, Western Province, Rwanda to study Microbial Dark Matter (Phase II) - Kivu_15m_20L... | ecosystem: Environmental > Aquatic > Freshwater > Lake... | reverse complement strand
GTCCGAGTTTGCGCGCAGTTTCTCCGGCAGGAGCATCGCGAAGTTTTTCCCCATCAGTTCCAGCGGCGAATACCCGAAGATGCCCTGCACCGCCGGGTTCGCGAAGAGGATGTCGCTCTTCGTGTCCATCAGCAGGATGGCGTCGGTGGCGGTCTCCCAGAGCAGGCGGTAGCGCTGCTCGCTCTCGCGCAGCTCGCTCTCGGCCTTGCGGCGGGCCTTGCGGACGGCGGCGTCGCGCAACTCGCGCTCCACGGCGGGAATGAGCCGCGCGAGGTTGCCCTTCATCAGGTAATCGCTCGCGCCGGATTTCATCGCGGCCACCGCGATGTCCTCGCCGATGCCGCCGGAGACGATGATGAAGGGGATGTCGAGCTTGGTGGCCTGGAGGAGCTGGAGTGCGAGCGTGGCGTTGAAGCCGGGAAGGTTGTAGTCGGAGAGGACGATGTCCCACTCCTTCGTTGAGAGGGCGCGCGCCATGTCGTCGGCGGTCTGGACGCGCTCGTAAGCAGTGGCGTAGCCGCCGCGGTCCAGCAGGCGCACCAGCATCTTGGCGTCGAACTCGGAGTCCTCGACCACGAGGACGCGCAAGGGCTGTTTCATGGCGGCAGCGTAGGCGAAACTCAGCCGCCTAACAACTCCCGCGCTTTGGCCGCGAGGTCGGCTTCGCGCATGAGGGATTCGCCGACGAGGATGGCGCGAGCGCCCGCGCGCTTGAGCCGCAGCACATCCGCACGCGTGTGGATGCCGCTTTCGGCGACGAGCAGCGCGGTGTGGTTGGTGCCGGGGCCGGAGAAAAGCCGCGTGGCGATGCGCTCGGTGGTGGCCATGTCCACGGTGAAGGACTTCAAGTCGCGGTTGTTCACGCCGAGGAGCGTCGCTCCGGCGGCGAGGGCGCGCTCCAACTCGGCTTCGTCATGCACTTCCACCAGCGCGGCCAGCTCGGCCTCGGTGGCGAGCTGGTGGAACTCGCGGAGCTGGCGGTCATCGAGGATGGCGGCGATGAGCAGGATGGCATCCGCGCCCCACTCGACGGCTTCGCGGATTTGCCGGGCATCAATGATGAAGTCCTTGCGCAGCAGCGGCAGCTCCACGGCGGCACGGATGGCGGCAAGATAGTCGAGCGAGCCTTGGAAGAATTTTTCGTCCGTCAGCACGGAGAGGCAGCTCGCGCCCGCCGCCTGATACTCCAACGCGATTTTGACCGGGTCGAAGTCCGCGCGGATGACGCCCTTGGACGGCGAGGCTTTCTTCACCTCCGCGATGAGCGCCACATCACCACAGCAGGGTTTGCGCAGCGCACCGAAGAAATCGCGCAGCCCCCGCTGTTTCAGGGCCGCACGCAACTCGGCAGCGGTCACCGGCTCGTTCGGGAGCTTGGCGACTTCCAGCCGCTTCTGGGCGACGATGGTGTCGAGGATGGTGGCCAAGGGGGTATTTAGTGTTCAGTATTCGGCCCGCCCTGGCTCAAAGGCGGGAGACTGACGATCCAAGCTCAACGACCCGGCCCTCAGGACGCAAGGATTGCGATCCGAACGCAACGTCCGGGTTCGCAGCATCGCAGGAGGCCGCGTCATAACTGTTTCGCATCGCCATAGGGCACAGACGGGTGCATCTGACTCCGTGCTATGAGCGCATCCTCGGACAACTTGGGTTGTGCGCCAAATGACTCGAACAGTCCATCGCGCTCCAACTCTTCCAAAACGGTCATGAAATCCTGAAGGCTCACGTCAAAATTACCGCGTGTCTTCCTCACTCGTGCGTAGAGCTCCGCTACGGAAATCTCGTTGCAGCCTTCATTTCTGACTGCGTGCTCAATCCCACAGATAACGGTGTTTTTGCTCATGGTGCGTGAAGCGGCCTAACACTGAACACTCCTCTTCATTTCAGCCCTCGTCAGACCGAGACGCGCGCCCGCCGCTTGTTCACGGGCCGGATGGCGACGACGTGCAAGTGGTCCACGATGTCGAGGCCGCCCTTCTCGTCTTCCAACATCATGTAGTGGCGGGTGTAACCGACGAACTCACCGTGCGGCACCGTGTATTCCTTGCCGTCGGAGGTGCGGATGATGAACGGCCCCGGACCGACCATTTGCTTCTTAATGGCTTCCATGTTCATGGCCTGTTTGTCGCTCCACAGCCCGCGCCGGTCAAGCGCCAGTCTGAATACTGAACACTGAAAACAGATTTACTCTTCTTCCTCATCCTGCACGCCCTGCATCCGCTTCTGCGGGCAGCCCGTGCGGAGCCAGGCGTTCACGTAGTCGTCCAGCGCGCCGTCCATCACGGCCTGCACGTTGCTGGTCTGCACGCCGGTGCGGAGGTCCTTCACCATGCGGTAGGGCTGGAAGACGTAGCTGCGAATCTGCTGGCCAAAGCCAATCGCGCCCTTCTCGCCGTAGAAGCGCTCCATCTCGGACTTCTGCTGGTCCTCGCGGAGCGCGTAGAGCTTCGCCAGCAGCATCTTCATGCACGTCGCGCGGTTCTGGTGCTGCGAGCGCTGGCCTTGCGACGCGACGATGATGCCGGTGGGGATGTGCGTGATGCGGACGGCGGTTTCGACCTTGTTCACGTTCTGGCCGCCCTTGCCGCCGGAGCGGAAGGTGTCGGTCTTCAAGTCAATCGGGTTGATGACGATGTCGCCCGCCTCCTCGATCTCCGCGATGACGTCCACGCTGGCGAAGCTCGTGTGCCGGCGCTGATTCGAGTCGAAGGGCGAGATGCGAACGAGGCGGTGGACGCCACGCTCGGCCTTGGCGAAGCCGTAGGCGTTCTCGCCCTCGATGGTCATGGTGGCGCTCTTGATGCCGGCGACGTCGCCCTGAAGGATGTCGGTCACTTCCGCCTTCCAGCCGCGCACCTCGGCCCAGCGCTGATACATGCGGAGCAGCATGTTCGCCCAGTCCTGCGCCTCGGTGCCGCCCGCGCCGGCGTTGATGCTGAGGATGCAGCCGTTCTTGTCGTGCGGGCCTTTGAGGAGGAAACGCAGCTCCAGCGCGTCGAGTTCCTTGACGAACTTGTCCAGGTCGCGCGTGACCTCGGCGAGCACGGCGGGCTGGGCTTCGACGGGTTCGGCCTCGCCGAGTTCGACCATCATCTGGAAGTCGGCGAGCTGCCTCTCGGCGGCGACGAGTGGGTCCACCTTCTTGCGGAGGGCGTTGGCCTCGTCAATGGCCTTCTGCGCCGACTCGCGGTTGTTCCAAAACGACTCCTGCGCCATCACGGAGTCCAGCTCCGCTATGCGTTTCTGCGTGCCCGGCCAGTCAAAGAAACCTCCGCATCTGGGCGAGCTTCTCCGCCGTGGCAACCAACTGGGCCTTGACCATGTCGAACATAGGGGCGTGAATTTACGGAGAAACGGCGGCTTGCCCAGCAGAAATTCCGCGCAGCCCCACGCGGCGGTTCAACCGGCCTGCGGGAACTTGCCGCCCAGCTCCAGCTTCAGGGCGACGAGGGAAAGGTGGATGTCATGGAGGAACGCCAGCACCGCGCCGATGAGGCAGACGAGCGAACCGGAGAACGTCCCGATGACCAGCAGCGACCACTCGCGTTCCAGCAGCGCGATGGCGAACAGCAGGATGACCAGCAGCGCCGCCAGCAGCACGCTGACCGACGCCAGCGCGAGGCCGAGCCTCATGCAGCGCGCGCGGCGGAAGAGGATGGCGACCTGCGCGCGGATGTTGGCGGCGTGCGATGCATCGGCGGAGTCGAGCTCGCGCGAAAGCACGCGGGAGCGGTCAATGATGCGCCCGAAGCGCCCCGTCATCACGAGCAGGAGCATTCCCACGCCCGAGATGAGGATGACCGGCCCGATGGCGGTTTGCAGGACGGGGATGATCTCGTGGAGCGTGCGGGACATGAACCTGATTCACAGGTCGCGGGCCAGCGCGAGCCGTCGGCGCAGCAGTCGCTCGACCTCCGCGTCGTCGGCCTCCGGGTGCTGATGGCGGATGCCCATGCGGGCCATGTCGCAGGCGAATTCGTGAAGCTCGAACGCCAGGTCCCACCGCTGCTCACCGGTCATCTGCCGGTAGCGCTCAATCTGCGCGGCGAGGGCGGCTTGCGGGGTCATGGCTCGCTCAGTTCGAGAGATACTCCCTCGGGTCGGTCACGCGGCCGGTGATGGCGCTGGCGGCGACGGTCGCGGGGCTGGCGAGATAGACTTCGCTTTCCTTGCTCCCCATGCGGCCGGGGAAGTTGCGGTTCGTGGCGCTGATGCACTTGAGGCCGCCCTGGTTCATGCGGCCAAAGGTGTCCACCGGGCCGCCGAGGCAGGCGGAGCAACCGGCGTTTTCCGTCATGCGCACACCGGCATTTTCGAGGATTTGCCAGATGGTTTCGTTGCCCCAGCGCGTGGTTTGCAACTCGTGGACGATGTCTGGCGTCGCGGGCACGCCGAAGGTGTCAATCGTGACCTTGTGCCCGCGCAGCACGCGCGCGAACTCGACGAAGTCGCTCGTCTTGCCGCCAGTGCAGGAGCCGACGTAGGCGCGGTCGAGCTTCATGCCGTTCATCTGCTTCGCGGTCTTGCGCTGGCCGGGGTCGGGATGGCACGCGACGGTCGGCTCCAGCTTTGAGAGGTCAACGACGGTCTCGTAGCAGAACTTCTGGCTCGCGTCGGCCTCGACGGGTTCGTAACTCGCCTTGGTGCCGTTCAACTTCGTGCGGGCGTCCACGTATTCGGCGGTGCGGGCGTCGAACTCGAAGATGGCGTTCTTGCCGCCGGCTTCGATGGCCATGTTCGCGATGGTCATGCGGTCGTCCATCGAGAGCGTGGCGATGCCGGGGCCGTCGAACTGCATCGCGCGGTAGGTCGCGCCGTCGAAGCCGATCTCGCCGATGACGTGGAGGATGATGTCCTTCGCCATGACGCCGGGCTGCAACTTGCCTTCGAGGCGGAAGCGCATGGTCTCCGGCACCTTGATGAGCAGCTTGCCCGTGCCCATGACGAAGCCCGCGTCGGTGTTGCCGATGCCGGTGGCGAACTCGTTGAACGCGCCGGCCATGCAGGTGTGCGAGTCGGTGCCGAAGAGCACTTCGCCGGGGCGCGTGTGGCCCTTGGCCGGCAGGGCGGTGTGGCAGACACCGGCGTAGTTGGAGCCGTATTGGCGCTTGGTGTTGCCCTTGGAGGCGTCGAACTTCCAATGCCCGTTCGGGTCGTCAATCACGTCGTAGAAGTAGGGCAGCCCCTGCTCGCGCACGAAGTCGCGGAGGATGTCCACGTTGCGGTTGGACATCGAGTCGGCGGTGAAGATGTAGTGGTCGGGGATGATGACGACGCGCTGCTTGTCCCAGACCTTCGCCGTCTTGCCGAACTCGCGCTTGAACACGCCGATGGTCCCCGGCCCGCACACATCGTGCGTCATCAGGACATCGGCCTTCACCCAGATGTTGTCGCCCGCCTGCACGGCGGCTTTGCCGGCGGCGCGGGCGAGAAGTTTCTCAGTCAGCGTCATAACAGGGGCGGCAAGGTAGCGACGGGAAAAAGGGGGCGCAACACGAGAAACCACCGCCCGCGCCTCCGCCGAGGGCTGCTCAAATCTTGTTCAAGACCGCGTTGGTTCCCTCCGGCGGGGTGTTGGTGAGGCCGGGGTTGGCGGTGGGCTTGAGCTTGGGCTTGGCCGGCGGGGCGTTGGTGGAGCCGCCCTTCTTGTCCTTGCGCTCGGTCTCCGGCTTCTTGGCGGGACGGATGGACTTGATCTCCGCGTCGAACTTCGCGACCTGATCGGGGGACAGCTCGGCACGGATCTTCTCCGTCACCATGCGGACCTCGTCCTTCATCCTCGCGGCGACGGGATCCCAGTAGGGCTTCGTGCGCTGGTTGCTCTCCCGGAGGATGTGGCCGATGCGGTCGTGCTGCTCCGGGGTCAGGCCAATCTGCTTGTCGAGCCGGACCAGGAACTCGGCGCGCTGAATCTGGTTGTAGGTGAGCTGCTGGGGGGGCTTGACGGCCGCCTTGTGGGGGCGCTCAACGAGGGTGGTCACCAGCGCGCCGGTCACGACGCCCGTGCCGTAGATCAAGACCGTGGCAAGGATGAACTTCCACGGGTTCACCGGCTATTCGCCCGCGACGTCGTCGCTGGACAGGAGGGTGTTTTCGATGGCCTGTTCGAGGTTCTGGCTCTCCGGCTCGGCGGGTTGCGTCGTGGCGAGCACCCACACGCCGAGCGCGGCCATCACCGACATGCAGGGCGCGACCGCGCGCCACAGCCAGCGACCCCACACGGCCCACACGTCCACGGTCAGCGGCGCGGTCAGGCGGGCCATGATGCGCTTCTCGAACGCATACGGCACCTGGTCGCTGGGCGGCGTCGCCTTGGCGGCGGCCATCAATTTCTGTTGGAGCTTTTCCAAATCCATAACTGAGTGGGCAGACGGAGTCGTCTTTTGCGCGGTTACAAATACTTCTCCCGCGTGAGCGTCTCCAGGATTTTCTTCATCTGGGCGCGGGCGCGGAAGGCGCGGACCTTCACCAGCGGGACCGACCAGCCGGTGAGCTGCGCAATCTCCTTCACCGAGCGGTCCTCGATTTCCAGCAGCGTGATGACCAGCCGCGCCTCCGGCGAAAGCTGCGCCATGACGCGCTCGACCAGCGCGCGCGCGGCGTCGGTGTTCTTGCTGTTGTCCTCCGGGCCGGCGGCGAAACGCTCCAGCCAGTCCACCTCGGGGTCGGAGAGGTCGGTGAGCGTCGTCTCGCGGTTGCGCTGGTGGGAACGGAGGAAATCGTAGCAGGTCCGCACCGCCATGCGCATGAGCCAGTGCTCGAACGGGGCCTCCGCGCGGAAGCTGTCGAGCTTCTGAAACGCCTTGATGAAGACCTCCTGCACGATGTCCTGAATCTCGTCCTCGCGGCGCGCGTAACGGCGCGCGGTGGCGAACACGCGCGGCTGGTAGCGCGTGATGAGCGTCTCGAACTGCTGCACGTCGCCTTTGCGGACGGCGGCGATCAGCTCGGTATCGCTGGGTTCCATCGGGGCGGACTATGTAAAATCAGGCGGCCAAAAGCAAAAGCGCAAAGCCACCGCGACGGGCGGTGGCTGGCGCATGAGACGGGAATCAGGCGGATTGGTTACTGGTCCGCCGGCGGGCGGCGGGGCAGCTCGGGCTTGCGGTCGCCGCCCTCGGGACGGAATCCCCGGTCGCCGTCGGGACGCGGGCCGCGATCTCCATCGGGCCGGGGGCCACGGTCGCCATCCACGCGGGGACCGCGATCACCATCAGGGCGCGGGCCGCGGTCGCCCTCGCCGGGCTTGCGAATCTGGTCGCCGTCGCGCGGGCCAGCCGGGCGGCGGAAGTCACCGTCGCGGCGCGCGTCACCGTCGCGGCGCGCGTCACCGTCGCGGCGCGCGTCACCGTCGCGGCGCGCGTCACCGTCGCGGCGGAAATCGCCCTCGCGCTGGCCGCCCTGCATCGGCGGCTGGAAGCCGGCACGCGGCCCCTGGTTGGCGATCATGTTGCGCAGCCGCTCGACGGTCTCCTTCGGCAGCCGGTCGCGCACCTGCGCGAACGCGCGGGCGCGGACGATGGTGGCCTCGGCCTCGAGCTGGGCGGCCTGCATGATTTTCTCGCGGATGGCCTGCTCGTTGGGCTTGTCGGCCATGGCGGACTCGGCGATCTCGCGGCGCAGGCGCATGGAGCGCTCGCCGGTTTCGCGCATGACATTCTGCTGCGCCTCGAAGAAGCCGCGCAGGGCGTTGCGCTGGTCGTCGTTCAGGTCGCGGAACAGCTCCTGCGGGTTGAACTGCTGGTTGAACGGCGCGTTGCCCGGCCCGCGCTGGCCTTCGCCGGGGCGGAAGTCACCCCGCTGGCCGTCCACTGGACGACCTTCGCCCCGGGGCGCGGCGTCACGGCGGATCTCCTCGCGCCGGACATCGTCGCCGGGCCGAACCTCCTCGCGGCGGCGTTCATCCGGGCGGAAGTCGCCGCGCGGCGGGCGCTGGCCTTCGGCGGGGCGTTCTTCGCGGGGCCGGTCGTTGCGGTCGCGTTCCTGCGCGGCGGCGCTGGCGAGGGAAAGCCCGCACAGCACTGCGAACAGCGGGCGGGAGAGGATTGGCAGTTTCATAGTTTTTTGGCTGTGCCGGCTGGATTGGCCAGCGCGGCTTTTCCGGTTCAACGCGCCAGCCGGCAAAAAGTTCGCGCTGGCAGTGGAAGGGAAGACGCCACGGCGGGCGGGGTGTTACAAGGAAGTTGGGGAAAGTGAGAAAGCGGGCAGGTGAGAAAGTGAGCGGCAGCGGTTCTTGCCCGCCTGCTCACTTTCTCACCTTCTCACTTTCCCACCTGCCTTCTACTTTCCCCGCATGCCGGTCTTCCACGAATGCCAGCGCTGCACCGCCTGCTGCCGGTGGCCGGGGCAGGTCCGGCTCACGGAGGCCGAGATTGCGCGCCTGGCCAAGTTTCGCGGCTTGGGCGAGCACGAGTTCATCCAGCAGTTCACCCGCCTGCGGCCCGACCGGCGCGGCCTCGCGCTCATGGACAAGCCCAACGGCGAATGTGTATTCCTCGACGGCGGGAACTGCGCCGTGCAGCCGGTCAAGCCGCAGCAGTGCCGGGACTTTCCGAACTTGTGGAATTTCCCCGGCTTCGAGCAGGCCTGCCGCGCGGTGCCCAAGCTGGTTTCGGAGGAGGAATACCGGCGGCTACTCGCGGCGGCGACGGGCCGGACGCTCAGTCCTTCGTGATGCCGAGGGATTTCTCGAACTCGCTCGAGAAGCCGCGCATTTGCGCGATGATCTTGTCCGGCTGCTGGGAGATGCTCTCGATCATGCGCGGGGCCAGCTCCGGCTTGCGGCGCAGCAACTCGACCGCCGCCACGATGAGCGAGAGGTGGTTGTTGATGTCGTGCCGCGTGGTGGCGAGCTTCTCGTTCAGCTCGGCGATTTGCTCCGGCGTGAGGGTGACGGGCGACTGCGGCATTGCCATGCGCGGAGGATGGGAATTTCCGGCGGCAAGGCAAGCCCGGTTCCCGCCCCGGCCGCGGCTCACCGTTCGTAAGTCCGCGCCGCGTCCGTGAAGCCCTTGACCTCCGCGCCCGTGCGGCCGGGGAAGATTTCCAGCTTCAATCGTCCGTCGACCTGCAACTGCGCGAGCACGACGCCCTGCGCCGCGTCGGCGTCGTGGCGGACGGTGCGCTGGCCGGAACTGCCGAGTTGGCCCCAGATGAGTTCGTATTTCACGAGGCCGTCCGCCGCGCTGACTTTCGCCGGGTCGGGCGCGTTGCCCTTCACCCAGAACTGGCGGGGCTTGCCCTCGTAGTTGCCCAGCGAGACGACGATGTGCTCCGGCTCGACGTGATGCGGCACGAACGCCACATGACCGTCCCAGTAGTCGAGCCGGCGGTTCAGGCCCGCGTAGCCGCCGCTTTCCTGCCGATACCAGTTGCCGATGAGCCGGCCCGGCACGTCGTAGCCGATCTGTCCGCCGAGCGGCTTCGCCTTGCGCGGGTTCAGCGCGAGCAGCTTCCCGCGCAACGGCTCGTCCACGTAGTCAAACGGGTCCACCGTGTGCGGCTTCCACGGATCGCGATGAAGAAACTGCTCCAGCCGCGCAAAGCCGGGGCGCGTCACGCTCGTGTCCACCAACGCGAAGTCAAACATCCGCCGCACATGGCCGATGATCTGCCCGGCCTTCACCGGGATGCGCACGTTGAACGGCGGGCCGGGGCGCAGCGGCTCACCGACCGCCTTCAGCAGCGACGCCTCCAGTTCGGTGACGTGGTCGTAGTAGCTCCAACACGTTGCCGAGTGCTCCAGCGTGAGCTTCAAGTCCACTTCGCGGTCGAAGACTGTCGGGTCCGGGTTGCCGTTGGGCCGCCACTGGACGACGACGAGAAAGCCGTCCGCCACCGCGACGACATCGGTGCGGCGCGGCTGGCCCGGCGACGACTTGGGCACGATGTAGAGATGGTCGCTGGGCGTGACGTGACCGCTCGCGGCGAGGCCCATCGGGATGACGCGCTCAATGTCCTCCAGCCGGAGCGAAAGGTTCTGCAAGCGCACTGCTCCCGTGCCCACCGCGCGTCCTTGGCTCCACATCTGGTTCAGCATCTCAGCGGTGGTCTTCGGCGTGAAGGGGCGCGGGGCGTTGAAGTTGCTCGGTGGAACGGAAGCTCCCGGCGCAGGCTGCATACGACTCCGCGCGCTGGCGGTTCCTTCGCGTGGCGGGCTGGTGACGGCGACGAGCCAACTGCCGTCCTTGAGCCTCACCGCGCCGGGGTCGGCTCCGGGAATCCGCGCTGAACCCGCACTCGCTTCCCATTTCACCCCGTCCGCACTGGCCACGGGCCAGGGGCCGGCACCGGTGCCGAAGAACGCGAGCCGTCCGCCGTCGCTCTGCATGTTGCCGAGCCAGCGGCCTTGGCCCGACATCGTCACATTGGCGACGCGCTCGAAGTTCAGCCCGTCCTTGCTGACGGCGTGATAGCCGCTGCCGCCGTGCGGTGGCTCGCGGCGCTGCTCGTTCGCGCGCATTTCCTCCGGCGTGCCGTTGTCAGGCACGATGAGATGGAACACGCCGCCGTGCAGCGCCACCGCGCAGTCAATCACCACGCGCCCTTCCAGCGCGAACCGCACGCCCGGCTCGAACTCGTAGCGCACGCCGTCCTTCGAGATGGCCGAGTAAATCGCCGGTGTGCTGCGGCGGAAATCCGGGCTGCGGTTCGACGTGAAGTAGAGCCGCACACGCCCGTCCGGCAGCGGCACCAGCGTCGGGTCGAACGGCCGCGCCAAACCGGCCTCCATGTTGTCCACGGCGATTGGCTCCGGCTTGGTCCAGGTCCGCCCTTCGTCTTTGGAAAAGCACACGGCCACGCGGTCGAAGTTGCGATTGTCGTCCGCCGGGAAGTGCTGGAACGCCGCGATGAGCCGCCCGTCCTTCATCCGCGCGAGCGTCGGCACGCCCGCGCGCGGGAAGGTCGCAAGCTGCTCCGGCCGGCCCGTGCCGAGGCGATACACCTGCACGTCCTGGTCCCACGGGCCGGGCTGATCGCGCCGGGGAAAGCCGGAGGGCTGCTGGGCGGCGGCCAGGGAAAGCCCAAGGCAAAGCAAGGTCGGGACGAGACGCGCAGATAGGAGGAAGGCCGGGTGCATCTGTGGGATTCAACGCACTGGCGCGGAATTGGGTCGAAGGAAATCGCGTAGCTCGACATTCCAATGTCGAGTTTTCGGCAAGGACCACGACCCGAACTCGACATTGGAATGTCGAGCTACGTTCAAGCCGCCACCAACCGGTTCGGC
>Ga0169931_10013351_pt1 | contig 11228 bp, 13 predicted proteins | sample Kivu_15m_20L_FD_129675 | JGI IMG/M metagenome (GOLD analysis project Ga0169931, IMG submission 129675) | Freshwater microbial communities from Lake Kivu, Western Province, Rwanda to study Microbial Dark Matter (Phase II) - Kivu_15m_20L... | ecosystem: Environmental > Aquatic > Freshwater > Lake... | reverse complement strand
TGCTTTAGGACGATTTCATTCTCTTCCATCAAAACAAAAACTAGATGAAGTACTTGAAATGTTCCGAGGAGAAATTTTCCAAAAACCTCCACAACGTTCAGCAGTTCTAAGACAAACAAGAACTAGAACAATTTATGAATTAGAAGTACTAGAGCAAAAAGAAAGATTACTCTTAACACGAATTTTATGTGAAGCAGGAACTTACATTAGAAAACTATACTATGATATCGGAGAAATTCTAGGACCAGGCGCTACTATGATTGAACTACGAAGAACAAAAGTTGATCAATTTCATGAAGCAGATGGTCTTGTAACGTTACATGAGCTTGCAAATGCTTATGCCCTTTGGGAAGAAAAAAAAGATGAAACAAAACTAATGTCTATGATCAAACCTATAGAATATGCATTAAGTGAACTCCGATCTGTTGTAATTCGTGACTCTGCAGTTGATGCATTATGTCATGGTGCACAACTCGCAATGCCTGGAATTTTGCAAATCTCTCCAAATCTGAGAAAAGGTGACATTGTTGCAATTTATACACAAAAGGGCGAAGCAGTCGCTTTAGCAGAATCACTGATGTCAGAAGAAGAGATACGTGATGCAACAAAAGGATACGCCTTTGAAACAAAACGAATTATCATGGCTCCTAACATATATCCAAAAAAATGGAGATCAAAATCCGTTCCAAAGGATTAAAAAATCAAATAAAAAACTTAATCATAATTGTTAGCAAAAAGTCTTATAATTTTTATCAGTGTTGGTGTCATAGCTGGTTTTTCATTTGGGTTTTATTTGCTTGAAATAAAAAGCACCAATCAACTCGTGTATGTGGACGGTTCTTCACTTTCTTTGGTTACTGAAAAATCTGATTTTAAGCGAGGTGAAGAAATAAAAATTATTTTAATAAATTCTGGAACAAACCCATTAACATTTTCAGATACCTCTTACGGTTTGAAGATTAGCGGATTATTTGGTATTGCAAAATATTCTCCTCCTGCATCTCCAGTAATTTCGACACTAAACCCAGGAGAAAAAATTGAATTCATTTGGAATCAAATGAAAAATGACGGTCTTCCAGTAATTGAAGGTCTTTACAAAATTAATGTAGATGGAATTGATTCTATGGGAATCAAAGTAGAAAAATCAATTACGGTTAACATTTGGAAGTAATTTTTTTATAATTTCAAGTAACACAATATATAATCACATTTTCCCAAACAAATCTGTCGTAAGACATGTGCCGGGGTCGCCTAGCCTGGTAGGGCGCGCGCCTGGAAATAATTAACCATAAAGCGCGTTCTCGCAAGGGAACGGGAGTTCAAATCTCCCTCCCGGCGCCATACTTATTTTTTTGAAATTAATTCATCCAAATTAAAACAATTAGTTCAGTTATAATGTAAAAGGCATGCCACAATCAAAAAATTATGGTCATATATTGATAAACAAAATAACTTTTTGATATGATTTTGAATATGTTCCAAAATCCACTAAAAAATTATGGAGAGTACAAATGACACCTGGACAAATGGATGCAAGAAAAAGAAAAATGGCGAAAACCATCGAAAATCCACCAAATTATCTTAGTCAGAATACCATTTCTGATAAAAAGAAATGGAAGAATCTTAAGAATGATGGATTACCACGATACTAATTATTTTAGATTGTTTTTCTTATTTTTATGGTGCTTCATTATTTCTGTATGCAATTAAAAATCCTAAACCGCCACATACCACTCCTATTGCAAGAAAAGCAATAAACCCTCCAATTGGTTCAATAAATGAATCCATAATTGCTGGATATTTTGGACCAAGTTTTCCTTCAGTAAAAATTGAAAGTAGTCCTGTTCCTGCCAACCCTGCATATGTCATAATCATCATTGCACCTGCACCCCCTACATTCATTCCAACAAGATGTATTCCAGCTAGTATGTTTGATTTTTTTGTAAATTTTTTCCCCAAAGTGATTTCAAGATGACTGTAAAATAATGCAGTAACTGCAACTGCAACTATGATTATTAAATGAAATATTATTCCTAAAAAGAACCATTTTGCAGTTCCATCAAATGACAGTGATAAGTACTGAATTATGTTAATTTGATTGTTCATCATTTGTATTGTGACAATTACTAAGGCCATAACTGTGATTAATGCCCCTTGAATTATTGCTGCAATTATGAATCTGTCAACCCATCTTAGTTTCATGTTTTGCATCTATCTGTTATTGTAATATCTTTAATTTATATCCCATAGATTATTTTACTAGGCCATTTCTGAGATAAATCAATTATCTTATTTTTGAAATTTTGATAACTGTCTAACTATATCGCTGGTGGTAATTATCCCAATTATTTTGTTGTTTTCAGATACTGCCAGTTTACGAATTTTTTTTGTAGCCATTTGTTTTGCAGCTTCTAAAATTGATTTGTTTGGACTTATTGTCTCTAAAGGAAACGATGCTACATTTTCTACCGTCATATCTAATGGGTATTTGTTTGCTGCAACTTTAATTGCAAAATCTCTATCTGTGATTATTCCCATGGTCTCTGCATCTTTTTTTACAAAAACTGAACCTATTCCTTGCTCCATCATTTTAGAAATTTGATATATTGTCGTAGATTGTGGTGCTATGATCAGTTCTTTTGCCATTATTTCTTTGACAAGAATTTGTGATAGTTCTTTTTCTAAATTATTGTTTGATGCTTCTTTATTTTTCTTTGATCCGAAAAATCCCATCGCATAACTTTAATGAACAAAAACTTAAAGATTTCTGAATTTCATCTGTTCTTATTTGCTTAAAATCATTAATTTTAACGATTCATGCTGAAATTATTAATGAGTTTTTGATAATTTTTCAAATAACTTATTTCATATACCATGGTCTTGTCTCCAACCAATCAATTTCAGCAATCATCTGTTCTACTTTTTTTACAATTGTTATTACTGATCTGTACTGTTCATACATCTCAGTCTCCTCCTCTTTTGATAACACGTTTGCTTCTGCATCATCAAAGAATTTGTTTTCTTTATTGAGATGATCAAATAGAAATATCGAATATGTTCGTAGGTATCTGGCAACTGGTTCTCTTACATCTTGACCACTTTTCCATTTTTTCAGATATTCTGAAATTTTTCTGGCTATGTTTCTTCCAAATTCATGCTCTATCATGAATTTTCTAATTTCCTCTTTTAGATTATCATAGCTTGCAACACATGGAAAATACGAATCCTCCTCTCTCGAGTGGTGAATTGTGTCTACAAATTCTGATATTACGACAGTGATCTTTTCAAGGTCTAAGAATGGAATTTCAGTTCCTTTGTAAATCTCGTCTGCACATTTTGCAACTATTTTTTCTAGACGTCTAACTTGATCATGATCTGCTCGTAATTGATTTGTTGCACTCACAATGCTTTAGTGTTTTCTTCGTTATTTTAGTCATTTCGATAAAAACTAAATCCTACGATATCATTTTTTCAATTATTTTGCTAAATCTCCACGGACCACACTGTGCGTCTGAACTTTCACTTTGAAACAATCCTTGTTTGTTTAAGTGATTAACAACGTGCGCTGAAAATGGTAATGCCCCTGTAGCGCCAGGAGAGTTATAATTCAAAATGTGAAAAGACATAGAATCTTCTTCTAAAATTACATCCGGAACAAACTGACCTTTTTCATTAATCACCGATGATCTAATTCCAGCAGTTCCTTTTTCTGTTATTTTTTCAACATCTATTTTTGGCAAGAATCGCCTAACCCTGTTTATCATTTTTGATTTTGACATTGAAGATTGAATTTCATTTATTGCAAGTTCCTGAAATTGTTTATCAAAAATCGCTTTTCTTGCGCCTGAATTTAACATCTCTAATAATTTTGGAATAAACTCCTTGATATTCTCTACTTTGTTGTATCCATATGGGCTAAACACTGGTACTGCATTTGGTCCAATCTCACAGCTTCCATCAACTCTGATAATCCAATGTGGATCTAAAAATGGGTAATCTGGATATTCTGGTACAGAATACACGCTTGTTTTTGTCAAGTTGCTGTACTCTTTTGGTGCCTTCCAATATTCTCCTCTAAAGTGTACATCTGTGAATTTCTTTGCAATGCCCATTCTGTGCGCAATGTCTATTGACTCACCACCTGCAGCATTTATAATATAATTTGCAAAAATCTCATGTTCATTATCTAGTATAATTTTCCATTTGTTTTTGATTTTTTTTATTTGAGTTACTTTGGTATTTGTAAGTAATTTTATTCCGTTATCAGTACTGTCTTTAATCACAGCATTTGTTAATTTGGAATAATCAGTAGACCCATCTTTGTATACATAAAGTGCCGACTCACATTTTATCTCTGGTTCAATTTTTTTTAATTCATTTTTTTCCATTAATTTTATGTCGTTATCTTGTAATCCGTTTTGTTTACCCCATTTCAGATATTTCTCTAAAACTTTGTGTCCTTTCTCATCAAATGCAACTTCAATTACTCCATCTTTTTTAAATGGTAAATTTTTCAATTTCGAATATTCTTCCCACATCTCATATCCGTTAAAAGATGTTTTTGCAAACATCTTTTTTTTCTCAGGATTATACAAGTATGGTGCATGAACTTTTCCCGTGTTTCTGCCACTTGTATGAAATGCAACATTGTGAGCTTGTTCAATTATTGCAATCTCTTTTGTTTTGTTTAGAAAACTAAGAAAATACGATATTGAAGTTCCAAGAATACCACCGCCTATAATTACGAGATCAAAATTATGTGTCAATACTTTTTCATTTTACATCGATCAGTATTAAATTAAATATATTATAATCAAGATTAATATCTTATAAAATCAGAGTTTTAGTATGCTACCTGATAGATGTTCTATAATGGAAAACGGAAAGCAATGTGTTAACCCACCAGAATTTGTAGTTTCAGTTGTTGTAGAAAAAGACGAATACATGGTTGGAGTTACATGCAATAAACATAAACAAATAGTCTCAGGAAAGATACAATCTCTTCAAACCGAAGAAAAAATACCTCGTGGGAAAATAAGTTTTTCAGCATTAAAAGCAGTTGGAACTGACTGCATTCATGCTGATACCGATGATTTTGTTCAATTAGATACACAATTATCCAAAAAATTGAAATAATTTCTTTTTCTTTGCATTGTAATGCTTTTTAATGTATTATCTGATCTAGTGAAAATTGACAATATTTTATTAATTATAAAAACTGCAGGAGCGGTTTCTGAAATAAGAAGCAATTCTTTGAATATAAAACAAAAAGAGAAATGGATCACAATTGGTGACAATGATGGTCCGGCACATATGCACATTAATAGTGAATTAATTCAAAATGCAGAGTTTATTGAAGAACAAAAGCCAGAACGTACTAGTTTCAGTGTACATTTTTTTGATAAAGATAGAAATCGTATCTTGGGTGCATTTTTTACAAAAATGTATGATCAAAGTATGACTCTTGATACTGAAAGAAAAAAAACTTATGATAATTTACGTCAAAAATATGGTATGAAGATTAAATTTTAAAAAAAACCTTGTCTGAAAATGACAAGGAGAAAAATTTTATTATTCTTGTAATTGTTTTTTCTTCTTTTCTTTTTCAGATTGTTGTTTAGCTAATTCTAATTCTTCGTTTGTATGCTTGAATTTTTTCAATCTGAAATGAATTTACATTCTATGTATAAAAACTGCACAGTTTTTCATGAATAGTTCTAAGCGTAAATCCAGGCATGTCAATATCCTACCGAGTAAATAGGTTTTTTTCCATTGATGCCAAGTTCTAAATTTTTTATTGTGATCTTTGCCATCTTTGCCCTTGTTTCTTTGGTCGAACTTCCTATGTGTGGTACTAGTACAATATTTTGTATCTTTGCCAATGGATGCTTTTTTCCAATCGGTTCATTCTCGTAGACATCCAAAGCAGCACCTGCAATGATCTTTTTCTTTAGTGCTATTGCGAGATCTTTTTCATTAACTATTTTTCCACGTGCTGTATTGATCAAGTATGCCGTTTTTCTCATTTTTCTAAAGACTTTCATGTCAAATAGCTGATCTGTTTCTTTAGTGTGTGGAACATGGATTGAAATAATGTCACTCTGTGTAATCAGTTTGTCTAGTGTGACATATTTTACTCCAAGTGATTTTTCTTTATTTTTTGATATGGATTTTCTATTATGGTAAATTATTTTCATATCAAATGCTTTTGCTCGCTTTGCAAGAGTACTTCCTATTCTACCTAATCCCAAAATTCCAAGTGTCTTTCCTTGAAGATCAATCCCTACATAGTCATATGCACCATAAATCTGTCTCCATTTTCCTTCTCTGATTATTCTGTCTCCTTCTGAAACTCGACGTAAAATGTCTAGTATTAATGAAAATGCTAAATCTGCAGTTGCATCCGTAAGAACTTCTGGAGTATATCCTACACGAATTTTCTTTTTTATTGTATATTGTGTATCAATATGATCATAACCTACACTGAATGTGCTGATTACTTTGAGATTTTTTGCAGCATCTATCATTTCTTTGTTAATCTTGTCATATGGAAAGCAAATCAACCCCTCAACATTTTGAATTTTTTTCAATAGTTTTGTTTTTGGAATTGGGATTTCTCCTGAATGAATCTCTATTTGATATTTCTTTTTTAATTCATTTAATGCAAAATTATGTAATGTTCTGGTGAGAAAAACTCGCTTTTTTTGCAATATTTGTGATATTTGTCTCAAACCATTTATACGATTTCTTTCTAAATAATTAGATGCCAAAATCTGAAACTGAGGAGTTTGCTATTTGTATTGAATGTGGTAATTCTATTGAAAAATGTGTATGTGTATGTCCTTATTGTGGTGAACGAGATAAATGCGAATGTGTGTTATTTGATTCAACTACGGGTGGTTAGCATAATTTATCCATCATATTATTAATGCCTAAAAATGAGAATAATCAGTATGAGTTCTGTTGATTTTACTTGGTTAATTGGTGGTCCCCAAGGAAGCGGAGTGGACTCTGGAGCAAATGTTTTTTCCAAAGTTTGTGCCGAGATGGGTTATCATATTTTTGGTAAGAGGGAATTTTACTCTAATATCAAAGGTGAGCACAGTTATTTTGCAGTTAGAGTCTCTGATCATGAAATTCGTTCAAACGTAAATGACGTTACACTGATGGCATCATTTGATGCTGAAACAATTTTCAGACATTTTGATGAGGTTGCAAGTGGCGGTGGAATCATCTATGATTCTGATCTTGATAAAATAACTACTGATGAAGTACATACCATTGATAATTATTTTAAAGAAAGATTGCATAAAGAACTTGAATCAAAAAACAAACCATTTACAATTGCAGGTGTTCTTGAGATTGCAAAGGAGAAAGGTGTTCATCTATACCCTATATCTTTTAGGGAAATATTGACAAATCTTGCTGAAAAAACAGAGAATCCTAAACTTCGTGGATTAATTCGAATGTTTAATGTCATTGCAGTTTCATTATCTCTAGGATTAATCAAAATGCCACTTGATCCTCTGCTTTTATCAATTGACTCTATATTTTCAAAAAAACCTCAGATAGCAGAGATTAACAAACAGGCAGCAAATTTCTCGTATGATTATGCCAAATCAAACTTTGGTGCTTTTCAATATTCTTTAACGGGAACTGAAAAACAACCTGACACAATTCTTGTTCAAGGTCACTTTGGAACCTCGATTGGAAAAATGGTTAGCGGATGCAGATTTCAATCATACTATCCTATCACCCCAGCTTCAGATGAAAGTGTATATCTTGAATCAAACGAACTTTTAGAAATCCAAAATGATAGACCTGGTTCAACTATTGTAATTCAAACTGAAGATGAGATATCTGCAATGGGTATGATGATTGGTGCAGCACTTACTGGTACACGTTCTTCTACATCTACTTCAGGTCCTGGGTTTGCATTGATGACTGAAGCATTAGGTTGGGCAGGAATCAATGAAGTTTCAGTTGTTATTACTTTGTATCAAAGAAGTGGTCCGTCAACAGGTCTTCCTACACGACATGGCCAAGATGATTTATTATTTGCAGTTAATGCAGGACATGGCGATTTTCCAAAAATTGTTTATGCATCTGGAGATATTGAAGAGAGCTTTTATGATACAGGTCGATGTTTCAATTATGCAGATGTATATCAAATCCCTGTTATTCATATGATGGACAAGTTTCTATCTAGTTCAGTTGTCACATGCAAAAGATTTGATCCAAAGAAAATTTCCATTGATAGGGGTTTATTGTTAGATAAAATAGATGGCGAGTATAGGCGATTTGCATTTACTGAAGATGGAATATCTCCACGTTCTAAATTGGGTTTAGATAATGGCGTTTTTTGGAATACTGGAGACGAATCTGATGAATTTGGTCATATTACAGAAGATCCTCAACTTAGAATCAAAATGATGGATAAAAGAATGTCTAGATTGGACCTTGTATTACAGCGAGTTCCACAGGAAGAACAAGTTGTCTCATTTGGAATCCATGATATTACGATAGTTTCTTGGGGTTCTACCAAAGGTCCTATCTTAGATGCTCTTTCTGTGCTTAAAAAAGAAGGAATTGATATCGGATTTATTCAAATGAAACTGATTCATCCTTTCCCAACTGAATATGTCAAGTCACTTCTAAAAGATGTAAAAATCATCATCGACATTGAGGCAAATCACTCGGGACAGTTAGGTAAGATCCTAAAGCAAAATGTAACAAGAGAAATTGATTATTTTATTTTAAAATATACTGGAAGAGGAATGACCAGCACTGAAATTTATGATTCAATAAAAAAGATAGTTGGAAATAAGGCAAACAAAAGAGAGGTACTAAGTCATGGCGCTTAAATTAGCAGATTACAAAACTGATGTACATAATGATTGGTGTCCTGGATGTGGGGATTTTGGAATTGTTAATGCATTACAAATGGCATTGGCAGAAATGGGAATAGAACGTGATAAGGCAACAATTTTTTCTGGAATTGGTTGTTCTGGAAAGACATCTCATTTTATCAACACTTATGGCGTTCATACGTTACACGGAAGAGTTTTGACTTTTGCTCAAGGAGGAAAACTTGCAAATCCTGAGATGACAGTGGTTGCAGTTGGCGGTGATGGAGATGGATTAGGAATTGGTGCTGGTCATTTTGTTGCAGCTGGAAGACGAAATGTTGACATGACTTACATAATATTTGATAACGGAGTTTATGGATTAACTAAAGGACAAGCATCTCCAACGCTAAAACTTGGTGAGAAAACAAAATCACTTCCTTCACCAAATACTAACTATAATGTAAATCCAATTGGGTTGGCAGTAGCTAGTGGTTTTACTTTTGTTGCTCGTGGTTATTCGTATGATGTCAGACATCTAAAAGATTTAATCATAAAGGCAGTTCGTCATAAGGGACTCTCATTTCTTGATGTATTGCAACCCTGCCCAACTTACAATGATATCAATACAAGAGACTGGTACGCAGGAGTTGATTTGGCAGAAGAATCAATAGAGAGACACGCTAGAATATACAAGCTTGAAGATACTCATTTTGACTATAGTGTACATTATGATGATGAAACTGAAGTCAATGAAAAAATATCTCAGGCAATGATCAAATCTCTAGAATGGGGAAATAAAATCCCGATTGGAATATTTTACCAAAATGAAATAATTTCTGAATATTCTACCCGACTGACTGATAAAATCCCAAATTACCTTGAAAACCCCCCATCAAAACAAAAAATATCAGAAAACGGTTTACCTACCACTGATGTTTCATCCATCCTTGATTCCCTCAGAGTTTAGCAAGTCTGAAACCTAATAAGTTATAGACTAGTTTAATTTTAGATCACCTTACTGTTGAACATAAACGAAGCAAATAAAATATTTAGAAAATCTATCATCAAAGGTTTCTTTGAACCAGAACTCGTCAATCTTGATTTTAAAAAATCATCAGTCAAACATCCGTCCATAAATGACGATGGTTTAATGCAGTCTGATCTACTTCACGTGTTTTTTGATGTTGATACCGGCTCAGATTATCCTGATGCTGATGAATGGTTCATTGTGGAATTGCTTTTTCCACATGATGTTAAACTACCTGATAATTTGAAAGGAACTGATTACTTTACAACCATTTCAGTTGAAAATGGAAAAACATTTTGGCATCATCGTGAACTTATTCGTTACAAATATGGTAAATCAAAAAAACTTGATGATGCTTTAGAATTTTTAGAATCAAAGTACAAAGAACTGCACAGTTTACTTGAACCACTTCAAAAAGATCTCAAATAATTAATTCCATCGATCTCCACTAAACGAGTATGTTTTATTTTCAGATTTTGCAGTTTTTAGACGCCATCTTGCTGTTTGAGGATCAAACTTGTAGCTTATTTCCAAAACGTTTGGTGGTAGCTTCTCTGGGTCTAAATGATATGGAAGTAACTCTAAAACAAAATCTATCTTTTCAATCGCATTATCGTATAGCTGTTTATCATCTGTATCTATAACAAAAATTATTTTTGGATTTCCAAAAAAATTAATGTTAATCTTTAATGCATTTCCTGCACCTCTGCGTCTTTTCATCTCTTTGAATACTGCCTTCATTTTTTCCCAGCGTCTAAAATCAAACCATTGAAAAAATTCCTCATTAAAAGCAAGTGGTATGTCTATATTTAAAAAACTGACAAAATTTTCATCGTTTGCTTCAATCTCTTCTTGACTGATTATGAATCTGGAATTCAAATATCCGTAAATTACTTCAATCTCCCAAGGTGATATTCCATAATATTGCAACGATATTTTCAAATTCTCATTACTCATCAACTGTAAATCGTGAAAATTGTAATTAAAGCTTCAAATCAAGACTGGATGTATGCATATTCTCATCAAAATTAAAATTATAGCGTAAAAAATACCTCATTATGAAAAAGGAATTTGTAGTAAGAAGTATTGATTCTGCTCCTGATGGCGCACCATATGTCGTTGTCTCTCTTTCTTCGGTTAAAGATCTAAAAGAAGGAACAATGCAATCCCCTCAATCCCCTTTTGGAGCTCCAAAGGTCATGGGCTTTACCAACATGAATGACATGATGAAGGATCTCAACAAAATGTTCTCAGGAATGGGTGGAATGGGTATGCAAAGCGGTGTTACCCAACTTAAACTTGAGATGCATGAATACAAAGAGATGGGTTTGTCTGTAGGTGATAAAGTCTAT
>Ga0169931_10013350_pt1 | contig 11228 bp, 9 predicted proteins | sample Kivu_15m_20L_FD_129675 | JGI IMG/M metagenome (GOLD analysis project Ga0169931, IMG submission 129675) | Freshwater microbial communities from Lake Kivu, Western Province, Rwanda to study Microbial Dark Matter (Phase II) - Kivu_15m_20L... | ecosystem: Environmental > Aquatic > Freshwater > Lake ... | reverse complement strand
CGGATCCGGATACCGCCCATGCTCGGCAAAGTCTTCAAGGCCTACGACGTCCGTGCCGTCTACCCCAAGCCTCTCAACGAGAAGCTGGCGTGGCAGATCGGCTACGCCACCGCGGAGCATCTGCTTGCCCAGGCCGCCGAGGCGGGGCTGGACGACCCGATGGCGCGGCACCTGGCGGTGGGACGCGACATGCGACGGAGCAGTCCCTCGCTGGCCGACGCGCTCATGCAGGGCATGCAGGACTTTGGTGCGGGGGTGATCGACCTGGGGCTGGTGGACACGCCGATGGTGTACTTTGCCATCAACCATCTGGGCTGCGCCGGCGGCGTGCAGGTCACGGCCAGCCACAATCCGGCCGAGTACAACGGATTCAAGATCAGCCGCCTCAAGGCCAAGCCCGTGGGGCAGGACACCGGCCTGGCCGAGATCCAGCGCCTGGCCGCGCTGGTGGAGCGGGACAAGCTGGAGCCGCGAGGCGGTCGCCGCGAGTCGCGTGACCTGTGGGCTCCCTATCGCGAGCACCTGATCCGCCTGCTGGATCCCCGTCTGGTGGATGGCCGGATCAGGCTGAAGGTGGTCATCGACGCCAGCAACGGCATGGCGGGCACCATGGTCCCCAAGGTGTTCGGCGGTCTGAAGGGCGTGCAGATCGAGCCCGTCAACTTTGACAACAGCACCGGCACCTTCGTGCACGAGCCCAACCCGCTCGTGGAGGCCAACCTGGCCCAGACCAAGGAGGGGGTGCTGCGGCACCGCGCGGACCTGGGCGTGTGCTTTGACGGCGACGCCGACCGCTGCATGGTGGTGGACGAGCTTGGCCGCAGCGTGGGTTGCGACCTGCTGCTGGCGGCCATGGTGGGATCGGTGCTCACGCAGCGGCCGGGCGCCAGCGTGGTCTACGACCTGCGATCGAGCCGCGCCGTGCCCGAGGCCATCCGCGCCGCGGGCGGCCTGCCGGTGGAGAGCCGGGTGGGGCACGTGTTCATGAAGGCCAAGCTCTCCGAGACCGCGGCGCCGATCGGCGGCGAGCTGAGCGGGCACTTCTACTTTCAGGACATGTTCGACACCGACAGCGGCGCACGGGCGTTTGTGGCCACGCTCAACACGCTGGCCGCGGCGGGCAAGCCCCTCTCCAAGGTGATCGCGCCGTTTCAGCGGTACCACCAGAGCGGCGAGATCAACTTCCAGATCGAGGACAAGCAGGGGGCGCTCCAGGCGCTCCGCAAGGCCTGGCCCAAGGCCAGGTGCCACGAACTGGACGGGCTCAGCCTGGACGCCGGCGACTGGTGGTGCAACGTGCGCATGAGCAACACCGAGCCGCTGCTGCGACTGAACCTGGAGAGCGGCAGCGCCGACCTGACCCGGCGCATGGTGGAGACGCTCAGTCCCATCCTGGGGCATCGGGTGGATCACTGAACCCATGGACGCGGCCACCTTCCTGGAGCGGCATGGACTCGTGATGAACCCCTTCGCGGCGGAGGACGCCGTGCAGGACCCGGTGCTGGCCCGCTCCCACGACGCGTGGAAGCACCCTGATTTCGCCAAGATCCTGGGCGATCCGGGCCATCCGGCTCCGGCGGTGGTGTTCGGCGAGCGCGGGGCGGGCAAGACGGCGCTTCGGCTGCAGATGGAGCACGCCTACCGCGCCTGGAACGGCCAGCGGACGTCCGCCCGCGTGCTGGTGCAGGCCCACGACGATCTGGACGGCATGCTGGCGGCGATCGCCCGACACGACGGGCTGAAGGATCCGGCAACGGCGCTTGAGGGCCTGCGTCTGAGTGACCATGTGGACGCGGTGCTGCACCGCGTGGTGCCACGGCTGGTGGACCAGGTGCTGGGCATGCCCGAGGCGAACCTGCTGCAGGAGCGATCGCTTCGATCCCGGCTGCGGCGGGCGCCCAAGGCGGTCCGGCGCGACCTGCTGCTGCTGCAGGTGGTGTACGACCATCCCTCGGCGGCCGTGCGACGCACCTGGCGGCTGCGCGGCGCCTTGGGCGTGGGAGGATCCAGCGGCGCCACGCTGGCCGGAAGCTGGAGCGCGGCCATGCTGGCCGTGGCGGGCGTGATGGGCGTTCTGGGATCGGGCGAGCCTCCGCAGTGGTCGTGGCTGCTGCCGGCGGCGCTGCTGGCGGCCTGTGGGCTGGCGCTGGGCTGGGTCTGGGTGCTTCGGCTCGCCCGCGTGGGTCGCGTCGCCCGCCGCCTGAGCCGTTCGATCCGTGTGCTTGGTCGCGACACCGCCCGTTGGCGTGGAAGCCTGCACGGCCTCCCTCTGGACGTGATGGAGACGTCGCTGCCGCAGGACCGGGGCGAGGACGCCCGATACGCCATGCTGGACCGTCTGGTGCGCGTGCTGCAGGCGGCGGACTACGGAAGCCTGGCGATTCTGGTGGACCGCGTGGACGAGCCTGCGTGCGTGGCGGGAGAGCCGGCCCGGATGCGGGCCCTGGTCTGGCCCATGCTTTCGAGCCGCTTCCTGCAGCACCATGGCGTGGCCGTGAAGTTGCTGCTGCCGCGCGAACTGGGCGAGATGGCCGCCCGCGAGGGCGGCGACTTTCACCGCGGTGCGCGCCTGGACAAGCAGAACGTGGTGGAGCGTCTGCAGTGGACCGGCTCCATGCTGGCGGATCTCTGCGACACCAGGCTGCGGACCGCCACGGCCCCCGGCCGGCCGGCGCTCAAGGTGGAGGAGCTCTTCGAGCCCACGGTGGGCCGGTCACGCGTGGAGGAGGCGCTGGAACGCGCGGGCAACCCGCGCGACGCATGTCGGCTGCTGTACGCCGCCATGCAGGAGCACCTGGCCCACGCCGGGGCCGACGAGCACCGCGTGAGCGCGGGCGCACTCGAGTGGGTCAAGCGTCACCGAAGCGTGCTGGGCCCCCCGTCCTGATCGATCAGGGCTTCGTGGGGGCCTGGCCTTCCTGCATCTTCATCACGTCGGTCTTGGTGCCGGGCGCGGGGGCCTGCTTGCTGGTGTCGGGCTGACGCACGTTCACCTTCTTGGTGGGGCCGGAGTCGGCATCGCCACAGGCGGTCAGGGCGAGCAGGGTGGCGGAGGCAAGCGCAAGGATCACTGGCTTCATGATGGATCTCCTCTGGATCGGGACAGGTGCAATGGACCCCATCATTGGATCCGCCGGCAGGCCATTCCGTCAAGGTTGCGGCAAGTCCGCGGATTCGGGCTGTTTCATGCAACGGGCGGGGTGGTCGGCCGGTGCCAGCCATCGCCACTGCGTGTGGTAGGTCTGGTCGTTGTCGGCCACCCCAACGTTGAGCGTGGCGGGAGCGCCGTGGGGAAGCGGGATCGCCAGCGTGGCCTGCCATCCACCCTCGGGCAGGCGGCTGGCCAGCAGTTCCGTCCGGTCGTCCGGTCGCGAGCCGGTGGTGAAGGGCGTGAACGGCTCCGCGAGCACCCATGCGGATCCCTGGGCGTCCGTCCACTCCACGCGGATGGCGTCGGCCGAGGGATCACGCGGACGACGATCCGCCGCGGTCCCGGCCGGCGCCGCGCCCACCGCCATCTGGTCCGGCACGCGCGCGGCCAGGTGCAGCGTCCGTCCGTCGGCCGAGAGCCACGCCCGCAGCGTGGGATCGGCTTCGAGCGTGTCATAGGGACTGGGTCGCCAGGCGTGCAGCGGCCAGGCCACGCAGTCGGCGGGTGGCTGGTCACCCGAACCGCGTGGCAGGGTGATCCCTCGCTGCACGTTGGGGCGTTCCCACACGAGCACGGGCACGCGGCGCCCCTTGGAGTCGGTGAACGTGATCCGAACCTGGAAGGTGGGTGGAGGAAGCGGTGTGGCGCTCCGCGGCCAGGTGAACTCCAGCGGAAGGCGGAGCGTGGCGCCCGGCGCCAGCGTGGACGTTCGCTCCAGCGGCGTGATGCGGTAGGGCGTGTCGGCATCCACGGTGTGGGGATTGAAGGCGTCGATCCCGGTGCGGCTCACGAAGGTGTGTCCCTTCACCGGCCATGGCTCGGGCCGGGTGTAGGGCGACACCTCCACCTCCACCGGCACGTCGATCGGATTGGACAGCGCCAGCGTGATCCGGCCCGTGGTGGGCAAGGCGGCGTCGGTGGGGTCGGGCAGGGCGCCTTCAAGCCTCACGGCCCCCGGACCCTGCCGAAGGGCGTACACCCGGTCCTGATCCTCTCGCGTGACGAAGTCCACCGGCAGCGTCATGCCCACAGGCTGGTGGAAGACCTCCGCGGTCCCGTCGGGCTGCAGCTGCACCAGCGAGATGTGCTGCATCTGCCCGGCGAGCGGATGCTGGTCGATGCTGCCGCCGCAGGTGCCCACGATGGTGTAGCGCACGCCGTCGCGCGTCCCCTCGTCCTGCATGCTGTGGAAGTGGCCGGCCAGCACCAGGTCCACGCCGGCCTGGGCCAGCAGCGGATGCACGCGTTCGAACCACTTCACGCCGCCGGTGCGCCACAGCGGGCGATGCATCAGGATCACGATGGGCCTGTCGCGCGCCTGGGCGCGATCCAGCTGCGTGCGGAGCCAGCCGATCTGCGCGTCGCCCAGCTGCACGCCGCCCTGCCCGAAGGTCTCGTCGCTGAACATGGCGATCACGGTGGCGCCCTCCAGCTCCGCCATGTACTTGAGCGGGCCGAATCGCTCCAGGTACATCCTGCCGAAGGTGTCATCGCCCCCCACGCGGCTGCCGCTGATCACGTCATGGTTGCCGGCCACGGGCAGCAGCGGCATGCGAAGGCCGTCGGTGATCGCCTTCCACTCGTCGGCCTGCCGCGTCCACTCCGCCGGGTCGCGCGTGTAGCCCTGGATCATGTCGCCCACCGTGAAGACGGCATCGGGCTGGATGCGGTTCAGGTCGGCCACCGCCGCCTGCAGGTACGGCAGTCCCCAGTCGCGTCCGGTGGTTCGATCCGGAAGGATCGCGATCCGGAATGGCGGCGCCGGGGTGGTCACCACGGTGACCTGCTCGTCGATGGTGGCGGGCCCCTCGCGCAGGAAGGGCGGCGGCGTGAGCAGCGGCAGCATCAGGGCGGCGATCGGCAGCATGACGGTGGGGTACCACGACGGCGCTCAGGACGTGAAAACCCCGCCGATGCAATGCGTGTCGGCGGGGCGGAGGGGAGAAAGATGCTGGGTTGGCCGCGAATGCGGTGCATGGTGCATCGGCCGGAGCCTGTCCGGGCCTGCAACTTTCGCCCGCCGCGATCCGTGGCGGATCGATCGGCTTCGCTCAAATCGATGTGCTGCCTGGCGTTGCGCCGGCATCGGCCTGCGGCGACGACCGTGCCAGTTCCCGCAGCAGTCCCCATGCGTACAGGCCGGTCTCGTGGCCATCCGAGAAGCGGATGCGCACCGCGTAGTTGCCCACCAGCTCCGCCCCCATGGCCACCAGCGGACCGCCCGCCGCGGCCCGTGGCGAAAGGACATGCAGCGGATTGCTCGCCATGGCCTCGCGTTCGGTGCGGGCATCGGCGCTGGGACTCATGCGACGCAGCAGGGCGATCGAGAGGAACGCCGTGGTGCCATCATGAAAGGTCACGTGCAGTCCCCTCTGGCGATCCAGATGCAACGCGCGTGGCGGCGGTTCATGTGCTTCCATGGGATGGTGGCGATGGTAGGAAACCCGAGGTCCGTGGCCACCCCATGGGTAGGATCCGTCGGCATGAGTCGGCCGGACCATCCTGGAGACGCTCTGGCCTGGTGGGTTCGCACCCGCGGCGGTCCCGCCTGCATCGGCCTGGACCCGGTTCTGGAGCGGCTGCCTGCCGGTGTGGCTGGTGCCACGCCGGTGGCACGCATCCAGTCGTGGTGCCTGCAGGTGCTGGACGCGGTGGAGCCTGCGGCCGCGGCGGTCAAGTTCCAGAGCGCCTGCTTTGAGCGATGGGGCAGCGCCGGCGTGGCGGCCCTGGAGGGTTGCCTGCAGGCGGCGCGCGGACGCTTTCTGGTGATCCTGGACTGGAAGCGTGGCGACATCGGCATCAGCAGCGAGCACTACGCCGCCGCGGCGGCTTCGGCGGGCTGCGACTTTGTCACGGCCAGTCCGTATCTGGGCCGCGACGCCCACGACCCGTTCCTGAAGGCGGGCATCGGCGTCTTTGCGTTGGTCCGCACCAGCAATGCCACGGGCGACGCCGTGCAGTCGCCCAGGCTTGCCGATGGACGCAGCGTGGCCGAGATGGTCGGGGACGAGGTGTCCCTGCTGGGGGCCGCGCATCGCGGCCAATCCGGATGGAGCTCGCTTGGCGCCGTGGTGGGGGCCACCAAGGCCGCGGACGCTCGGGCCCTGCGGGGTCGCATGCCCCACACGCCGTTCCTGGTGCCGGGATTCGGAGCCCAGGGCGGCGGACTGGATGACGCGCTGGCGTGCTTTGATGCGAGCGGGCAGGGCGCGTTGATCACGGCCAGCCGATCGGTGATCTACGCACACGAGACCTCGCCGGGCGCGTGGCAGGATGCGGTGGCCGAGGCGGCCCGTGCCTTGCGGGACCAGCTGGCCGAGGCGATCGACGCCAGGGTGGGTGCTTGAGCCGACTCTGGCCCTTTGCGGTGGCCTTCGTGGCCTTGCTGGCGGCGCCGCTGATGCTGAAGCCGCGCAGCGTGGACCCGGACCTTGGGGCGGCGACCGATCCGGTGCGTCGCGTGATCATCGTGACGCCGCACAACGAGCAGATCCGCCACGAGTTCTCGCTGGCGTTCCGCGACTGGCACGAGCGGCACCACGGGGAGCCGGTGGAGGTGGTCTGGAGCACGCCGGGCGGCACGGTGGAGATCCGGCGCGCGCTCACCAGCGCCTGGGAGTCCCGGCTGCGGCAGGGCCGGCCGGTGGGCGGCGACGCCGACCTGGTGTTTGGTGGCGGCAGCTACGAGTTCGACACCCTCAAGCGGCCCGTGCGGGTGGTGGTGGATGGACAGGAGCGAAGCGAGACCATCCTGCAGCCGTTGGTGCTGCCGGAAGGCGTGGTGCGAGGCTGCTACGCGACCGGTGAGCTGGCCGGCCAGCGACTCTACGACCCGGATGGATGGTGGTACGGCGTGGCGCTCTCCACCTTCGGCATGGTCTGGAACCAGGACCTGCTCGACCGCCTTGGCGTGCCATCGCCCACGCGTTGGCAGGACCTGGCCAACGCCCGCCTGCGTGGCTGGCTGGCCATGGTCAACCCGGCCCAGTCGGGCAGCGTGCTGACCGCGTTCGAGAGCATCGTGCAGCGTGTGGGCTGGCTCGAGGGCATGGCCATCCTGCGACGGGCCGCCGCCAACGCGCGCACCTTCGCCCCCAGCAGCACCCGAGGTCCCATCGACGTGGCCAGCGGCGACGCGGCCATGGCCGTGAGCATCGACTTCTACGGACGCTTTCAGGCCCAGGTGATCGCCGACGCGGCCCGGGCGCGGGGCGAGCGACCCGTGCGTGATCGCGTGCAGTTCGTGGCACCCCGAGGGGAGAGCGCGGTGGATCCCGATCCGATCGCGGTGCTGCGCAACCCGCCGCATCCGGAGATGGCGGCCCGCTTCGTGGCCTTCTGCCTGAGTCCGGACGCCCAGCGACTGTGGCAGCTGCGTGCCGGCGAGCCCGGAGGGCCACGCCGCTTCGAGTTGCGGCGCATGCCGGTGATGCGGTCGCTGTACGCCGCCGAGGGCGATCGCTTCATCGACGCCGTGGACCCGTTCGCCGACGCCAGTCCGCCGGCCCACGCGGACCCGGCGATGCGCCCTTTCATTCCCATCCTCTTCAACGCCATGGCCATGGACTGCCATGAGCCCATGCGCGAGGCATGGGCGCGGATCGCGGCCCATCCGGCGTTCCCCGCCGGCGTGGCCGGCACGGTGACCGCCCGGGACGTGCAGGATCCGCAACTTCGCACGTGGCTGGAGCGTTTCGACGCGTGGCCCGAGGTGGAGACGCCCGAGGGTCCGCGATCGCTGGCAGACCGCGCCAACCTGCCCTCGATCCGCGACGGCTGGCTCAAGGGCGGCTGGAAGGATGCGGGCCTGTGGGATCCGCAGCAGAAGCCCGCCGACGCCATGCGAGCCCGCTGCGCCGCCTTCTTCAAGGACAACTACCTGTGGATCGTGCGGCAGGCCGATGGCGGGCCGGGCGGATGAAGGCGGCCATCCTCTCCATCGGCGACGAGCTGGCGCTGGGCCAGACGCTGGACACCAATGCCCGCTGGTTGGCGCAGCAGCTGACGGATCACGGCGTGCCGTGCGTCCAGTTCCGCCTGGTTCCGGACGATCACGCGATGCAGGCCCAGGCACTGGTGGAGCTGGCGCGCTCCGCGGATCTGGTGCTGGTGACGGGCGGTCTGGGCCCCACCGCCGACGATCTCACGCGCGAGGCGCTGGCCCACGCCATGGGCGGCGTGCCGATGGAGGAGGATCCCGAGGCGGTCGCGTCGCTGCACCGGTGGTTCCGGGATCGCGGGCGTTCCATGCCCCAGGGCAACCTTCGGCAGGCTCGGCGACCGCGTGACGCCACCTGCGTGCCCAACGACATGGGCACCGCTCCCGGACTGCAGGCGCGGATCGGCAGCGCCCAGGTCTGGTGCATGCCGGGACCGCCGCGCGAGATGCAGCCCATGTTCGATCGCTTCGTGCGACCCGGATTGCCGCGACTGGCGCTGGCCACGGGCATGGTGCACGCCTTCGGGCAAGGTGAGAGCTTTCTGGCGGACCTGCTGGGTGACCGCATGCAACGCGATCGCAATCCGCTCGTGGGAACCACCGCCAGCGGTTCGGTGGTCACGGCCCGCGTGCGAGGTCGCGAGGAGGCGTCGACACCGCAGGCCATGGAGGCGGAACTGGTCGAGATCGCCCGAATCTGGAAGCCGTACGCCTTCGGCAGCGGGTCGGTCACGCTGGCGGGCGCGCTGGGCACGTGTCTTCGGGAGCGGGGGCAGACCCTGGCTCTTGCCGAGAGCTGCACGGGTGGGTTGGCGGGCTCGCTGGTGACCGCCGAGGCCGGATCCAGCGTGTGGTTCCGGGGCGGCGTGATGTGCTACGCCAACCAGGCCAAGGCTGATCTCTGCGGCGTGCAGGCAGGAACGCTGGCCGCCCACGGCGCGGTGAGCGAGCCCGTGGCGAACGAGCTGGCCCAAGGCGTGCGCAAGCGGCTGGGCGCCGACTGGTCGGCCTCCATCACGGGCATCGCCGGGCCCTCCGGCGGCAGCCATGCCAAGCCCGTGGGCACGGTGTTCATCGGAGTGAGCGGGCCCGGTTTTGCCGGGGTTCGCCGCTTCCAGTACCCGGGCGAGCGGGCGGCCATTCGCGACCGTGCAGCCAGGACCGCGTTGGCGCTGGTCCGGCTGGCCGTGCTGGATCCCGCGGACTTTCACGTGCCGTTCATCTGGGAGTCCAAGGAACATGCCTGACGCGTGGCCAGGCGTGGCCGTGGCCATGGGGAGCAACCTGGGTGACCGTCTGGGAAACCTTCGTGAGGCGCTGGTCCGGCTGGAACGCTGCGGCTTGCTCGGTGACCTGCGCTGCAGCGACGCCTTCGAGGCGCCGCCCGAGAGGCCGGGCGACGGGGACGTGTTCCTGAACGCGGTGGTGGTCGGCACAAGCGTCCATCCGCCACGGGCGCTGCTCGACGGCCTTCTCTCGATCGAGCGCCAGATGGGCCGATGTCGCGCGGACGGACGTTCCGGCGGGCCCAGGATCATCGACCTGGACCTGGTGCTGTTCGGACCGCGCGTGGTTCAGGAGCCGGGGCTGCAGGTGCCACACCCACGGCTGGCCACGCGGGCTTTCGTGCTGGTGCCGTTGTGCCAGGTGTCGCCGGATGCGGTCGAACCCGTGCGTGGACGCCCGGTACACTCTCTCCTCGCTTCGCTCCCCGAGAGATCGCTGCCCCGATTCGGTTCGCTGCGGAAGTGAACCCTGGGTGGACGGCGGGCGCGGCTTGGGCCCTGCGGGGCCACGGAGTCCATCATGATGCATGCGCGACCTGTCCTGGCCCTGCTCCTGAGTTCCTCGATCGCCATGGCCCAGGACGGAAGCCTGGCGCCGCCGGCGGGGATGCCGCAGGGTGGCCCACCGCCCGCCGACGCGCCGATGGACCTGCCGCCGATGTTCGCCGACATCAAGCCGCTGAGCGCCAACTGGAAGCCCGAGGACACCAGCCCCGAGGCCGCCGCGCGCGGCAAGGAGACGCTGGCTGCGCTGGTGAAGGCCTACACCGATCCCGCCGCCGTGGAGGATCAGGTCAAGCTCACGATCAAGATCCCCGGCGCCGACCAGACGCAGGATCTGGCCATCGCCTTCGGTCCCGACAAGGCCGCGCGGCTGGTGGCGCCAGGCGTGGTGATCACGCGGCTCGGCGACGAGCTCTTCGTGGAGGTGGAGGAGGTTCCCGGCAAGTTCGTCCAGATGAAGAAGGAAGGCACGCTCGTGCAGGCCATGGAGGAGGCGTTCGGCGGCAGCATGATGCCGCTGCCGCAGATGCAGCTGCGTGGCGGTGCGGCGGACGCCGCCGCCGAGGCGTTGGGCTCCATGTTCGTGCAGCAAGCCGCGGTGGTGGGTTCCCGTGCGGCGGGCGAGGGTGTTGGAGCCGTCATCCTGCTGCGCGGCCCGGGCGATGGCGAGGCCGAGGTGCAGTTGGACGCCGCCAGCGGACGGTTGGCCTCGCTCAGCTACTCGGCCGTGCCGCCCGGCGCGCCCGCGGGCCTTCGGATCCCGGTGACCATGGCGGTCACGTCCACGTCGTACCCCGACAACCTGCCCACGCCGATCGCCTTCGACGCCAAGGGCCGCAAGGGCGTGGGCTCGATCGACAAGCTGGAGCAGTCGCTGGAGACCGGTGGCGCGGCGCCGGACTTCACGCTGCAGGACACGGCAGGCAACCAGGTGAGCCTGGCCAGCCTCAAGGGCAGCGTGGTGGTGCTGGACTTCTGGGCCACCTGGTGCGGACCGTGCATGAAGGGCCTTCCCAAGATCGACGAGTTCGCCAAGTGGGCGGCCGAGAGCGGCAAGCCCATCAAGGTGTTCGCCGTCAACACCATGGAGAGGGTCGAGGACCGTTCCGAGCTTCTGGACAAGGTCGGCGCCTTCTGGAAGAGCAAGGGCTTCGGCTTCCCCACCCTGATCGACGCCGACGACGCCGTGAGCCGCGCCTATGGCGTGCAGGGCATTCCCTTCACGGTGGTGATCGACCCGCAGGGCAACGTGGCCGACATGCACATGGGACTGGTGCCCTCGCTGGTGGATGAACTCAAGAAGGCCAGCGAGGCCTCGCTGGCGACGGCGCCCAAGGGCTGATGCTGG
>Ga0169931_10013349_pt1 | contig 11228 bp, 14 predicted proteins | sample Kivu_15m_20L_FD_129675 | JGI IMG/M metagenome (GOLD analysis project Ga0169931, IMG submission 129675) | Freshwater microbial communities from Lake Kivu, Western Province, Rwanda to study Microbial Dark Matter (Phase II) - Kivu_15m_20L... | ecosystem: Environmental > Aquatic > Freshwater > Lake... | reverse complement strand
CAACAACAAACAAAGTTTTCATTCCATAGGCAGGGGTGTGTTCTACCTCGTTGCCTACGAAAAATTCTGCGCGGTCGCTTTCTCCAGATTCATAATCACGATTCATATCGTTCTTCTCTTTCTTGTCTATGAGTTTCACAAAGTGTTTTGATCCAACCCCCGTGGTTCTGTGTGCCCGGTGCTCCACATTCTTCGCAGGCCACCGCAGACCAGGATTCCGCCATACTGACCAGTCCGGAAATGTAGTCATCGCCGCCAGCATAGTAGAATCTCAGCGTTCCGAACTTTTCTTTGACCTGAGTAGCCACTACCTGCGGTACAGATTTACCCATCTTTTCTTGCCAATCGATGTGATGCTGGATATTGTTACAGAGTCTGTCGATGATATCGTACCATCCATCACCATGTTCAAATCCCCAGCACATGGCTGTCGCCGTCATGGGTGCGTGTCTGTCTGCGAAAATCTCGGGATACTTTTCGCAAAGTTGTTTATCGAGATCGTCTCTCATTACCAGGTGCTTACATCAGTGATATCAACGGTAGTATCGACGTCCTTGTCGTTATCGTTGAACAGGTTAAACTTAACAACAACGGTAGGACCAATTCCGCTGCTGAGACTTTCTTCCAAAGTAAACCATTCAACTTCTCGAAAGTGTTCTACCATCTTAGCCAATTTTTCAATCTGCCCTCGATTAAGGGAAAATTGAGTTGGTTGATATTTTTTATCTTTCGTCATAATCTTGTATACTTTCGTGATCGTGTTCCCATTGCAACTTGCGTAGTCTAGCAAGTTCGTCTCTATATTGCAACCTTTGTTTTTTCAAATTAGATATTTGATCGTCAGTGAACTTACCTGTTCTTTCCATTTTGTCGATCTGATCATTTAATAACCTGTGAGATTCTTCTAGATATTTGATACGGTTTTCGTACATGTTAATCTCCTATAACACTTTCTTCTAATGCACGTAGATCATCGTCATCCTGCTGATCGAATAATGGTTGACCATCGGGACCTAGTGATAATTGCTTTTGATCTTCGATAGTAAATAAATTATTAAATTCATTATCCGCCGGCCCTCCCTGTAATCGAGCTCCTTCGAGGCTTTCTAAAAAATTCTTTGCAGCAGAGATTAATTCAAATGCTTCGTCTTTTGATGATTTACAAAATAATTCTTCAATAAAATTGTTAAAATATAAAATTTTGTTAGGAACCCATTCACTATATTCTTTTGCCTTTTTTCCTTCGACGCCCCACATCCTCCAATTGGCATCAAATTTGGCACATTCGATGTCGACAAGTTGATTTGCACGTTGAACAGCTACGATATGGCAATATACATTATGACTCATCATCAGGGCATACGCAAAGGAATCCCACGATGTCTTGCCTTCTTTACCGACTTTGTTCAACATTCCGGGAGCATACCAACATATATCCCCTATTGTTAAACGTCGACCTATTTCTGATTCGAATGGAAATGGTGTTTTGGATTTTGAAAGAGCTTTGGTATCTGGCGCTTTGTCCATGATGACCGACCATCTTTTATTTGAGTGCTGGGCATTTGTGTAGACAAGGCCGTGGGCAGTGGCAATGAAGGGTGATGCGCAGTCAAAAGATACGGTAAAGTTTTCATTAATGTGCTTTCTAATTTGTCGCTGAATGCTAGTTAAATAACAACTCCAATCTAGCTGTGCGGTACCCAAGAAGTGCATCCAATCTTTGCCTTCCAACATACCGTCAAATCTCATAGTAATTAATCGCTTTAAGGCAATGGGCATTTTACACATGTTAGCGCCTCCCATAGCCCAACCTTCTGCAGCTTTGTCGCCGTATTTATTGACATCTGAAAATTCTTTGACTCCGTCGTACCATTTTTCTGCAGTATCCCAATCAGATCCTTGTAGAACATTTAAAAATTTAGTACCACCATTAGTAGAGCCGACGCGATTATCGATAAAATATCTATTATTAAACTGAGTTTTTTCTAGACAATCTTCAAACGTTTTCAAACCAGTTTTTGGACTATGAATGTGATCACATGCCCATGTCGGAACATCGAGCATCATAGACCAATCGGCAGTAACGTCAAGCCAAGTAAGAATCTTTTCGCGAACCTTGTTGGCTTCGAAACCTTCAAAATTCTGCCAATCAAACTTAATAACACCCTTACCGATCTGGTATCCGCCGGAGTCTCCCAGAATCATTGTTTTATTACGATCTCTCTGTTGAATCATTAATTCTTGTTGTAGACTTTTGTTAATATCTAATTGTGCATGACCTGCAGAATAGAGACCAAACTTATAATAAAAGTATCCTTGCTCTGGATTTAAAAAATTCATTCCTTCGATTCCCCGATCAAAACCTTTAGGAATACGATCTGTAGGAACAAATTCTTCCTTTCGTTGTTTGTCTATATAGGTGCTATAGAAAGAACTGATAGCAGGCAGGTATACCGCGTAATCGTTTTGTAATGGTGTTAAGTCAACTGGTTGTTTCATATTCTATTGTTCTTTCCTGTAGGTTCCAAAAGTATTCTATAGCCTTTTTAGCATGATCACAACTGATATATTGTCCTAGATACTTTTCTTCGTTTAATTCACTATAAACTTTAGCACCATAAATGTTAGTGTGTGATAAATTATAGACCTGCCCTATGATCCTACCAGTATCTTTTAGATAATAGTAGGATACTCTATGTTCAGCATCACGCCAATCCTTCATTAAGCGGCCTGGGCGGGGATAATATATTTGTAAGTGGCAAGTCCGCTATCAAGGGTAATTTGAATAGCGCCCTCATTACTAAAGCTTATTTTAGTATTATTAACATCTGAACATTTCAGAATACTAAGAATGGGTGTAACAGGCCAGGTCCAACCACGATCCAGTTTACCTACTACATTCTGCGCGAAAATAAACTCGCCACCGTGTGTACTGGCATCACCGAAAATAAACTTCAAGTTGTTACCGTCTGTTTTAGCAAGAAACGTTGGATGCTCGTTGTTAGCACCTGCTTGAAAGTTGAAACGTTGTACAGCGGCCACACTTGGTTCAATCTCTACGTCCCACTTAACACCACGAAACTTGACAGTTTTCATCTTTTCGTTGATAATTTCTTGGTTCATGAAACGATAGTCGTTCTTGAAGTCGCCATCTTTGTTTTCAAAGTGGATACCTACCGGAACACTTTCACTGTTTTTATCGATAAATGTGATTGTAATTTTAGCATCTTCCTTGTATTCGGCTCCGTCTAGAAGATATTTTAATTTATTAAGTTGAGGCATTCCAAAGGTTCCTATCATATCGGGATAAGGATTAGAAGTTTCTCCCTCCATGATTACTGACCTGTCATCGGCCATAGAAAACATCTGAGTTTTGTCCTCTGTTCCTGTAACTTTAACGGTTGTTAGAAAGCCTAGATTTTGTGTGTGACTTACAATGTCTTGTAAAATGTCCTTCATTGAGAATTCTCCATTAGTATATTAAGATTATATTTAGATCTAGAATGAAAATCAACCACGAAATCATTCAAAATCAAAAAGTTTATTGAATGTATTGTCCGACCTTGTTGAACTGATGTCCCATTCTAAAACACCAATAAGGTTTTCTAACTTTTCATCGATAACAGTATTTTCCATTTCGCTATCGTCGAATGGTAGATCTTTGAACCACTGCGGTAAACGTAACTCGTCTACAGGATAAGCTACAGAAGTATAGCCCATAGGATTATCTTTGATCTTGCAGACAATAACTTTCATGCCGTCTACGATGTTCATAGAATATTTGTCGTCAAACATACGCTTTAAAGTATTCCAGTTTAGGCTAGCACGAACGTGACCTGGCATATTAGCCTTACCTACTTTCTTTTCTTTAGCAGCGTATTCTGTAATGTTGTTTGCCCTCTTGGGAGAACCTTTCTCCCAACCCGGACGAGTTTTGAATTCTGTTCGAAAATTTGTAATATATTCTAACACATCTTCTTTTTTGATACCGTTTAGTACCTTAGTTAATACTTCACTTAAAAAGTCTTGTATAACAACCGGGGTATCTGATCTTTTGAGATCTAATCCCATAGCTTTAATCTTGCCGGGTTTTCCATCTACATCTGATCTCTTACCTTCTTTATCATAGTAAAGAACAGCATAGCGTTTTTTGGTAATGAATAATCCTTTGCTGGCAACAATTTCACGTCCTGCTTTAATAACATCACCTCTAGTTTTTGGACAATGAAATGCATCGTGCATAAATTTTACAAATGTGGTGTTAACTTCATCGCCTATCTGATCATACAACTGCACAACTGTTTCTTTGGTCCATGGCAGATTTCCCGATTCAATTTCTTTTTTTAGAATAGGAAATGCCGAGAAATAACAAGAATCGGTATCACCATAGATAATTGCTTTTCCTACATGATTACATTCGCCGGTAATAATCTCGTTGACTTTTGAGGCCATATGTTTGGCAATTTGCCGTCCTGTGAGCGTAGTTGATTGTCCGATTCTGTTATCGAAGAAACGACAACCTGGATTTAGAATAGCACCATATAAACTGTTTAAGTTAATCTTCTTGACTAGCTGCCGCTTGTCCCAATATTCTTCCTCGATTTTATTGCCGACTTGTATACACTCTTTAAGCTTAACCTGCATTTCCTTGCGTTCTTTATACCAACGTGCTAGAAGTCCAGGGATGATGCCTTCTTTTTCGTAAGTAAAAATCGTACCATTAGCTGACAGCATCCATGGTTGATTGCTGTCAAAGATAAGATCATAGGTCTGTGCCGCCGATAGAGTGTCGCTGCCCCCATTTTCCCAATCGATTGTTATTTCTCTTCCAATTTCTCTGTTCATTACAGCTTCGTATTCTAAACTACCGAATATTCCTTCCCATGCGGCTGCGAAAGATTTTCCTTTTGCTATTTCTGCTTCGATGTATGTTTTAGTGCCATCTTGGCGTAATTGCCCAACAATGGTTTCTGGCCCCATATTAAGAGCACGGATCGCAGAAGGATATAAAGAATTAATGTCTAAAGAACCAATCCACTCATGGATTCCTTTCTTGGGATATGCAACATAGGCGCCTGCAGCCGGTTCGCTACCGGGTTCTCTTCGAATTCGATTTGGTACTTGCATTCCTCTACGATGAGCTTCGTTAATGATCGCCTGTTCTGTAACAGCCACGGCTCCCATGGTGGTTTGTAACAATACAGTATTTTCGTGTGCGATTTTATTAGCAAGATCTAAAAATTTTAATTTTTTATCTAACTTATCAAGAAGCAGTACGTCTTGTCTATTGTACTCGATAAATTTTTTAAAATCTTCATTGTATAATTGATCTAATGTTCCTTCGTATACAGTTTTGTTTTCACCTAGTTCATATTCGGCAATGGCATCGAGTCTATAACTATGGCGCTCTTCATACGTATATTTTCTGTATAGTTCGAGGCTATCGAGATGTACCCTGCCATAAAAATCATATGTCACGGCACTTTTTCCGAACTTTTCATATTCGCGTTTTTTAGGAAATTGATCCCAAAGGCAAAATCTGCGAGTATCCTCTTTTGAAAGAACCTTAATTACACGATTAATGGTATAGGGAATATCAAATCCTTCTGAATTCCAACCGCTGATTATATCTACATCGTCGATAATATTAAGAAAAGTTTCTAACATTTCTGCTTCATTATCAAAGAGAAAAGTATTTGAAAAATCTTTTATTGACTCTTGTGCCTGAATCATAGAAATGGTTTTAGGGGGGATGGCTAGTGTAATTAAACTGTCTATCCATTGCAGATGAACCGTGATAGCAGTAATTGGCATAAATAGATCGTCTGGAGAAGCATAACCTCTCTCTGGATCGAAATCTACTTCAATATCAAAAAATGCAATATTTAATTTTGGTGATTCGACATTTAAATAGTTTTCTTCTAGGCATCGAAATACTGGATTTATATCAGATTCGTATAGTTTTTTTCCGCTGTATATTTTTAATTCTTTATGAAGATCTTTTAAATTTTTACAATGGACTTTGGTTAACGAATCACCAAATATTGATTTGTATTTTCCTCTGCTATCTGCATAATAGAAAATATGTTTTGCGGGGTATTCTTTGAAATGTCGAATTCCCTTGTTGTCTCTTTCGACGACACGAATCAAGTCTTCGTCTCGATCATAGAATGCATCAACGTACATTAATTCTTTCTCCGTATGCGATTTTTGGCTCGCAAATACCTCTAGTGCGGATTATGGCCCAGCCTGCCGTCTACATTATATTTAATTAATTATCATCCTGATCAGGCCTACCGAGTCGATCGTGACAAGAAGTAGATAATTGGCAAGCATACCAAAACTACCACGAGTATAAGCAGCCCAACCATACATTGTACAGCCAATGATCCATATAGGATATAATATGAGTAAGGGTGGGGTAGGAACGGTGAGAGCCATGGTAATACTACAACCAATGCTAATAGCCCAAGCGACGACTTCAACCAGAAACCTAAACGGCCATTCACGATAGTCCCTTTCTGCCCATTTATAGATGTCTATAACGGTGTCTGTTATTTGATGCATTTAATCCTTTTCTGGTAACCGCTTAGTAACACCTAAAATCATTTCAATCTCATCCCATTCTTCTTCGTGAGATTTCCAATTGTCTTTGTGTGCGATGCGTATCGCTTTGTTGATGATTGAAGGTTTAACCTGTAGTTCTTCCGCTACAGCTTTGACAGTTTCTTTGAGACCTTCCTGCAGATCTTCTACTTCACGCAGGACATTTGATCCTTCATTGATTAGTCTTTCTAGTTTGGCTTTTTCTTCCGGCCCATACATTTTTGCCATAGATGTTCTCCTTATAGGATTATTATATAGCCATAAAAAAAGCCAGTCAACTCAGGACTGGCTTTTTATTATCAAATGAATGATTATTTTGTTTCTGATAGAACGTCGTAAAGTGTAAACTCACCGCCCATTCTTTCATATACAAATGCAGCCATTGCTTCACGAGATGCTCCCTCTTGTACTTTGGATTCAGCAACTCTTTGAGCCCATTTCCACAATGCTGTGTCAATTGGATCAATTTGTTGTTGACCGCCACTTTCTTTAACAAATTGTAAGCACTGCTTAAATGTGTATTTTTGTTCTACCGATTCTGCAACAACTTTTTTAGAAGTTTTCACGCTTTCGCTAGTGCCTTTCTTTTTGGCGATAGCTTTCTGCAGCCCAGGAGGAAGTTTTTTCTGCTTGGCAGAAAGACCTTTGGTTTCTTTTTTATCTTTGCTCTTGTCGGCATTATCGTCTTTGCCAGGTTTTTTATCAGCCCAATCGGGTACACCGTCCCCGTCCTCGTCGGGTTTTTTGGCTTCGTCCATCTTCTCTTCGGCTTTCTTGCCTTTGATGTCTTTTTTCTTAGCCTCTACCATTGAATCAAATTTAGTTCGAAACGATTCATTTTTCTTTTTAGCTTTTGCCTTAGATACTTCTTCGTCGCTTTCCGATCCATCTGGACCTCTGTAACCATAAGGTTTTTTGACATTGGCATCACTCTCAGCATCTTTCTTTGCTAGAGGTTTACCTTCTGCACCTTTTTGTGCAGATTTGATCAAATTCATATCTAATCCTGCCTCAGATAATTCATCTTCATCGGACTCGACACTTTCGGCTTTCTTTTTGGCAATTTTAGTGGCAGTAGCATGCATAACTTCCTCGCCCTTTTTACCATATCGATCTTTAAATCCTTCCTTGTCTTTTTTCATTGACTTAACTACTTCTTCTTTCTTTTCTTTTTCGGCAGCAGTTAGTTTCTTTTCTAATATAGTTTCTCTATCTGAGATTCGACGGCCTTCTTCCAAGATAGAACTAACACCAGCAAGTACTCTTAGTTGAGAGTCTTCTGATAGTGTCAATTTTTGTTTTGGTGCAGATTCTTGTTTGACTTCTGCTTTTGCAGGCTCAATTTCATTGAGTTTGCTGAGTATTTTTTGAAAGTCCATTTGTATCTCCGATTATCCTTGTTTGTATTCTTTTTTCCAAGTTTCGCTTAGATTATTTTTAATCTTCTGCATCTTAGATTCTTCAAAATCTCGAGGGCCATTATTTATAGATTCAGACCCTATTTTTTCATATTCTAAATAGTGATAGACGCTGGAAATATAATCAGAAGCCTTGGTAATTTTAGCCTGTACCCAGCCATCCAATTCGTCATTTTCGTTAATCATTTTAAACAATTTAATAGAATATTCTGCTAACTTGTACAGGTCAGCACGGGCCATTTTTGCTTCGTGATCATCTACTTTTAGTTTTTCGAGGTCCATAATATATTTATCTTTTGACAAAATTGCCTTCACCGAACAAACTAGTACCCTGATCTAGTGCATTTTTAGCAGTTCCGTCTTTGTTCTTTTTCTGTGTTACTTTGGGCTGCGGTGGCGATTTTGTGCCACTTTTACCTCCCATAGGATCTCCAATATAGCTCTTGTTACCTCGAGCCTTACCAGGACTAATGTGTGGATTAGCAACCGTAGCGATATTTCCTGATGAAGTAGCACCTGCAGTTGCTGATTCTAAAATGTCTCTAATTTTCATAATATATTATTTACCGTATTTTGATAGATATTGATAAAGTTCTTTTTTTACTTTTTGCCATGCTTTTTCTTTACTAACTTTTAGATAACGACCATAATAATTTAATGCATCGTATAATGTTTTTAAGTTAGGAACATTTATAATTTTATTTTGTACTGTTGCATAATCTTGAAGTTGCGCTTGTTTTAGAATGCTGTTTAGATAGTTAATACTATCCTTACCTAGGATATTATGTATTTCGCCGGCTATTTGACTAACCCATGCATCTTTTTCCATATTATCTAACATATACATGTAATATTCGTCTCTTTTTGTAACCGGCGTCGGAGGAGTTTTCCTCCATACAGTTGTTTCGATATCAAATACATCATCTGGATTTTTTGATTTTTTTAATTGTCGATCTCTTTGATGTGCATGATTCAGTTCGTGTATTAAAACAGTACTTAATCGATCAATAAACATTTTGGTTTTTTTATCATCACTTGGAGCCTGTGAAACGTTAACTTCGATAGTTATAACATGTTCTAGAGGTTCAAACATTTGATGATTTGCATTAAGCACAGCATAAGGTACAGATGGTTTATCTAGAAGTTTTGGTTCTATAGAGAGGGGGTTAGTGATATTTTTTTCTTTCCAACCTTTCAGTTCTTCGGATCTATTTAAATTTTTAAAAAATTTACTAAACCATTCTATATCATTTTTATAAGAATCAATTCCAAGAACAGATTTTTCAATCCATGGTCTTATCCAAGAAATATCCATTCTTTCTAAAAGTACTTCGTTAATTCTCATTTTTTCTTCCGGACTTCATGTTGGCACACCAGTGATACATTTTAGCTCTTTCACCCGACGAATTCTTAGCACGTTTTCTTAAATCAGTCACAGATCCTTTGCAACTGGCTCCTGAACGTTTCACACGTCCTGGACGGCTCTTGCCTTTGCGTTTACCGTCTGCAAAGTTTTCTAATAATTCTCGTATTCTCATCTCTGTGCCATCTTGAATTTTTTGAAATCTACGAACGCTTCCTGCCGATCTTCTAGACCGTTTAATCCGGGATTGATAGGTTTGGTTACTGCACGAACATCATTGAAATTATCCACTCTAGGCTGCACACGGCTTTGCCAGAACCACACAGCGATCTTAGCAGCAACTTCTGGCTTTTCTGCCAGTTCGGGACTCTTTTCTAATGGCAGTCCCAGCGCTTCTCCTGCTCTTTTGTAATTATAACGACCAGTAAGTTGAATATATCCTCGACCTTTGTATCTAGCGCCATCACCCGTTTTCTTGTTACCTAGTTCTTTGGCTTTCTTGGGTGCATGTTTAGGATCATATTTACGGAAATCTAGGCTACCACCGTATTCTACCATTGATTTAAAATCGTGGCTTTCGTGTGCGCACTGCGCTAGGAACGCTGCTAATTCTATAGGATCAGTGATTCCTGCTGCTTTTGCTGCTTTAGTTAGTACTGCTTCGTGCGTAGTTCCTGTCAGTGTTTTGCTAATATCTAATTTTTTTTGAGATTTTTTTTCTGTAGACGTTTTCTCCTCAGCAGATTTTTTTTCTTTAGATGAAATATCGACTGTATCTAATTTAGGAACTTTTATAACCTGATCGGGTTTGATAGTAAAATTTTTATCTAATTTGTTTAATTTTTGAATAACTTCCGGTGTGGTACCAAATGCTCTAGCTATAGAGTATACCGTCTGTCCGGGAGAGACCACTACCTTTTCCACATTGGTTCTAGCATCGGCAGATCCGCTCATCGCGACCCCGGCACCTAAAGCCAATCCAGCTAGTGTATCTCGCCAACCTTCTTCGATTTCAAAACCGCCATGAAGTTCATCACTGATTTCTTCCCACGTTGATCCGTAATATTTTTTAATGTCATTGACAATATCAGCAATTAATAATTCTATGTCGCTATCGTCGATATCAACTCGTCCGTTATAATCGTCTGAAATTTTAGTTTCTAAAGTTTTATTCAAGGTTAAATTATGAATGAAACTGATCCATATTTTAGAATCATTTAATTGAATGTCTTCTGCATAGATTAAAACACCGTCTATACTATTTTCGGCTCCCACCCATCCAGAGTTTAAATCTAATTTAAGTGATTCGGCTTCTCTCCAACCTTCCGCCACACCTTGCTTGACAAATTGAACATTCAGTTTGGCATTTTTCCACAATGGATTTTTAGGATCCATTCGTTGTTGAAGCAACCATATAGCAGATACTCTGTGTGCCCCATCTTCGAACTTACCATTCAATACTAATATAGGAGGCAACTTTGCTAAACTTTCTGGGTGATCCTTTAAGTAAGTAGCGTACTCTATAACCTTTTTAGTTACACCCCAACTATAATCTTTAGCGTCCCAATCATCAACCACATTGTTATAATAAGGTAATCCTGGCACTGAATCTATAAGTTGTTTTGCTGTCATCTGCCTGGTTTGTATTTCAGCATTGGGTCCAAACTGTTTTGGAGCACCTGAACTTGGTCCAGGTTGTGGGACGCCTTCCGCCACACCTTGCTTTGATATTTCTTCTATGTCTTTGGCAGGCACAATTTGTGCTGGAATTGATTTTATTTTAAGTAATTTGTAAGCCCAGAATCTGTGATGACCATCTAATACCTGATAACCTTTTTTGT
>Ga0169931_10013348_pt1 | contig 11229 bp, 21 predicted proteins | sample Kivu_15m_20L_FD_129675 | JGI IMG/M metagenome (GOLD analysis project Ga0169931, IMG submission 129675) | Freshwater microbial communities from Lake Kivu, Western Province, Rwanda to study Microbial Dark Matter (Phase II) - Kivu_15m_20L... | ecosystem: Environmental > Aquatic > Freshwater > Lake... | reverse complement strand
TCATAAGAATATTTTGGGTCACCCATGCCCAAAAAAGAAAAACCCCCGTGTCCTTTCGGATCACGGGGGTCGGAACCTCCCCAGGTTTTACTGACTCTGAACTGTATCAGGCGTTAGCGATATAGTTCAGGTAGTTCGGGTAGCCATTACGGCGCAGGCTGTTGCGACGGAACGAGTTACGAGCAGGAGTTTCGACAATCGAAACCTTATCGTTCCAATCAAAAGTACGATTCGATTCATCACTCAGAGTGATCTTGATCGTACCGTTCTTCTCGTTACGACGAACCGAGAACACCTGAAGGTTCGGTTCGCCACGCATGATGAAGGTATCACCTTCCATCAGGTTCTGAGCAGCGATGCGGCTACGGTACGAGGTCTTCGAATCACGCTTGCAGGACGAGGCGCAGAAAGTAGTTGCCATTTGAATCTCCTTGGGCATAGCCCGTTGTGGTTTACGAATCTTAAGGAATGGCGTTACCTTAAGATCCTTTTGGGAAAGATCGGAATCAGGCAGAGACAGTAGCGGTCTGAGTCACAGGAACCCACTGAACGCCACCATTACGGCCAGGCTTGAAGTACAGACGAGAGCCGAAGTGTTCCGAGAGAACACGACGAATGACCGGAGGACAAGTGCCGTGCTGTGCGGCAAGACGCTTGAGATCAACATGTTCACCGTTGGTCAGAGCGGTTTCGATGGCGGGAAAGTCGAGAGTGATTTGCTTGCGAGGACGAGGCATTGTGTGTATCTCCTTGTTGAGGTTGTTGCGTAAAGTATACGGGGTTTGGAACGGTTGTCAATACTGAATCGAAGACTTTCGAAAGATTGTTTACCGTAGCAAACCGACGAGAGTAAGAAGAAGAACGATGGGTGAGACTACGACAAACATGCAGAAGGCGACAACGAAAGGCATCCAAGTAAGAAGCAATGCATTCTTAAGTGTGGCTTCCATCGTACCTGTAAGCATTCCGATGCAGACGATGAATGCAACGATCAGAAACGACATGTACCAAAGATAGCCTCCGATTCGTAGCCATCCCAAAGATACATCCTTAACGGGAGTCTTGTTCATTAGTCAGCCCCCGAAGCAACGGTCGATTCTTTCCTCCACTGATGCCAGTACAGAGGAATGTCGTACACTTCGTCGTATACGAAACACGGAACCTTCGAATTCTTTTGTGCAGCGATTGCATCCTTCAGGAATTCATGCCGAGACAGAACATCTGCTTCGTCAGGAGTGATGATGCTGTCCTTCGAAGGCTTGAAGAATGTTGATCGAACGCTATACTTACTCATTCATATCCTTTCTTAAGGTTAAGGGAAAGCCCCGTATTGCTACGGGGCGGAACTCTGACTCAGTTTTTCAATCAGAACGGGCAGGCATTGTTCGTGGCCTTGGCCGTTTCTTCGGTCGGAGCAGCACCGAGATTGTCGGTCGCAGGCTGACCGCTGGCATCCAACTTCTCGTACAGGTCCATGAAGGCTTCCTGCGTGAGGCGGTCGAAGCGAGTGAGCACCCCTTCCACGGCCTTCTTGCGGCTTCCGAAGATCGCATACCCCTGAGCCGCCTGAACAAGGCGACGAGTCGTGATCACATCTTCGGTCGCACCGTCAGCATACGAGCGGCGGACCTGATCAGCCCAACGGACGAGCAGACGAGCGAAGTCAGCGTCCATCTCACCGGTCACTTCCATGACCTTGATGAGAATCTTTTCCTCGACTTCGGGCTTCGGGTACTCCTGCTCGATAGTCAGCGGAACACGGTCGAGGAAGGCTTCGTTCATCACATTCGTGCCGACGAACTTGCCAGTCTCGTCACCACGGCCCTTGGTGTTACCCGTCAGGCCGACAGTGAAGCCCTTAGCAGGCTGAACCCAAGTGTTCGTCTTCTTAAGGAACACGCCCTTGCCCTCAAGGACGGGCTGAAGGCACATGACCTTCGTCGTGCCAAGGTCGATTTCGTCAAGGAGGAGGAACGCTCCACGCTTCATGGCCGTAACCACAGGACCATCGACCCACACGGTTTCGCCGTTGACGAGTCGGAACCCGCCAAGGAGATCGTCCTCAGAGGTTTCAGGAGTGATGTTCACACGGAAGAACTCACGCTCCAACTCAGCGCAGACCTGTTCGAAGGTCGTAGTCTTACCGTTGCCCGACAGACCCGTCACATAGACAGGGAAGAAGACCTTTTTCGAAACGATCTTCTTAATGTCGTTGTGGCAACCGAAGGGCACATAGGAGGCGAGGCGGTCAGGCACCAACGATCCGGTGTGGAAGGTCAGCGCAAGATCAGCCACAGGAGCCGCAGCAGCAGTCTTCACGGCAGGAGCCGTAGCGACCGCAGGAGCAGGAGCAGGAGCAACCGCAGGGGCAGCAGCACCAGCACCGGTGATTCGGTACTGTCCACGCCCGTAGCGATACTCTTCGCCGTTCATGAGCCACTGAGGCGGGTTCAACCCTGCCTTAGCGGCAATCTCCAACACCTGAGTGCGAGAGAGGACGATTGTGTCTGAGGCAGAGAGACCCAACTGGTCTCGTACTGCATCAACGAATGCTTGTTGTTTTGGAGTCAATTTCATTAGGGGAGTTCCTTTCACAATGAGATCTTAAGGGTTTTGGTCGGGCTTGTCAAGCCTCTACGGGAACCAAAATGGAATTTTTCAGTAGCGTTCCGGTAAGCAGGGCGACGAATCGCTCACCCGCATTATCGGGCGGATAGACGGTTTCACAGGTCCACCACTCCAATCCATCCCAATGGTGGAGATCGTGAACCTTGTAGACTGCCATCGGAACAGTCACGGGAATGCCGTCATCCAAACCGTCCATGGTTCGGAGAAGCATGCCTTTCGTAAGTGTCTTTGGGTCAGTCATTTGCGTAATCTTTCACTTGAAATTGCGAATACCACTCACATGTCCAGTCACGGTCTTCTTCCATGAAGCGTTCTTGGACACCTCACGGTACTGGACACGGGCCTCATCGGTCGGAAGATCTTCCACGGTCCAACCCGTCCAATACTGATTATTAGTTCGAACCACAAAGGTTCCACGAACCACACGAACAGTGTCGGCATTCAGAACGATGAATGCATGCCATATGTCGTATGTGGTTCCATACTTAGGAGTCCCGTCGTGACCAACAAGGCTGATCTTCTTTCCCTCGATCTCAAGGAGCGTACCCTTGCCGTACGGCCAGGTCGCCCACTTTCGGGCGTAGAAGAGGAAGTTGTCAGCGAAGTTCAGGTAGTTTTTCATGGGATCTCTTACACCCTGAATATACACCCCAATACCCTTCCTGTCAAGACCTTTCATGAAACACTCTGATAACTGCCTTTGTCCAATAACTTTGTGGATAAGTCCACTATCGTACCTTCCCCTTGACACTAACCCCGATTCCCCCTATACTTGTGGTGTTGAAGGAGACCCCCCAAATGACTGAGACCAAAACCCCAAACCTCGCCGCCAAGTCTGCCCTCGCTCGATTGATGGCGGCTGAAAACATCACGGTCAATGTCGATGGTAAGGCTCCGACCGCCATGTTCGATGTTGAGAATCGAGTCCTCACCCTTCCACTGTGGGAAGTTGACGGTGAGGCTTACGACATGCTCGTCGGTCACGAAGTGAGCCATGCCCTGCATACTCCTGCGGGTGCGACCTCTTTGTTTGCGGCATGCGATGCCATCGATCCCAAGAATCGTGCGGTCGCTAAGGACTACCTGAATGTGGTGGAAGACGCTCGTATCGAGCGACTCATCAAGTTGGACTACCCCGGTCTGCGCCGAGCCTTCGCTACGGGCTACCGTGAGTTCATGAAGCGTGACCTCTTCAAGGTCAACGGCAAGTTGAACCAGTTGGCTTCGATGCCTCTGATCGACCGTGTGAATCTTCACTACAAGATCGGTTGGCTCGTCAATGTTCCCTTCACTGATGCGGAACTCCCGCTTGTGCGTCGGGTCGCTGAGACTCGCTCATGGGACGAAGTGGTTGCCCTGAGTAAGGAACTCTACGATCTTGCGAAGAAGCAAGAGTCCGAAAATAAGGATAAGAATCCTGATCAGAATCAGGATGGTGAGGGCGAACAGGGCGACGAGTCCGAAACCTCTGAGGGCGAAGAGTCCGCTGAGACCGAATCGGGATCGGGCGAGAATAACGAAACCGAATCCGGTAGCGATGAAGGTGACGGTCAGCAGGGTGAAAAGTCCGATGATGGCGAGAGTGGTGATTCGGTTGGTGAAGGCACCGCTGAGGGTGAAGCCAACGAGGATGACGGCTCGACCGCCGAAGGTAAGGACGGCACCTCGACCAGTCGCACGGGATCGAACGATGCTGCCGATGGCAAGACCAACGACAGTAACGATGCTCCCTCCGCTAGCGAGACCATGCGAAACCTTGAAAAGGGTCTGAGTGATCTCGTCAAGGTGAGCAAGGCCACCTATGTCTACGCTGATGTGCCCGAAGTTCCCAACAACTTCGTCGTGCCGGTGAGTGTGATCGAAGCGGAACTCAGCAAGAGTCCTGATGCCATCACTGTGGCTGACCTGACCTACGCTTCTTGGAAGGCGAATAACACTCCGAATGTTCAGTCGCTTGCGACCGAGTTCGAACGCCGCAAGGCCGCTGACGCTCACAAGCGTACTCTTCTGAGTGATACGGGTTCGATTGATCCCGACCGCCTCCACGCCTATCGAACGAGTGACGATATCTTCCTTCGCTCGTCCACGCTGCGTGACGGTAAGAATCACGGGATCGTCCTGCTCCTCGATATGAGCGGTAGCATGAGCCACATCATGCACGACACTATGGTTCAGTTGGTGAACCTTGTCGCCTTCGCTCGTCGGGTCAACATTCCCTACAAGGTCTACGGCTTCGTGGATTCGGTTCCCGCCTACTGGCGTGACAAGAAGGTCGATTGGGTTGCCAAGAAGGGTTCTTGGAACAGCCTTGTCTCTTCGATGGGAACTGACAATAGCAATGTTCGTCTGCTCACTCTCTTCGAAAGTGGCATGAGCCAGCAGCGGTTCCAGCGTCAGGCGGGTCACCTTCTCGCTTGGACTGGTCACATGGGCCACAATCGGGGTAAGAATACTTCTCCGATTCGTAAGGATTGGGTGAAGGGCAACGGTCACCGGATCGCCTACTCGTACTACGCTGATGCGGGTCTGAAGTTGAATGGCACTCCGCTGAATGTCGCTCTGCTCTCGATGCTGACTCTCGTCCCGAAGTTCCAAAAGGAAAAGAATCTTCAGGTCGTGAATACGATTGTTCTGACTGACGGCGAAGCAAGTGACACTCCGCTTGCGGGTCACAACTTCCAGAACCGTGAAGTTGAGGATCATTGGAAGGCCAAGAATCCGCTCGTCACTCTGCGTGATCCGGTGACTCGTCGTGAGTACCCTTGCTTCGAAAAGAGCAAGACTGAGAACACCTACTACGGCGGTCACAACGGTGAGCAGCAGACTGAAGTGATCTGCGCTGCCCTGCGGGATCGCACGGGTGCCAAGGTGATCTGCATCGACCTCGTCGCCGGTGCCCGTGATGCCACTTACCGCATCGAACGGGCACTCAAGGGTACCAGCCTCACGAATGCCCGATTCAAGCGAGCCGTTGCCGCTGGCAGGGCGACTAAGCAAGACCTTGATGTTGGCAGCCAGATTGATGCACTGAAGAGGTTCTTCAGTAAGAATGGTTACGCCGTCCTGCCGAACGCCGATGGCTACGATGTGCGAATCGTCCTCGACGGTACCGCTGAAGAGATCGATGATACCTTCGACAACCTGACGGTCAACGCCGACAGCAAGGCGGGTCAGCGTGAACTTCAGAAGGCGTTCCAGAAGAGTCTTCAGGCTCGTAAGTCGAACCGTCCGCTGATGGAAAAGATCGCTGACCTGATCGCTAAGGGTCTCTAAAGAAAGGATTGGTCGTGACTCCTGGAATCCCACTCCACGCACCAAATCGTCACTTTCAAAACCTAACGAAGAAGGAACTTCGAATCTCAGATCACTCTAGTGAAGCGGGCTTGTACTACATCAAGTTTGCGTATTACGAATATGACTCTGCTGCTATTAAAGAAGCAAACGAAAACGATTTGAGAGTGTGGGTTGAACTTGGTGCGACCATTCCTCACTCCTACCAATGCACTACACTAGATCAGCGCAGAGAGATTCAAACGCAACTTAAGAAATCGATCTCTCTGTACTACAAGAATGATTCGAATCTTCTAAGTACAATCGATGCGTTCTTCGATCTGAGAACCACTTGGATTCCGAGAGATGTTGCGAGACTCATCTGGCGATTCTTCGCACAGAGAGGTTGGGAGGAGAAGACAATTGTGGCGTAAGTGATCTTTAGAAAAAATCTTTCACTTTGAGATTGACAAAGTGGTACATGGGTCTATGCTGGCTAACACAAACGCATTCCCCATTCGTCCGCCACGGTACTCCACACCACTCCACACCACTCCACGGTACTCCCTCATTCCCCATCTTCCCCCACTCTCCCCCACCTTACCCCACACTCAAATCATTGTTCCCCACTCAGAATCGCCACTCCGAAACTCACTCATGCAAATGAATTCAATCCACTACGCCTTTGAAGACTTGGGAATCTCATTGAATCATTTTCCCGATACCACCTCTGTGTACATCGTTCAAGATGCCTACACTCGTCAGTTCTACCCTGACTCTTACGAAAAGTTTCTTATGGTTGCCGAGCACAAATTCGATAACGGGATTGACTCCTTATCGTTTAGCCGCAACCATGGAATCATCGATACACTCACTGGTCTGATCGCTCTTCGATACGATGAAGACGATTGTTCGAAAGAAGAACGAGATCAGTTCGACACTCTCTGTGCCAATGAACTTACTCGCATGATCACCCGAAAGGACTAAAGATAGTGAACTCGACAGCAAACGACATTCATGCTGAGATGCTTAAAGAATTGGATTCGACAGACTACGGAAGGTCGATCATTGACAATCTCTTTTCAGACACCATCATTCTCTCTGAGCATGTTCTGAGATTTGCTGAACAGGTGTCCTTTACGAAATGGTCGAGGGACAATTCCAACGAACACACCATTCACTTTCTTTGTGTGAAGTTGCAGCGAGGTGAAAAAATGAATTCGTGGATCGAGCAACATGGAGATGTTGGAGTGGTAATTATTCAAATGATTGGAAACCATATTCGAACCGATCCGAACGGATTCCGTGCGACGATCAACTCATCATTGGATCCGACGATGGATCGAATGATTGATGTGAGAGTTTTTCCACATGTGACCTACACCTTGGAGTTTGGTCGTAGCGTTTGGAATGCTTTGGCGAAACCTTTGCTTCCTTCGGGCGTTCACCTCTGGCATCAAGTGCCGAGTGCAATTCGAAATGGAGTGAATGTGAGCGTATCCGAACTCTATCCATCCTTCTGAAGCATGCCGAGAGTTTCATTTTCGCAAAAGATCTGATTGACATTTGACCCTTCCATCTTATGATACACACCATGAACAACCACATTGAAGAGATTGAGCGGTTGCGGAGAGAGCGGGACGAGGCGAGGCGAAATCTATGTTTCGCTGAAGCAGCGGAACTATCATTTGGTCCGAATGGAGTTCCATACTCCACATCCGTAGCATATAAAATCGCAAAGTCATACGGTTGGGATTGCTTTGACAACTTTGAGGAGAACACCAATGACTGATCCCGATGACATCTTGGACATCGTAGACATATTGCGATCTTCTGATCGTTCTGAACCACACACTTGCAACGCTGCCGCCAATGAGATTGAGCAGTTGCGGAAACAGCGGGACGAAGCGAGGCGTAGTTATTGCTACGCAACGGGGAACGGATATGAGCAGAGGGCTATCAATGTCGCACAGAGCAAGGGGTGGGACTGCTTCAAGGAGGACACCAATGACTGATTCAACCCCCATCAATTGGACCAATCTGCCGACTTCTACTCAGAAGAGTCTGAATGAGTCCATCACTATGATTCTGACTCGACAACTCTATTCCGACTGGCAGACTGCCCGTAAGTTCGACAGCATGGACAAAAACATTTCATTCGAAGAGTATGCGTCACGGCGCATCACTTTCATGCTGACTGCTCCTTCGACCATTCTGTGACTCGTTCCATGATCAAAGACAACACACACCGAACCGTCATTCTGTCCTGCCCCTGCACGGAAGAAGCGAAAAAGAAGGAAAACTACATGTGGCGAGGAGGTTTCTTTACCTTTACTTACTCATCGGGTAAGAATGGTGACGAGCCTGTTTCGGTGTACTACTCCGACTACACTCGTACTGAAGATACCACCGACATGATTCTTAACATTCAGAAAGAATCTGACAAGGTCATCACTTACAAGTTCATGAACTCAGCGGGAAAGATGAGACAGAATGTGCGGCGGGATTCTTTTAGCCATGTATTCAGTCGAGAGGAAGCCCGAGTTGTTTGGAATGAACTGACTGATCAGGGGTGGGCGAGAGAACCGAAAGCGAGTAAAACGACATGACGGACCAAAATCCTGCATTGACGATTGAAGAGGAACTCTTGGTTGATGATCTCTCCAAGAGAGCCATCAGCGAACTGACCCTTGGAGAGAAGGAAGTGCATAGCCTTCTTGAGAGGTCGATTGAAAGAATTCAAACCATGGCCCGTGAACGAGCCTATTGGGAGTTCAAGGCATCGTGCTATGCCAAGGACATTGCAAGACTCAAAGAAGAAATCGAAAGGATTACAAATGATTCAACGAACTAAGAATCTGTTTGGCTTTGGTGATTTGGAAAGTGGCTTGTTTATCATTCTGATCACTGTGTTCGTGATTTTGGGGGTTCATCTCCTGATCACATGGGGCATTCTTGGTATTTTGGGCGAACACAAAAATCGAATTACTGCTTTGGAACAACACACTGGCTATGCAATCGATAAGGATGCACCATGATTGAACCAACAGAAGGTGACATTCTTACGGTTCTGAATCGCTATCTTGACAACGGTGATCGAGACACCTTCCATCAGATCTTGATTGGTCGTGCCATTGCCGAGATCAAGCATCTCCGCATGCGTGTTGCTGATCTCAAAAATGGATTTGAAGGTTCATGCACTGCATGTGAGCCTGTTGGTGAGATGAACAGAAAACTAAACCAAGAGTTGTCTAAAATTCGTGCAGAGAAAGCACTTAACGAGATGACTAAACTAGATCAAGAGATGGGACTACTATGAATATTTACAATGGAATTTTAACTCTATGTGTTTCTTCGTGCTTTGCAAACGCAAGCGTCACTCTTGTTGATTTTGAAATTGATCCTAATGCAGACGCTCCATATTATGATGATGTAGGATTTCTTGAGGATTATCAAGGTCTTCGATTTCAATGTTTGGAAAATGGTGTACCTGATGTTCATTCCCCCTCACAATGGAATAGTTCTGGGTGGGGTTACTATGAACGGGGGGCATGGGGGTCTATTCCCGGTGGTCCTATCCCCGGAGCGGGTGTTGGTGTGATTGGAGATAGAGCAGCATTTACTCCCTTTTACTCTAACTGGTGGCACAATCCAGTGAATACCAGATGGTCAATCAGTAGAGTTAATGGTGGAGACTGGCATTTCTTTGGTGCTTGGTTCACAGCCATGTGGAATCCGGGAAACATTCGTGTTCAAGGAATCAAGGACGGTCAAACTGTATTTGATTATTCACAAAGCATTTCAAGCGAGTATCGTTCTTGGCTAAGTTATGGAGCAGGGTATGAAATTGATACTCTGTTGATTTGGAATGATATTTCAGGACAGTTTGATGATCGCAAGCATTTCATAATGGACAATTTCTACTACATGGAAGTTGTTCCTTCTCCTGGAGCATTTGCTCTTGCACTATGTGGCTGTGTGCTTGGATCAAATCGACGGAGAAAGTGATGATTTCACAATCAACATCTACAATTTATGATTCTGCCGGTAGATACTCAAGAACCACAGATCAAGGATCAGTTTACTTAGGAGAGTCCTACAACTATCCAAGTGTCTTCACTTTTACATCACAGATCACCAACCCTGTTACATCTGCTCTTTATCTGCCAACGGTAAGTAACTACCCGCAAAATGACATGCCCATGTTCATGGGTTCGTTTACGGGGCTTTGGGTACACAAGATCTATAATGATGGGTTTCTTGTGTTGGCGATTCAGACCATGAATCAGGATCTCTACATTCCTGTTCAGTTTGATAGAGTGGAGAGCGTATCATTTCCGATGATTCCGAGCCAAATCGGTGATACCAATGTAACATATCCGCCTCCGATTCCATCTCCGAGTGCAATTCCAATTCTCGCACTTGGACTAGCAGCATTCTCAAGAAAGAGAAAGGGTAATACAAAATGAAAACAACGAAACTGAAGATCGGAGATCAGATCTACATCTCCGACGATGATGACAGCGGCAATTATGAAATCAAGAGAATTGATCTTGCGAGAGGAAACTGTTGGCTCTATGGTGAGATCGATGGTCGAGATGTGGAACAAGAATTACCTCTACTTTGGGTCGAGGAGATCTTCGAAGGTCAGTTTCCTGAAGAGTGGGAATCTAGACCGATAACTCCAATTCGCCTTCGAAATAAAAAGTGAGTTCTCGCATCTTTACCTATTGACATATCCTCCTGCGACGATACAATTAAACCAAAGAACCAAATGTCTGGTTCTAAGTCACTCAAGCATAGGAAACCAACACAATGGGCTACAACTCCGACTCCGAAACTAATTCCCCCACCTCCTTCATCGTTACTCTCGCTGCCATCGGTGTCATCGGCCTCACCGCAGTCGTGGGATCGTGCGCCTATGTGAAGCCGAAGTACAATGTGTGGGCGGCTGAGATGGAAGGCGCAGCACAGTACGCACAGGCAGAGCAGAACCGTAAGATCACTATTCTTGAGGCTGAGGCCAAGTTGGAAGCGGCCAAGAGCCTTGCCGATGCTGAGATTGCCCGAGCGCACGGTGTCGCTCAGGCCAACGAGATCATCGGTGCTTCGCTCAAGAACAATGAATCTTACCTACGATGGTTGTGGATTCAGAACTTGGAAAGTGGTTCGAACAGCGTCATCTATGTCCCGACCGAGGCGGGACTGCCGATCCTTGAGGCAGGAAAGCGATGAAGCCCTCTCAAGAGGATCTTCAGCAGATCTCTTATGCGTTCGCCAAGTCTGTCACCGAGAAGTTTGGTGACAGGGGCGACACATGGGGAACTAATC
>Ga0169931_10013346_pt1 | contig 11231 bp, 9 predicted proteins | sample Kivu_15m_20L_FD_129675 | JGI IMG/M metagenome (GOLD analysis project Ga0169931, IMG submission 129675) | Freshwater microbial communities from Lake Kivu, Western Province, Rwanda to study Microbial Dark Matter (Phase II) - Kivu_15m_20L... | ecosystem: Environmental > Aquatic > Freshwater > Lake ... | reverse complement strand
GGAAATCATTCCTCTTCGAGGGATCCGTCAGCGCGGAGGACGCCGCGGCCCGCGTGGTGGAAGCGATGGACGCCGAGCGGTTCCTCGTGCTGCCGCACCCGGAGGTGGGCGAGTACGAACGCAGGAAGGCAAACGACCGCGAACGCTGGCTAACCGGCATGCGACGCATGCGGGCGAAGATCGCGTCCGACCCGGCGCTGCGGGGCGACGACTAGCGCTCTAGTGCTTGTGCTGCGCCGCGGGGGCGCCGCCGGCAATGCGGCCAACGTGGAATTCAGCGTCCACCTCGCCGGCCTTCTCGAACTTCAGCCTCACCGGCACCTTCTCGCCCTCCTTGAGCGGCCTCCTGATGTCCATGAACATCAGGTGCGCGCCGCCAGGCTTGAGTTCGAAGGAACCGCCCGCCGGGATGTCGTAGCCCGGCACCTCGCGCATCTTCATCACGCCGTCCTCGTGGAGATGCACGTGCATCTCAATGCGCATTGCGGCGAGCGAGGACGCACCAACCAGCTTGTCCGGGACCGCCGCCTTGTTATGCACCACCATATAGCCTGCGGCGACCTTGGCGCCGGGCGCGGTCGCCCGTGTCCAGGGCTTGTCGATGGCGACCTGCGCGAACGCGGGCGCGGCGGTCATCAGCAGCCACGCGGCGATCGATCTCATCTCGCGTTTTCCTCTTCCTGTAGCTTGCGCCAGAACACCTTCCCGGTGCCCGTCTTCGGCAGCGCATCGACGAACTGCACGACGCGCGGCACCTTGTAGGCCGCCATCTTATCACGCGCCCAGGCGATGATGTCTTCGGCGGTGGCCATCCCCTTCGCCGCCGCCTTCAGTACCACCACCGCCTTAACGGTCTCGCCGCGGTGCTCGTCCCGGGTGCCGATGACGCAAGCCTCCTGAATGTCCGGGTGGGCGTAGAGCATTGCCTCGACCTCCGCCGGCCAGACCTTGAAGCCGGAGCAGTTGATCATGCGCTTGAGCCGGTCGGTGATGAAGAAGTAGCCCTCCTCGTCGTAGTAGCCGAGGTCGCCGGTACGGAAGAACCTCTTCCCGTCGTGTTCCACGAAGGCCTCCGCAGTGGCTTTCTCCTGCTTCCAGTAGCCGTGGAACACCTGCGGTCCGTGGGTGATGATCTCCCCTGCTTCGCTCGGCCCCAGTTCCTGCAGTGAGACCGGGTCGATGACCCGCGAATCGGTGTCGAAGTACGGGATGCCACCGCACTGGCGCTTGGGCCGGTGCACCGGATTGGCATGCGAAGGCGCCGCGGTCTCGGTAAGGCCGTAGCCTTCGAGGAACGGCAGGCCCAGCATGCTCTCCAGCTTGGCGGCCACCGCCTCCGGCATCGATGCGCCGCCCCCGCCGATGCGAATGATCGAGCTCAAGTCGTACCTGGCCAGGTCCGGATTGGCGAGAAAATCCACGATCATGGTGGTGATCCCCGTGACGCTGGTGACGCGGTGGCGCTCGATCAACTGCGCGGCGGTGTCCCGGTCCCAGCGCGTCATCAGCACAGTCGTGCCGCCCAGCTGGATGGGCACGTTCATGTTGGCCTGCATTCCGGTGAGGTGGAACATCGGCAGCACGCCCAGCACCACCACCTCGCTGGAGGTTTGCGACCAGAAACAGGCACCTGTGCTGGTTGCGAGGATGTTGGCGTGGGTCAGCATGCAACCCTTCGGCAGCCCGGTAGTGCCAGAGGTATAGGGCAGCACAGCGAGGTCGTCAGGCCCCGCCACAGACGCGCCGGGCACGCAGCCCGCGGCGATCGCGTCGCTCCAGAGCGTTACACCGACGCGCCCTGGAACGAGACGGGGCGCGCGCACGAAATCCGGAACCTTCAGCCCATTCGTCTCCTGGGCACAGTCGGAGTAGGCGGCGAGGATGCAGTACGCAACGCCGACCCCCAGGTGCGGCTCGATCTCCCGGTACAGTTCCTGCGCCGCCAGCGCCACGCGCGCGTCCGAATCGCGGATGTAGTACGCCAGCTCGTCGCTCTTGTTCATCGGGTTGACCGGCACCACCACGGCGTCCGCGCGCAGGATGGCGAAGTAGCCGATGATGAACTGGGGGCTGTTCTGGGCGTAGAGCAGCACGCGTTCGCCACGCGCGACGCCGCAGCGCTGCTGCAGGAAGCCCGCCAGCGCGTCGACCTCGCGCGCCACCGCTTCGTAACGGATCAGGTTGCCGTAGTACGCAATGGCCGGTTTCTGCGGGTAGCGACGCGCGCTGACTTCCAGGTTGTAGTGGATCCCCGTGCGCGGTACCGGGAGCGACTTCGGCACCGACGGTGGCCAATGAGGGTGGTGACGAGTGAAGGCGGCCATCCGAACCTCCTCAGGCCGCGTATTTCCTGACGGCCTTTTCGTCCCACTCCATGCCAAGGCCCGGTCGAGTTGGACACAACACATGGCCATTCCGAAGCTGGGGAGGATTCTTGAGAATGGGATCAGCCCAGTCGACATACTCCAACCAGTGGCAGGTCGGCGTCACCGGCAGCAGGTGGGCGCTCGCCTCGGCGAACAGGTGACTCGACATTTCGATTCCGGCGCCCTGCGCGAGCGCGGCGGCCCGCATCCAGCCGGTCACACCGCCGATGCGCTGCGCATCCGGCATGACGTAGTCGCAACAACCGGCTGCGATCGCCTGCGCCATCTGTTCAGGTCCCATGAAGTTCTCACCGATCTGGATCGGCGTCGCCACCGCGTCGGCGACCTTCGCGCAACCCTCGAAGTCGTCGGCGCGGATCGGCTCCTCGATCCAGTACATCCCACCTTCGTCGTCGATCATGTGACCGCGGCGGATCGCTTCCGCCACCGTGAGGCCCTGGTTGAAGTCGCACATCAGCGTCACGCCGGATCCGATGGCCTTCTTCACTGCACGCATCGCGGCGAGGTCGTCTTCCGCCTTCGGACGGCCCAGGCGGAGCTTGACCGCGGAGAAACCCTCGGCGGCCAGTTCCTCCGTCTCTTTCACCAGCGCCTTCAACGGCTGGATGCCCAGGCCCTTGGAGTTGTAAGCCAGCACCGGCCGCGGCTCGCCGCCCAGCAGACGCACGACCGGCTGGCCAAGCGCCAGCCCGAGCGCATCCCAGGCGCACATGTCAACGCCTGACATGGCGAACAGGACGATGTTGTGGACACCGAGCAGAGTGTGCTTCGCGCGCAGCTTGCGCTCGATCTCGAAAGGCGCCACCGCGTCGCCTTTGAGCATCGTCCCCATCGACTCGAGCAGCTTCGCGATCGGCGGCAGGAACTGGGCATTGATGCCGAACAGGTACGCGCGGCCGGTGATGCCGGTATTGGTCTGCAGGTCGACGAGCAGCAGCGGCGCGGTGGTGATTGCGCCGCTGCTCGTGGCAAGTGGCCGGCGCATAGGGACGAGGACCGAGCGCGCAGTCAGGCCGCTGATCCTGAGTCGATCGAGCTTCATGGCTTCCCCTTGCAATCTCCGGCGTGCAGGGTACACTGGCCGCCGCAAATGATGAAGGGCCCGCTGATTCCGATCTGCCTCGCAATATGCGCGCTCGCGGCCTGCGCGCCGGTCACGCAGCGCCCGCAGGTGGACGACAAGGCGGTGGCGGAGGAAGCGCGCAAGCAGGGAGAACTGGCGCTGCAGGACTTGGCGGATGACCAGGCCCGCTTGTTCCGGATCTCCTATCCAATCCTGGCCCGCGGGGCCGACCTTTGCGCCGAGGATGTCCACCCCGCCTTGGGCATCCGCCACGGCAACCTGCAATCGGCACCGAAGGAAATGCGCGAGGCCGCCGCGCGAGTTCTCGGCCTGACCGACGAGCTGCACGTGATCCAGGTCGCGGCCGGTTCGCCGGCGGCGCGCGCCGGATTGCAACAGAGAGACGTGATCCTGGCTCTGGACGGCAAGGCGATCCGCACCGGGGAGCGTGCTCGCGCGCATTTCATGGAGCTGTTCGCGGAGGCGGCCAAGGCGCGCAAGTCAGTGGAACTGAAGCTGCGGCGCGCCGCTGCGGAGATGACACTTGCCGTCGAGCACGAAAGGGCCTGTGCCTACCCAGTGCTGCTCCATTCCGCCGACGCCATCAACGCCTTCGCCGACGGCAGGCAGGTACTCGTCACCCGCGGCATGCTGCGCTTCATCCGCGACGACCTCGAGCTGGCCGTGGTCGTCGGCCATGAGCTGGCGCACAACTCGATGGGGCACATCCGCAAGCAGGCAGGCAACCAGCTACTTGGCACGCTGCTCGACATCCTCGCCGCGTCCCGGGGCGTGAATACGCAGGGCCTGTTCGGGGGCGCTGCCGCCGCGGTGTTCTCCAAGGAGTTCGAGGCGGAGGCCGACTACGTCGGGCTTTACTTCACGGCGCGTGGGGGATACGAGGTGGACAAGGCGCCCAACTTCTGGCGACGAATGGCCGCTGCAAACCCCGGCGGCATACAGCAGCGCGGCTTCGGCGCCTCGCACCCATCGACGCCCGAGCGTTTCGTCGCGCTGGAGAAGATCGTCGAGGAAATCCGCGCCAAGAAGGCGGCCGGGCGTCCCCTGGCGCCCGAGATCAAACCCTAGGCGCGCCGCGGCCTGCCGTCGGGCCCCCAGATGGAGACCGGTGCGGCGCGCGGATCGCGTACGCCCCAGCGCCCTGCCTCGACCAGGTGAAAGAAGTCATTCACCAGCTGATTGAAAAGCGCCGGCTCCTCGAGATTGATGCCGTGCCCGCTGCGCGGCAGGATCGCGAGACCCGCGGTGGCGATGCAGCGCTTCATCAGCAGGCAGGCTTCCAGGCACGGCTCCTCCTCGTCCCCGGCAAGAATCAGCGTCGGCACATCGATGCGCTTCATTTCCTCGGTCAGGTCGTAGAGGGACGGCCGCTGGCCCTGGTAGCCCCGCATGGTGTTTGCGGAGCCCGCTGAGGAATGCTCGCTCAGTTGCCGGATGTACTCGTCGAAGCCGCGCGGATCCTTGTTCTGGAACTGGATCCGCGTCGGGCCATGGCCGTAGGTCGCGGCGAAGCGCGCCATGCCCTCCTGGCGGATGAACTCCGCGTTGGACTTGGCGTCGGCCTGGAACTTCGCGTACTGCGCCGGGTGCGCGCCATAGCCGCCACCGGCCGCTGTGAGCGACAGCGCGCGGTAGCCGTAGTGCATGCCGAAATGCAGCGTGGCGAAAGCACCCATCGACAGGCCCACGATATGGGCACGCTGGATGCCCAGGGCATCCAGCACGCAACGAATGTCATCACGCGCTCTTACCTGCGAATAGCGTTCCACGTCATCGGGCACGTCCGAGGGTGGATAGCCACGCGCGTTGTAGGCGATGCAACGGTAGGCGCGCGAGAAGTGGCGCATCTGCGGCTCCCAACTGCGGCCGTCGCCCGCGAATTCGTGCACGAACACGACCGGTGTCCCGCTACCGGCCTCCTCATAGTGGAGTTTCACTCCGTCGTCGGTGGTCAGCATCGGCATGTTGCTAGACTAGCAAAGTATGGATCTGAAACTCAAAGGTTGTCGCGTCCTCGTTACGGGGGCCTCCAAGGGCATCGGCCGCGCCTGCGCGGAAGTCCTGGCGCAAGAAGGCTGCAAAGTGCTCGGTGCCTCGCGCAGCATCACCGGCCCGGACACGCGCGTCGCGGACCTGTCGCTGCGCGGTGCAGCCGAGGAACTGGCCGCGTGGGCGGGCGACTTGGACATCCTGGTCAACAACGCAGGCGCCATCCCCGGCGGCGACCTGCAGCGCGTGGACGAGGAAACCTGGCGCCGGGCCTGGGACCTGAAGGTGTTCGGCTACATCAACCTGACGCGGGCGGTGTACGCCCGCATGAAGGCTCGCGGCCGAGGAGTCATCGTGAACATCCTCGGCAACGCCGGGGAACGGTTCAACCCGGCCTACATCGCCGGCAGCACCGCGAATGCCGGGCTTATGGCCTTCACCCGGACGCTGGGTGGCGCCTCGCACGCGGACGGAATCCGCGTGCTGGGTATCAATCCCGGCCCGGTCGCAACCGACCGCCTCGTCAGCCTGCACAAGCAGATGGCGCAGACGAAGCTGGGCGACGCATCGCGGTACGAGGAGTTGTTCAAGGAAATGTCCTTCGGCCGACCGGCTACGGCCGAGGAAATCGCCTGGGCGGTGGCCTTCCTTGCCTCGGAACGCTCGGCGTACACCACGGGCTGTATTCTCTCGATCGACGGCGGCCTCGCCGCACGCTGGAGCTGATGATGAAGGCGGTACTTTGCAAGCAGTTCGGCCCCCCGGAATCCCTGGTCTATGAGGAAGTGCCGTCGCCGACGGCAGGCGCCGGAGAGGTAGTGGTCAGTGTCAAGGCCGCCAGCCTGAATTTCCCCGACGTGCTCATCATCCAGAACAAGTACCAGTTCAAGCCACCCCTTCCCTTCACACCAGGTAGCGAGATGGCCGGCGTAGTGAAAGAAGTCGGCGAGGGCGTGAAGGGCCTCAAGACCGGCGATCGCGTCATCGCCTTCACCACCTATGGCGCCTTCGCCGAAGAAGTGAAGGTCGAGGCCACGCGCCTCGTGCCAATACCCGAGGGAATGGATTTCAACAGCGCCGCGGCGTTCCTACTGACCTACGGCACCTCGGATCACGCTCTGCGCGACCGCGGCGCGCTGCAGGCGGGCGAGACGCTGCTGGTGCTGGGCGCCGCCGGCGGGGTCGGGCTGGCGGCAATCGAAATCGGCAAGGCAATGGGCGCGAGAGTGATCGCCTGCGCCTCCAGCGCAGACAAGCTGGAAGTCTGCGCGCGGCATGGCGCCGACGCCAGCATTAACTACGCCACGGAAGATATGCGTGAGCGGATCAAGGTCCTGACCGGCGGCAAGGGCGTAGACGTGGTTTATGACGCAGTCGGGGGGGCCTACACAGAGCCGGCCTTGCGTTCGACAGCATGGCGGGGGAGGTTGTTGGTGGTGGGTTTCGCCGCCGGCGAGATTCCGAAGATTCCGCTCAACCTTACTCTGCTCAAAGGGTGCTCCATCGTTGGCGTATTCTGGGGCGATTTCGCGCGCCGGGAGCCCAAAGCCTTCGCTGCGAGTATCGCGCAGCTTGGCACCTGGTTCCGCGAAGGCAAATTGAAACCCCATGTCTCGCAGACCTTTCCGCTCGCCCGGGCGGTCGATGCGCTCAAGCTGATGGCGGCTCGAAAAATGAAGGGGAAGGTCGTGCTGATGACGTAGGGATCGCCGTCGTTACCATGACGGCGAATAGGGCGGCGTCAAGTCGCCGCCACCCAAGGGCCGTTGCATCAGCATGCTGTCCACCCAGCGCCCGAACTTGAAGCCGGTGGAGCGAAGGATGCCCACCCGAAGAAAGCCTAGGCTCGCGTGCAAGCCTATCGAGGCCGCGTTCGCGCTGTCCCCGATAACGGCCACCAGCTGGCGGTAATTGAGCGCTTCGCAAACCCGGATCAATTCGCCCAGCAGTGCCTTGCCCGTTCCCTTGCCCTGCTTGCCATGGCGGATGTAAATCGAATCTTCCAGCGTATAGCGGTAGGCGGAGCGCGACCGGTAGAGGCTGCAATAGCCGTAGCCAAGGATCGTGCCGTCCGATTCCTCCGCCACCAGGTAGGGTAGGCCCGCCGCGATCACCTCTGCATGCCGGCGCTGCATTTCCTCCAACGACGGCAGCTCCTCCTCGAACGAGGCCAGCCCATGCAAGACATGGTGCGAGTAGATCGCATGAATCGCCGGCAGGTCCGGCGCGGCGGCGAAACGAAGCTTCACGTAGACGCCATTGGCAAAGGCGGTCGGACCGATTGACGCGTCCGCCGCCATATGGACAGCAAGTACAGGCTCAGGAAAAGGGCAACGTAGTACTCGCGCACCTCGGACTCCGAGAGCCACTTGGCGATTCCCGCACCGCCGGCACCCGTGATCCAAGCGTGCACGCGCAGCAACAGAAAGATCGCGGCAGACGGCACCACGATTGCCGTAGGCAGAACCCAAACCCAGGGGCCGGCCGGATCAAGCCGGCGGCCGCGTAGCCACCGCCAGGTGGGCAGCGCGACGCCAGAAACCATGATCCACAACTCCACCAGCGCTCGCGGCTTGCGGTCGAACCACGAGCTGATGTTGTGGATGTTGGTTTCCTTCTGTCGATTCAGCGCCTGGAACAGCTCCGGCGACTGCCAGCCGAAGTAGTGCTGCCCCCAGCTCATTTCCTCGCCGGCAAAGTAGACACAGGCGAGCGTCCACAGGAGGACCCACCACCCGATTCGGGCGTCCTGCAGGACCTGGCGCTTGAGAAATACAGCGAAGCCGGCGGCGATCCCGGGCAGCAGCACGAGCACGGTTGCATGCTCGGCCAATCCCGTTCCCAGGGGATCATGGTCGCTGCGCGTAACCCAACCCGTTGCGTCGGGCCCGAACAGCGCCGAAAAAATGAGCAGCAGAAGCATGAGGGGCGGGAACCATAGCCACAGCCACGCCGAAAGCTCCTCGCGAGCCACCACGCTGGTCGTTCCCATATGCCGGCCCCCCGTACACCCGGCAGGAAAGACGCAAACACACGGTTGCGCCTTGCCTCGCCGGTCAAGCCTCTACTACTACTCTACACCCCGTTCGCGGTCGCCTCCGCTGCAGGCGCCGCTTCCTCCGGCGGCATGATCTCCGCCAGCGTCGGCTCCGCAGCCTGCGCCTTGCGCACGTTGTGGTACGCCAGGCCGGTTCCGGCCGGGATCAAGCGCCCAACGATCACGTTCTCCTTCAAGCCGCGCAGGCCGTCCTTCTTGCCCATGATCGCAGCTTCGGTCAGCACCCGGGTGGTCTCCTGGAACGAGGCCGCCGATATGAAGGAGTCCGTGGACAACGAGGCCTTGGTGATGCCCAGCAGCATGTATGTGTATGTCGCTGGCTTCTTGCCGGCCTTCTCCGCTTTCTCGTTCTCCTCCAGGATGTACGCGCGCTCGGCCTGTTCGCCCGTGATGTAGTCGGTATCGCCGGCGTCTTCGACCTGCACCCGGCGCAGCATCTGGCGCACGATCACCTCAATGTGCTTGTCGTTGATCTTGACGCCCTGCAGCCTGTATACGTCCTGCACCTCGTCGATGATGTAGCGCGCGAGTGCTTCCACCCCCAGTAGGCGCAGCAGATCGTGGGGATCGGTCGAGCCATCCACGATCAACTCGCCCTTGTTCACCACCTGACCATCGTGCACCAGCACGTGCTTGTCCTTCGGAATCAGGTACTCGTGCTGCTGGTTGTCCAGATCGGTGATCACCAGGCGCTGCTTGCCCTTGGTGTCCTTGCCGAAGCTGACCGTGCCGGTAACCTCCGCCAGCGTTCCCGCGTCCTTTGGCGAGCGCGCCTCGAACAGTTCCGCCACTCGCGGCAAGCCGCCCGTGATATCGCGCGTCTTGGACGTCTCCTGCGGGATCCGCGCGAGCACTTCGCCCACTGAAACCGGCTGACCGTCGCGCACCGCGATCACCGCACCCACCGGGAAACTGATGTTGACGGCGTGATCCGTGCCAACGATACGAACTTCCTCGCCTGCCTCGTTGATCAGCTTGACCGAGGGCCGCACGCCCTTGGCGGCCGCGCCCGCGCGGCGCTTCGGGTCGATGACCACCAGCGTGGAAAGACCGGTGACGTCGTCGATCTGCTTGGCTACCGTGGTGCCTTCCTCGACGTTCTCGAACTTCACGGTGCCCGCGTACTCGGTCACGATCGGGCGGTGGTGCGGATCCCAGTTTGCGAGATTCGTGCCGGCGCGAACCGGCTTGCCGTCATTGACCGACAGCAGCGCGCCGTAAGGCACCTTGTGGCGCTCGCGCTCGCGGTTGTTGTCGTCGACGATGATCACCTCGCCGGAGCGGGAGATCACCACTTTGTCGCCCTTGGGGTTGGCGACGTAGCGCATGGTCGCCGTGAAGCGCACCGTGCCGGCCGACTTGGCCTCAACCTGGCTCTGCACCGCGGTCCGGGATGCCGCGCCGCCGATGTGGAAGGTCCGCATCGTCAGCTGGGTGCCGGGCTCGCCAATGGACTGGGCAGCGATGACGCCGATCGCCTCGCCCACGTTGACGAGCGAACCACGGCCGAGGTCGCGACCATAGCACTTGGCGCAGACGCCCCAGCGGGTGTCGCAGGTCAGTGGGGTGCGCACCTTGACTTCGTCGATGCCGACGTTGTCGATGGCCTCCACCGCCTCCTCGTCCAGCAGCGTGCCCGCCGGGAACAGGATGTCCTGCGTTTCCGGGTGCAGCAAGTCCATTGCCAGCACGCGGCCGAGAATCCGTTCCCGCAGCGCCTCGACCACCTCGCCGCCCTCCACCAGCGCCTTCATGGCAACGCCGTTGGCGGTCCCGCAGTCGTCCTCGGTCACCACCAGATCCTGAGTCACATCCACCAGGCGCCGCGTCAGGTAGCCGGAGTTAGCGGTCTTGAGCGCCGTGTCGGCGAGGCCCTTGCGAGCACCGTGCGTGGAGATGAAGTACTGCAGCACGTTCAGGCCTTCACGGAAGTTCGCCGTGATCGGCGTCTCGATGATCGAGCCGTCGGGCTTGGCCATCAGGCCGCGCATGCCGGCCAGCTGGCGGATCTGCGCCGCAGAGCCGCGCGCGCCGGAGTCGGCCATCATATAAATGGAGTTGAACGCTTCCTGGCGCACCTTCTTTTTGTGCCGGTCGATCACTTCCTCGGTGCCCAGCTGCTCCATCATCACCTTGCCGACCTTCTCGCCGCATCGCGACCAGATATCGACCACCTTGTTGTAACGCTCGCCGACGGTAACCAGGCCCGAGGTGTACTGCGACTCGATTTCCTGCACCTCCGCCTCGGCCTCCCCGATCATCTTCTGCTTGTCAGTCGGGATCCGCATGTCATTGACGCCGAAAGAGATTCCCGCGCGGGTGGCAAAGGTGAAGCCCGCCTGCATCAGCTTGTCGGCAAAGATCACCGTCTCGCGCAGTCCGCAACGGCGGAAACCGGCATTGATGAGGCGCGAGATTTCCTTCTTCTTCAGCGGCTTGTTGAGCTGCTCGAACGGCAGTCCGGCAGGGAGGATCTCCGAGAGCAGTGCGCGGCCGACGGTGGTCTCGTAGCGCGTGACTTTCTCCGTGGGCTCGCCGTCCTCGGCCAGCTCGACTTCCTTGATCCGCACCCAGACGCGCGCATGCAGCGCCACCTTGCGCGATTCATAGGCGCGCGATACCTCGGCGATGTTGGAGAACGCCATGCCTTCGCCCTTGGCATTCACATGTTCGCGCGTGGCGTAGTACAGGCCCAGCACGATGTCCTGCGAGG
>Ga0169931_10013344_pt1 | contig 11232 bp, 9 predicted proteins | sample Kivu_15m_20L_FD_129675 | JGI IMG/M metagenome (GOLD analysis project Ga0169931, IMG submission 129675) | Freshwater microbial communities from Lake Kivu, Western Province, Rwanda to study Microbial Dark Matter (Phase II) - Kivu_15m_20L... | ecosystem: Environmental > Aquatic > Freshwater > Lake ... | reverse complement strand
TACGCAGTGTCGCGGGATTCCACTTCGCTGGGATCGATCGCCCGACGACGCTTGCGGCCAACGCGATCGCAATGCCTGCCTCTGCGCATTTTGCGAAGGATCAGAAGCGACGCGCGGACTATCTGGGCGCATTGATCGCGGGGCGGCAACTGCCCGTCGAAAGACCGTTTGCAGAACGCGCCGCCGACGTCGCCGGCACCTACGGCGATCACTGTGGGCTGGGCAGAGATCCGACGTTTGCCGGCTGGCGCTGCAGCGAGGGCTTCACCTGTCGGCCGTGGGACACGAACCAGCGCGACAGCGAAGTGGGCATCTGCTATCCCGATCGCGAGGTTCTGTCGGGCGATCCCTGTGACTCTGGTCGCGTGAGCTGGAATGAAAATCCTCTGATCGACAAAATGGTCGCCAAAACGACTCGCGATTGCGGCAAGCACCGCGGATGTTTTGCTGCGGGAGATGGTTTTCCTGGCGGCATGTGCTTCGGCGAGTGTGCGACGATCAGGCCGGGAGAGGCCTGTGCGGCGATCGCTGTGGGTGGATTCAATCCGTGCCTCGGACGCGGAGAACTCTTCACCAAATGTCTCGAGAATCACACGTCCGACATCACCATGCGCGCCTGCTCAGAGTCAGAGCCGTGCCGCGATGATTTCATTTGTGCGCGCACGCCCAAGGGCACAGGCGCCTGCATTCCGCCCTACTTCCTGTTTCAACTTCGACTCGACGGACACCCTGAACCAACGATCTGACGACGTCCCGACCACCACCAGGGAGTGAGAGAGTCAAACATCGCTCAGTGCTGCCGGCCAAGCTTCACGGAACACTCGTACCAGCCGACGCGGCAGTTGCCGACGCGTACGCGCACGGTGCCACGTCCGCGCACCACAATTGGAATCTGCCTGGTGCTGACGGACCCTGACGTCCACGGCACCGAGATGCCAACCAGCTGACCGTGGATCCCGCGCCCCCAACCGCGCAAATGGCCGACGTCGGCACGACCGCCGCTCGGACTCAAGATCTCTGCGTCGGAAGCTGATGCCTCAAGCACAAGTGGTTCGTTGATGGGAATGTCGCGAAAGCCCTCCATGCCATACGTCGGCAGATAGCCCTGATTGCGAATCACGACGTCGATCTGCGTGGTATCACCAGCGGCTTTGGTGCTGGCGTTAACTTCGAGCCGCGGGACGAGGCCAGCGACGCGCAGGAACGCCTGGCACTGTTTCGTCAGGACTTCAGAGAGTTTTTCGTATGGAGGATTGCTGATTCCAATGAGCGGTTTGTACCCGCCGATCTCAACCATACCGAGCTGCGGATGGGTAAACTTCTTCCATTTGCCGACGATGCGCCCCTTGTTGTGCTTCTTGTCCCAGCGCGCGAGAATCTCGAGCTCTTCGCGATCGATCTGAAAGTAGTAGTCGACGAACTTTTTCCCCCGCTTGAGCCCGAGCTGGGCGAACAGGTCCCAGATCTCGCAGACGTAGGCGACCGCGCCACGCTGGTGATACGCGTATTCCGTCAGATCCCCGTGCAACGGTTTATCCGGCTCGTAGAGAAACTCCTCAAAGCCGCTAACTGTCGGGTATCCGGTCAACGCTTCGTTCCAGACTCCGATCTGTTTCCAGACGGCGAGATCGTTCTGGTTCATCTTGTGATCCGGAGCATGCCCAAACGGACGAATGAAAACTCCACCGTAGGTGTGGAAGTTCATCCACACAAAAATCTCCGGATGCTTGACCGCAAACTCCATGACGGCGCGGGTTTCTGGTGCACTGCCGGGATGATCACCGGCTCCCGCCTGCTCCGGCTCCGGGCGCCAGTGCCACGAGAAATTGCGGTTGAAGTCGGTTGCGTTGTCACCGAGAAACCACGGATCAGGGATCGTGACGCCGTCGAAGTTCTCGATCTCGCCCTCAGGATAGAGCTTGTAGAAGGGGCCGACATCATCTGGTCGCCGCGGCACGAGAAGACCCGGACAGATGCTGCTTTCGACGAGTTCACCAGTTGGATCGACGACCCGCATGAGTCCAGCGCAACCATCGCCATCAAGATCGCCAGCAACCCAGCGTGCGTGATTGCGCGGCAGGCGCGAATCCGTCGGCGAACTTCGCGTGTAGCGACCAGCTCCAAGTGCGACCTCTGCTCCGTCGGGTGAAATCCGCGGCAATACATAGACCGTAAGTCCGCGCAGCACGTCGAGCTCCGGCTCACCGAGATGTGCAAGGGCCGGGCGCTTTTTCGCAGCCCCCTTTGACCGCCCACCCTCTGCGTGTAGCGCGATGAACTCCTCCGCGAGTGCAAGTGCAGCCGATGAGCCCGCAACCTCGGTCGCGTGCATGTTGCCATCAATCCAGACAGCCGGTCGCACGGCGTTGCCGTGATTCGGCGGCCGAATCGTAAGGAGCCACAGATCCCGACCTTCTGTCGATCGACCGATCGACGAGAGTTCGACGATTTCCGGGTGGTCAGCTGCCAACTGGCGGCACTTGGCAGTCAGCTGCGCATAGGTGAGATACTCGCTCCGAAAATCTCCAACATCACCACGACGACCCGACTTGCCGACCACGGCTCACCTCGCTGCGATTGCACACTTTACGAGCTCCGGGGAATGACTCCCCGCAAGCCACTGAGTATCAACCAGCAGTAGCCGTCCATCAACAGAAGTATCGACCGGGACGAGTGCGAAGCTTGAAATGACGGCAAGGATGGAGATCGGTTGAATGCGACTCGACTCTGCAATCAAGATCCAAAGAGTCTTCAGAGAAACCAGCGTTTTTCAGACGGGGGAAGCTCCATCTGTATGTCAGCCACCCCAGATGACGAGATCATTGCTCATTCTCGTCACGGCAACTCCCTCGGCCGCCTACTTGGTCTTCATTCTCGCAGCGAGCACGGTCCGAGCAATCACGGTCACGCTGAGAATCGCAACCCATCCCACCGCAAGCGGAAACATGGCGCCGGCGAAGAGCAGCATCAACGTGTACGCAATTCCTGTCTCGCCACCTTCAGCCAACCCGGCTGCCAACCGCAGCGAACGTCCATCCGAAACACCAAGCTGTCGCCTCTCTTCCATGGCACCGAGGGCCAGGGCGCTTGTGATGCACAGAACATACAAAAACATGATCAGGAGCCAAAGGAAGATGAACTCTGGCTTCCAGACAGCGAATCCAATGATCATGGCACCGTAGGCTGCCATGTCTGCGACGATATCGAGATAGCCACCAAAGTCCGTCACTTGATCCGTAGCTCTCGCATAGATGCCATCAGTCCCGTCGAAAAGTCGACCAAGCCACCACACCACAATAGCAGCTGAGGCCCATCCCGCTGCTGTCAGGACTGATGCAACGATCGCAAGGGTGAATCCCAAAAGCGTTACCTGACTCGGAGTAAGGCGCAGAGTTGCATAGATACCGATCAGTGGTTTGGTAACGCGCGGCAGCAGTTTACGAAACGGACTGTCGATCATGTCGTGATTCCGGTTATGGTCATGGAAACTATTTTCAGAGGCACCATGTCATCCATCCAGGCCTTGATTGGCATCTTTGTTTTGATCGGCGTCGCGTGGGCCGTCAGTGAATCACGTCGCAAGATCAAGCCACAGCAAATCTTGTTGGGTATCGGGTTGCAAGCCGGAATCGCGTTCTTGCTGCTCAAGGTTCCGGGCCTTCGCGACTGGGTTCAGGTTGCCAATCGGATCGTTGGTGCGCTTGAACGAGCCACAACCGAAGCGACGTCGTTCATGTTTGGCTATCTGGCTGGTGCTCCCCTGCCTTTCCAGGAGACCGTGCCAGGCGCAAGCTTCATCGTTGCATTTCGCGTGTTGCCACTTGTGATCGTCGTGAGTGCGCTCACGTCGCTGCTGTTCTACTGGCGGATTCTGCCCTTGGTGGTGAGAGCCCTTGCCTTCGTCCTGCAGAAAACACTTCGCATCAGTGGGCCATCCGGTCTTGGTGCTGCCGCCGATGTGTTTCTCGGGATTGCCGAAGCGCCGCTGTTCGTGCGTCCATACCTGGCGTCAATGACTCGTACTGAGCTGTTCACCGTGATGACGTGCGGTATGGCATCGGTTGCTGGCACCGTGATGGTTCTCTATGCAAGTATTCTCGGACCAGGGCTGCCAGACGCCATCGGACATCTCGTCGTGGCGTCAGTGATTACGATTCCCGCCGCCATCGTCTTCGCCCACATCATGGTCCCCGAGTCTCGCGCAAGCGAGTTGCCCACTGGTACATGGGATGTGCCACAGACCGCTGACAGCTCGATGGACGCGATTGTCCGCGGCACTCTCGATGGGGTCCAAATGCTGCTTGGGATCATTGCAATGATTATCGTGATCTTCGCCTTGGTTCACCTGATCAACGGCGGACTTTCGCTATTCGGCGAGTTCAGTGGGGCGCAGATCACCCTCCAGAGAATTCTCAGCTGGGTACTCTTTCCCGTGGTCTGGCTGATGGGTGTGCCAGCAACCGAAGCAGAGGTTGCTGCGCGGCTTTTCGGCAGCAAAATCGTACTCAACGAATTCGTCGCCTACATGGAGATGGCCAAGCTGCCGGAGTCGACTCTGAGCGCACACAGTCGCCTCATCATGACTTATGGCATGTGCGGTTTTGCAAATCTTGCAAGTCTCGGAATTCTAATCGGTGGATTGACATCGATCATCCCCCAACGAAAGAAGGAAATTCTGGCTCTCGGATTTCGCAGCCTTGTCGCTGGTAACCTTGCGACAGCACTCACTGGCGCGCTTGTTGGTTTGATCCTCTGATTGACGCAAAAGAAGATGAGGCCCGCGTGATGCAGGCTAGTGTCACCGATCAGGGAACTTGGCCGCTCGGACCGAGGATTTTTCGTCGCTCGGCAAGGCGCGCTTGAGGGAGCGTACCAAGGGGTACGTGACCGAGAGCGTAACGCTGCAGAGCGCGAAAAAGACCGGTCGGGGCGGCCAAGTTCCCTGAAAGGGGACACTAGGCGGCACGAAGCGGCGTTGCCCATGGACGATGTCAAAAGAGCGTCTTGTGGACAGCTGCGCGCAGCTCACGTCGTTGGTCGGAATAAGCGTAGCGCTGGCCCTGAACTTCATGCGTCTTTTCGCCGGAGCTTGTTTCGTAACCGACTGCGACTGCCGCTGAATCGCCCAATGCGAACAAACCACTAATGCCGCCAGCGAGACCGACCAAGTACTCAGTACCGGCATACGAATCCGTATCAAGGGCAGCCTTGCGCCTAAACTCTGATCGGACAGAGAATGCATCATTAACTGCGTAAGTCACTCCCGCCTTGAATGTCAGCAAGTAGTCGAAGACCTGCGCCAATGTCGGCGTCTTCGGAACGTCCGAGTCATGCTGGTCGGCGTAAACGTCGCCATTGTAATGGCTGTAACGAATCCCTCCGTCAAGCTTCCAAGCGGTATCCAGCTGGACTTCGCGATTGAGGTCAACCTGCAACGGTACGTAGTCGCGATCAACCATCGGATAACCATAGAGACTGTAAGCATACTCAGCCCTTGCCTCCGACGCGACCCTGAGGCGAGTCATCCCCACCGCGTCATGTCTCGTGAACGTCAGAAACGCGCGCCTCGTGTCGAGATCATAGGCTCCCGAATCAACGGCGTCGTTATGTGTCTTCGTCTGGATAATCGAGATGCCGGCCAAAATCGATGTGTCGGACGATGGTGACCAGGCGACTGCCGGAGTCGCCATCTGGGTTCTCTTGCCGGTCTCACTACCCGCGCGCTGATCGTCAATGTCTCGCGTCAGCGTAGCGACGCCGAGTTGGAGCCGAACTGGGCGGAGTTCCGTGGCGATCGTCATGAGGCCGCCGCGAGCAGAAATGGTCGACGAGCTTCTGCCGTCGACGCGAATTTGATTCTGCACGTCATGCCCATCGAGAACCACAGACGTTGTCGAATCCTTGACCAGTGACTCCTGAATCGACATGGAAGAAATCTGTGCAAAACTCAACGATGAGAGGATCGACCCAGCGAGGAACAACGCTGTGTGCGACAGAAAAACTGGCGATACGCGCATCGAAAATCTCCATGCAATTGTCTTGTTCCACAAGTATCGCAGTTCAGTGGTGCAAACCAGTCCGTCGTGTCAAAGACAAGCGAATGGGACTTGTCGGACCAAGGGTAGCTCCTGCAAATGGACGTATATCGTCGTCGTCGTGCGTCCGCAGTTCGTACGACTGCACAATGGTCGCAATCATCAGCACCGTTTCGACAACCGCCATCGACTGCCCGATACATCCACGGTGTCCGGCACCGAATGGCATGTAGGCACTTGTGTGCGTCGAAGTCGTATCAGCTTCGAATCGCGACGGATTGAAACGTAACGGATCAGCAAAGTATCGTCCCTGCCGATGGAGCAAGTATGGGGACACGTAGATCGTATCTCTCGGATGAATCAGCAAGCCCCCGAGGTTCAGGGAATGCTTTGGGGAACGGTCGAAGACCCAAACAGGTGGATAAAGGCGCATCGACTCACGCACTGCGTTGGTCGTTTGCTTCAGCCTTCGCAGGTCGGTAATGTCGAGTTGACGTCCGGCAGCCAAGCCCGAGACCTCTGCATATATCTCATCCTGAACATCTGAGTTTCTTGCCACCAGGTAGAGAGTCCAGGAGAGCACTTTTGCAACCGTCTCGTGCCCCGCAAAAAGCATCGTCACAAGTTGGTCGCGAACCTCGGTCGCGGTTATCTGACCATTGTCGAGTAGTGTTCCGAGAGTTCCGAGCAACGTCGTTGCGCTGTGACCATCCGTGCGGGACTGAGCAAGGAGTGACGTGACGAGTTCGTCCACACGGCGAACAGCTCGACGCTCTCGGAGGTTCCGTCGGGTCGGAATCCAGGCTGGAAGCGGCATCGATCGAAATCGGCCGCCAATTGCCTCCGCCAAAGTGCGGAACACCTCACTGTCGTCGCTGTGCTCACCGGATTTGCTGCCGACCGTGTCCACGCCATCCAAATGTCGCAGCCGTTCATCACCTACGAGAAAGCGCCGAATGACGCGCAAAGAAAGCGCGGTCATGACGGGTTCGATATCAACAGTCTGGCTTGAATCCCATGACTTGAGTAAAGCCTCTGTCTCAGAAACGACGTCCCTGGCCATCACTGTGAGCTCTTTGCTGCCAAAGGTCGGTTGCAATAATCGACGTTGGCGTGCGTGCTGATCGCCCTCGCTCAAGACCAAACCATTGCCCAAAAACTTGCCGACCACAAATCGAGTCTGTTTCGACTTGGTGAACTCGTCAGCGCGACGCGTGAGGACTTCAGAAACCAGATCCACAGAATTGAGCACAAAGATTCGTGTCGACGGTGCCGGTTGGATGCAGAAAATGTCGCCGTACCGCTCCGCTGAGGACGCAAGGAAACCGAGGAAATCGCGACGAACCAATCCAAGCTGCCGCCACCAGGGCAGCTCTGGCCCCGGTGCGTCGACGACAACGGACGGATCGTCAGGTGCGCGAGAGATGGCGGCATCGACCGTCAAGCTTCAGCAGCCTCCACCCGTGACGAGCAGAACGAAGTGCTCCTGGTAGCCGGAGGTCTTGAGTCGCGACAAAGCTGCAGCTGATACGACTGTGCGTTGACCGCGGAGGTAGGTGTTTCCGAGTTCATCGGTAACCGAAGGAAAGGGACCTTTGTAGACTGCCAACTGATCGGGGCCAGACACCGATGCATGCGCCACCGAGGCAACCAGGAGGTATTCGCGAAACTCCGCTCCGCCAAAGCCAAAGACGCTCGCGTGGCTGAATCTTTTCAGTTCGATGCCAACGAATCCAGCCTCCTCAAACAACACTCGCATCTCGTCCTCGGTAGGCACCCGTCGCACGTGGGAGGCAGGTTCAGGGAGTCGCGGAATGTCACCTTGCACTGCGCGATCAGCTACGAGGATATGAGTCGAGATTTTGCCACCGGCTTTGAGAGTGCGTCTGCATTCCTTGACAATCCTCCATGCTTCGTCAGGGCTGATCGCTGCGTTGAAGGTGCCGCGGAGGCTGATCTCGTCGAGAGAATGATCTTGAGCGGCAATCATCGCCGGAAAAGGTAGAGGCAGGTTGTGCTCGAACTTTCCGTCACGAGCCTCACACTTGACTTCGCTGGTAGCGGATCCTCGGGCAGCCCTGCTGTCCGCCAAGTCAGCGTCGACTGTATAGACCTCAAAAAGGTGGCCATCGGGATCGTTCATGTAGATCTTTGACTGCCGCGAGTAGCAGCATTCGACCCCAGCGATGTGCTCGAACGCCAGTCCTCGCTCGGATATACGAGATGTGGCGTCGACCAGATGATTGCGCGACGGAAGTCTGACTCCCAGGTGATCGAGCCCAATGCGGTCTCCTTCAACCGCCGGTTCAAGCGACAAAACCACGGCGGGATCTTCGACCTCGAACTTCGCATAGTCGGCAAATCGTTTGGCGGGAGGAACACCGAACAAGCGCCCATAGAAGTCGACGCTTCTGTCGAGATCTCTGACTTTGAGCGAAAGATGAAAGGCTTTGTTGTTCTCCTGCGGCATGACTGGCATCCCTTTCAGCGAAAAAAGGCCTGTTTTGCGCCGTACTCTTCGTAACGGCGGCGCAGCCAGGCGTGAAAGTAGCGATAGTGTGCGGTGCGCTGGTCGCCACCGTCCGAATCTTTGTTGTAGCTCAAATAGAGCTGGCGTCTTGGACTTGTACTTCGATTTGGCCCGGATCCATGGACTGTGTAGCAACCGAAGATGACAGCATCGCCGGGCGAAAGTGGAGTTTTGATCCGGTCTTCGGCGGTAAGACCTGCTTCCGGCAAATCATGAAAGTCACCGTCGCGTGGAGACAAGTATCCTCGTTTATGGCTTCCTCGCACGATCTCAAGGCAGCCGTTATCGGAACGAGCCTCGTCGAGCGCCACCATCACTGTGACAAACGACTCCGGAAAAAACGGCCACGAAATGTAGTCTTGATGCCAAGGGTAACCCGGTGATCCCGGCGGTTTCAGTATCAGCTTGTCCTTGAAGAGTCTCGGCGACTCACCGTAGATCTCTGTCAGAACCGCGTTGAGCGAGGACGACTCTGCGATCTCACGCACAACCGGCAGCAGGTCCATGACCGGATCGATGGCATCGAGGACCTGCGCTCCGTCGCCAGGTCGGATCTTGAAGCGGCAACGAAGGTTATCGGCGTCAATGACTGAGCTGTCGCCAAGAAGCCTGTCAGCCTGGTCAGCGACCTGGCGCGCCAAATCGCTGGGGACAAGCCCGCGGACGATGACGAATCCGTCCTCCTGGTACGCCGTAAGGTGTGAACTCTGCACGTTTGAACTCGATTCGAGGGAGATGTTGCATAACTTAGTGACAGGCTGACGACCCTGCAAGAGAAAGAAGCCGGCGAAGACCCGATTCACGCTGGATGGTCATGGTCTTCCAATCGGCCCGAGCGCCGACGCGTCCGCGAGGCGGGAAGTTCGAGCACGGTTGGTTTGCGCACCGTTCGAACGCAAACACCCCACTCTGCAGGCACTTCACAAGGCGCCTTCCAGAGCTTGCCCTGCAACTCAGCGTAAAGGGCGCGCTGCTCATCGAGAGACGCACAGGAGAATGCCGCGACGAGAAGTTCTCTGAGCCCCCGCACTCGGTCGATATGTGTGTTCACGAGACGTGCGAAGAATCCGGATGCACCATGAAAGTAGAAACTCTGTCGCCAGCCTGAATTCTCGAAATACGCGATGTTGCGATCCCACCAAACCTGCGCCGCTGGAGACAAGTGCGGCCGAAGAAGCTTCTGCCAGGTTTCCTTCGGATCGGCGAGGTGACCCCGGCCAAACATGGAGAAGAACGTGTCGTAGTCGAGTGAGCGGATGGCCGCCATCTTGAGTTCCAGAAGATGATTCTGGCGAGGATTGATGTCGACTGCGTGAACTCGACCAGCTCCCGCAAGAACGTAGTCCAGGGCGTTACAACCGGCAGACGTGATCATCGCCACATGATCATCCGGCCGAAACTGCAGAGCCTCGCGATCAAGGCGCGGATCTTCCCAACAGGTGTTGTAGACAAGAGAACGACTGTGCACAGCGCGGAAGACTCGCTTCCCGATCGCATCTGCGAAGACCATGGTATCTCTCCCAATCCAAGTCATGAATATTCTGAAAAGATCCTTTCAGAAACCTTCCCCGGAGAAGGGAAAGACGAAGCGAAGATTCCGTAAAGATTTCCTGCGATGCCGTGATTGACGCTGATACAATGCGAAAGGTAGAAGCATTTTGCGACCGCTCGAGATTGTAGATGTCGCAACAGCCCCTTTGATTTCACGAATCCTCAGGACGAGGCGCACATGACCAGCAAATCCGTTCGCATCATCGGCGTCCCCTGCGATCTCGGCGCAAACATGCGTGGCGCAAACATTGGGCCATCAGCGGTCCGGATTGCGCACATTCATCAGAAGATCTCGGTACTGGGCTACATGATCGAGGATATCGGAGATATTCCCGTGCCGGTTCGCGAGACGATCACCGAAACGATTGCCACGCAAAAGTACCTCCCGACGATCGTCGACATCTGCGAGCGCGTCCGCAAGGAAACCCACGCAGCACTGTCAGCCAATCAAACACCGATCATTATCGGCGGCGATCACTGCGTTGCGGTGGGCAGCATTGCTGGTGCCAGCCAATGGCTCGCGAAGTCACCAACACCCGGACCGATGGGGCTCGTCTGGATCGATGCCCACGCCGATCTGAACACTCCAGAGACATCGCCTACGGGCAACATTCACGGCATGCCGCTGTCGGCCGTGCTTGGCGATGGGCACGCCTCCTTGGTCAGTCTCGGCGGCAAAGGCCCAAAGGTCCGTCCGGAAAACGTTGCATTGATCGGCATTCGCACACTCGACGCGCAGGAAAAGCACACCTGCAAGAAGAGCGGGATACGGTACTTCACGATGCGCGAGATCGACGAGCGTGGCATGGCAGCGGTCATGAAGGACGCGATCGCTGCCGTGACAGCTGGTACGAGCGGCGTTCATCTGTCCTTCGACATGGATGCAATCGATCCATTGTACGCGCCCGGCGTGAGCACTTCAGTCACCGGCGGACTGAGTTATCGGGAAGCGCATCTTGCGCTTGAGATGCTCGCCGACACCGGGAAGCTCCTGTCGATGGATTTTGTTGAACTGAACCCCATGCGCGATCACGAGCACAAGACTGCTGAACTCACCGTCGAACTCGTGCAATCCGCGCTCGGCAAGGCGATCGTTTGACCAGCGAATCCACGCAG
>Ga0169931_10013343_pt1 | contig 11232 bp, 11 predicted proteins | sample Kivu_15m_20L_FD_129675 | JGI IMG/M metagenome (GOLD analysis project Ga0169931, IMG submission 129675) | Freshwater microbial communities from Lake Kivu, Western Province, Rwanda to study Microbial Dark Matter (Phase II) - Kivu_15m_20L... | ecosystem: Environmental > Aquatic > Freshwater > Lake... | reverse complement strand
TTGTGACGTCATGGTACACTTCTACATACGTGACGCGCGCAGTGCGGACGCAACCGCGCGCTTTTTGCTCGCTTTTTTTAGGGGCATTTTTTTAAAAAATCTCAGAAATCGCTTTTAAAACTTGAGTGACTGGATGAAAAATTCCGGAGACTTCAGAAAACCCACCAAATCGATGATTTCGCTCAGGCAGGTGGGTTCGGCACGTGAATGAATCCCCTACAGTGGGGGGGAGCCCCCCCCCCCACCCCCCTAGGCAGCGAGTGCGCAGCACTCGGGCCCGTAACGAACCCTAATTTGAGCTCGGGCCGGGGGCGTAGCGCGCCTTCGGCGCGTATGCTTACGTCGTAACTATGTATGCTTACGTCACGTCGATTCTGCAGCTTTTACCCCGACGCCGAATGGTATGTAGGCTACCGCCCGCCCGCGCGCGCCCGCCCATCCGCCCATCCCATCGATCCCAAGTTGTCCTGGAGGTCTTATTATGATCTCAGCTTATCCTTTGATAGACAGCAAAGCGCATAGCTATGGACAAACTAGCTGCATTAGTAGGAGATAAAACTGGGAAGAAGACTCAATATCACACAGTTGAGGAGGCCACGAAAGGAAGAAATCAGGAAAGAATCCCTTTCTCTTCGACTAGTCACACATCGTCCTATTCATCATCATCTAACGAAGATGAACGGTGGAACTTTAATCAAGTTACAAGATCTTCATTGAGGCATATAATATTAAAAGTTTCATTGATACTGTTGGCCATACTTATTCTTCTTGAACTTATTCTGAATCGAAAGACAGAACCATCTCAAGATGAAGTCGTTGCAATAAGTGCATATCGCCCTTGCCAACTCTACTCGTCAAGCGATGGGATTCAAGTGATACAAACAAGTCTAACAATACCGAGTGAACACTGGTCTTCGATGCCATGCCTACAATCATCAGTATCAGCGCAGTATGCAATGCCCACTGCTACTGTTGATATTGATTTCAAGAAAATATCTCATCCTGAAAGAGAACCTATTATCGGGTTCGGTGGTGCCTTCACTGAGGCCTCGGCACTGAATTTCATGTCATTAAATAGTGCTGGTCGGTCTGCTGTACTTGAGCTATTATTCGGGAAAGATGGCCTTGGTTACTCTCTCGGTCGTGTTCATATGAATTCTTGCGATTTCAGCGTGAAGTCATATTCGTTTGATGACATCGATGGGGACTTCATTTTAGAGCACTTTGATTCCAATGTCACACATGATGTAGCAACAGGCATGGTACGTATGATATTAGAGGCCGATGCAATCGTGCGGAATGATTGGCGGCATGATCATGGAATGAGAATCCTCGTTAGCCCATGGTCTCCACCAGCATGGCTTAAAGCAAGCCTTGATAGTGAGACGACCGAGCACTCGGAGACCATGACAGGATCGGCTTATCCTACATGTATACGAGATGGCGTAGGACCCGAATCGGCTTATGCAAAAACTTGGGCAAACTATTTTGGTAAATTTATTACTGCATGTGAGTAACAATTTCACATTCCACTTACTTTCTCCGTGATCGAATAAATTTGTTTCATTGCAATGTCCGCTAATGGCTGTAACAGATAAAAAATTAGGTGTCGACATCTTCGCCGTCACCGTCCAAAATGAGCCTGAATTCGCTGCACCTTGGGAAGCTTGCGCATATGATCCAGAATCTCAAGCTTCATTTATTCAAAATCATTTAGGACCGCTACTTCGTGAACAATATCCTGATATCAAGCTATTGATTTTTGACCATAATAAAGATCATGTTATCGCTTGGGGAAGTTACATGCTGAATGAAACGAATTCTGCTTCTAAATATGTCGATGGCACTGCGATACATTGGTATGCAGGTGGAATGGATCGATTATTGGATGGAGCGGTAGGCGCATCGAATATGCATCGCTACATGGAATTACTCAAGGATATGAAAGTAAAAAAGGATCATTTGGTTCTTGGATCCGAAGGTTGTCATTGTCCCTCCACAGGATATGCCGGAGGTGACATCAATGTTGCATGGAGCAGAGCCGAGCGTTATGCTCATACGGTACTTTCTGATCTTGCAGCAGGAAGCAACGGATTCATTGAATGGAATTTAATTCTAGATGCTATCGGAGGACCCAACCATTTAGGTAATTTGTGTGATTCTCCTCTACTTGCAGTTCCGTATCGAACCGATGGTAAGTACAATAGCACAATCGTCCCGATCTTTGAACCTGAGGGTCAGGCTTTCTCCCCAGTTGGTGATACACGGACACGGGAAGAATTGAATGCAATGGGTATCCCCGCGAAGTATTTAGACATGGGTGTGGTTGTGCAACCTATGTTTTTCTACATGGGGCATATTTCTAGATATGTTCGACCAGGTGCTCGTTCTGTTGGTGCTGATTTCGATCGAAATCGTGTCTTTCGTCGTACTGATGACGATGGAAATTTTATAGCTGGTGGTGGTATTAACAACTTGGCAAGAGCTGGTATTGATGTCACCGTTTGGTCATGCGAAGGCTCAACTCGTCAATTATGGGAGCTTGACGACTCAGGGCATCTTAGGGTTTATGGTCATGATTGGCTCGGAAAACCAACGATCTCATGCATCGGAAATTATTCAGATCCTTCTCTTGGCGGTCTTCTTTTAACCGAGTGTGATGATACAGCAGGCATCTTCGAACAAGTAGAGACACCTGATTCTCTTGACGGTGTAAAAATTTCCAAATTTATCCTCCGTAATATTGCTTCTGATGAGAGTTGTCTGACGATTACACCTGTTGCAAATAATGGAGGGAGTCATGGGCCTAGAGGAGGAGCACAAGCAACAATTGGAGATTGTCGGAGCTCATCGGTAAGAACTATGATTAAAGCATTACCTATATTGCTACGCAATATCCGACTAAAATGTTTATTTTGCAATCCTCGATAGGCTAGATGGATTTTTGATGATTATGGAGAAATACGCTCGACTTTCTTCGGTGGTGGTAATAATGATTGCCTTACAACTGGGTGGCCGTTTCTTCAATTAGGGGCATTTAGTTCTGATTTCGAGAAGAATGCTATAATTATCTTGAATGAAGCAGCCGACGCTGCAAATTATGAAATGAAGGTCAGAGGGAAGACGAAACTAACCTTTTCCATTCCCCCTCATTCTATTCAAACTATATCACTCTGAATCAGAATGATTTTGTTCCACCAGAGTATTACACATGAAATAAAACTGAACTAAAGGCGTTATGTCTTGATTTTCCTTTATGTTGTTACAGCTAAGTCATTTTAAAGTATTCCATTATCATTCTTACGCTTATTATTACGATTTTGGATGTAGATTTGGAGGGCGTTTTGTTCAACGAAAGCGTTGATGTTCTTAATAAGTCGTTCGCCATAGTCTTTCACGACATTTTCACCGATTACACCCAAGTCATTTAACTCTTCGATCGTTAAAGGCACCTGCTCAGCTATAGCACTCATAGCGTTATTACTCATGATATGCCAGTCTATGGAATAGTAACATAATTAGCGTTGTACACATGTATTAAAATAACAATAAGACTTTGATCGTAATAACTTACAAAATACCTGGTTTCCATTCATTATCTCCTCGTCGGCCCATAAAGAAACCAATTTTTTAATTCTCGCGATCAACGAATCTGTGTGATTCTTTGGTAGAACGGTTGTATTCAAGGATGGAACCTTAGAAGTCCTGCGTAGTCTGTCCTTATTTGTGTCGACTTGTTCACTTCTCAAGTCAGATATTGCCGATTTCCTCTTCTTCTTGACCTTCGTTACTTCTTCTTGAGTTGATTCCTGATCACCAACAAAGGATACGGGAGCCATACGATTTTTCGACGCAATTGCCGCAGTTTCAACGATTTCAATTGATGCAGATGAAGCGGGTAATGATGAGCCTTTCGGAAAATCAACCAAAAACGAGAAACGATTTGATTGAAGGTCCTGGGCTTTCGGCCCAGGATGAACGAAGTCAGAATTAAATCCCCCAGCATTTACTTCCGATATTTCCTCTAAAACACCTTCAAAAATAAGAGAATGCATAATCCGATCCATATCAGCCTTAGAAAACTTGGATCCTCCAGCAAAATTACGGAGCTTCGTTAAGTCGATAAACTTTGTCAAGCTTTTACTCTTGCTTCCACGATAAAGTTCTGACAACTGTGCCATAGTCACACCTCTGCCATTCTTTTGAGTATTAAGATCAGCTAAAAGATTCAGAATTTGATGAGCCTCTACAGTCAAATTCTTCTTCTCAGGAATTTTTCCTGCTCTACAGTTGTCACAAGTTTTATCGCATTTCTCTGGTAAAAGAAGGAATGGGATGAATAATGAGCCGGAGGAAAACCCAAAACGAAAGATAATGGGTATAAAACCCTTAAGACGAACCTCTATCAAATCTTTCACCGAAGAATTCAAGTTGCATGGTTCTCCGACAAAGAAATTCATTTTCGCAATATCGCATACAAGAATAGAGTTGGTCGATCTTCCGCCTCATGGCTAAACATTGGGGATGCGTTGCTGATTTTCGTATCATGCCCTCAAGAATTTGCTTGTCTTTATAACTGTAAAAGAGAATACAATCCGCCTTGTCACCATCGCGTCCGGCCCGACCACTCTCTACTCCAACACAAAATAAATGAGAGGTCTACCATGAGTAAATATGGCACCAAGATAGTAAACTAAAAAACAGACGCTGACCCACCTTGATAATAATGCGTGATTGACTTCGGCATTGAGTAATGCATTACGTAACGGACATCAGGTTTGTCAATCCCCATACCGAATGCGATTGTGGCACAAAGGACATGCACTTGTCCCTGAAGCCAAGAGTGGTGGCGCTTTTTGCGCTCGACAGCATCTAATTCAGCATGATAGAACGAAACACCAATGTTTGTAATTCCTTTCTCAACTAACTTCTCCCTCAACTTATCTTAAAAGAAATAACGTTTATGAGTGACGAAGTAAAATAGTCATAAGATATATTTGTGTATTACCTACCACTTAAATTCTCGCAATCCTTCCTGCTTAAGCAATAAATTACACCACTATCGTTTGGACGGCTTGAAATATAATCAGCCATGATGTCCACTGTTTTACTATCTTTTCTCCTTACTTCATACGCTAGATTGGGACGGTTAAAGGATGATCGATATACGTATGTATCCTTCCTCATGCCGAGTAACCGCATGGCGTCTTCGACTACTTTTTCATTGGCTGTGGCTGTCAGCGCCATGATCGGTACACCTTAGTTAGTGTTCATAAAACATTTGTTAGGTTATGATAGGAGATAGATGTTACGACATGTTCATTACGACGTAGCAAATCATTGTTCTTACCCGGATAAGTTCCACGTAACTGAGACAAGTTCAGGTAATCAGGTCGAAAATCATGTCCCCAGTCGCTTACGTTCGGAGAAAAAGTCATCAATCAGCAAACTAGCAACAAGGATGAACTTTGTCAAATGGTTTACTTTGCGTACCTCAAACAATGAGCTTCGTCAATGACAAAGCGACTAATAAGATTCTTATTGGCGAGATCTCGCAATATCCCTTGCATCATCGTCGACGCTCGGATTTTTTCTGGTGTAATATAAAGAAGTTTTATAGAGTCGTGATCCGAGGTTTGTCGTAAACGCTGAATAATATGTCGTTGATGTGTGTCATATTCTTGGGCTGACGTTAAAAACACTGATTCTACGCCTAACTTGGTCATAGATTGAACTTGATCTTCAATTAAGGATAGAAGCGGAGAAATAACAACTGAAAGTCCTGGACAGCACCAAGCGGGTAATTGGTAGCAAAGACTTTTTCCTCCTCCAGTTGGCATTAATACAAATACATCACGGCCTGCTACTGCAGCTTGAATGACTTCTTTCTGACCTGCGCGAAAAGCATGATGACCAAATTTTCTCCTGTTCTCTCCAAGTATATCTTTTGTATCCTTGCCTACCATGTAATTCGAGCTAATAAAGGAATCATCATTCTTCGGCTGACCTTGGAAGGGTGCGTCGTTACTGTAAGAGGTGTCATTACTGTTATTGACATTGCTTCGAGAACGAAATGATGAGTGGTGTGCACTGGAGTTGTATGCATAATTTGTGTTCAATGACGATGGCGGATTCATGTGATAGTTATGAGTCCCTTGTGCAATAGTAGCAGTGTCAACATGAGCTCTTGTTTCATTCGTTGACTTGGCCCAAGTGCCTGTATCGTAATTATTATTATTGGTTTGTGGTGTTGTACTCCAGGTACTTGTATTATTGTATTTATAGTTACATTGGACAGAAGCTACAGTTTGTGTAGGTGCATTCCAGGTATTATTACAGCTTTTGTCGATTCGATTATGGGATGTGGTAGAAGTGGTCTGTTGGGGCGGTTCATTCCAAGTAGACGTGCTGTCGCTGCTACAATAATTTGACGTTGAACTAATATGATGTATGGCTACATTCACATCATTGTTTGTAGGACAGTTTCTTTGAGCAAGTAATTGGCTTTCATCTATCGATGCAGCCATTTGTGCAAAAAATGCATCATCCTCGGTTGAAAAGTCTATATCTTCATATGTATTTTTTGTTTCTAATGGGCGAGCCGCATGATATGTAGACAAAACAATGTTTCGATCGAAATTTCCATCGCCTTGATTGGGATAGACATTAGATGAAGTTGTGCGTTTCGAGTCTTTGTAGGGATTACCTTTCGACGTTGCGTTCATGTTCATTGCAGATTCTCTATATGGCTTATAAAGGAATTCGTTGTTGTAGTGAGTTTCTCCAGTATCTTTTCCATTAGTCAGATCATATAAAATATTTTTACATTTTTCTCTTTCTTCTAATAAAGCTGCATTTTTACCGAAAACCTTCATAGAACAACCGGGCGAATTTAAGGCGTTTGGTAAGTGTTGTCCATATATTGAGCTATGATGATTTCTAATTTTGAGACGTGGCGATAGAGTATTAAGAAAAGCGTCATCGTTTGCATCCTGTTGCTGATTCGCTGTACTAGCTGGAAGGCTTTGTTTAGTGGACCGTGTCTCTTCTTTACAAATGGAGGCTTGAATCTTCGTTTCGATTGAATTTAATGAATCATTCCCACGTGATGGATCTACCCGAACAAAGTTGAATTTACGTCCTGCCAATTGATTTCTCTGCCATTCCATTTCAAATAAAGATGAACCATTCGGTTGAATGGCATACTCAAAACCCTTGTATAAATCAGTCTTAAAACCCTCTTTATCTGTCGATTTATGGTCTCTTTCGTTGGGAGGTTGATTTTGTCGCTTTTGGATGGAGCCCCATAGCCATTTCTTGTGGAATTCTAAATTGTTTTCGATCATCATGTTAGGAAATTTTCGTGCAGTACACTGAAAGAAGGAACGGTGAGTATTCCGTTGTAAATATAATACATAATACAAATAACAAATACTGACGCGCCCGATCATCGTCTTTCTGCCGGCTCACAGGGTGACAGTATGTATTGTGACTCGATAAAGAGATAAAATGATTAAATATGCACAGTACGTACGTGGTACGCTCATTTGAAGTATGTACAGTAGAAGCAACTTGACTTTGCACTGTTGGTATGATGACACTTCAAAATCATAAATCATACAGTATTGATTGTTTGATTGACATCAGTCTTGTCCTTTATCAGTCTGATCGCATCTTACAGTAGCAGCATAACCTTTGGCTTTGGCCATAGATCCAATTCCTGTGAACAAGGTGAAAATATTCTTCAATATTACCCTGACTCGTTACCAATCCGTCTAAGCTGGAAAATCTTTTCGGATATCGAACGCAGTCAGTTTGTAACAAGATACGTTGGAATATATTTAACGAATCAGAAGTTTTGAAAGTTTGAAAATGAATACAATTCGGATCAGCACCGCCTTGTATATGATAATAGGTTACCACTTCTCATGCCAAGCATTTACAACAACAAATACAAATATTCTACACGAATCATCATCGCTTCATACATCTACCCAACTACATATTATTGGATCGATTATACGAAAAGTAAAAGAAGATAAAGCCAAAAAAGAGCAACCATTAGCAAGCGTAGAAGAAAAATCATCTGAGGCTCCTGGACTTAAAGTCGGGACAGGGGCATGGAAATGGCCTCCAGTGTGGCCATTTGATGGACAAGCCTTTCTAAGGAAGTCTGAAATTATACCAGTCAATCCTGCACTGCCGATGGCAGGACTTCTCTCTGGTGGGATGCCATCCTTGCCTACTCCTTCTTCAGTTGATGTGAAACAATTAGATGCTATGAAATATTGGAATGAAGATGTTGGTGATGTTCTTACGAATATTGATGTCGAGGCTGCAGATCGCTTACGAACGTAAGTTCACTACCATTACATTTATCATCATTGCGAAAATTTACTTTGTTACATTGGTTTCATATTTCATAACGTATCGATTGATAGTCACTATGGATTTTATCTAAAAGATGGCATGAGAGTCCTTGAATTTGGAGCCGCAGAAGACTCATACTTACCAGAAAGTCTTGTTCTCGCTCGTCATGTGGGTGTAGGTGCCAACAAAGGCCTCATGAATAAAAACCCATCTTTATCAGAAGTCATTGTAGCAGATTTAAATGATGCAACTCCAGGAGAAGGGCTAAAATCGAGTGATATACTTAGTTTAGGCGACAATGTCTTTGATGTAATATTGATGGCCAATACTGTTGAATTCCTGACATCACCGACTGAGCTTTTTAGGTATGTTTCATTGGATCTTCATTTTCGTGTGTAGACAATCGTACCTTTGGCTTTTGAAATACCAATATTTGTTTTCTTTAAGAACTGCATGGAAGTTATTAAAACCTGGTGGCATGATGATTGTCTCTTTTGTTAACAAAGAAGCTTTTACCGCGAAATTCGAAAGTGCTCAGACTAAATTATGGCTTGATACAAACAATGACCAACACATCTGGATTTGCGGTTCTTTTTTTCAATTTAGCGCAGGAGAAGGATGGGATCGTCTCCAAGGCTTTGACATTTCACCTGATAATGCAAATAAAAATGAAGGCATTATGCGTATTATGGAGTCAAACAAAAAAATGAACATCTTTGCAGTACAGGCAGTAAAGGTTGCTCCAGATGCGACGATTGACTCGCAAAATGCTGAGAAATCATTCAGAACAAAAATGTGGGTTCTACCAGTCTTAGAGGAACGAGATAAGCAATTACTCGCACCACGTCTTGCTCGTATTTATCTTCAAAAAATGCATGATCCTAAGCACAGAATGTCTGTTGAATCAAAGGTCGAGCTTCTTCCGAAAGTATATGGAGTCCTTGTCAAGATGGATCAGTTTTCATTTAGCTTCAGTATGCAGGCTCAGCTGGCTGCAGATTTGATAGCTGATCCTGATTTTAATGCGAATGACCTTCAAATACGTGCTTTGAAAATGGGTAAGTTGAGACATGGTAGCTATTCTTAGTTATAGACCAAGATCCCGCCTGCATAACCATATAATAATTTGATTCATAGGTTTAGGGCTAAGAAATCCTTCGAAAGAATTTTGGGAGCCCTTGGGAACGCTAACTTCAAGCATGACACCTGAAGACAAAATAAGTTGCCTTGCTTATATAGTCCCTCGCTTTGGAAGTAATAGTCCTGTCATTGAACAGTCGTTGAAGAATTTCATTTCAGGGCTCGAATCTACATTTACCATGATTCGTAAAATATGCGCAGGTATGGATGAGGGAGATGTACAATATCTAGGAACAGAATTATTGATATCGGAAATATTGATGAAACCAGGGTATACCTCGAAAGATGCGTTTGCCTCGTGGATAGGCTTCTTGAGCGAGTCCGAGTTGCGTGCGATATTGCAAGAGTTAAGAAGGCCAAGACACGTAGCGCGTTCTGAGATACTCAGTATGCAGGACGAAAGAAGAGCTGAGCAGGAGCGGATAGAAACGATGAAAGAGAAGATGCTAGAACAACAAAGTGCTGCAAGGAAAGATAGATCTTTGATTTTCAATACAAGAACTGGAAAGCTTGAACTGAAAAAGTAATCTATAGAATTACGTACCACTTTTACAGATTGTTTAATCATCAGTTTTTTTAAAATTCAGTGCTTTTTAAACTAAATAAATCTACTTGTAAAAACTGTAAAAACCCCGGCCTTGGTTATGTCACTCGGGTTAACTTTAACTGTATTTAAAATAAAGATGATACCAGTCTAAAACCGGTTTGAATAATGATGACCCGGTTTGAATGATCTGGTCTTTGAAAATATGATTTCTCAACAAATTTTCATCCGATTTTTTCCCTAGTTCTTTCATAAAATGTTTAGTGATGTTAAAAGATACTTAGGAATATAATTTTTGGTTGTATACGACTCTTTCCGATCAAGAACTTGAATTTTAAAGTTACATACCCCTACCCTATTTATCGAAAAATGCGGAATCCGCATTTTTCGAATTCAGAATTTTAGAGCTGATATTCTTTCAATTCAGAGCCGAAATGAAAAAAAGAGCCGAAATGAAAAATCCTAGCAGGAAAACCACCAATGCAGCCACATCAAACTCAAAAGAAAGGGCGAGACTAAAGAAGGCGGAGAAGGAAGCCATGAAGGTTGCCATATATAAGGAATTTCTTGAAAAAAAGGAGGAAAATGGCACCGAAAGGATTGGCCACCAGGTCATCCAAGATCTCGTGAAAAAATATCATGAGAACGGGTACCCTTATATCAATAGAAATACAACGCCTATCCCAGTTTATAGGTCAACTCCTGTCGGCGTATCGTGAAACAGGGCCACCAGAGACATGGATAGATCAACTTTCAATTGGTATGGATAGCTTACTGAATGGGTTCTTGTCAAGCAAATGGCGGGATGCAGTTGAAGGGAGTACAGGGACATGTAAGCCCGTTACATGGCTGGCCAAATTAGGTAGAAATATATATGACTTATGCGGTGCAGTCTGGGGTAAACGGAATGAGCTGATGCGTACAGCCAATGGAAGCAGAATTCAATTAGGACGGCAGGCTGTGTTGATGGAGATTACACGGGGCTCAGAAGGCAATCAACGGGTCCATAGTCTACTTCAAGATGGGTCGAGACCTGGTGAGGACTCAAGTCTAGAATATATCAACATGTGGTTGACATCAGTTCAAGTGGCGCGAGCGGCGAGTTTACCTTCAGTTGATAGAGATAGGGAAAGCCGTCGAATAATGCATCAGTGGTTAAGAGGCGGGAATTCGAGACG
>Ga0169931_10013342_pt1 | contig 11233 bp, 9 predicted proteins | sample Kivu_15m_20L_FD_129675 | JGI IMG/M metagenome (GOLD analysis project Ga0169931, IMG submission 129675) | Freshwater microbial communities from Lake Kivu, Western Province, Rwanda to study Microbial Dark Matter (Phase II) - Kivu_15m_20L... | ecosystem: Environmental > Aquatic > Freshwater > Lake ... | reverse complement strand
TTGTAAACCATCTTTCTAAATTTCCTGTATTAAATTCATAATTTCTTTCTGGAAACTCTATACATAATTCTTTGTAAATATTTTGTAATGAAGGCGGAATTTTAATTTTATCTGGCACAGAAAAACTTAATCCATTTGCTTGATGTGGATTGTGATACGGATCTTGACCTAATAATACAACTCTAATCTTTTTTACATTCATACAAAATACTCTAAATATTAGATCTCTCGGTGGATGTATAGTGACATTACCATTATATAATTCATCCAAATTAAAATCATATTTATCAAATAGTTTTTTCCAACTTTTATGAATTTTATCTGTCATTCTTTTGTTATGTTTATTATATATTTATCTTGTTTTACTTTATTTATATTTATTTTCTATAATTATAAAAATTCAATTTTTGTTCTAAAAATAATCAATATTATAATCGTGAAGCATATCAAGAATATAATTATACGGTTTAGCTGGTATACTGTTATAAAGTTGTAAAATAGTTTTCTCTGGTAGATCTGTAATTACAAAGTTATAAAGAAATTTGTTATTATCTCTAAATAAATAATGATATACTATTGTAGAGATTGTAAAAACTATTGTAAAAAACCAAATTAACATTAAGAATTTAAATACATAATTAGTTTCATCATTCTTATAATTATTCTTCTTTTTTAATGGTAGGCCTTCATATAATTTAATATTGTTTTTGGCAGCATAATTTCTAGTAATAGCAGCCATCTGATTTTATATATAATTTATATATAATATATATAAATCAATTTTTTGAGTTAAAATGAAAATAAAAAAAAGTAATTTTATTCTATATGAATAAGACTTTATTATATAAAAGACAAAAAAATAATAATTATGAAAATGGGGTTTGTTTAAATATGATTATAAAGAATGAAAGTAAGAATATGCCAAGATTATTTGAAAATCTTCATAAATATATAAAATATTTTGTAATATGTGATACTGGTTCAACAGATAATACTGTTAAAGTTATTGAAGAAGTAGCAGAAAAATATAATATAGATGGTGAAGTTTATACAGAACCTTTTAAAAATTTTGGTTATAATCGTTCCTATTCTTATAATTTAACATTAGAAACAGAAGCTAATTTTAAATATGTATTATTTTTAGATGCTGATATGGTTTTAGTTAATTTTGAAAATATTAATATAAAAAATTATGATAAGGATATTTATTTTATACAACAAAAAGCTGGTTCATTAGAATATTTTAATTTAAGAATGGTTAAAAAAGGAACAAATATTGAATGTAAATGTCCTACACATGAATATTATGATATAAAAGGTGATTATAAAGTAGAATATACAAAAGATTTTTGGATTGATGATATTGGAGATGGTGGTTGTAAAGAAGATAAATTTGAAAGAGATATAAGATTATTAACAAAAGGTATAGAAGAAGAACCAAATAATGCTAGATATTATTTTTATTTAGCTCAAAGTTATAAAGATACAAGAAAGTTTGATTTAGCCATAGAAAATTATAAAAAAAGAATAGAACTAGGTGGATGGTTTGAAGAAGTTTGGTTTTCATATTATATGACATCTTTTTGTTATTTAATGATTAAAGATGAAGATAATTCAATAACTTATTGTTTAAAAGGTTATGAATTTTATCCACATAGAGCAGAAAATATATTTTTGATAGCTAAATATTTATGTGATAATAGAAAATATAATTTATCTAAAGTTTTTGTTGAAATGGGTGAAAAAATACCATTACCTGATGATAAATTATTTTTAAGTAGAGATGTTTATGAATATCAATTTCAATTTGTTAAATCTATTATATCATTTTATCTACAAGATTTTAAGAATGGATTAACAAGTTGTAATAGTTTATTATTAAAAAATAATATTGATACTAATGTATTTAATTTAACAATATCAAATCTATATTTCTATTTAGACAAAACAAAAGTAAACTTTGAAAAAATTAAGATTAAAGAACCAGCAGAAGTTAATACGAATGATTGGAATTGTAGTAATCCATCAATTATTGAATATAATGATAATTATTTATTAAATTTAAGAGTGGTTAATTATAAAATATTAAATAATAATTATTGTCATAAAAAAGATAATTCTAATTTTTGTATTGAAAAACCTGTTTCAACAAGAAATATATTAATGTATTTAAATAAAAATTTAGAAGTTTTAAAAACAAATGAAATTATATTTGATGATAAAAAATATAAACATATCCCTAGTAATATAATCGGTTATGAAGATGTTAGAATATTCCCTCAAAATAAAAAATTATATTTTTTAACTGCTTGTAAACATTTTACTAATAATTATAAAATAGTTTTTGGTAATATTGATAATCAGGGTGTTGTTTCAAAATTAAAAGTATTATATGGTATAGATGATAATTTATGTCAAAAAAATTGGGCTCCTATTATTAATAAAGATAATACAACTGATATTCATATTGTTTATTCTTATAAACCTTTTACTATACTAAAACTAGATTTAAATGAATATGATAAAAGTAGTGAATTAAATCAAAATATAACAGTTTATAAAAAATATGATGTAATTGAAAATATTGAATTTAGAGGTTCAACACAATTTATTAAAATTAAAATGGATGTAGTTAATGGTGATACTGTTATACATATTGATGGTTATGTCGCTCTAATACATGAGGTATTATTTGGTGAGGGTAGAGTATATTTACATAGATTTTTTATTATAGATAATTTTTATAAACCTATTTATACTTCATATCCATTTTATTTATTTGAAAGAGGTATTCAATATACATGTGGTTTAACCATAAGTAATGATATGTTTATTGTATCTGCAGCAATTAAAGATGAAGAAGCGTATTTAATTAAAATACCTACAAATTATTTAAATAATAATTTAACTGAATTAAATATTAAATATTGAAATTTTTTATAATATATATTATATTATAATGGATTATTTTCAAAATATAAAAAATGCTGTATCAGAAAAAATACCAAATATTGTTGGTTCTTTATTTATTTTTTTAATATTTTTAATAGTTGCTAAAATAATTAAAAATAGTATATCAAATGAGCCAATTATTGATAGTAGTATAATAGATGATGAAAGTAATTATGCATCAAAAACTCTAGTCCAGCATCAAATTGGTTATTTTGTTTATTATATTATTTTAGTTGTTGGAACTATATTTGCGGTTGTTAATTTAGGTATAAATACAACAACTATTATAACAATATTAGCTTCTATGGGTCTCGCACTCGGTATAGCTATGCAGGGAACTTTAAGTAATGTTATTTCGGGAATTATAATTAGTATAAATAATATATTTAATATAGGTGATAAGATAAGAATAAATCAATTACTAAATAATAATACAATTAGTGGAAAAGTTATAGATTTTAATTTGTATTTTACTACAATCGTAGATCAGGATACTAGACTTATAATTAATATTCCAAATTCAACTATTCAAAATAATTTATTAACAAATGTTTCTAGATCAAAATTATTTGAAAATATAAAATAATTATATAATATATATATATATATATATTATGACATATTATAACGCTTTTGATGACCGTGTTTATAGTTATAATGATTTAGATCCTATGTATGATGGTCTTTATAGCGATTATGTAGGTGATAGTTTTGTTATTGCACCGCCCATCTATCATCCTGCAGATGCTATGCTTATAGATCCAACTGCTTTCTTAGATCCATACATAAATTATACATCAGAAATTGTTTATTTATGGAACAATTTTGATCCCGATAAAAGAAGATATGTTATAGATAGATTCGGAAATTTTCATCCTAGAGACGAAGTATATTGGGATTTTGAGCGCAATTACGGTTGGAATGATTTATTTACTTTCTGGGAACTTGATAATCCTTATACCTATTTTGATAATAGATATATAATAACTAATGAAGGTAGAATTAACTTGTTATCACTAATTCTTTTTATGAGAGACATTGCAGGCACCAATCTGGCAGAACTAGCAAAAAAACATTGCTGTACGAGAGAAAGGGCTATTGCAGAAGCTATATGGAAGGAAGTAGAAAGAAAAGTAAAAGGTACATCAAAGGATACACTTACCGCCACAGAAAAAAATAATATAAAAGCAGAAGTTAAAAAGTCGTATAAAGAACCAGATGATGCTGATATAAACAAAATTTACGAATTTATGTGGGAATGTTATCAAGAAAGAACAAAATCAGGAGGCAAAGGTTTCAATATATCAAAATTCCTTGATAAAGTTGCTAAAGAGGGTATTACTGGTTCAGGTAAAAACTTTAAAAAATACTTATTATTCAAAAAAAAATATTTAGATAAAAAAACTCTTAAAAAATTATAATTACAAATCTTAAAGTTGTTCTCTACATATAGGACAACTTTTATTTATTTTACTCCATTCTGTAAAACATTCTTCATGATATGTATGATTACATTTTATTTTAATCCATACTTTTTCATTTGTGTCTAAACAGATACTACATTCTTCATTTGGATTATCAATTATAATGGTTAAAATCTTTTCTTTAACTGGTTTTGGTGTATTACAAGTTAAAGAAAATGTCATACCTATGAAAAAACAAGCATAAATAGCAATTATAAATATAATTAACAATGCTAATAACTGCATCAAAAATATATTTATAATGTATAAATTTATAGAATTATTTTTTGGTATATTTATACCAATAGGCAATGAACTAAATAATAATGTAATCAAACATAAATATTCTATACATTTCAATAAATATTTGGAATAACTTTTATTTTCTTTTTTCCAAACTTGATATTCTTCAATAGAAGCAAAAACTCTACCATAATTTTGATAGTATGTATATTCACGAATTGTATCATTACTTACTGAAAAAAACATAGAAGATAATGTTATTATGTAATGATAAAATAATTTATCTCTTTCTATATGCTCAACACTTATAAATATTCCTATTAGATTTAGAAAGAAAAACATAATATTTGTAAATAATGCTGTTTTGTATAATAATCTTTTTTCATTATAAACTAATTGATTATTTTCCATTAGTATATATATCATTTACTAAATATAAATCAAATTTTTATATTTATAATATAATATGGAGCAGTTATTTGAACTTGTTAAAAATTATGGTTATATTGTTAGAACAAATAATTTAGATGGTCTAGCTAGTTGGAATGAAATGAAAGCTATCATACCAACTATCACTTGTGATGGATTAACTTGGAGAATCAATCTTCTAAATCTTAATAGAGAACGTTTAACTACTATAAATGATGCTTATAATTACGTTCATAATACATTAGGTATGGAAGGTGAAGAATCAGATCCTAGAAGTGTTAATTGGGAAAAATTTCACTTTTTCTTACAATTGGTAAGAATACCTAATAATAATGATTGTAATTTAACAAGATTATGTCAAATTGCTTATAATTTAGGTCAATTAAGTGCTGTGTATGATGATGATGTGGTATATAAACCAAATGTTAAACAATTTTATACTATGAATAATCTTGATAAAATGAGTACTTATACTTCAAGTAGTTGTCCTATAAGTGCAGAAGATTTACAAGAAATAAGACAACTAATAGATAGAAAAAAAACTGGAGCTGGATATTTACATAAATATCTAAAATACAAAAAAAAATATATAAAATTAAAAAATAATTTATGAATATAATAATTTATTTTTTTTCATCATTAAATATATCTACATTAAGTATTTCATTTCTATTATTGTATAATAATAACTTTATATATTCCTCCGCTTTATTTCTTAAATAATTTCTCCTATCTTTATCATCTTCAGTTATAGGATTACCATCTTCATCTTGATCGTCGCTATCAAATTCTTTCATTAGTTCCATAATTTTTAGACCATTTATAATTTTTTTCTTATTTCTTTCATTTATTATATCTTTCGTAGTTATACATTCATACTTATTCTCACTAAAATTTATAGATTTATCAAGTAAATTAGAAGTTAAATTATTTCCAGGTGTTAGTATCCAATTTTTACCATTATGAATCATCACTTTTTCTCTGTTGATATCTGAAATGTAAATATTCTTATATTCTGGATACTTTTTATTGAAATGTATTCCTTCTATTATTTTTTCTGGTATTTTTGCACCTGTATTTTTAAGAAAAGCATCCAAAAATACTTTATCATCTATTTTATTGAGATCTTCTTTACCATGTTGAATTATAATTGTGTTATTTATAATGCCATTATTTTGATTTTTTATATTCTTGTTATTTTGTATATTTTTACTTGTGTTTAGTTTCAATAAACTAATTTCATTGTTTAATGCATTGTTTTCTATAAATAATTTATTATTTTGATTTTCTAATATTTCCATTCGTCTTACTAGCTCTTGATATATAGCCTCTTTTTCTTGTGTTTCTTCTTTACGAACCTTGCAAGTAATAAGGTGCCGCTTAAAATTATCAATTCTTACTGTAAAATAACTACAAAAATTACACTTATATCCTTTTTTATCTTCAGGTAAAATTGAGGATTTTGTGAGGATTTTTGAGGAAATTTGAGGATTTTTGAGGATGTTTTTTTCATTTGTAGCTCCGCACGGTTTCTTTTTTAGCTCTACGTGATTGAGGAAATGGGACTTTTTTGTAAAAATCTTATTACATTTTGGACAAGTATAAAAAACCATTTAGGCTATATTAATACTATTATATTTTTTTTTAAATCTATTTTTATTAGTTTTATATGAAAAAAAGCCTAATTTTTAGCCTAAAAAGCCTAATTAGGCTTTTTTTGGGCGTTTTTAGGCTTTTTGAAAAGTTGAGAGAGTTTGCATAAAAATATAACTGTTAAAAAACGAAAAATAATTTTTCTTAGACTTTATAAAAATTACAAAAAATATGGATAAAAAATAAATTTGAATAAATATAAATTGATAATGTAAATATATAAAAAAAATGATACAGAGAATGATATATGAATTTACACTATTAGCAGATATGGTTGATAAAATAGATATATTTTGCAGAGAAAATATATTATATTCTGGCATAGACAGTGAAGATATTAAAAGAGAAGTAAAAAAACTACCAAATACATTTAATAGATGTAGAATAGTGGTACAGTTATTAGATAATAAATTATTTAATAATATTGATAATAAAAAATTAGAAATAACTTTTTTGATAGATAATAATTATCCATTTTCATTTTTACAAGTTTTATACAGTAATTTTTTGGATAAGTTTGAATTTGATGAAAAAATAAAAAAGAATTTTGCTTATTTAATGACTGAAGATGGATTTGATATAAATAAAAATCAAGATACTAGAGAAAAAAAAGAAATATATTATTTTTATTACAAAATAAATAGTTTTATAAATGAGTATTACAAAAATTGGAGTCCTGCAGATAGATTATTTAACTTTACTAATAATTTATTGATTATGATTAATGATTTAGCAAATAAGATTACTTGTTTAGATTTAACAGAATATAATGAAGAAATACCCGATGAATTAATAGATAAAGTATTTACAATGACAATTTATAATGATCCAGTAGTAGCTATAGATGGCTTTACATATGAAAGAGCATCTATTACAAAATGGTTTAATGGAAGTAATAAATCACCAATGACAGGCCAAGTATTAGAAACCTTAAAATTATATTCAAATAATGAAATGAAAAGTAGGTGCATAGAATGGAAAGAAAAATATAAAAAATAATAATTCATATATATTATTATTTTTTTTATTCTAATTCTTCATATTTTAATTTTATTTTATCAGCATAGGGTTTAAATATTTTATAATCAGGATTATAATAATTCATTCTAATGCTTGGATTATAATAGTAAAATTCTAAAGTCTCTATTATTTTATCTATAGTAAAATGTACTAATATATTTTCTATTGGTGTTTTTATTTTCATTAACTCTTTTATCCTATATTTTTTTCCACGTTCACTACGATAACTATCTTCATTATCATCTACTACATCTCTATTATAAGATTGTGCTAATAATATTCTATCAACATTTAATTCTAAAAATTCTTGAAATGAGAATACTAATTTAAGATTATCTATTTTAAAAAATTCTAACATAATATCTATAGGTACTTTTAGTTCTTTTATATACTTAAGACAGACTGTTTTAGGACATAATTTATATATTTTATAAATTATTTTTTTTATTTCTCTTTTTTTTTCTTCATTATAATCAATTAATAATTCTCTAAGAATTTCTATATTTTGTTTATAAAGTTCTAATTTACATAAATCTTTTTCTTCAAATAATTCTGTAATTTTTTCTATAGGAAATCCTACTAAATAAAACAAAATAATATCATAGTTGGCTCCTATAAGTTCTTCAGCAGTAAATCCACCATTTTTTAATTGTTCTATATTATAATATTTTTGTATTTCTTTTACTGTAAATCCAGCATCTCTAAATTGTTTAGTATTATAGGTTGCATTTACTAATGATTCTATACTAAATCCAGCATTCTTAAAATCGCTTAACTTATATCCTTTTTTCCTTAATATTAAAGCACTATTTGGTAAATCCTTAAGTTCTTTTATAGTAAAACCTAATTCAAGTAATTCGCTTAAATTAATTTGATAATTTTTTATTTTTCTTCTAAATTGATGTTCACCCATTTTTTCGAACTTAAATTGATTAAATAAATTTTTAACTGTAAAACCTCTTTCTTTTAATTCTGGAGTTATTTTTCCAATATTTAATATTATTCTATCCGTTAAAAAATATTCTTCTAAATCTGATAAAGTAAAACAAAAAAAATCTGTTAATTCTGTTAATGAATAACCTTTTTTTAAAAATTGATATAAGTTAATACCTGATTCAACCAGTGTTTTTATATCAAAATCTCTAAAATAATATTTATCAAAACGATTAAACATATATTTTAAAGGATAGTTTGCTTTTAATAATTCATCAAAATCAAAATAAATTAAATTTACATATTCTTGTCTAGAAACATTTTTAAAATCTTCAATAGAAAAATGTTTCATTAAATCAGTTTGTGAATAAATATCTAAGATAAGTAAAATTTCTAAATTAATACCCGCTGCTAATAGTATAGATAGATTTATTCTATTTAATCTATGTCTATTTAATTCTCGTAAAGCATCTACTATTTTATCATTATTATTATTATTATCTTTAATAATATTTTTTATATCTTCTACAGTTATAACTCTATCAACACGAGGTGGAGGTGTAGGTTTTAATAATTTTGTAATTTCTGGATCATCAAAAATGATAGCTAAATCTTCTTTTTCTTTAGGAGTCAGTTTTTTAATAAAACCTCCTTTTGATTCATATCCATCTCTTATAAATTCTTTTTTTGAAAATCCAGCCATTTTAAATTCTTTTTTTATATAATCTTTAAGTTCTTCATCTTTTTTTTTTTCATTATATTCTTCTTCTAAGTCTTGTTTTAATTGTTCTATAGTAAAACCATCTCTCCATAATTCAAATAATTTCATACCAGCTTTTTTTATTTCTCTTAGAGGAAATTTATCTCGTAAAAATGGTATTAAAAAACGTCTAAATTTTAAATCTTTTACAGTTATTTGATATTCATTTTTTAAATTATCTTCTTGTAATATATCAAAATTAAATTCTTTTAATTTTTCTGGAATGTGATTTTTAATTTGATCATATACACAATTAAAATTTCGTAAAAAATAACATACTGAATATTTTTTTGTTTCTTCTGATACTATGGGACATTTTGCTATTCCTAAATTACCTCCATATTGTTTTTTTATATTTAGATATTTATTTTTATATTTATTATATTTTATGTAATAATCAGTTTTTTTTTCATAATCATAATTTACTATATAAATATTATTCATTTATATATTTATTATATATAAAAATTAAATAAAAGTATAATATAGAAATAATGGAAGATTGTAGTAATTTACTTTACATTGATGAAATTAGTTTAGATAGATGTCTTAAAGTATTGGAGGATAGATTTTATAATAAAAAGATATATACTAAATTAGGTTCTATTTTATTATCAATTAATCCATATGAATATTTTGAAGATAATGCTATAGACCAAGTACATCTTAATAAAGAAGTTGATAATATATTAAAAAATTTAGAAAATAAGAATCAAATAATAATTGTATCTGGTGAAAGTGGTTCAGGAAAAACAGAAACAACAAAACAAATTATACATTATTTAAATTCATGTGTTAAGAACAGTGATAATAAGTTAATTGAAAAAATAGAGGCATCTGGTATTATATTAGAATATTTTGGTAATGCAACAACATCAAAAAATACTAATAGTAGTCGTTTTGGTAAATTGATTGAAGTTTATTATAATAAGTATAAAGAATGTTTAGGTATGAAAATTATAACCTATTTATTAGAAAAAACTCGTGTTTTAAGATCTGAGGATATTGGTAAGTTTCACATATTTAACCGAGATAAGAATGAAATTATAAATTTATTGGATAAAGGAGGATTTACTGAAGAGAATATTATATTTATAATGGATAATATTGAAACAATAAAGTATTTATTAAATCTTGGATATAAAGACAATATAGAAAATATTAAATTAAAAGATGTTTTAACTAAAAGAACGATTAAAGTTCAAGAAGAACAAATAGAAAAAACTTATGATAAAGAAGAGTTTAACGAAACAAGAGATATATTAGTTATGAAGATTTATGATAATTTATTTAATTGGATTGTAGAACAAATGAATATAATGTGTAATGTAGAAAAATATGAATATAAGATTGGCATACTAGATATATTTGGTTTTGAAGATTTAAAAGAAAATAGTTTAGAACAATTACTTATAAATTATACAAATGAAATTATACAAGGATTATTAAATAAAATATTGATTGAAAATAAAATTGAATTGTATAAGAGTGAAGAGATAGATATAAAAGTAATCAATATTGAATTAAATAAAGAACAAATTAAATTGATAGAACAAATATTTATTAAATTAGATGAAGAATGTATGGTTCCTAAAGGGAGTGATATTAATTTATTACAAAAGTTAAATAATTATAATAAAAATAGCAAACAATTTAGGATTATAAAAAATAATAATGTTATTTTTGGTATAGAACATTATGCGGGTTTAATAGAATATAATATTACAAATTTTTTAAAGAAAAATATAGATAAAAATATTCAGGAAATTGATGAATACAT
>Ga0169931_10013340_pt1 | contig 11235 bp, 14 predicted proteins | sample Kivu_15m_20L_FD_129675 | JGI IMG/M metagenome (GOLD analysis project Ga0169931, IMG submission 129675) | Freshwater microbial communities from Lake Kivu, Western Province, Rwanda to study Microbial Dark Matter (Phase II) - Kivu_15m_20L... | ecosystem: Environmental > Aquatic > Freshwater > Lake... | reverse complement strand
ATAATATTTTGTGCATTTCCATAGATCTTCTTGGGTACAATTTGATTTTGGTTGTATTTTGACAACTAGTTCCCCATCTCTATCAAAAAACATTTGATTTGCAACAAGAGACTCACCGTAAAATATCTGAACTCGATAACTTACATTTTCCACATTAACATTGGATTGTGTGTCAAAAAATCTCAATTTCAAATTCACATCAGAATATTTTTGAGGAGTGAAATCGGCGGGAAACAATGTGGTGCTCACAGTTACCTCGCCAGAGCCAAAGCTGATTGGCGGAGCTTGTTCACCACCATGATGTTGAGCATAAGAAAGTGGAAAAGTAAAAGCAAGTGCCAGTATTACGTAAAGCAACCAGAATTTAGACATCATATAACATAATGATTACAAATAATGTATAATTTCAACTTTTCATAAAAATATCAAATCAAACATGGAAAACTAAGAAAAGGTTAGATAATTACAAAACAAATACAATTATTGAATACGGCGCCATATTGGAATAAGAAAATATGCTCTGATTGTAAAAGAATGAAATGCCAAACCGGGGGTAATTGTGATTGTCATCAATTAAGAGACAGACAAAATTAAAAATTTCATCAGACATAGAATCTAGAATTAAGATGACATTTCATATAAAATATCAATCAAGTTACCATCGGCATCCATATGTTTTACATACATGATTTCATCTGTGTATCCTATCCAGATTTGTGTATCGTCGTTTAGATAATACACATAGATGTGAATTCCACTTCCAATATCATCATGAGGTTTTCCAAACTGTTCAGAAATAGAATCAATATCTCGTGTTTCAAACAATATTGTTGTAAAATCATCCAAAGTTAGGGATTCACATTCATTTAGCTCAGCAGACCATGTTCCATCGTATTTTTCACATTTAGATTCTGGGCTCATCATTTTGGAGTTGATCTGTTCAACAAAGTGTTTTCCGTCGGGAGTTTTGCATTGTCTTGGATAAGATTCCATAACAGGATTTCCTGCAGATTCACATTCCTCAAAACTACTAACGGTTGACAAAGCGAAGGCCCATCCACGTAAAAGTAATTTGTCTACAGTTTCAGGCTTTACACATGCAGGACTTGAATTACTCGATTTAATTACAAGCCTCAAATCATCACTGCATTTAGTTTCATTAATTGGAACTCCGGATTTGAATTGTTTTAATGGAGAATCTGTTTTCTCGGTCACTTGAGAGACAATCAGTGTTGCAACATATTCAGATGATTCTATTTGTTTAGTACTAACAGGATACGGTTTTACATCATATAACATAACATAAAAATCATCAATTAATTGAGATTCCATACCGTCAGCTAATCCAATTGGGATAACGTATGTACCACGACTTTCTCCGTCTTTTATCATGTTAATTTCTGCAGATACAGTACCTTCCCATATACAAGTAACATCTGTAGGGCATCTAGAGTCATCAAGTATATTGACTAAAGTAATTTGAAAGTTCAAAATGTCAACGGTTTCACCAATCTTTAGATCAATTGAAGATTCATCACCTGTAAGAATGATAGGAATTGGAAAAGCAAAGGCACTTGATTGAAAAGTAAAACAAAGTGCGACGATTGACATCAATGCAATGCTATCTCTTTTTTTAATTGTGAACATTTTTATCATTTCTCATTAATGATGTATGATTATAACCTTTGATTAAAATAAAATTTAACGTAAATCATCTACAAAGGGAATAACATTAGTTCAGAAAAAATAAAATCAAAAAGAGTGTTGCACATGAATTAAAAAATTGTCATGATGACAACGATAGCCACACTAATAGCAAAAATCGCATAATACGATTTTTTGTATCGTGGTATTGATTTTTGTAGTAGAGTCATATTTTGTCTCTATCTACATACCTGCTATCAGATATACGCCGATTCCTATTCCGATTACTACTCCGATCCCCATACAAATGAGATCAAAGGCAACCACTTTTTTGAAAGGGGCGTGCACCATTTTGTTCCAACTGCTTTCATTTTTTGTTGAATTTGTGTTTGTATTCATGCATCTAGTTAATCACACTAGTTCATAGAATACGGTAAGCTTGAAAGCTTACTGGATTATCAAATATCATCAAAAGCATGCGTATGAAAATAGTTTAAACGATAATTTGACTAATCAAACAAATGGAAGAAGGTCAGATAATAGTTCCATTATTGATAGCACTTGCAGTAGGAATTTTTGTTGGGACCAGAATTTGGATGATGTTTAGAAAATAAATCACAAATAAAATTAGGCTAAACAATTCACCATACTCTTAATATGACTGCAATCGTATTAGTCAAAAATCAAGTAAAAATGCAAACAAAAATTCTTAAAATCAACTCAAAAAGCCCACAAATTTCAAAGATAAGACAAGCTTCTAAAATCATAAAATCAGGAAACATAGTTGCATTTCCAACAGAAACAGTATATGGTCTGGGGGCAAATGCCTTGGACTCAGACTCTGTTAAAAAAATTTTTGTTGCAAAAGGCAGACCTTCAGATAATCCGCTCATTATTCACATTTCAGATATTTCTGACCTTAAGAGATTGGCAGTAGACATACCAACTACAGCTCATAAATTAATTAGAAAATTTTGGCCAGGACCTCTTACATTAGTTCTGAAAAAATCAAAGATAGTTCCAAAAATTACAACAGGTGGAATCAATACAGTTGCAGTGAGAATGCCAGAAAACAAAATAGCAAAATTATTGATACATGAAACAGGTACGCCGTTAGCTGCGCCATCTGCAAATATTTCTGGAAGACCCAGTCCCACAACATCAGGACATGTGTTTGAGGATATGAATGGCAAAATAAGTATGATAATAGATGGGGGTAAAACAAAAATCGGAATTGAATCTACAGTGATTGATCTTTCCAGAAAAACTCCAATGCTGTTAAGACCAGGAGCTGTAACATTAGAACAACTTCAAAAGGTCATCGGTAAAATTTCAATCCATCCATCCATACAAGAAAGAAAAACAAAAGACATACATCGCTCACCTGGTATGAAATACAGACATTATTCTCCAAATGCAAAAATAATTCTAATTGAAGGCTCAAATGACAAAGTAAAAGACAAGACATTACAACTTTTATCAGAATTTAAAAATCAGGGAAAAAAGGTAGGAATACTCAGTACTACAAATACAAGATACAAATCAGACATGACAGTATTTTTAGGTAAAAAGTTAGACGTGGTAGCGTCTAACTTGTTTAAAACATTCAGAGAATTTGATGGAAAAAAGATAGATGTGATACTTGTACAAGGCATCAGTCGAAAGGGGTTGGGTCTTGGAATAATGAATAGACTTGGAAAAGCTGCCTACAAAAAGATCAAAATCAATTAAAAGATCAATCTAGACATTCAAACCCACATCATTAGATGCAGTTTTTTTCTCTTTAGATGGACAAGATTTTCCTTCATGATCTCCATCTTTGTATTCGCCATCAGGCATTGCACTAGAAGGTTGAGCTACTGCAACATCCATCGGAGTAACCATAGCAAATATTGCTGCAAAAGCCAATACAGTAAACAATGCAACAGTATACTTCATGAATAAAATACGTAATAATCACATTTAACCTTTATTCACATTTGTTACCTAAGGATAAAATACAGTCATAATAATTTTTTACAGATGGCAGAAGCGACAATTCGTAGCTCTATCTTTCATGATATCACTCACTTTGGAATAAGAATTACAATTGGGGCAATATTCATAGCGCATTCATTAGGAAAATTTGAACCGGGTTTTGCGGAAAATCTTCCAAATATGGGCCTGCCAGCAGAAATGCAAATTCCAATTGCACTAGCAGAATTGGTTCCAGGAATATTACTAATCATAGGTGGGCTAACCAGAATTTCTGCATCGTTGCTATCAATAGTAATGCTTGGGGCGATCTTTGTGGCAAAAGGAGCTCAGAGTTTTGCAGGCCGTGGAGGAGTAGAATTTGAGACACTGATTCTATCAGGATGTCTTTTGTTCATAGTGATAGGACCTGGAAGAATTTCGATTTCACATATCTTGAAAAAAGTTCCCAGAGTTCTTCAATAGTAATAATTTAAGATAAAAAGTATTAAATTCTAAGATTTAGGTTGTTTTTTATCGGATTTGTTGGAATTATTTTCATCGCTAGAATCATCTAAATCATCATCAAAATCATCTGCAAATTTTTTGTCAATTTCCTTTTGGTTTTCTTTGAATAATTTGTATCTTTTATCCCACTTTGAGAGAACAATCCATTGTCTTATTCCTATGGCTAACCAACCAATAGATATTGCAAATATTATAATTTGATGGGGTCGAAGTAAGGGATTTGGTTTTTCTTTTTTTGAGATTTTTTCTTTAAAAGTGTTGTATTCATCCTCTGTAATTTCGCCATTATCTAATTGGTATTGTAAATGGGTATCAAGATCTTTTTTGAATCTGTCTTGGTAAGGAGGATCATATACAGCAGATATTGCCAAAATGGCAACCGGTGGAAGAATCAAAGTGGTGATTATCATAATCATAAACATTTTTTTTGTTCTACTTAGTTGGATCATAATTCCATCTAAGATTTCAAAAATATTTTCATTATTTTTTTTATCTTTAGACAATTTTATTTCTCCCCCTCATCTCTTGGAAATAAATTTTCATATCTTTGCAAAACCTCTTCAAGCAAAATTTTTCCCTTTTCAGAGATTCTGTATTTGTGAATACTTTTACTTCCCCAAGACTCATCTCTTCTTTCAATCATTTCTTTTTCTACCATGCTATCTAAAATTTCCTTATGTTTTACATTGTTTAAACCACAAATACTCATCAATCTACTCTGATTCATTTCACCAAATTCGTATAACTTCAACAAAATATCCTTCCTAATGTAAATTCGATCTCGATATTCACGTACCAAATATAATCTCCATTAAACTCATATTTCATTATAATTCAACTTTGTTCCCATATTCTTTTGTTTCTAGGTTTTGTTCGGAGTCTAGTAGCACAACAAGGACATGTATTATCTTCAGTGTAAAAATAACAATCGCAAAGACCACATCTTTTCTGACCTGACTTGTAACGTAAGTTATTTGGCATCGATGATGCTTTTTTTAGATCACAGACACCCTTGCAAATTTGAGTCATCTCATAATGACGCCATATTTTTGATTGATAAGTGTCAGGTAACATTGTTACGTATCACTTGATAACAATGCCTTTTATTCAAAAATTAATGGAACTGTCAATGAAAACCAAAACAAAGTACATGATTCCTGCCTTTGCAGCAGTCTTTGCGCTAATGTTTGTCGTCGCTACTCCGTATGTGATGGCAGATGGTACAGACAAAGCAAAATGGGCTGGTGTAAAAGACATGAAAAGAGGACATCATGCTATCCTAGTTGAGGGATTTACTGGAACCATACAAATTCCTGAGGAAATGACTAAAGAGACTCATGATGCATTAAAAAGTCAAATAACGGTTTCTCTTGGTCAAGCCGTTTCTGTTGCTGAAAGTAACGGAGTTACTGATGCAATGAAAGCGGGTATAGGAATTGCAAAAGATGGTGAAGGCAACAAGTATGTTGTATGGACCATTATCAGTATGAATAAAGATGTTGAATCAAATACAAAGACTATAAACATCTTTGTTGTAGATGCAGGTGATGCTACAAACTTTACCACAGTCACCAAAACATTTGATCATTCAGAAATGAAAGAAAAGATGCACGGTGACAAAATGGAAAAGTATGAAAAATTCCAGCAAAAATTCTCTGAACCAACAGGAAATGCAGAAATTGATGCAGCAAGAGCACACTTTCTTGACTTGACTCAACAACTAAGAGATGCAATCAAGAATGGAGATACTGAAACTGCGCAATCCCTCAAAAAACAACTCGAAGAACTTAGACCATCATTTCTCAACATGAGAAATTCTGGATTCTAATCTTTCTTTTTTCTTATTTATAATTAAACTAACTCCAGCATAATGAGAATGAAATAAAATATTTTAAAATAAGGATTTATGGATATTTTTTTTGATTTTATCTTGTAATTCTGGAGTAATTTCTTCTGGTTTCATGTTATGATCTTTTGTGGCATGTGCCGCACACTGTGTTAAGATTTCTTCCTCAGATTTACCCTTGGCAACAAAATTACAATCAAATCCAACTGAGCTGCATTTGAATTTTAACATAGATTATCAGAGTCACATGTTAGTATAAAGTTAATGGTTCTAAATCATCTTTGGATTCAATAGAATTTCATTTTTATAATAATTGACTAGGAGTATGAGAAAAAGCACTCAGTAGGAAGCTAAGCAAAAATAATTAACACTCTTTACATGATAAGTATTGATTGGTATCTAAAAAAATTGAAAATAAAGGTATTGAAAACCTACTATCTCCAAAAACTCCAAGCATCGTAGATATGCTACTAGGAAGAGGTACAGAAAAAGTAGTGGATTCTGAAACGCTAATTACCGAAGTGCATGACAGAGTGCTAAAATCATTGAATCACAAATTTTTGTATTCTACTGTAACTGAAGAATCAGAGATATTTCTAAGAAAAAAGGTGTTGCAGAGTATGGATATGGCAGTTTTGTTTGTAGACCTTGTCGGATCTACAGATATGATCCTGAATTTGCCTAAAGAAAAACTCGCCATTGTTTTTACTACTTTTGCTCAAGAGATGGCGTATGTGATTAAACGTCATGAAGGATTTGTGTTAAAGTTTGTAGGTGATGCAGTCATTGGATATTTCGTTGCAGAAGATCTATCAGCATCAGTTGCAAACAGAGCAGTCACATGTGCAGAATCAATGCTTAAAATTCTTAAACTTGGAATAAATCCTATTTTGAAAAGTAATAATTTACCAGAATTAAAGATAAAAATTGGTATCGATCATGGTGAAAATACAATTGTACGATATGGTGATGATTTACAAGAATCCCATGTAGATATTTTAGGACCATCAGTAAGTATGGCAGCTAAAATTCAAAATCTAGCTCAGCCTGATCAGATAGTAGTTGGAGATGACATCTATACTAAACTACACAAGTCAATTCAAGAATATTTTGCACGTTTGAGATTAGATAAATCAGAATGGAACTACAAATCTTCAAAAACAAAAAAAATCTATCCAGTGTATACGTATATTGGAAAATAAAAAAAGAGGTACCGAATCACATTCCAGCAAACTGGTTGCCTAAATGTGACTCAAGTAAACTCTGCGTTTCTTGATTGTGGCCGATGTATTGTACAATTAATTTACCTTTGCTGTAAAAGTGAGGCTCATCAATCCATCTGATTATGCTTGTGCCTATCTGCGTCCCATCATTTAAAATAAGTTCGGAAGCATTTTTGGCATCAATGCCAGAAGAAAATTCATAGATTTGAATTATCTCATCGTTTACTTTAACAACAATTGTTGGTACCAAAAACGATGAATCCTCTAACACTTCAACTACATTCACATTAATACCATCTTTTTCAAAAGCATCAATGAGCGTAACATAATCATACTCAGTAACTTGATTGGAAGTATCAAGTTCTGTTTCTCTTTGAATGAATAGTTCTCTTTGCTCGTCCCAAGTTTTATCAGTTATTGCTGAAATTATTTTTCCTTCAGATACCAAGATTTCCATGGTGTGAGGCGTAATCACTTGGATAAGCATTTGGCCTTCTCTATTGCCAAATCCACCCTGACTTGATTCAAAGCTAGCCTTGAAGATGTGTTCAGGTGGAATTGATTTTGTAGAACCAACATATTCAACTTTGAGTGAATTTATGTCGCCATCAAAAGCAAAAGTTGGACTAGTTACCACATATTTTTGAGCAATTCCTAGGGCATCGTATCTTTCTTGATCAGCTTGAGTTGTAGGTACAACAACTACAGTGCTTTGTGCTGGAATTAGATATGCCCCAGTAACACCTACTGCAATAATTGCTATTACAGCAGCAATTGCTATTTTTGTTTGTCTTGTTTTGTATGACATTTTTTTGTCAAATTGTAAATAGACGGTCAAATTATAACCTTTGATTAAATTCAAATTGAATCTAAATTTAGAAAATATTTTTACAATTCAGAGTGGATTTTATCATAGTTACCAAAAATTTAATTTTCATAAAGATTTACTGTGACTTTTGTAGTCCATGGGACAAGTTCATCAGGAAATATTACCAATAGTCCACTATCTTTCGTGATGTTCTTGCATGCACCGCTGTAGCTTTGTTTGTTTTGTCCAAAGCAACCTGATTCTTTGTAATAATCAAAGTTAGAATTTGTAAAATACTCACGTTGTACAGGTGATGAGACAAAATATACATCAAAACCTAAATCTTTGTTATCAGTTTTTATGCTATAATCATATGAAGTAATATTTTTGGATGTACAAATTGGGAAAAATTGTACATATCCATTTTTAATTTTTGATTGTTGTTTGAAATTATCATAGTTTTTGTTTTCGATATCGGGATAGATAGACACGTCAGGATTTGTGCTTAGCTGATTTCCTTGCACATATTCTATCTCATGTCGGATATTGTCTACAACTTTTCTATAAAGCATCGGTTGCCATTCTTCTTGACAATCACTAAATTCATGTTTTAATTCGACATATGATTTTCCATTTATTTTTTGAAATTGATTTTTGTTATAGTCTTTAGATTCTGCATTGAATATATGGTTGGCATTATGTTTATCAGATTTGTACCAAGAGTTTGTCACTTCAAATATAATATTTTTAGATGAACTATCCCACTCAGACAGTAAATGCACATACACGGAGTACTTATTTATCACATGCTCAGTATCAGACAGAAAAATCAAATGACCAAAAAACGCATTAAAAAGAATTATAGAAAATGCAATAATTGGGATTACAAAGTAAAATATCTTTTTCATGATACCGATGACAAATAAGGGAAATAAAATGGATTCAATTGATGTAAAAACAAGTTACAAAATTAGACCATAGGCAATATATCAAGATAATCCAATTTGTTTCATAAATTCCAGATTATCCCAGAACAAATATTCTTCAGTCATTACACCGTTTTCCCAATAACCAACTGTAGCCATTGTAAGTTTGAAAGATTTTCCCGTAGGAGGAATTGAAGTTCCATCTGGCAAAGGCATTGGTTCTGTAAACGTACCTTCTATAACACCAACTACACTTGTCCATTGTCCTGATGCTATCTTGATAGGATGTTGTTCTATTCTAGTATCTGGAGCCCAAACAAACATTGCTTTCAAATCTTCAATATGTGGTTCAATGCCAATAGTTGTGCGACCATCTGGCCAATGTACTGTAATGTCTTTTGAGTGGCTTTCATGTAATCTATCCCATTTCTGGTTTGTAAACACGTCAAAATCTAATTCATCAAATGTCTTCAGATGTCGTTGAGACAGAAGCTCGGCAGTTTGAAATTTTGTTAATTCATCTTCATGAGATACATCATCCACATCAGAATATTCATCCTTACTCATTTTATCTAGCATTTTTTCGATGTGTTTTCGAAGTTCTGGTACGTCCATTTGAGTCATTTTTTCAATTTTCATATCATGGTGTTCAGACATCATAGATTTCATAGAGTCGATCATCTGCATTTTGGTCATAGATTTCATTTTCTCTAACATTTGCAGATGTTTTTGTTTCATCATGTCTTCACCATGCATTCCTTTGTCTTCATGCTTTGCTTTGTCTTCACCATGCATTCCTTTGTCTTCATGCTTTGCTTTGTCTTCACCATGCATTCCTTTGTCTTCATGCTTTGCTTTGTCTTCACCATGCATTCCTTTGTCCTCCATCTGTTTTTCAGTAGATGATGAAGATATTTCTGAGCACAATCTATCTCCACAAACTATGGATTTGGTTGCAGTACCATACTTTTGTGTGGAAGTTCCTTTCGCTTTGGTAGCATCAGCTGTCGGCAAAACATCAATAGATGTTACAATAGTAACTGTCAAAAGTAGTACAATACTAAACAATATTGCAAATTGTTTATTCATGTAAATTATAAAAAATTAACGAATAAAAAGGATCCCATAAATTTCAGCAATGAGAGTTAAATTGAATCAATCAGTGTTCCATATAAAACTCAATTTTGAAAAACACATTCAAGTTTATTTGGGATGTTAAGGAAAAAACACCATGGAACAGAAACTAGGAATTTCATCTGAACAATTAGAACAAGATATGATTCAACAAAAACCGTTTTTGTTGTTTGATCTTAGAACCAAAGAAAGTTTTGAAAAATCTCATGTGTCAGGTTCTGTTCATGCCGTATGTGATACTAATGCCAAAGAAAAGATATTACCAAAAATTCCAAAAAACGCTAAAATTGTTTTGATATCTGAGCCAGAAGAATATGCTAAAGAGATAGCGCAGATGATGAAATCGTTTGGACTAGATGTTTACTTTTTAATTGGTGGTTTTTCTTCATGGAAAGGAAATCTATCAAAAGGAGATACTGGGAAAACGATTTTGGCAGATAATCTTGCTCAAAAATTAGACAAAGTGTTCTTACTTGATGTCCGAGATAAAGAAGAATATTCAGAATATCAAATTCCTGGGAGTGTAAACATTCCATTGAGTGAACTTTTTGATGCAAAAACTATCTCCAGCATTCCAAAAGACAAAGAAATTGTAACCATATGCCCACACGGTAATCGTGCAATGATTGCAAGTTTTGCTCTAGCAAGAGCAGGAATTGAGTCAAAGACACTTGCAGGAGGATTAGCTGGATGGAATCAAGTTCTAAAGCCTGTAACAATAGTAAAAGAACCAGTACAAATTATTCAGGTACAAAAAGTTGGAAAAGGATGTCTATCTCATATTGTAGAATCTAACGGAGAAGCAATTGTAATTGATCCATTGTATCCTTTTGAAAAATACATAGATATTGCAAAAGAAAAAGGATTTCAAATTATCAAAGTAATAGATACACACCAACATGCAGATCATGTATCTGCTGCAAAAGATCTTGCCAAAGCATCTAGTGCAAAACTATACCTCTCAAAATATGAAGGATATATCTTTGATGCAAATTTTATTGGTGACGCAGATCAGATACAATTTGGAAAAACAGTTCTTCGAATTATTCATACTCCTGGACACACACCGGGAAGTCTCAGCTATGTAGTAAATGAAAAATATGTTTTCACAGGAGACATATTGTTTGTAGAATCAATTGGAAGACCGGATCTTAGAGATAAAGTAGAAGAGTT
>Ga0169931_10013339_pt1 | contig 11235 bp, 15 predicted proteins | sample Kivu_15m_20L_FD_129675 | JGI IMG/M metagenome (GOLD analysis project Ga0169931, IMG submission 129675) | Freshwater microbial communities from Lake Kivu, Western Province, Rwanda to study Microbial Dark Matter (Phase II) - Kivu_15m_20L... | ecosystem: Environmental > Aquatic > Freshwater > Lake... | reverse complement strand
CAGGCCGTCGCTGCAGGTGATCGCCATGCACGGCTGGGCCGGCGATGCCTCCGGCTGGGAACCCTGGCGGCAGCAGGCCGAGGCCCGCGGCTGGCGATGGCAGAGCGGTGAACGGGGCTACGGCGGGGCGCTGCCCGTGATGCCCAGCTGGCAGGAGGAGGGCCTGCGGGTGCTGATCAGCCACTCGCTGGGCGTGCATCTGCTGCCGCAGGGCGTGCTGGCGGCCGCCGAGCGGGTGGTGCTGCTGGCGGGCTTCGGGCGCTTCGTGCCGCCGGGCCGTGCCGGCCGCGCCCTGCGCACCGCCCTGGCCGGCATGGCCGAGGCCCTGGCCGAGGCTCCCGATCCCGGCGAGAGCGCCCTGCGGGCCCAGGTGCTCCTGCGCAACTTCCTGCGCCGCTCGGCCGCCCCCGATCCCGCCGAGGCGCTGCCACCGGGGCCGGCTGATCAGCCGCTGGGGGCCCCGGCCCGCGCCCGCCTGCGCCAGGATCTGGCGCTGCTGGCGGCCAGCCGGGATCTGCCGGCGGGCTTCCCGGAGGGGGTGCCGGTGCTGCTGGTGGAGGCCGGCGATGACCGGATCGTGCTGCCGGAAGCCCGGGATCTGCTGGCGCAGCGGCTCCCCGGGGCCGAGCGGCTCGTGATCGCGGGAGCCGGCCACGCCTTTCTGAGCGCACCGCCACTCGCCGCCGTGCTGCAGTGGCTGGAGCGCCTGCTGCCGCGATGACGCTGCTGCCCGCCACCACGCACGCTCGCGGAGCCCAATCCCGCGCCGCACCGCCGGCCGAGGAGGGGGCCGGTGCCTTCAGCGCCCGGGTGCGCGAGCGTTTCGGCCGCCGCGCCGCCGACTACGACGGACAGGCCCGGCTGCAGCGCGCCATCGCCTGGCGCCTGGCGGGCCATGCCCGCTGCCTGCCCCTGCCCGCCGGACCGCTGGCCGATCTCGGCGCCGGCAGCGGACTGCTCAGCCGCGCCCTGCTGGAGCGTCGTGCCGATCTGGCCGCCCGCCCGCCGCTGCAGCTGGATCACTGTCCGGAGCTGCTCGCCCGCAACCCCTTCACAGCCCCCCCCTTCGGCCGCTGCCTGCCCCCCTGCGACCTGAACCAGCCCCTGCCGCCGCCGCTCAGCGATGCGGCGCTGCTGGCCTCCAGCTTTGCGCTGCAGTGGCTGGAGCAGCCGGCCGTGATCCTGGCCCACTGGTGCGAGCGGCTCACGGCCGGGGGCTGGCTGCTGCTGGCCCTGCCGGTGGCCGGCAGCTTCAGCGCCTGGCGGCAGGCGGCTGCGGCCGCGGCCGTGCCCTTCACGGGTCTGGAGCTGCCGCAGGCCGAAGGTCTGGTCTGCGTGGCGGCGGAACGGCTGGCGCTGCAGCGGGTGGAGCGGCTGAGCTTCCGGCAGCCCCGCCAGGATGGCCTGGCCACGCTGCGGCAGTTCGGCGCTCTCGGCGCCAGCGCCTCCCGCCGGCCACCCCTCGGCACCGGCCAGCTGCGGCGCCTGCTGCGCCACTGGCCGCCGCAAGCGGCGCTCAACTGGCAGGTGCTGCTCCTGGTGGGCCGCCGCCTGCCCTGATCCAACCCTGGAGAGTTTCGATGCGTCTGGTGGTCTGCGGCACCGATACTGATGTGGGCAAGACGGTGGTGAGTGCCCTGCTGGTGGAGGGCCTCGGCGCCCGCTACTGGAAGCCGGTGCAGAGCGGCTTCGAGGGCGGCGGCGACCGCGACCGGGTGCAGGCGCTGCTGGATCTGCCGGCCGGGCGGATCGTGCCCGAGGCCTACCGCCTGGCGGCGCCCGTCTCACCCCACTGGGCGGCGGAGCAGGAGGGGATCAGGATCGATCCGGCCCGGCTGGAATTGCCCGGCGGCAGCGATGCTCTGGTGGTGGAGACCGCCGGCGGCGTGCTGGTGCCGCTGCGCCGCGACTGGCTGCAGATCGACCAGCTGCAGCGCTGGGGGCTGCCGCTGGTGCTGGTGGCGCGCAGCGGTCTCGGCACCCTCAACCACACCCTGCTCACCCTGGAGGCCCTGCGGCGGCGTGAGCTGAAGGTGCTCGGCCTGATCCTCAACGGACCGCCCCATCCCGACAATCCCCACACCCTCGCCCAGCTCGCTGGCGTGCCCGTGCTCGCCGAGCTGCCACCGCTCGCGCCGCTCGAGCGCGAGGCCCTGCGGGACCAATGGCAACGGCAGACGGGGCTTCGTAGCCTGGGCCCATGAGCAAGCGGCACCTGCTGGTGAGCGTCCTGGTGGCAGCGGCGTGCAGCGCGATCCTGGTGCTCTTCACCGACCTGGAGGCGAGCCCCGGGCGCTGGGCAGCCTGCGGGCTGAACGCCGTCGCCAGGGCCGGCGACCCCGCCTGCCGCCGCTGAAGCCCGCCCGCCGCCGCCTCGGAAGGTCCAGCGGGTGCGCCCGTCCGCCCCCGTGTGTCGGCGCTGCTCAGCAGCTCCGCTGGGCATGCAGCGGGCACTGGCCGCTGATCACGCCCACATGCTCCTTGGCCAGTTCCAGCGGCCAGCCCTGCAGCAGCTGGTCGTGCACCAGCTCGATCTGGCGCGTGCTCCAGCCCTGCCGCTCCAGCACCACCCGGATCGCGGGCCAGTGACCCTCCGCGAAGATCGGCTCGCCGCCGTGACCGCGGGGGCGGCGCTGGGCAGGCCCGCACTCCTCAGGGGTGAGGAAGCGGTTCGAGCGCAGACCGGTGCGCCTGCGGCCGGCCGCACGGGCCTGGCGGGAGCGGTCATCGGGGGGCGTTGGATCCATGGGAAATCCTGGAATGGATTCCGGCGCGTGGGCAATCGCGGCTCCATCATGCCAAAGGCAAGTGGATTCGCATCCCCATGGCGCAGCGTGAGGGCACGGGCCCGTTCTGGCACCCGCACCTCTGGCATCCCACCACACCGCTGGCCACGGCCCGCATCCCCGAGCTGGCGGTGCGAGGCGAAGGCGCCGAACTGATCACCGCCGATGGCCAGCGGCTGATCGATGCGATCAGCAGCTGGTGGGTCACCCTGCACGGCCACGGCGAACCCTCGATCGCCCGCGCCATCGCCGAGCAGGCCGCCAGGCTCGAGCAGGTGATCTTCGCCAACTTCAGCCATCCGCCCGCCGAGGCGCTCGCCACCCGCCTCTGCCGCCGCAGCGGCCTGGATCGCGTCTTCTTCTCAGACAACGGCTCCACCGCCGTGGAGGTGGCCCTCAAGGCGGCCTGGCAGTGGTGGCGCAACCAGGGCAGCGAGCGGCGCCGGCTGATCGCCTTCGACGGCGCGTATCACGGCGACACGTTCGGAGCGATGGCCCTGGGCGAGCGCTCCCTGTTCAGCGAGCCCTTCGAGCCGCTGCTCTTCGCGGTGGCCCGCGCACCCTGGCCCGACACCCACTGGCAGGAGCCGCAGCAGCCGGGGCTGGAGGCGCGTGAGCGGCAGGCCCTCGATGCCCTGGAGCAGCTGCTGGAGGTGCCCACCGCGGCGGTGATCCTCGAACCGCTGGTGCAGGGCGCCAGCGGCATGCGGATGGTGCGGGAGGGGTTTCTGCAGGAGGTGGAGCGGCGGGTGCGGCAGGCCGGGGCCCTCCTGATCGCCGATGAGGTGCTCACCGGCTTCGGTCGCAGCGGCCGGCTCTTCGCCAGCCATCGCGCCGGCATCCGCCCGGATCTGATGGCCCTCTCGAAGGGCCTCACCGGCGGCTTCCTGCCGATGGGTGTGACCCTGGCCAGCGAGGCGGTGTTCCAGGGATTTGTGGGGCCCGATCCCACCTGCACCCTGTTTCACGGCCACAGCTTCACCGCCAACCCGCTCGGCTGCGCCGCGGCCCTGGCCAGCCTCGATCTGCTCGAGCAGGTGCCCGAGCGCCACGAAGGCATGGAGGCGCGGCACCGGCCCCACCTGGAGCGCCTGGCCCGCCATCCGGGGGTGTGCAGGCCACGGCTGCTGGGGGGCATCGCCGCCTTCGATCTGGCGGTGGAGAGCCCGGGCTATCTCAATCCGGCCGGCCGCCGTCTGCAGGACCTGGTCTGGCAGCAGGGGGTGTTCCTGCGACCCCTCGGGCAGGTGGTGTACCTGCTGCCACCCCTCGCCATCCGCGACGACCAGCTGCAGCGCTGTTACGACGCGATCAGCACGGCCCTCGACACGATCTGAAGCCCTGCCGGCCTTCCGTCTCCAGCCGCTGGCCCGGCGGCGTTCCGGGGCCGGGCCAGCGGCGCCAGGCACTCAGGGCCCCGCCAGGATCGCGGCCTCCACATCGGCACGGCTGAGGCGGTAGGGAAAGCGGCGCTCCGGCCCGCCACCCTGCCACTCCACGGCCAGCTCCTCGACATCCAGGGTGAGGGTGGCGCTCCAGCCAGCGCGGCTCAGCAGCCAGCGCTCGCGCCGACCGCTCTCCCCCTGGGCGCCGAGCCCCCGCAGCCAGGCCTCCAGGGCCGGCAGGGAGTGGTTGTAGAGGGGCGTGCGGCCGGGCGGAAGGGAATCCATGGCGAAGGGCTTCAGGGAGTGGCAAGGCCCGGGGGTGTGGGCGGCGATGGAGGGAGCGGAATCAGAGCGGCGTTTCGGCGGCGGGCAGACCGGGCAGCGGCGCCGGAGGCTGAGCCGGTGGCGGCTCCGGCGCGGTGAGCGGCGGTGCCACCGCTCCGGCCACGGCCGTGTCGGGCCACCAGCTCGGGGAGCGCACCAGCTCGGTTCCGCGGGCCCAGGCCACACCGATCGCCAGCACCAGGCTCAGCACCAGGGCCATGCCCATCAGCAGCAGCGCGAACCACTCACCGCCGGAGAGAGCCCGCCGCACCCCCACCGCACGGGGAGCCTCCAGCGACGCTCCGCTCCGCAAGGGCGCAGCCACAGGCGGTGTTGCAGCGGCCGCTGCCGGCCCCAGCAGGAGGGCGTCGTAGCGGCGACGGGAGCTGGGATCACTGAGCACCCCGTAGGCCTGCTGCAGGAGCCGGAAGGCCTCCGCGGCCTGGGAAGCCGGCAGGCTGGTGGTGTCCGGGTGGTAGCGCTTGCTCAGCCGCCGGAAGGCCTGGCGGAGCTCGTCGGTCGAGGCCGTGGGGAGGATTTCGAGCCGCTCATAGTGGCTCGCTCCGCTGCCTGAAGAACCCGGCGGCCTTGGATTCGGGGGGATCGACATGACCCTGCAGGCGGCAGACCGGCACGCTCTGGTTGATCCTAGGGAGAGCGGCTGCGCCGGCATGGCGATCGAGGCCAATCCCCCCGATCCGGCTTCCCTCTGGAACGACCTGGGCTGGCAGCCCGAGCCGAGCCAGCTCGCGGCTCTGCAGGCTCTGCAGACGGAGCTTCGCGGCTGGAACAGCCGGCTCAACCTCACCCGGCTGGTGGAGGGTCCGGATTACTGGGTGGCGCAGGTGTTCGACAGCCTCTGGCCGCTGGGGCCGCTGCTGCGGACCCCCGAGGCGCCGCTCCAGGTGATCGATGTGGGCACCGGCGGCGGTTTCCCAGGACTCGCCGTGGCGATCGCCCTGCCCGGCGCCCATCTCACCCTGGTGGATTCGGTGGGGCGCAAGGTGGAGGCGGTGCGGGCCATGGCGGCGTCCCTGGGGCTGGCGGAACGGGTGGAGGTGCGCTGCGAGCGGATCGAGCGCAGCGGCCGGGATCGCGGCCTGCGGGGCCGCTATCACTGGGCCCTGGCCCGGGCGGTGGCCAGCGCACCGGTGGTGGCGGAATATCTGCTGCCGCTGCTCCGGCAGGAGGGCAGGGCCCTGCTCTACCGCGGCCAGTGGAGCGAGGCAGACCAGCAGGCGCTCGACCCGGCCCTGGCGCTGCTGCGGGCCCGGATGGAGCGGCTGGAACGCCGCGAGCTGCCGGCCGGCCGCGGGGTGCGCCACGCCCTGGTGCTGCAGCCCACCGGCCCCTGTCCCGCCGTCTACCCCCGGCCCGTGGGAATGCCCAGCCGCCAGCCCCTGGGACAGCCGCAGCCGCACTGAGTTCCTGCGACTGGTCCCACACACCCCTGCCTCAGGAGCTCTGCAGCCGACGCACCGTCTGGCCGCCCAGCCGCTCCCGCAGCCGCCGCAGCAGCCCGGGAATCTGCAGGGCCCAGGGGCTTTCCCCCAGCACCGCCAGCAGGTCGGCTTCGCTCACGCCATGGTCGAGCGCCTCGGCATTGGCGCCGGGAAACCAGTGCCCCCCCTGCCCGAGCAGTCCGTAGCGGGCCCGGCAGAAGCTCTGCAGATCCCAGGCCTCGAGCAGATCGTGCAGCCAGAGCAGCAAGGGCAGGTTGAGGCCGCCGGGGGTGTCCTGCCAGGCGGGCAGCCCCTGCTCCCAGGTGGCGATCCAGTCCTCGCCGAGGGCGGATCGGCGCGCGGCCGCCAGCCGCTCGAGGATCGGCGGCAGCAACTCGGCGGCCCGGGGCAGCAGATCCACGGCCTCGAGGTGCAGAGCCAGATCCTCCACACGGGCTGCCCCCACGCTGATCGTGTGCACGAAGGGGCTGCTGAGGCAGAAGAGATCGTTGAACACGATCGGGTGCAGCGGGGCACAGAGCTCCAGCAGGCGCGGCGAGGGAGTGTGCAGGTGGCCGCCCTTGTCGGTGGGGCTGATCAGGAAGACGCCCATGTCGTGGGCGGCGGCGGCGGCGAGCGCGGCCTGATTGCGCTGCTGGATGAAATACCAGTGCAGGTTGATGTAGGCGAAGCGGTCGCTCTCGATCGCCGTCAGGATCAGCGGCAGCGGCGCATGGGTGGAAAAACCGATGGCGCCGATCCGCCCCTCGTCGCGCCAGCGCTCGGCCACTGCCAGGCAGCCCCCCGGCCGCAGCGTGTGCTCCAGCAGCTCGGCGGTGTTGATGCCGTGGATGGCGAGCAGATCGAGGCGGCCGCCTGCCTCCAGCCCGAGGCGCTGCCAGCTGGTGCGCAGCTCCGCCTCGAAGGCCGCCGCATCCGCCTGGGGGGGCACCTTGCTCTGAAGGATGCGGGCCGGCTCCGCCACGTCGCGCAGCAGCCGCCCGAGCTGCAGCTCCGAACTGCCGTAGTGGCGGGCGGTCTCGATGTGATGGAGCCCTGCGGCGCCCGCGGCCTGCAGGATGGCGCGCAGGGTCTCCTGGCTGGCGGCCTCGATCTGCTCGGCCGGCAGATCGTTCCAGCTCTGCTGGAAGCGCATGCCACCGAGCGAGAGCACAGGCATCGCCAGGCCTGTGCGCCCGAAGCGGCGGCTGGGGATGACGGAGCGGGAGATCGTGTCGGTGGCAGCGGCGCTCATGACAGTCCTGCGGCCCTGGCAGACACCATCTTCCCTGGAGCCACGCCCACGGTCCGCTTCTGATCCCGCCGGCAGGGCTGCCACTCCATCATTCAGGGTGATTCAGGGTGCCGGCAGGGCGCTGGTGTCATGGTGTTGTGGCGGGCGGCGTGCCACCGCCGGCGGAGCGGGGAAGGGTCCGCCTCAGGCGGGCGGGGCTGGGAACGCCCAGGGGAAGGATCTCCTGCTCCTGCAGCCGGGCCTCCAGGGCCGGCAGGGTTTCGTAGGGCACCCAGTGGATGCAGTCCACCGGGCAGGTGTCGATCGCCTCCTGGATCCGCTCGGTGCTGTCACCGTCCTGCCGGATGGCGCGGGAACGGCCCCAGTCGGGTTCCACCAGAAAGGTGTTGGTGGCCACGTGGGCGCAGTAGCGGCAGCCGATGCACACCGCCTCATCCACCCACACCGCCTGCTGGCGCAGGGCACCGCCCAGCAGAGGTTCCCGCCCCGTGGGTTGCGGGGCACGGGCAGCGGCCGCAAAGGCCAGAGAGGGATCCGCCCCGCGATCGGAATGGGCCACGGCGGCTCAGCCGTCCCAGCGGGTCACCACCAGTTCGATGCTGCCGTCGTGAGACTGGCTCTGCTCGCTCACCTGGAAACCTTCCTCGGCACTGGCCGCCAGAATCGTGCGCAGCGCATAACGCTGACTGAGCTGGGCCAGAAAGCGTTCCACCGGCACCGGCTGCCGCCACAGCTCAAGATCGGTCACCAGCTCATAGCTGCCGCTGGTTTCATTCCAGCGGAATCCCAGATCGGCCCCTTGGCTCAGGGGCACGGTCAGCTCAGCGGTCACGGTCTGGCCGCGATAGCCGCGCACCTCGCAGCTTCCCTCCACGGGGGGATGGCCGAGGTCGGAGAGGGCCTGAATCAGGGCCTCCCGATCGCGGAGTTCGGTGCGGACGGTGCTGAAGTGCGACATCGGAGGTTGTTTCTGGGTGGACGGGGCTGCGGTGTGGATCGAGGCTCGGAATGGAAGCGGCTGAGGGGCAGCGGCTGGTGCCGTTCAGGCGACGGTGTCGCGCAGCAGAGAAACCTGCTGGGTCTGGAGTTCGGGGGCCCTGAAGGCGTCCGCGGTCTCGCGACGCTGCTGCACGCTGCCCAGACGGGCCTCGATCCGTTCGGTCAGCTGCTCGCAGGCTGCGCCGGCGACGCCTTCCACCCGTTCCTCCACGCGGCCATCGGGCCGGATGCAGAAGCGGATCGTGCGCTGGACCATCCCGATCGCCGCGAAGGTGCGGAGATGTTAGCGGCGTTTTCTCTGGCGCGAACGACCCGCCGGGTGCCCCATCTCCCACCCCGGCGGATGCCGGCTTTAGCCGCCCCTGCATCCGACGGACGGCGCAGCAGCCGCTGACGGCGGCTGAGGCCTGCCCGGTCGGGTTCAGCTGATCAATCCCTCGTCCACCAGGGTCTGGAAGCGATCGAGCACCTCTGGCTGCTCCAGCTGTTCGAGGGCGAGGCGGGCTTCATCGCGCACGGTGGAATCGCCATCGTGCAGAAGGGTGTGGAGGAGGGCCTCCACCACAGACTGCTGCCGGGGCTCCACCAGATCGCCGTAGAGGCGGCCCAGCGACCAGGCGCTGTTGCTGCGCACCGCCGGCTCGCTGTCGATCCTCAGGCTCAGCAGCAGCTGGGCTGCCGCCGGATCGGCCTTGGCCGCACCGGTGGCACCGGCATCGGCGAGGGAGCTGGCGGCCCAGAGGCGCACCGCCGCCACATCCACCTGGAGCGTGCGGATCAGCGGATTGAGGATCGGAGCATCCGGGTAGTTGCCCAGGCTCCAGGCCACCGCCTTGCGCACGTAGCCGTTGTCATCGGAAGCGAGCAGGGTGAGCAGGGGCTCCACCGCGAGGGGGTGAGGATTGCGGCCGAGGGCATAGACACCGCTCATCCGCAGCACCGGGCAGGGGCTCTGCAGCAGAGGCAGCAGCAAGGGAATGGCGCGGGGATCACGGTGTTCGCAGAAGATGCGCAGACCCTGCATCCGCTGCTCCCTGTCGCCCTCCAGCAGCTGCAGGCCGCGGTCACACTCGCCGGCCACATCGACCGCGGCAGCTTCCAGGGATTCGAGATCATCGAGCGGATCGCCGAGCAGCTCGGCGGCCAGCTCGCGCGCCAGCACATCGGGATCGAGGGCCAGCTCGGCCGGACTCTCCGGAAACGGCACCCACCCGGGCCCCCGACCGTCCGCCGAGACGGGAAGGGGAAGCTCGGGATTGGGCTGGGCCTCGTCCGGCATGGGGCGATCCACGTGAAGGGATCGTAGAAGTCGGCCGTCCGCAGATCCGCCACCCATCGTCCGCACCGGCCCGATAGCGCTGCCGGCGCCGATCGTCTGCTCAGCTGCTCAGCTGCTCAGCTGATCGGCGCCGGCGCGGCCATGTCGCCCGGCAGCCAGATGCGGGCGCTGACTGCGAAGAGAGCCAGTCCGAAGAGCAGCACGATCGCAGCCGGCAGGATGGTGGAGCGGAAGAACGCCATGGGTGTGCCGCAGAGCTGGTTCGCCATTCTCTCGGCCCAGGCGGCCCGGCGCGACAGGGCACCGCGGCAGCGAACCGAGGCCGGTGCGATCCACAGAGCCCCGAAGCCCGCCTTCAGGGCCGCACCTAGGGTGCCGCCAATCGCCCTGTGGGCCCATGCCCGGCACCGCTGCCGACGCCCCCCAGCCCCGTGCCCGTGGAGCTGCCGTGCCCGCCTGGCGGCGCATCCTGGCGGTGGGCGCCCAGGGTGTGGCCAGCGGCACACCCCTGATGGTGGGCAGCAAGCTGCTGCAGGGCTGGCTCACGGCCAGCGGCGTGCCCCTGGCCCTGATCGGGCTGATCCCGCTGGCGGAGCTGCCCTACACCCTCAAGCTGTTCTGGGCGCCGCTGCTCGATCGCTGGCCACTGCCCTGGCCCGACCGCCGCCGCGGCTGGATCCTGCTGCTGCAGGTGCTGCTGGTGGTGGTGATCGCGGCGATGGCGCTGCTGCGGCCGGGCAGCGATCCGGCCAGCCTCACCCTCATCGGCGTCGCGGCCCTGGTGCTCGCGGTGGTCAGCGCCACCCAGGACATCGTGGTGGATGCCTACCGCACCGATCTGCTCCCGGAAGCCGAGCGGGGCCCCGGCGCCGCCGCCGCCAGCCTCGGCTACCGCGCCGCCATGCTGGCGGTGGGAGCCGGTGGCTTCCTGCTGGCGGGCCGCTTCGGCTGGCCGGTGGCGTTCCTGGGATCGGCGGCCCTGGTGGCGGCGGTGATCCCCTTCACGCTCTCCGCACCGAGGCTGCGGCCGGTGGAGCATGCGGTCACCAGCCTGAAGCAGGCGGTGCTCGGCCCGGCCCGGGAGTTTCTGCGCCGCGCCGGCCCCAGCCGCAGCTGGCTGCTGCTGCTGCTGGTGCTCCTCTACCGCTGGCCCGATGGCCTGCTGAGCGCGATGGCGATCCCCTTTCTGAAACTGCAGGGCTTCAGCGAGGCCGACATCGGCGTGGTGCAGGGCGGCTGGGCGATCGCCGCCACGATGATCGGCACCGTGCTCGGCGGCGCCCTGTTCGCCTGGCTGGGGATGAACCGCTCGCTCTGGCTGTTCGCCCTGGCGGGTGCGGCCGGGAACCTCAGCTACTGGGCCCTGGCCCGCTTCGGCGGCGGCTTCAGCGGCCTGATCGCGGCGGTGAGCCTGGAGAACATCAGCGGCGGCATGGTGGGCGCGGTGTTTGTGGCGCTGCTGATGAGCCTCTGCAACCCGCGCTTCTCGGCCACGCAGTACGCCCTGCTCTCAGGGGTCTACGCGATGAGCCGCTCGCTCCTCTCCGCCCCCGCCGGCGTGGTGGCCGAACGGGTGGGCTGGCCGGCGTTCTTCCTGTTCACCGTGGCGGCGGCGATCCCGGGCTTTCTGCTGCTGGCCCGGCTGGCCCCCTGGGGCGAACGGGAGGCACGGGGGGCCTTCGATCCCAGCCGGGATGCCACCTGAGCACCCCTCGACGCGAAACGGCCCTGGCTCAGAGCGCCACAGGCCGTGTCACAGGCCGTG
>Ga0169931_10013338_pt1 | contig 11239 bp, 6 predicted proteins | sample Kivu_15m_20L_FD_129675 | JGI IMG/M metagenome (GOLD analysis project Ga0169931, IMG submission 129675) | Freshwater microbial communities from Lake Kivu, Western Province, Rwanda to study Microbial Dark Matter (Phase II) - Kivu_15m_20L... | ecosystem: Environmental > Aquatic > Freshwater > Lake ... | reverse complement strand
GCCGTTGGCGATCGCCAGCTGTCCGGAGCCTGTGATCAGGCCACCGGACCAGCTGTTGGCGCCACCGTTGTTAAGGGTGAGGCTGCCGGAACCTGTGAGGGTGCCGCCGGATTGGCTATAGCTGCCGCTGCTGCTGAGGGCGCCATCAATGGTGAGCGTGCCGCTGGTGAGGCTGAGGCCTCCGGTCTGCAGCGTGGATCCCGGCGCGAGAACCGGACTGCTGCCGGCATTGATGCTGATGTCTCCATCCAGGTTGGGGTTGGGGCCTGCGATGGGGGCTCCCTTCTTGATCGAGGCGATGCCGCCCTTGAGATCAAGCGTGGCCGAGCCCCAGTTCACCTGTCCGCCCCCAACCCCGTCCTGATCGCTGAGCAAATACAGCGCCAGCGGATTGGCCGTGCTGCTGATGCTGCTGTTGAGGTTGATGTTGTTGTGGGCCTCCAGCCTCAGCGTTGCCCCTATTGGGCTGGAGCCAGCTGTGGTGACAATCGCCGCCGCCACGGTGATGTCGCCCGCCTCAGTACCGCGGGTACTGGTGGTGCTCAGGATGACATCGGTGCCGGCATCGAGGGCGGTTGTGATGGTGCCGGGCGCAACCGTGTTGGGGTTCCCGGTGTTATCCACCGTGATGTTCAGTGGATCGAGCAACCAGGTGCCGCCCTTGCCCCTGGGCGCCGAGGCATCGGCGGCGCGGCTGACGATCAGCTGCTGCTTGCCGGAGGTTTCGATCAAGCCGCCATCGCCGCCCAGCGGGCCGCCGCGGGCGCTGATCGCCCCATCCACGCGGGTGGCGCCATCGGCCCACACCACCACCGTGCCGCCCTTGCCCTGCTGGCTGGCATCGGCCCGGATCGTGCTGGCGCCATCCACCAGGGTGCTCCGGGCCGGATTCAGCCCCGCTCCACCCTGCAGCGCCCCTCCCACCAGCACCGTGCCGCCGCCCGCAGGCCCGCTTGCATCCAGGGTTGTGCACCTGAGAGCCACGCTGGCGCCCGTGCCGCGATCGAGCCGCCCGTGGCCGTAGGCCCAGTGCCGCCTGTTGCTGTCAGCCCGCCCCCCTGAAGGAGCACATGGCCGCCCTGGGCATCGAGCAGCAGGCTGTTGTCGACGGTGAGCAATCCACCGGCGAGGGTGATGTCGCCATTGGCGCTGAGGCCAACGGCGGAGAGGGCAGCGGGATCCGTGATCAACCCGCTGCTGCCCGGCAGGGGATCGCCGGTGAGGCCGGCGAGGCCGGCGGCGGTGGTGGACATCACATCAAACGGCCCGCCCCCCGCGAAACGCAACCCGCTGGCCGTGCTCAGGCGCAGATCCGGCACATTGCTGAAACTCACGCCAGTCCCCAGCTGGATGCCGCCCGGAGACAGCCAGATCAGCCCCGCCGGCGAACTCATGCCGATCGGCTTGTCGAGGAAGCTGCCCAGCGGATTGGTGACACCCACGATCAGCAGCCGCTGGCCTTGGGTGGCGAACTGCACGCCGCTGATGCCGCCGCGCGTATCGAAAGCCGAGAAGCGATGAAAGAGATTGGCCCCAGCCTTGGTGCCACCGCCGATCGCGCAGGCGCCGGCGCTGCAGCTGGCCCCGCCGTTCACGCTGGTGCCAAGAGACAAGGGCCCGCCGGCGGCCGTGATCTCACCGGCAGCGGCCGGAGCCAGGCAGGAGAGCCCGCCGAGCACGAGGCCGGCGACACCACCGAGCACCAGGCGCACCACCCTGCCGTTGGCGGTGGCGGGGCTGGATGGGCGTCTGCGACGACGACGGGCCATGGGCGGCGAGGGCAGACCGGCTGGGGCTTGGGCTGGGGCGCCGCATGGAAGCTGCACCAAGCTTGAATGTATGGGCGACCCCCGGCCCAGGCCGTTGACGTGGTCACCGTTGCGCCAGGGCCGGTCGGCACGCCAGGCATGATGGCGGCGCGTCTGCAGCTGCCACCGGCTCCGGCAGGGCCGACGCCCGCTCCAGCGCCGCAGGCCATTCCGTGCCGCAGCTTCCCGCCCCTTCCCTGCACCCCTTGCCGGCCGAGCTGAGCCCGGCGACTCCCTCCCCCGGGGTGGACCGGGATCGGCTGCGCCTGCAGTCGCTCGGCTGGGCCGTGCTCGCCGCTGCGGCTGCCGGGCTCTGCGCTGCAGCCCTGCTGATCGCTGCACCCGCCAGCTCTGCCAACACGCTGCAGGCCGCGTTCGAGCCCGTGCTGCGCGGCGCCGCCTGCGGCTTCTTCTACGGCCTGCTGGCCTTTCATCTGCAGCGTGTCGATCCCGACGACGGCCATCTGCAGGCCGGTCTGGTTGGGGCCGCCTGTGCGCTGCGCTGCCTCAGCGCCCCGGCGCCGGCGCTGACGGTTGCGCCATCCCTGATGATGGAGTGCGCAAGGGCCTGGTTGCCGCTCTGGTTGCCCCTGGTCGGCAGTGCCCTTCTGATGCACGGGCTCCAGCGGTTGCTGGCCGCCCGGCGCCGCACCGCACCCGTTGTCTCCTCCGGGTCGCCGCAGGCCCCCACGCCTGCTCCCCCGCTCACCGCCCAGCGGCCATGACCCAGGCCCGGCCGCCCTCCGGCCCCATGCGCATCCGATGAGCCTGCTGCACGCCACCTGGCTCTACCCCCCCTCCGGGGCTGGCGGGCGGCTGCTGCTCTGGGCCGACACCTGGCGGGTGGCCGATCCGGTGACACCCGCCGATGGCGTGAGCGAGCACCCGCTCGCCCTCGATCTCGATGCGGTGGGCGGCTGGCTCGACGACCACGACCTCTGGACCGACGACCTGCGCCCCGCCGGGGCGGTGCTCACCCTGCCCAGCCGCAGCCAGGCCGCGCGCGGCAAGGCCAGAGCCGGCCAGGCTGCGGCGGGGCAGGGGGCCTGGAGCGGTCTGCCGCTGCAGGCGGGTGAGCCGATCCCGAAGGAACCCCTCTGGTGGCCCTGGCGCGTGGAGGGCTGGGCCCTGGAGGCCGGCGCCGCCGGCGAATGGCTCAGCCGGCTGCCCCTCTCCGGCGAGCATCCGGAGCTGGCCGATGAGCTGCGCTGGTGGAGCCACCTGCAGCGCTGGGCCCTGAGCCTGATCGCCCGCGGCCGCTGGCTGCCGCTGGTGGAGGAGGGCCAGGCGCGCTGGCTGCCGCTGCTCAACCGCGAAGGCGATCGCCGCCGCCTTGAGGAGATGGCGATCCGGCTGCCGCAGGTGGCCACCTGCGCCATCGGGCCGGGATCCCCCGGCGAGACGTCGCTGGCCTGCCGCCGCCCCGGCAGCGGCCGCCTGCGGGTGGCGAGCCTGCTGGAGGCGCTGCTCGCCGGCCAGCTGCGGGCCGGTTTCAGGCCGCCGGCCAGCGGGCTGGATCCGCTGCTGGCCGCCTGGCAGCGGGCACTGGGGCCGGGCGACGGCCAGCTCAGCCTCCAGGCCGAGGAGACCGAACGACTCGAGATCGCCACCCATCACTGGCGCGAAGCGGTGGCCGGCCGTGTGGCTCCGGCACGGGCCTGCCTGGAGCTGTTCACCCCGCCGCTGGAGGAGGAGCTCTGGGAGCTGCGCTTCTCCCTGCAGGCCGAGGCCGAGCCCAGCCTGCGGCTCCCCGCCGGTGCGGTATGGAATGCAGGCGACGCCACCCTGCAGATGGGCGAGGTGGAGGTGCCCCAGCCGGGGCTGTTGCTGCTGGAGGGGATGGGCCGGGCACTGCAGGTGTTCCCGCCGATCGAGCGGGGGCTCGATTCGGCGGCGCCCGAAACCATGCAGCTCACCCCGGCCGAGGCCTTCGTGCTGGTGCGCACCGCCGCCAGCCAGCTGCGGGATGTGGGGGTGGGGGTGGTGCTGCCGCCGAGCCTCAGCGGCGGCCTGGCCAGCCGGCTGGGCCTCTCGATCGTGGCGGAACTGCCGAGCCGCTCCCGTGGTTTCAGCCTCGGCGAAGGGCTGGAGTGGCGCTGGGAGTTCATGATCGGCGGCGTCACCCTCGGGCTCCGGGATCTCGAGCGGCTGGAGGCCAAGCGAAGCCCGCTGGTGCAGCACAAGGGGGCCTGGATCGAGCTGCGGCCCGCCGATCTGCGCAACGCGCAGCGGTTCAGCACAGCCAGCCCCGGCCTCAGCCTCGATGATGCCCTGCGCCTCACCGCCTCCGCCGGCGACACCTTCCATCGCCTGCCGGTGCATCACCTCGAGGCCGGGCCGCGCCTGCAGGCGGTGCTGGCCCAGTACCACCAGCAGAAGGCTCCCGATCCGCTGCCCGCACCCGAAGGCTTCGCCGGCCAGCTGCGACCCTACCAGGAGCGCGGCCTGGGCTGGCTCGCCTTCCTGCACCGCTTCGATCAGGGGGCCTGCCTGGCCGACGACATGGGCCTGGGCAAGACGATCCAGCTGCTGGCCTTCCTGCAGCATCTCAAGGCCGAGCAGGAGCTGCACCGCCCGGTGCTGCTGGTGGCGCCCACCTCGGTGCTCACCAACTGGAAGCGCGAGGCCGCCGGCTTCACCCCCGAGCTGGTGGTGAAGGAGCACTACGGCCCGCGCCGGCCCGCCAGCGAGGCGGCGCTGGCGAAGGCGCTCAAGGGCGTGGATCTCCTGCTCACCAGCTACGGGCTGCTGCAGCGCGACAGCGAGCTGCTCGAATCGATCGACTGGCAGGGGGTGGTGATCGACGAGGCGCAGGCGATCAAGAATCCCTCGGCCAAGCAGAGCCAGGCCGCCCGTGATCTGGGCCGGCCGGGCCGCAGCAGCCGCTTCCGCATCGCCCTCACCGGCACGCCGGTGGAAAACCGCGTGAGCGAGCTGTGGGCGCTGATGGACTTCCTCAACCCGCGCGTGCTCGGCGATGAGCCCTTCTTCCGCCAGCGCTACCGCCTGCCGATCGAGCGCTACGGCGACATGAGCTCCCTGCGGGACCTCAAAGCCCGTGTGGGCCCCTTCATCCTGCGGCGCCTCAAGACCGACCGCTCGATCATCTCCGATCTGCCCGAGAAGGTGGAGCTGCGCGAGTGGGTGGGCCTCAGCGGCGAGCAGCGCCGGCTCTACACCAGGACCGTGGAGGAGAGCCTCGATGCCATCGCCCGCGCACCGCTGGGCCAGAAGCACGGGCAGGTGCTGGCGCTGCTCACACGGCTCAAGCAGATCTGCAACCATCCCGCCCTGGCCCTCAAGGAGGAGAGCGTGGATGCCAGCTTCGCGAGCCGCAGCGCCAAGCTGCTGCGGCTCGAGGAGATCCTCGAGGAGGTGATCGAAGCGGGCGACCGGGCCCTGTTGTTCACCCAGTTCGCCGAGTGGGGCCACCTGCTCAAGGCCCACCTCGAGCGGCGCTGGCGGCAGGAGGTGCCCTTCCTCTATGGCAACACCTCCAAGAGTGAACGCCAGGCGATGGTGGATCGCTTCCAGGAGGATCCGCGCGGGCCGCAGCTGTTTCTGCTCTCGCTCAAGGCCGGCGGCGTGGGCCTCAACCTCACCCGCGCCAGCCACGTGTTCCACATCGACCGCTGGTGGAATCCGGCCGTGGAGAACCAGGCCACCGACCGCGCCTACCGCATCGGCCAGACCAACCGGGTGATGGTGCACAAGTTCATCACCAGCGGCTCGGTGGAGGAGCGGATCGACCGGATGATCGAGGAGAAATCGAAGCTCGCTTCCGACATCGTGGGCAGCGGCGAGGAATGGCTGGGCGGTCTGGATGTGGGCCAGTTGCGCGAACTGGTGGCACTGAGCGAGGAATAAACGCCGCATCCCTGCTGCATCCGCCTACGCTGCACACACTTCTTCGCGGTCAGGGCCCTGGTGGTGCCGGCCCTCTCCGCTGACTCCTCCAACCACCACGCCTTCTCCGCCGTTTCCGCAGGAGGCCGAGCGTGCCCTGCGCCGCACCGACTTCGAGCTGGCCTCCTTTCGCACCCCCAGTGATGCGCTGGCCGCCTGGCAGCTGCTCAACACGCTCGGGCCCGTGGCCCTGCTCTGGGCGCTGGTGGGCTGGATCGCCAGCAGCCCTCCACCGCCTTGGCTGCTGCCGCTGCACCGGGCCCTGCCCGATCCCCTGCCGCTGGCACTGGAGCTGCTGGCACCGCTGGCCCTGCTGGTGCTCTTCTCGGCGCGCACCTTCTCGCTGATGCACGACTGCGGCCACGCTTCGCTGTTACGCAGCCGCTGGCTCAACCGCACGGCCGGGTTTCTGCTGGGTGTGCTCAACGCCCTGCCCCAGCACCCCTGGAGCCGAGGCCACGCCTTCCATCACCAGCACAACGGCAACTGGGACCGCTACCGCGGCCCCTCCGCCCTGGTCACCGCTGCGCGTTATCGCGAACTTTCCGCACGCCAGCGCTGGGCCTATGCCTTTCTGCGCCAGCCGCTGATGCTGCTGCCGGGCGGCTTTTTCTACCTGGTGATCAAACCCAGGCTGGCGCTGCTGCTGGGAGGCCTGGAGTTCGCCGCCGCCACCCTCCGCGCCCAGGCGAGTGCGATCCGCGAGCAGGGCTGGGGTGCCCTGCGGGAGCTGCCTTCGCTGGTGGCAGCTCATCGATCCAGCCACTGGTACACCCGCGGCGAACTGGCGGATCTGGTGGCCAACAACGCTCTGGTGATCGCCAGCTGGCTGCTGATGGCCCACTGGCTGGGGGCGGGTCTGTTCTGGAGCTGCTACTCGCTGGAGATGGCCTTCTCAGCGGCGATCTTCATCTGTGTGTTCTTCGTGCAGCACAACTTCGAAGGCAGCTATGCGCACGCCAGCGAGGGCTGGAGCTACCTGCGCGGTGCTGTGGAGGGCAGCAGCAATCTGGAGCTGCCGCGCCTGCTGCACTGGTTTTCGGCCGACATCGGCTTCCACAGCATCCATCACCTCTGCGAACGCATCCCCAACTACCGCCTGCGCGCCTGCCACCAGCGCAACGCCCACCTGCTCAGCGCCAGCCACAGGCTGCGCCTGGCCGATATCCCGGGCTGCTTCGCCTACATCCTCTGGGACGATGCCGCCAACAGGCTGGTGACCCTGCGGGAAGCCGAGGGCTGATGCGAAGGGCGCCAACGACAGGCTGACCGGAATCCAGGCACCGCTTCCCATGGCTCCGATGCTCGGCCCGCCCCAGCTGGATAATGGGCCTGGTCTGGCCTGCCTGGCCTCCAGCCCATGAGCGCAACGCCCTCCGCCATCACCACCCAGCTCGGGCAGCAGGGCCTCGGGCAGCAGCCCTGGTGGGTGGAGCAGTGGATGGAGCTGATCCATGCCTACCGCTTCAAGAAACGGCTGGAGCGCGCCTGGGATTACGCCCGCTCCGGCAACGTGGTGTCGATCCGCTTCGAGGGCCGGCGGGTGCATGCGCGGGTGCAGGGAACGGGCGACGATCCCTACAAGGTGAAGCTCTGGCTGGATGTGCTCAACGATGAAGACTGGGGCTATGTGCTGGAGGCCCTCAGTCAGAAGGCGCGCTGGTCGGCCCAGCTGCTGGCCGGGATCATGCCGGAGGACATCGAACGTGCCTTCGCCGCCAGCGGCAAGCGGCTGTTCCCCTTCAAGCTGCAGGAGGTGCGCAGCGAATGCACCTGCCCCGACAAGGCCAATCCCTGCAAGCACGTGAGCGCCGTCTATTACCTGATGGGCGATCGCTTCTCGGAGGATCCCTTCGTGCTGTTTCAGCTGCGCGGCCGCACCCGCAGCCAGCTGCTGGCGGATCTGGCCGAACGGCGCCGCCAGGGAGCGGCGCGCACACCGGAGGCGGCGCCGCATCCGGTGCATGCGGCGATCGCCGATCCCGGGCGCTGGTGGCGCTACGACGCCCCCCTCGATCCCGATCTGGTGGTGATCACACCGGCGCTCGAGGGCGAAAGCGGCCTGGAGGAAGCGGGGCCGCTGCCGCTCGCCGAGGAGCCGCGCTTCCCGGAGGCACGGCAGCTGCTGCTCGAACGGCTGCGCGAGCATGGCGCCGAGCTCGGCCAGCTGGCGATGGCCCGGGCGATGGCCGCAGGGAAGGGGGAGACGGCGGCCGAGGAGGAGGCCGCTGCAGCACCGGCCGGCCGCTGAGGGGGCTGTGGAGTCCGGCGCCAGCCACGGCCAGCCTGGAGCAGGGCTGAAGCCCGGCGGGAGCGATCCGCTGCCCGATGATCCAGCCTGGCTGCAGGCGTGCGGCCTGGAGGTGTGCGAACGGATCCTGTGCAGCCACAGGCAGGTGTGGGGGCAGCCGCTTCTGGCCCTGCCTGCCGATGCTTCAGCCCGTCTGCAGGCCCAGGAACTGTTCGCCGCCGAGGTTGTGGTGCTCGCCCACGACGCCGGCCCGGATCCGCGCCTGATCTACGCCAACCGCGCCGCCCTGCGGCTCTGGCGCCGCAGCTGGGCGGCGATGGTGGGCATGCCATCGCGGCTCACCGCGGCAGCGGCGGAGCGGCCCGCCCGCTCGGGAGCCCTGGCGGAAGCGAGGGAGCGCGGGGGGATCGATGGCTATCGCGGCATCCGGGTGGACAGCAGCGGCCGGCGCTTTCAGATCGAGGCCGCCCGGCTCTGGACCCTGCACGACGACCAGGGGACACCCTGCGGCCAGGCCGCAGGCTTCGCGCGCTGGTGGTGGCTCTGATCCGGCGCCTTGATCGGGTGCTCTGAACGGATCCGGAGCCGCTGGCGCGCAACGATCCTTCCGGGCAGGGAAAGGCCGATAACCTTTGCTGGCCAACACGCCCGATCGGAGTGCCGCCACTCCCGAGCCGTGGTTTCAGGAGTTGCTGGTTCCCGCGCCGATGTCCACCACACCCTTGCCACTGCCGGCACCACAGCTCAACTGGCTGGAACTGCTCGGAGGGCCCTACGACGATCTGGGCTTCGTGGTGGACCGCGGCAGCGATGGAGCGATCCATCTGGGCGGCGAAAGCGATCGCGGCGCCTGGGATGGCCACAGCCCCGCCGGGCTCCGAGACGGCTTCCTGAGCCGCTACAACCTTGCCGGCCAACGGCTGTGGAGCCAGTGGTTCGCCAGTGCCCACAACGATCAGGTGCGGGGCATCAGCCTGGACCCCTACGGCGCCCTCTACGTGAGCGGCGGCACGCAGGGCCTGCTCTCCGGCGGTGCCGTCAACGGCAACCCAGCGAGTGATGGGTTCCTGAGCCGCCTGGAGCCGAGTGGCCAGAAGCTCTGGACGCTGCAGCTGGGAGCTGAATCCTGGGATCTGCTGCGTTCCCTGGCCGCCAGCCGCGTCGACAGCAGTGTCTACGGCATCGGCTACACCTCCAGCCAGAGTTTTGCGGGCCTTCCGCCTCGGCCCGCCCAGGAGGAAGGGCCCGATGCTTTCGTGATCAAGGTGGACGCACCTGGCCAGGTGGCCTGGGCGACGCGGATCGGCAGCGGCAAACAGGATTACGGCATGAATATCGCCGTCGGCAGCGACGGTTTCATCTACGCCACCGGCTTCTCTGGCAACAGCACGACCGACAGCCCGGCCCAGGTGCTGCTGAGCAAGCTGAACGCAGGGGATGGCTCGGTGGTGTGGACCCGCCAGCTGGGCACCAGCCTCAACGACTATGGCGAAGATCTGACCATCGGAGCCGACGGATCGATCTACGTCGCCATCAGCACCGATGGCGACCTGGGCGGCCAGATCAATCAAGGGAATCGGGATATCGCCGTACAGAAATATGATCGCGATGGCAATCTGATCTGGACCGTTCTGCACGGAACTCCCGCCAGGGAGGAAGCACGCTTCATCAGCACCGGGCCGGATGGCGCGCTCTATGTGAGCGGACACAGCTCCGGTGATCTGGGCGGCCAGAAGAATCAGGGCGGTGAGGATGGGTTTGTCACCCGTATCAGTGCCGCTGGCGTGATCGAATGGACGCGACTCTTCGGCACCGCTGCCGATGATGTTGCCTGGGGTGTGAGCAGCGCCGGCAACAACAGCCTGATCGTCAGCGGCCTTACCAACGGCAATCTTGAGGGGCGTCGCAACAGCGGCGGCCAGGATGCCTTCATCGCCAGCCTCGATCTCGCGCCTCCTGCCCCCAGCAGCCATGTGTCTCTGAGCCTCAACCGCGACACGCTGCGGGAGGGTGACGGCACGCCTCTGATCGTGACCTTCCTGCGCAGCGGCTCCTGGCAGGACCCTCTGACCGTGAGCTATCGCATCGGCGGCAGCGCCAGCGCCGACGACTACAGCGGCGCCGTGCCCGGGACGAACCTGAGCATCACGCTGCCCGCCGGCCTTCGCTCCCAGTCGCTCACGATCACGCCACGCAGCGATGCGGTCTGGGAGGCCGACGAGAGCATCGAGATCAGCCTCAATCCTTCCAGCGCCTACGGCATCGGCACACCGTCGCCCCTGCGGGCCACCCTGCTCGGCGACAACAACCACACGCCGATTGCCGTCAGCAGCGCCAGGCTCGTTGTGCGGCCCGGCAACGGCGTGCTGCAGGGACACCTGAGCGCCAGCGACCCCGATCGACGGGATCAGGCCTTCTTCCGGCTGCTGCGGCCGGCCCCGGCTGGATTTGAGCTGCAGGAGAACGGCTCCTGGCGCTTCGACCCCGCGACCAGCGAGCTCGCCACCCTCGCTGCCGGAGCACGGCGCAGCCTCACGCTCCTCTACGCGGTGGAGGATCGGGTGCTGCCTGCCCAGCCAGCGCCGCCGGCGGGTGTGATCCGGGTGGGGGGTGCTGAGGGACAGTTCACCAGCATCCAGGCCGCGCTCGATCAGGCCCCTGCCGGTGCGGTGCTGCTGATCGCCCCCGGCAGCTACAGCGAGAACCTCACGATCAGCAAGTCGGTCACGTTGCTGGGAGCCTTTCACGGCATCCCCGGCGATGCACCCTCGCGCGGCAGCACAGGCCAGGAAACGCTGATCCAGGGCTATCACAGCGTGAGCGCGGCGGCAGCTGAGGTGGTGATCGATGGTGTCACCCTGGTCGGCGACCCGGCGCGAGGCGTGAACCTGCGCATGCAGGCGGAACGCTCACGGCTTGCCAACTCGATCATCACGGCTGTGAAGCCCGCCGGTGGCTATGCAGACTTTGCCTTTGTGCGCTATGCCCGCGATGCCAACCTGAGCCCGTTCAGCAGCATCGTGGTCGAAAACAACGTGTTCAACGGCACTGTTGACTTTTCGGCAACACCGGTGGCATTGCAGCTGAATCGAGCCGATTCCGTACTGGTTCGCGAGAATTCATTCCTCAATACAGGCGGTGGCGACAACATCGTGCTTGCCGAGGATTCTGGAGATCTGCGCATTGAATCCAACCTGATTCTAGGCGGTGGCAAGGGCATTGCAACCTACAACGGTGTTTTTCAACAGCTTCAGATCACAAACAACACGATTCT
>Ga0169931_10013337_pt1 | contig 11240 bp, 7 predicted proteins | sample Kivu_15m_20L_FD_129675 | JGI IMG/M metagenome (GOLD analysis project Ga0169931, IMG submission 129675) | Freshwater microbial communities from Lake Kivu, Western Province, Rwanda to study Microbial Dark Matter (Phase II) - Kivu_15m_20L... | ecosystem: Environmental > Aquatic > Freshwater > Lake ... | reverse complement strand
GGCTTCGTGGACATCCACGTCCACGGCGGCGACGGCGCGGACTTCATGGACGGCACAACCGACGCGGTGCGCACCGCCTGCCGGGCGCACGCGCGGCACGGGACGACGACGATATTCCCGACCACCACGACCGGCTCGCCCGCGCAGCTTTCAGCGATGCTGCAGTCGTGTCTGGAAGTGCAGCGGAGCGGAGCGCCTGCCGATGGCGCGCGCATCGCGGGCGTTCATTTCTATGGCCCCTACTTCGCGCCGGACAAGGTCGGCTGCCACTCGCAGGCCGGGCGGCGCGACCCGGACGCGCGCGAGTATCGGCGGCACTTCGCCACGGGCGTCATCCGCATCGCGACGTGCGCGGCGGAACTGCCAGGAGCGGAGGCTTTCTACCGCGAGGCGACGCGGCACGGCTGTCTCGTCACCTGCGGCCACTCAAACGCGACGTGGACGGAGATGGCCCGCGCCTTCCGCGCCGGGATGCGGCATGTGGACCACTTCTGGTGTGCGATGAGTTCCGTCGCCTCACTCCGCCAGCGTTGTGGCACGCCGATGCAGGCGAGCATGGAGCAGTTCGCCCTCGCGCATGAGGGGATGAGCACGGAGGTCATCGCGGACGGTTGCCATCTCTCGCCGGAACTTCTGGAGTTCGCGTATCGCCAGCTCGGCCCGCGCCGCCTGTGCCTCGTGACGGACGCGAACCGCGCACTGGATATGCCGCCGGGCCGCTACCGCTTCGGCTGCGCGGCGGACGGCGAATGGATTGAAAGCGACGGCCGCGTCGGCTTCGTGCCCGGCGGCGGCGCGCTGGCCAGTTCGGTCGTCGGCCTCGACACGATGGTGCGCAACATGAAGGCGATGACCTCCGCGTCGCTGCCCGAAGTCGTCCGCATGGCGAGCCTCACACCGGCGGAGCGCGCGGGCATCGCCCGCGACACCGGCAGCCTCACGCCCGGCAAGCGCGCGGATGTCCTCGTGCTGAACCGACGGCTGCGGGTGAAACAAGTCTTCCTCGGTGGAAGGAAACTCGCTCCGTGATGGCCGCCAGAAACCCGTAGCGGCCCTCAGTGAGCGCCGTCGCTTGTGTGGATTGGACACTCAGCCGGAACGATGCAGTTGCAGGACTGGGGGACCGCAGCCGCCCCGGCTGCTGTTCGCCGCGCCCTCGCGGCGAACTCGGGCGCGAACGAAGCAAACTAACGGTGCGGGTGCTCGGCCGCGTCGGGCGAACCGCGAGGGCGCGGTCCGCTGCGCCCGGGGCGGGCGCGCTCCTCAATCCAACCGCATCGTTCCGGCTCAGAACGACGGTCACAGACCGCGGCTACAACTCAGGCCAGAATCTCCCGGATGACGTGGCCGTGGTCTATCTCCAGGCGCTTGCGGCCGGGGACTTCGAGGCGGCGGTTGTCGAGGCCGAGCAGGTGCAGCACGGTCGCGTGCAGGTCGGTGACGTAGTGGCCCTCGCCTTGCGCGTGGTAGCCCAGTTCGTCTGTCTCGCCGTGGACAATGCCGCGCTGGATGCCCGCGCCCGCCATCCAAATCGTGAAGCCGTGCGGATGATGGTCGCGCCCGTCCTTGCCGCCGCCGCGCAGTTCCAAGCCCGGCGTGCGCCCGAACTCCGTGCAGAACACCACGAGCGTTTCGTCCAGCAGGCCGCGCTGCTTCAAGTCGTGGAGCAGGCCCGCCACTGGCTTGTCCACGCTCGCGCAGAGCCGCGTGTGGTTGTCCTTCAGCTTTTGGTGCGAATCCCAAGTCCCGTAGCCGCTCGGATAAACCTGCACGAAGCGCACGCCGCGTTCCACGAGCCGACGCGCCGCGAGCAACCGCTGCCCAGCCTGCTTCGTCGCATCCGCGTCGAGGCCATAGAGCTTCTTCGTCGCCTCGTTCTCCGGTGCAAAGTCCAGCGCCTCGGGCACGGCCATCTGCATGCGGAACGCCAGCTCGTAAGCCTTGATGCGCGCTCGCAACGCGTCGTCCTGCGGATACTCGACGGCGGCGAGGCGGTTCAGCTTGCCGATGAGTTCATACTCCGCGCGCTGCTCGTCGGCGGACTGACGGGGGTCGCGCTGGCCGAACGGCAGCGGGTTCTTCGGGTCGAGCGCGAGCGGCACGCCGCCGTGCTCAGGGCCGAGGTAAAGCGAGTTGATGCTCCAGTGCGTCGTCGAGTTCGTCGGCCCGCCGAGCACGACGAACTTGGGCAGGTTCTCGTTGAGCGTGCCGAGACCGTAGTGAATCCACGCGCCGAGGCTGGGCTGCTGCTCGTCGAGCCGGTGGCGGCCGGTGTGGATCTGGTTCTCGGCGAAGTGGTCGTTGTCCGTCGTCCACATGTTGCGCACGAACGCGAGGTCGTCCGCGCACGACGCGAGGTGCGGCCACCAGTCCGTCATCGCCACGCCGCACTGGCCACGCGGCGCGAAGCCCACCTGCATCGGGTAGATGCTCGGATACACGTCGCGCACGTTGACCTCTTGCGCGGGCACGGAGCGGAAGCGCTTGTGGTGCTTGTCGGACGCGAGCGGGTTCGCCAGCGGCGTCTTGTCGAAGGACAGCCCGGCGTATTTGTTCAGCGCCGGCTTCGGGTCAAACGTCTCGACGTGGCTGTAGCCGCCGCTGAGGAAAATCCAGATGACCGACTTCGCACGCGGGCGAAAGTGCGGACGACCGTCGAGCGGTGAAAACTTTGGCTGGGCCGGTGCCGCCGCCTTCGCCACGCCATCGCCGAACAACGTCGCGCCCAGCGCTAGGCCAGTAAAACCCATGCCGAGGTCGGACAGGAACATCCGGCGGGGCCGTGCCGGCGGCTTCCAGCCGCCGCCCGTGGGCTCCAGCACTTCGGACGTGCTCGAACTGCTGACTGGTTCAGGCGGCGGCTGGAAGCCGCCGGCACAGGGCTCGTCGCGCGTTGGCTGGAGATTCATGGCGGCGTGTTCAGATAGCACAGACTCGTGCGGTGATGGTGAAACTCACCCGGCTTCAGCTTCGCCTTGGCCGGGTTGTCCGCGATGTAGCGCTGGAACTTGTCGAACTTCTCCGCGCTGCGGACGAGATGGTCGAAGGAGTCATTCCACCACACGGGCCCGCGCCTGTCGGCCAGGCGGTTGACGGTGTTCGCACTGAAGGATTTCCAAGTGTGGAGGACTTCCTCCAACTCCCACGGCGGCAACGGGCGCACGAGTGCGTGGACGTGATTCGGCATCACCACGAAGTCGCCCAACTCGTAGCGGGCATCGCGTGCCGGTGGCCTCCAGCCACCGCCAGCGAGCTGCGAAATCTCGGTCGTGCTCGAACTGCTGGACGCTCCGGGCGGCGGCTGGAAGCCGCCGGCACGGGCGTCTGCGGCAAAGAACTTCAATGCCGAGGCTACTGCCGCGTGCGCCCCCGGTTGCCGCAGGAGACACTCGCCCTCACCCGCGTCCAGCCAGCGCTCAATCCGCGCCGAAAAGCGGCGGTGATATTCTTGCTCCACCTTCTCCGACCAGGGTTGTGGGTGCAGCTCCAGCCAAAGATTCCGCTCGGTCTTCCACTGCTGGAGCTTCGGTTGGGCGAGGGAGTCCGCCAGCCGGAAGGTGACGAAATACCATTTGCCCGGCTGCCGCCAATGTGGGAGCCAGTTCCGATAGCGGCGCACGGGCGCGTCTTTGTTGAAGAAGACGGACACGGGCCGATGCGGAGCCAGACTCGGTTGTGCCGGCGGCTTCCAGCCGCCGTCGGTGGGTTGCGGAAGCTCGATTGCACTCGAACTGCTGAACGCACTGGGCGATGGCTGGAAGCCACCAGCACGAGGTTGTGGCTTCGGTGGCTTCATCGGACGGTCAGGAAGTCGTTATGGTTGAGCAGTGCGCGGACGAGGCTTTCACGGGCCTGTGTCGGCGGCTTCCAGCCGCCGCCAGTGGGCTGCGTGCGCTCGGTCGTGCTCGAACTGCTGGACGTTTCGGACGGCGGCTGGAAGCCGCCGGCACGGGACAGGAACGCCTCGCACTCCGCCAGTTCCGCGCGGCTGGGCGGGCGGGTGAGGATGTGCTCGAAGGCGGCGGTGATGAAGGCGGTGTTGTCCGAGGCCAGCGCGCCGAGACGCTTGGCCAGCGCAGCAGCGTGGTCGTGGACGAGCTTGCTGTTGGTGAGCGCGAGGGCTTGCTGCGGGATGACGCTGCGGGTGCGACGGTAGCAGTCGTTCGGGTCGGGCGCGTCGAAGAGCGCGCTGAACTCGCTGCGGCCGTCGGACTCGGGGTTGAAGCTGTAGTAGAGGCTGCGGCGCGTGGTGGTGAGCGCGTCCTTGTTCTCCAGTTCCTGCCCACCCAGGCGCGGGTCCAGCGCGCCCGCGAGGTGCAGGAGGCTGTCGCGCACGACCTCGGCCTCCATGCGCCCGGGGTTCATGCGCCAGAGGAGTTTGTTTTCGGGGTCATTTGAATGCGGAACGCGGAGTGCGGAATGCGGAATGGCCGAGGCGCGGCTTGATTCCGCACTCCGCATTCCGAATTCCGCATTTGCTGTGAGCCTCCTCACGTCGGCTGCTACGGAAGACCGGCGGTAGGCGGCGCTCGTCACGATGAGCCGGTGCAAATGCCTCATGCTCCACCCGTTCTCCATGAACTCGGCGGCGAGCCAGTCGAGCAGCTCGGGGTGCGTGGGTGGCTTGCCGGCGCGGCCGAAGTCGTTGACCGACGCGACGAGCGGCTCGTGGAAGTGGCGCAGCCAGATGTGGTTCACGGCCACGCGCGCGGTGAGCGGGTTGTCACGCGAGGCAATCCACTCGGCGAGGGCCTTGCGCCGGCCCGTGCTCTCGCGCGGATAGACGGGGCTGAAGGCGGTGTAGTCCGCGCTGTCCTTCGCCAGCGCGGCCTCGGCGTCGGTGACGGCTTTCTTCGCGGTGGTCAACGCGGTCTCGGCCTTGGCGAGCGCGGTCTTGGTTTCGGCTTTGGCCTTGTCGTCCTTGGCGGCGGCGGAGTTGGTTTTCGCGGTGGTGACGTTGGCCTCGGTGGTCACCAGCGCTAGCTGTGCGACGGCGAGTTTGAACTGGCGCTCGGCTTTGCTCGCGGCGCGGGCGAGCGACGCGAAGTCAGCCTCGGCGGGGAGCGCAGCCGCCCCGGCTGCCGTTTGGCGCGCCCTCGCGCCAAACTCCAACGCGTTCGAAGTATCCAAGCGCGATGGGTTGTCGGGCGTCTCGGGCGAACCGCGAGGGCGCGGTTCGCTGCGCCCGGGGCGGGCGCGGTCCCCGAATTTCGCTTCGTCGGCGGCGAGGCGGGCGAGGACGGACGCGCGTTCGGCTTCGACGGCGGCAAGGCGGGCTTCGGTCAGCATGGTTTTGTTCGTGGCGACAACTTGCTTCGCAGCGGCGAGGGCATCGTCCACGCGCTTCACTTCGGCTTCGCGGATGAAGGGCTTTGCACCCGGATAGGACACGGTGGCTGGCAGCAGCACAGACGCGACTTGCAGCGACTTGCCACCGAGGAATTCCGGCATCGCGGGCAGCACGGGCGGGCGGTTCGTCAGGCGGTTGCGCTCGTCGCCGCCGGTGTAGAACCATGTTTTTGCCGCCGCGTCCTTGTCGAAGACGCGCACGGAGCCGAGGCGCACGACCTTGCGGTTCTTGCTGTAGTCGTAGTCCTGGAACGGGCCGGGGTCGGCCTCGCCGGGCCAGCGGTCCTGGCGCACGTAGAGCGGCTCGAAGAACGCGCGGAAGCTGAAGTAGTCGGCCTGCGTGATGGGGTCGTATTTGTGGTCGTGGCAGTGCGCGCAGTTGAAGGTGAGGCCGAGGAAGGCCTTGCCGGTGTGCTCGACGTTCGCGCGCATCCATTCGTTGGGATTGAGCGCATACCAGTTGCGGACGAGGTAGCCGGTGGCGACGCCGGCCTCGTCATCGAGCGGCACGATTTCGTCGGCGGCGAGCATCTCCTTCACCATGCGGTCGTAGCCGTGGTCAGCGTTGAGCGAGCGGACAATCCAGTCGCGCCAGCGCCAGATTTGCGGGGCGGAGTTCCACACGTCGGGCACTTGCCGGCGGCCGAACCAGTCGCTGTAGCGCCACACGTCCATCCAGTGCCGCGCCCAGCGCTCGCCGTGGCGCGGGTCGCGCAAGAGCCGGTCCACGACGCGTTCGTATGCATCGGGCGAAGTGTCGGCGAGGAAGGCGTGCAACTCCTCGCGCGTCGGCGGCAGGCCGAGGAGATCCAGATAAACACGGCGAAGCAGCGTGGGTTTGTCGGCGGGCGGGAGCGGGGTGAGTTTTGCGGCGGCGAGTGAGGCTGAAATGAACGCGTCAATGGGGTTGGGAAAAGAAGTATTCAGTTTCCAGTGTTCAGTTTTCAGTGGGTCTCCTGTGCGACCGCGTCCCGACTGACCACTGAACACTGAATACTGAACACTTCCCTTCGGAACCGGGGGCCGCACCACCGGCTTGAACGCCCAGTGGTCACTCGGACTCGGCTCCGGCTTCTCGTCCTTCGGCGCGGGAGCGCCGACGGCGATCCAGCGGCGGAGCAACTCGACTTGCTCGGGCTTGAGCGCGTCGCCTTCGGGCGGCATTCGCTCGGCGGGGCTGGTGGCGGAGACTTTGGTGAGCAGTCGACTCTGCTCGGGTTTTCGGGCGACGATGGCGGGGCCGTGCTTGCCGCCGCGCTTCATCAGGTCCGCCGTGTCGAGGCGGAGACCGTTCTTCTGCTGTAGCGCGCCGTGGCAGGCGTAGCACCGCTCGCGCAGCAGCGGCTTGATGTCCTTCGCGTAGTCCACCGGCGGGCCGGCGGCGCGTGAGGAAGCAGCTCCGTGAAGGAGCAATGCCAGTGTGGCGGCGACGATTCGGCTCATGCGGAGTGACGCGCGCAAATTCCCCGTCCGGCCTCGACAAGTCAACGACGATGGCGGGCCGGAGCCGGTTGCGTTACCCCAGCTCCTGCTCCATCTCGCGGACAATCTCCACGAACCGCCGCACCAGCCCCGCGTCCTTCTGGCCGGGCGCGGACTCGACGCCGCTGGAAACGTCCACGCCGAAGGGCCAGACCTGCTGGACGGCGTCGGCGACGTTCTCCGGCGTCAGGCCGCCGGCCAAGATGACGGGGCGGCCCAGTTCCTTCGCCTGACACGCCAGGTCCCAGTTGAACTTCTCGCCGGTGCCGCCGCGCTGGCCGGGCACGTAGCTGTCGAGCAGCCAGGCGTCCACCGCGTAGTCGGGCAACGGCTTGAGCGACTCGGCGTTTTGGATGCGGAAGGCCTTGATGACTTTGAGCGGGGCAAACTGCCGGCAGAATTCCGGTGTCTCCTCGCCGTGGAACTGCAGCGTATCGAGGCCGCACTCGGCAATGGTCGCGCGCACGGTGTCGGCGCTCGCGTTCACGAACACGCCGACCTTCGCGACGAACGGCGGGAGCGCGTGGATGATTTGCGCGGCGTCACCGGGCTTGAGGAACCGTTTGCTGCCTTCGAAGAACATAAAGCCCAGCGCGTCCGCGCCGGCCTCGACGGCGGCGAGCGCATCGGGCAGCCGCGTGAGGCCGCAGATTTTGACCTTGGTGTGCATGGTGATGGGGGGGCGGTGAGTTTCGATTAAAAGCATTCGTGAACCTTGGCCCACTCCCTCTCCCTTTGCGGAGCAAGGGGAGAGGGCCGGGGTGAGGGGTTGGCCGCGTGGGCGTTGGTGGCCGCACCCCTCATCCGGCCTGCGGCCACCTTCTCCCCTCGCTCCGCGAAGGGAGAAGGCGACATCGTGGCCTGCAGACTTTTACCGGTCGTCATTGGAACTCGGATTACTTGATGAGCTCGAAATGACCGATGAGCGGCAGCGGTTTGCGCTGCCCGGCGGCGGCATTGACGATGCCAAGGATGGTCAGCACCAGCCAGCCCACCCACAGCAGCGGCACGATGAGGATCAAGATCATCTGCACAATCGGCACGATGCCGATGACGAAGCAGGCGACCGACGCGATGATGCTGGCGAGGAAAAGGACGAGGCCTTGGTTAGCATGATACTTCGCGAACTTCGAGTTCGGAGCGGCGATGAGGCCCACGACGAACAGAATCCAGAGATAGGAAATGATGGCGAACGCGCGGTTCTTCTCGATGTCCTCGGCCTCCGGGCTGGGCAGGGCGGGCAAGCTCGGCGGGGCTGCGCCGACTGCGGCGGGTGCGCTCGGCGCGGCGGGCAATGGGGGCACCGTCGGCGGCGCGGCGGGCGGGGATGCCGCAGGGCGGCAGTTGGCAAACTCCGGCAGCGACTTCGCCGCGAGCCAGTTGGTCATGCCTTCCTTCCAGACGTAGGTGTCGGGTGGGAGCGTGCCGTTGGTGAGCAGCGCTGACAGCGCCGCCGCGTCCATCGGGGCGGAGGGTTGGCCGTTTTGAACGTAGCGCCAGGTGCTCATGCTCGCTGAATTGACCGTGGCCATCGGAACACAAACCCGGACGGCGGGCAAATCGGTTTTCATCTGAAACGCGCTTAACCACTAACCGGCACTGACCATCACTAATGAGGCGGAAAGCGGCTTGATGCAGCGAGCCGTTCGAGCGCGGCAACCATTGACCACGCCTGATTAGTGCGGGTCAGTGCCGGTGAGTGGTTCGTTAGAGTTCTTCACCCAATGATTCAGGCTGCAAGTCATCGCCGGGGCCGGGCCAGCAGCAGGGCGTTCGCGACCCAGCCGGAGCCGATGACGCCGAGGATGAAGATGCCGAACGCCGCGTTGCCCAGCGCGTTGAGCGTGGGCGGGCCGTCGGCGGGCACGAAGTCCAGCGCCATGCTCAGGATGCCGGCCGTCGCCATGAGCACGGTATAGACGCTCATCATGCGGCGCGGCCAGCCGGACGCGCACTTGAACGTGGCTGACAGCGGAATGAGCAGCGCGCCGAAGACGAGCGCGCCGACGACATACGGCGAGTCGAACCCCGCCGCGAAGCACATCCCCAGCGACGCCAGCGCCAGCGCCACGCACGCGCCGACCCAATTCGCTGCGCGTGTCTGCTCCTCGGAAAGCGCAAGCCGGCCAAACTTGTTCAAGCGCAGCAGCAGGTTGAACAGCGGGTCCGCCGTCCAGGTGAGCAGGGCGAAGGCGATGTAGAGCACGCGCACCGGCAGCACCCACGGCGCGAGGTCGGGGTTCGTGCGCGCGAGCTGGCCGAGCAGGCGGTTGCCGAACCAGCCGCCGAGGAGAATGCCGAACTGCACCTGCGGCTTGAGCTTCGCCATCCAGAGGAAGTAGCGGAGCATCAGCGAGTAGGTGAAGTGCCGCGCCTTGAGCGACTCGATGATGCCCTGCCGCGCCCACTCGTTGTCCGGGTCGAGCCGCAGCGACTCGCGGAAATGCTCAAGCGCCCTGGCCGGCTGGTTCTGTTCGAGCAGCGTCCAGCCCTGGTTCGCGTGCGTGAAGGAATTGTCCGGGTCGCGCGCGAGGGCGGTGGCGATGGTCGCGCCGGCCTCGGCCTTGCGGCCCAGCTTCACGAGCGCGACGGCGCGGAGGTTCGTGCTGGCGACGTGCTGCGCGTTCAGTTGCAGGCCGCGCTCGGCGGATGCGAGGGCTTCGGCCCAGCGGTAGTTCGCGAGGTGAATCTGCGCTTCGAGCGCGTGGAAGTCGGCGTCCTCCGGTTCCAGTCGGATGGCCTCGCGCACGGCGTCGAGCGCGGGCTTGAAGTCGTGCCGGTCGTGCAGCACATGCGCGAGCGCGTAGTGCGCGAAGGGCAAATCCGGCGCGAGTGCGACGGCCCGCTGCGCCTCGTCCTGCGCCTCGGCAAACTGCTCGCCATCCGCGAGGCACACGGCCAGCAGCGCGTGCGGCAGCGCGGCGTCGGGGTCCGCAGCGAGCACGCCGCGCAACTCGGGGATGGCCAGTTCATGCCGGCCTTGCTCGATGAGCAGGAGGGCGCGTTGGAGTTGCGGGGAGGTCATGTAATGAGGCGACCTCGCCGCGCTCTGGCTCCCTCTCCCTTCATCGGATGAGGGGAGAGGGCCGGGGTGAGGGGTGGGCTTTGGCGCAAGCTGCCGCTCCCCTCATCCGGCCTGCGGCCACCTTCTCCCCTCCTCCGAGGAAGGGAGAAGGCGCGCGCCGTGGCGTTCGCTTGGCATTCCACCGATTTCCATCGGGGGTCGGCATGAGTCGAGCAGTCCTTCACACCTTGAGATACTTCAGCACTTCGTCATACGCGCCGCCTTGGTTCGCGTAGAGGGCGTAGTTGCGCGCGGTGGCGAACCACTCGCGCGTCGTGGGCTTGAGCGCGCCGACGGCTTGCGCGAGGTCCTTCGTCCGCAGCGGCGTGGGCACGCCGGACTTCATGGCCTCGCGGAGCTTGTTCTCAATCGCGAGGTCCACGACGGCTTTCAAATCCGCGCCGGAAAAACCGTCCGCCTTCTTCGCGAGCGCGTCGAAGTCCACATCCTCCGCCGGTTTGCCGCGCAGTTGCAGGCGCAACACGGCGGCACGCGCGGCGGCGTCCGGCGGCGGGACGAAGAGAATGCGGTCGAAGCGGCCGGGGCGGCGGAACGCGCTGTCGAGATGCCACGGGGCGTTGGTCGCGCCGAGGATGAGGATGCCCTCGTTGCTCGATTTCACGCCGTCGAACTCGGCGAGGAACTGGTTGATCAGGTGCCGGCCCGCGCTTTGCCTCATGTCCGCGCGGCTCGCGCCGAGCGCGTCCACCTCGTCGAAGAACAGCACGCACGGGCGATGGCGGCGGGCCTGCTCGAACAGCTCGTGGAGGTTGCGCTCGCTGTTGCCGATCCACATGTCGAGCACGTCGTTGATGCCGACGGCGATGAAGCCGGCCTTGATCTCGCCGGCGGTGGCGCGGGCGAGGTGCGTCTTGCCGCAGCCGGGCGGGCCATACATGAGGATGCCGCCGCCGATGGCCTTGCCGTAGGCCTTGTAGAGGTCCGCGTGCGTCAGCGGGTGGATGATCTTGAGGCGGATTTCCTCCTTGAGCGCGTCCATGCCGCCCACGTCGGCAAAGGTGATCTTGGGCCGCTCGACCTCGACCTTCGAGCTTTCCGGCTCCGGCTCCCAGCCGGCGCGGAGCTTGCCGTCGAAGACTTCGCTCTCCGCCTCGTCGGCTTCAATGCCGAGCCGCGCCGCGAACTCCAAATCCGCAGCCGAAGCATCCTTCTCCACGCCGCGTTTGTATTGGATGACGGCCTGCTCGACTTCGCCGACGCCCGCGAGCAAGCGCGCGTGCAGCACGAAGGCGCGGGCGGGCGCGTTGGCGGACTTGGTCAGCGACTCAATGAGCGCGAGCGCGTGGCTGTTCTTGCCCTGCGCGTGGAAGGCGCGGGCGAGGCC
>Ga0169931_10013336_pt1 | contig 11240 bp, 9 predicted proteins | sample Kivu_15m_20L_FD_129675 | JGI IMG/M metagenome (GOLD analysis project Ga0169931, IMG submission 129675) | Freshwater microbial communities from Lake Kivu, Western Province, Rwanda to study Microbial Dark Matter (Phase II) - Kivu_15m_20L... | ecosystem: Environmental > Aquatic > Freshwater > Lake ... | reverse complement strand
GCGAAAAATTAGGGGAACTCCTAATTCCCCTAATATATTTTGGTATTATTGATTTAATGCTGTAAGTTCAACCATTATTTATTTTAACATTTAAGATAATTATTATGACGGCTTCAAAATTTCTGTATGGGGCAAGCGTTCAGGGAATTCAAGGCTATATTTTTTCGACTAATAAGTTGAATGAAATTATAGGGGGTAGCCAACTCGTTGATCATTTGTGTAAAGATTTTTTCAAAAATCAAATTATAAAATTTGGTGAATTCAAAGAACAAAATCTGTTGCTAAGCGCTGCTGGAAATATGAAGTACTTATTTGAAAACAAAAAACATTGCGAAGATTTTGTGAAGTTTTTCCCTAAAAACAGTGCTAATCATGCCCCAGGTATTAGAATTGTTCAGTCCGTCGTGGAATTAAATTCCGTCTCTCCTGAAAGTTCTGATTTTGAAAAATTGGAGGATCTGCTGCAAATTCAAAAAAATAAACATTACCCCTTGTTAGATATGGGTTGGATGACTTTTGAAAGATCCAGAAGAACAGGGAATCCCGCCGTTGAATGGGTCTCAGAAAAGAAAGAAGCTAAAGATAGCATTCAGTTAAAAAAAGCATTAGAAGCCAAAAATAAAAGAGGATTAACTAAAAATATTTTTCCCGAATATGAAAATTATATTTTTAATTTCCCTTACGAACTTGAAGACTTTGACGATAATTGGATGGCAGTTATCCATGCAGATGGAAATAGTCTTGGACAGAAAATACAGAAATTAGCTGCCTTTTTTGAAGACGAGCCCACTAAAACTAACGGAAAAGCTTATCATGAGGCGCTCAAGGCTTTTTCTAAAACCATAGAATTAGCCACCGAAGCCGCCGCTCAAAAAGCATTTAATGAAGTTGTTCTGCCCGTAGTCATTGAAACTGAAGCCTTACCTTTAAGACCTGTTTTACTAGGTGGTGACGATATTACCATGATCATTGAAGCACAATATGCCTTCCAATTTATGCAAAAATATTTGCGTTACTTTGAAGAGCAAACCAAAGAGAAATTTTTAAACTACCATAACGAATTTGGATTTACAGGATTTAAAAATGGCTTCACCGCCTGTGCCGGTATTGCCTATATCAAAAATTCTTTCCCCTTCCATTATGGTGCTGAACTTTCTGAAGGTCTTTGCAAAGAGGCGAAAAAAGTAGCTAAAAATATAAATAAAAGCGAGCCTCCTTCTTGCCTATATTTTTATAAAGTACAGTCAAGTTATACCACAAGTAACTATTCCGATTTGATTGCCAAAGAGCTCACTATTATTCTTAAGCGGGAGAACGATACAGAAAAGGATAAAGAATTAAGGATTGATGCCGGACCTTATTTTATCCATGATCAGCCTGGTGAAAAAACAATAGACTTCATAGTTGAAAAAGTAGAGAAATTAAAAGACCCAAAAGCACCCGCAAGTCCCATAAGAAATTGGCTTTCAGTTCTTCATAAAAATCCACATCAAGCTGATTTTTTGCTTGAAAGAATAAATTACAACGGTTTTTCTAAAAAAGAATGCTTTTTTGCTAAGAAAGACGCAAAGGTATATACCTGGGTCGCTGATGCTTTACTCCTTCGTTCCTTTGAAAAAAATAAAAACTAAAACTGATGAGCGATATATCCTATAAAATTGAATTCCACAGTAATTGGCATATTGGTTCAGGTTTATCGGGTAATTCTTATGCCGATTTACTTGTCTTAAAAAACAATGATCATTTACCTATTATTCCAGGTAAAACCCTAAAAGGCTTACTTAGAGAGGCAGCAGAATTTCTCACTCATTCTCCGTTGAAAAATGAATTACCCGACGATTTTGTAAAAAGTATTTTCGGTGCCGTTCCTTCTGAAGAAGAAAAAGAACTCGAATATGCTATCCCAGAAGGTATAAGTTTTTTTGATAATGCTAATTTGTCTGAAGAAGTCGCGAATTTTATAAAAGCTAACAAAAATCAGAATGTTTTATATAAAATGATATCCTCAACGGCTTTAGATAAGGAAGGAATTGCTGTAAACAACTCCCTTAGACAAATAGAGGTTTGTGTTCCATTGACCCTATATGGATCCATTTATCATTTTCCAGAAGGGGAGAATTATTTAAAAGGAATTGCATACTGTTTTTCATTTATAAAAAGACTGGGACTTCAGCGAAACAGAGGTTTTGGAAACTGTACCCTCAAACTACTTTAAATTAAAATTCTTTGGTTATGAATAAAGCTTCCTTTCGCTGTACACTACTTAATGATATCATTTTGTCCTCTCTTTCAGCCTCTGAAGAACCACAGGATTCATTGGATTATATCCCTGGAGCCAAATTCTTAGGCATTGTAGCAAATCAGTTTATTGCAAATAATACGCCTGAAAAAGAGGAACTATTTTGTAACCTATTTTTAAAAGATAAATTAAGATTTGGAAATGCATACCCCCTTATAAATGAAAAGGTTTCATTCCCTACTCCCTCATGTTGGTATTCTGATAAAAATAAAATAAGTGAAAACGTTTATCAATTACATTTTATCAATAAGGAAATAAGGAAAAAATTGGTGAGTGATGATATTCAACTTAAACAAAAAAGGGAAGGCTTTATAAATCTTCAAAAAGAAGAAATCACAGAAATAAATCAACAATTTCATTTAAAATCTGCCTACGATAAAGAAAAAAGACGTTCAAAAGAAAGTCAAATGTTTGGTTACTATTCCCTTCCTTCAGGTTCTGTCTGGCAGTTTGATATAGATTACGATGCTGATATTCAATTATCAGTGATTGAAAACCATCTTTTGGGAAAAAAAAGAATAGGTCGTTCCCGAAGTGCAGAATTTGGTTTGGTTGAAATTGAAAAAACAACTACGTCCGAGGCTATTCCACAAAATACTTATTCATCAGGAGAAACTTTAATCTATTCTTATTCTAATCTTTGTATATACAATAGTTATGGTTCTACTACAGGAACACCTACTAGTGAGGAGTTAGGTTTACCTCCTGGAAGTCAAATCTTATGGGAAAAATCGCAAATTAGAACCAGGCGATACCAAAGTTGGAATAGAAAAAGATTTAACAGAGATGCCGATAGGTTGATTATTGTGAAGGGCTCTGTTTTTGTGTGTCAAATTCCAAATGAATATAAACTTCCTGGGGAGTTATGGTTAGGAAGTCACTTCTCTGAAGGTTTTGGAAAAGTATTGGTTAATCCGATTTTTCTTACTGATGAAACAGAAATAAAAATTCCTTACACCAAAGTCAAGTTGAAAGATACCGTTTCTACGCTCAGATACGCGGTAATTGCCAATGACCCATTTTATTCAATATTTGAAAGTTGGTGTTCCGCTAAAAATACAACGCCAGTTACTGAATTAGTTATTTTGGAGGAGGTTTTTATAAAGAAATCGCAAGCTAAAGATAAATTTAAAGGCGTAAGTTCAAGCCAATGGGGGAAAATCAGGAACTATGCCTCGTATGCAGGAAATAAGGATGTATTGTACAAATTACTTTTTAGTGATGATAATGGTTGTCTTATGCGAGGACAAACCCAAGAAATTTGGCGCGTGGGTAATAGAATTGATTTTATGAAAGATTTAATTGAGGAAAAGGATCACTGGGATGACCGATCAATAATTCAATACGTTGTTCGTTTTGCTGCTGAAATGGCCAAAAATACAGAAAAAATAATCGCATGAAAAAGCAAATATACCTTAGCCGATTTATTATTGAAACCACATCCCCTTTTGCTATAAAATCGGGTAATGCTGGTATCACATTAGATAGCCTGGTTGCAAGAGATGCTAATGATCTTCCCTATATCCCTGCAACAAGCCTAACAGGTGTATTAAGAAGTATCCTCCCCTTAGATTTAGATCATTGGTTTGGAATTGAGGACAAGGATAATGATAAATCGAAAGGAAGTCAAGTGATACTCTCTGATGCTTATTTAATGGATGAGGATGGCAAAACAGTTTTAACTGGGCTAAGAGATAAAATATCCCCTTACGCAAAAAGCTTTAAAAGTTATGTCGTAAGGGATAGGGTTAAGATAAACGATAAAGGGGTTGCAACGAACCAGGGAAAGTTTGATGAGGAATTAGTACCCAAAGGGGTTCGTTTTGCTTTTATGATGGAAATTCAAGACGATAATGGTGAACTTGAAGAAAAAGAGTGGTTTGACTTATTATCTCTATTCAACGCTCCTGAGTTCCGGATTGGTGGTGGCTCAAGAAATGGAAGGGGTGTTTTTAAGGTCATTGATTGCTCTATTAAAAAATATGATCTGTCAGATAAAGATGCACTAAAAGGCTATTTAGAACAGCCTTTTAACCCTGCTTCACCTATTTTGAAAGGTGAAAAATTCACTTTTAATAGCACTTCCAACACTAACTGGAAGAAATATTCCCTGAAGTTAACAGCCAGGGATTTTTTCCACTTTGGAGCAGGTTTTGGGGATGAGGAAGTTGATAATACTGTTAAAAAAGAGGTGGTCATCCGTTGGGATAGTAATGGAAAAGCCAACTGGCAAGAAAATGATGAAGCAATTTGGCAATTCCTCATTCCAGCTACGTCAATAAAAGGTGCATTGTCTCATCGTTTTGCTTATCATTATAACAGAGAAGATGGACATTTTTCTGATAAAGAAATTAAAGGTAACGAAAACACTGGTCCGGACGGGGAAAAAGAAATAAGTGCTTATTTTTCCACCCTGGGTGTAGATGATAATAACTTAAGCATAGAAGAGCTTAAAGAACTACAGGGAAAATTAGCGAGTATGCAGCCTTCAGAATTTTTTGATAAAAACACTGCTTGGAAAAACTTCGAAGCCGATTGTGAAAAGGCAAAAGGTAAAGGAATGACACGTTCTGAAGCAGTTGAAATAAATAATGGAGTCAAAGAGTTATTTGGTTATGAGGGAAATCCGTATGATAAGGAGGCTAAAGCAAAAAGAGGGAATGTTTTGATTCATGATATATATTTTAAAAAAGAAGCAATTACAGAGAAATTATTTAACCATGTGGCCATCGACAGATATACGGGTGGAGCAAAAGCGGGTGCCTTATTCAACGAAAAGGCTGCAGCTGTAAAAGATAATACATGTATAATCCTCGATGTATATGTGAATAAAACCACACTAGAAGACAATCCGAGAATTACATCGGCCTGGGAGGCGACATTAAACGATTTGATAGAGGGAAGACTTCCCCTTGGAGGCAAAACAAATTACGGACATGGCATTTTCACCGGTCAAATAACAATAAATCAAGGAAATGAAAAAGATTAACCTAACAGATTTTCCAGTCCATTTAACATTTACAGGTTATTATTGGTTATCAAACCAACAAAGACCAATTTCCTTGATTAACGCTGAATTTGACATTCAACTTATTGGCTATCAACCATGTATTGTAGAAGGACGCTTATACAATGAAGCGGAGGATATTTCTATACATATTCATTTTATGGACGGCAATTATCATATTCACCAAATGTCTTGGAAAGAAATGGAGGCTACCTGGGAAGTAATCCCTAAAACATATCTCGCCCATGACCTACCTAGTGTCCACAAAATTAAAGTGAAGGAAGTATGGATTCCTCAAACAGATATAAATTGTGCTAATATGTCCGTTTTGCAACCTGGCTTCATTTGTTTTACCGGATTTGAACATAACCAATAAAATTTTGAAAGATGATAACATCACCATACAATTTTGTACCCTTAAACAAAAAGGTTGTTTATCCACATTGGGCAAAACTAATTAGCCATGATGTTCCTTTTGAAAATAGTTTGAGTGGAACTATTGAGCTTAAAATCACAGCCAATACGCCAATTTTCGTAAAAGATGGTATATCCGCAAGGGAAGCTGAAAAATACAAAGTGGATAAAATCCAAAATAAACCATTTCTTCCAAATAAATTTGAGGATAAGTATTTTATTCCGGGTACCTCAATCAAAGGAATGATAGCGAACGTATTGGAAATAATAAGTTTTGGAGGAATAAAAGATAGAGTAGATAATAAAAGATATTCATTTCGTGATTTAAAACTTGAGAAGGATTATTTAGAGCATTTTAAGCCCGGGAAAATTAAATGTGGCTGGCTTAAGAAAAATGCTGAAAACAAATATACCATTGTCAATTGTGGCATTCCCTTTCGAATAGGTCATGACAAGATAGATAAAGGATTTGGTACAAATTTCGTTTCCTATTTTTCAGAGAAAGGTGCTTTTAACGCAAATAAGGATGATGAAAAAGCCGCAAAATTCAAATATGACAAGTCAGCTGGAAAACACTTCCATTTGTATTCATTTGATATTGAAAATGAAAATTATAATAATTGGAAATTATTAAATTTTGATACCACAGGGAAAATAAAAGGTAAAGTAGTTTTTACCGGACAACCTGGCAAAAGGGTGTTAAGTAGAAATGGAAAATGGGAGGGTCATTTTTATGAATTCGTCTTTCCTGAAACTGAAAATAAACAATTATTGAAAGTGGATGACAGCGTTGTGGATGATTTCCTTTTTGCCTATTTTGATCACGATAAAAACCAGTGGTCAGAAGACTGGAAACACTGGAGAAAGGTGTTAAAAAATGGAGAAGAAATTCCTGTGTTTTTTTCAGAGGAAAATGGCAAAGTGAAACACTTCGGCTTGTCTTATCTTTATAAATTACCTTACAATTATTCCGTACATGATTCTATATTAAAAACGCAAGGAAATAACTCAGCTAATGAATTGGATTTTGCTTCTTGCCTTTTTGGGTATTCAAGAAAAATTGATGACAAACTCCATAATTTAAAAGGTAGAGTTCATGTTGGTCATGCCTTTGCATTAGAGAATACAGCAATACTCTTGGATGAAGAAAAATATGTTCTTGGTACTCCAAAAGCTTCTTATTATCCTAATTATATAATACAGAATCCAGATTCAAGTGGAAAGATTACTGGTAATTACCTTACATTCATGCACGATAAAGCTGAAATCAGCGGTTATAAAAGATATCCTGTAAGATCAAAAATAGCTGGCACCAATTTTCAGGATAACATGGATCGTGTTGCTACCCGTTTCAAGCCTTTGGACAAAGGAGCTACTTTCAAATGTGCTATTAGTTACCATAATCTGAGAGCAGAAGAATTAGGAGCTTTAATCAGTGCCATTACTTTTCATAATACCAAAGACCAATTTCATTCTCTTGGGATGGGTAAACCATTTGGGTTTGGAAGAATTACCGTCGACATTTCAAATTTAAATTCTTATTTAACTCCATTAAAAGCCTTCGAAGCTTACATGAAATATAGCATAGATGGATGGGAAACGACAAATCAAATAAAGGAATTACTTGTCACCTCCACCTTACATGATAATCAACAAGAAATTGATAAAGTCTTAAAGTACCAAACCTTAACAGAGTTTGTGAATGCTAAACGTAGAAATAACATGTGGGCTTTACTCCCTTATTCTAAAATAGTGAAACAAACTAATTTTAAATTTGAAAGCTGGAGTTCAGAGAAAGAAAGAAATGAATATAATGCCATTTGGAATAAAGAAAAAGAAGTTTATAAAGAACTAACCGCAGATAATGTAAAAGAAAAATACGAAGCAAAACTTAGCAAAAAACGAAATGAAATAACACAAATTTTTGAGGCTGAGAAAAAGAAGCTTTCTGAAAATTTAAGTGCTAAACTGAAAGAATTAGAGGATATTAAAAAGGCAAATGCCGCCGCCGCTGAAGAACAAGAAAGAATTGTCAAAAGGGAAAAAGCAAAATTAGCTGCTGAAAGCGAAGGTCCTGCCCTTGGTAATATTCCTTATGGAGATAGAAATGCGCTCGATCGTTTTAGCAGTGCTATAGAAGTATGGGCTAGAAATTTTTATAAAAATAATAACTTGGACAGAATAGTAGAAGATAATCCAAAAGGGTATCTACTAGAACTATTTCGGGCAACTTTAAAAAATAAATTAGTGGAAGTAGCAAATAAAGGGCATAAGACCCAAAAAGATAAATTAGCTGCCCCATTCGCTAAAAACCCATTTTTCAAGAAAATCCAAACCTGGATAGGACCTGAAATGGCAAAACAGTGGTACGATGACTTGAATAAAAAGGAATAGATGAGAAATACTTTAATTGTTACGGTTGGTACAAGTTTGTTCATGGGGAATTTGGATAAGCTACAAGATAACCTGTCCATTGACGCATCTTTGAGAGACGATTTACGCTCTTTATATGTTAAAAAAAACTGGTCCGCTTTAGCAAAGAGATTTCTGACATTCAACCCATCAGACAGAATTTGTGGCGCTGAAATAAATACGATTGAGGAAGTTTCAAATAAAAATTATTTACCCCAACTCGAAAATTTATTCTTTTTAGTCTCAGATACTGAATTGGGTGAACATACTGGAAAATTTCTGACTTCTTATTTTGAACAGCGCAAAGAATTAAAATTAAAACAAGTTTCCTTTTTTCCCATAATAGGTTTACAAGATAGTCGGCCCAAAGAATTTAAATCCTCAGGATTAAGAAATCTTGTTCGTGAAATCGGTCAATTAATAAAGCGTGCAGGTGGTTCTGAATATGTAGCCATGGATGCAACTGGAGGTTACAAAGCCCAGATTGCTATAGCTGTACTTATGGGTCAGGCACTCAATATTCCTGTATTTTATAAGCATGAACGCTTTAATGAGATTATCGATTTCCCCCCCTTACCGGTTTCAATGGATTTTGATGTCCTCGGTAAAAATGCCGATTTGATTACAGACCTGGAAAGAGGAAATGTCATAGAAGATCAAAATTTAGAGGAAAAGTTGGATTCTAAAATGCGTGTTTTCCTTAATGAAATCGAGGTAGATGGAAAAATCTTATATGAGTTAAATCCCATTGGTCAGTTATATATAACATCCTTTCGTTTAAGATACCCTTACATACCCACCTTAGTACCTTTGACAGGTGAGAAAAGAAAAAAACCTCATTTTAGGCAAGACCATTACCCAAATGGTTTCAAAGAATTTGTAGAAAAAGTATTCAGAGATAATCTTTTTATACAAAGCACTAAATCTCTACCCTATTCCGGCAATAAATCCATTAAAGAAATTGGGTTTAAAGTGACCCAAAGAGGAGACGACGATTTCAAATTGGTTGGAACCTATGTAGATGAGAATCAATTTGGTGCAAGGTTTGAAGTATTCTTATCCGATAATTCAAGGAATGCCAAAAATTGGGCAGCTGATCTTTTAAACCGTAGTTACCGTTAAAATATTTATTATGGCCAATATTCTTGTAAGTTTAATTAGTGATCAAGCTATCCCTAATCTGGAAATGATTAAAGAAAAACCAGTAGATGCCTATCTTTTCATTCTTACTGAACAAATGAAAGATAAGTTAGGCTGGTTGAAAGAAGCGGCAGGGCTTAAAGATTCATCCATTATTCAGGAACTTATTGTGGATGCATTCTCTTTTGAGGATATTGAAAAGAAGCTTTCAGATATTGTAAGCGATGATCATCACTATATTGTCAACCTCACTGGTGGGACGAAGATAATGTCCTTAGCCGTGTCTGATTTTTTTAAAAACATAGATTGCGAATTACTTTATGTCCCTGGAAGTATGAATTCTTATTTCAGAATATTTCCTGGTATTAAAAAGCCTGTTTTTCCATTTACTACAAGTATAACATTGGAAGAATATGTGATAGCTTATGGTTTTACCATAAAGAAAAAAGGGAAACTTCTAACCACTCCTGAAAAAACAGAAAATATATTTAACTACTATCTGAACCATTTTAACCCTGAAATTGACAGTAAACCGTTAAATTTAATCCATGGAAGAAGGGGAAATAATATGAATAATATTGATGACGATTATTATATTCCAGCTTTTTTAAACCGCCTGTCATATATTCCCAAAGCTTCAAACAGACTTAACAGTCAAGAAACCAGGTATTTAACTGGTGATTGGTTCGAAGATTATATTTATAATTTGGTTAAGGAGTTTTATAAATTAAATGACGATGATATTGGTGTTGGTTGGGAATTACAAAAAGGGGAACATAATACACCAAATGAATTTGACATTTTATTTATAAAAGATAAAAAGCTGAATATCATTGAATGTAAGACCAGTGTTCTGTTAAGTGGTCCTACAGATAAGAAAAATATTATTACTGAAACGATTTATAAGGTAGATTCCTTGAAGAATAAATTTGGTTTATTAGCAAAAACAAATATAATCACCTTAACCAATTTAAATGAACTTGATCATTCTATAAAAAAATCGATAGAAAGAGCTGAAGAAAATAGAATTGGTCTTTTTTCCAAAAAAGATTTTCAGGATGAAAATTTTCCCGAAAATATATTTAAAAAATAGTAATGCTATTAAATTTTTCTAACCACTCGTTTGATAAATGGGATAAATTACAGCAGGAAAATGCTTTATCAAACTTTCATGAGGTCGTTGATATGACGTTTCCAATGATTAATCCTGAAGCAAATGATATTGACATTGATTTATTGGTTGAAAACTATTTTACTGAAATAAAGAAATTAATACCACAAGCCATTCATATTATGGGTGAATTAACCTTCACATATAGAATGGTTAGTAAATTAAAAAATGCTGGCTTTAATTGTATTGCCAGCACCACCAAACGTAATGTAACAGAGAAGGATGGCGCAAAAGTGTCCAGATTTGAATTTGTGAAATTCAGGGATTATTAAATTTAGCCTGTATGTCCTATCAAATAGTTCGGGAATTAAGAATTAAAGGTGACCGGGAAAACGCTTTAAAGACTGGTTACGAAACCCTATTGAAAGAGCCAGCAAATCAAAAATTAAAATATTTGCTCGCTTGGGTTTTATATGATGACCTGAAAGAAAAGTGCTATGCTGAAAGAGCCGATGAATTTATTCAAACTATTAAACAACTGATAGATTTAAAATTGCCAGAAAACGAGCCCTTGCTAAATGAAAAAATTACCTGGCAAATTATCAAATATTTATCCTTCCATGTAAAGGAAGAAACTTTGAATAACAAACAATTAGACTCGATTGTACCCCTTTTCAACCTATTTCCCCCTTTAAAGAATAGCACCGTTTCCTCTGCTTTACTTTCCACTTTTTTGAGATATAAAACCCTTTGGTTTGGCTTTTTACCTTGGATGAACTTATTAACCTGGGAGGGATTCCACGAGGAAGATTATGAAGAGCCAGACATGGGTTTAGGCAAAAAATTGATGTCCAGGG
>Ga0169931_10013335_pt1 | contig 11241 bp, 13 predicted proteins | sample Kivu_15m_20L_FD_129675 | JGI IMG/M metagenome (GOLD analysis project Ga0169931, IMG submission 129675) | Freshwater microbial communities from Lake Kivu, Western Province, Rwanda to study Microbial Dark Matter (Phase II) - Kivu_15m_20L... | ecosystem: Environmental > Aquatic > Freshwater > Lake... | reverse complement strand
GAAACGCACCATCAGTGAGCGGCAGTTCACGCCTCACCTGACAGGCACGCTCGCTGCCATCGCGAGTATGGGGGTCTTCACCCATGAAGTGCACATAAAGACGGTGCAGTGCTGGGCGTCTGCAGGCAAACTCAGGGTCGAGAACAAAGTATTCGAGGTTAACCGCAAAGCTTTCTTCTGGACTGGTCAACTCATAGGGATCAGGACTTCTCGTCGCTACTTTGGACTGATGATTTCTGGATCCAGTGATCCCCAGTCCTTGTTCGACCCATCCCATGAGATTAAGAAAAGCAGGGCGAGTGGTGACGCTCTTGCGCGAAGAGAGGCGCTTGCATTTTTTCTCGACCGACGAGGGTGCACCATCATATCCAGCGCGATCACATCTCTTGATGACGGCCAGCTCGTCTTGGCTCAGGGGATCGGCCAAATCATAGACATGACCGAGCTCATGGATCGCCGTCGCTAGCGCCAGGCGATAAACATTTTTATGCCCGCAGGAGTAGGTACGAGAGGCCCGCTCCCCCTTGAGAATTTCTGCCAAAAATCCCTGATGAAGAACCACGGTGGAGACTTGGCGACGATCTTTGAACGAATCCAATGGAGTTTTTCCCAAAGTCTGGGGCACCCAGCTTTGAGTTTGATCGAGGGCCTCACAGGGCGGAACGAACACTCCAGGCGCACTATCGAGCGCTTCAAAACGCACCAGGACTTGACGATTCAACCCCTCACGCATCTTGCGAGGCAGGAGCGAAACAATCTGGCTCAAGAAAGGGGCAAGATCCTGAGCCTTTACCCCCGCAGGAAGCTCCTGGGGGTTCACCGTGAGCTGGAGCTCAGAGGCCGAGGCAAACTGCCAGGCGCTGGATCCGAATACCAGCATTGAACTGAGAATAAATGAACTAAGGATGGTGCTCATCACGGGGCGGCTCCTTGGGTTAAAGAGCCCTAAACATACTGGATTCGGTCCTAGAAGACTCTTCCTCAACTCTTCTAGTCTGCAGAGGTTTGGAAGACTTGAGGAAAAGTGTTCGGCCTCCCCCCAAGCTACAAGCCCTCCCATCAGGAGAACCGAAAAATGAAACTCAATCCTAAGTTACCCTTTGCTAGTCTCAGTCCCAACCCCAAACGACTTGGAGCCATAGCTCTACTGGCCGTACTCGCGGGCACCCCACTTCACTCGGCTTGGGCTGCAGCAAGCGCCATCACAGCTCCCCTTGCGTCCGCGACTGGCCTAGGAGTGTGGGCAGCGCTCTCTGCACACCAGAGCAAGTCGAGCTCCCATGAAAAGAAAAAAATCATCCTTGCCGTCGCAGCAATCGAAGATGCCGCAGAGTTTTACAACTCAGGCGAGATCAAAGGCGTTCTGCCTCTGATCCTAAAGGAGCTGCGCTCAGCACACACAGATCAATCGACTCTCTCCGACGAAGAACTCATCGATACAATCGTAGAGTCCGCTGAAAAAGTGCTCGAATCTGAGACCCAGTCACCAGAAACCAAGAAATAATGTTCAACACCTGTCCCCAACAGCAACAACAACCCAAAAAAGGAGAAGTCGAACTATGAAACATAACAATCCATTCAGAAAAAATCTGGAAGTACAAGCAGGGATCGCCCTGACGCTACTGAGTCTACAGGCCGCATTCGTACCGAACGTCCATGCGTACAGTCAAACCAGCAAGCCCTCAGGTGGGGTTACCTGGACCGACTACCGCTATCTCTCGCATGAGAGCGGCAAAGCTTCCGCGGACACGTCTGCGTCACCTGGCAACACTACTGCAGGCTCGAAAGTGCAGCGCAAAGAAATCCTCGCCGCAGCCGCAATCGAAGACGCTGCTCAGTTCTACGGATCAGGCGAGATCAAAGGCGTTCTTCCTCTGATCCTAAAAGAGCTTCGTGCAGCAAACACAGATCAATCGTCTCTCTCTGACGAAGAGCTGATCGACGCGATTGTGGAATCGGCGCAGTCCATTCTGGATGCCGAGCGCCTAGAGAAGCGATAACTGCTCTCCATTAGGCCAAGAGCCCCAAGGTTCAGGAGGAACCTGGGGCTCTGCTTTTACAGAGGATCGCAAAAGATTAAGCCAGTCCCCCTCGGTGTGTCACCCCAGACACACCCCTCGAGCGCTGCTTCTCAAAATCTACGCGAATCGGTAGACTCGTGTGATGTTCTTGGCAGCGATGCGTCTCGCACTCACCCTGATCATCGGGACGACGGCATTAACCGGGTGCGAAGAGGCTTCTCAATCCGGGCTGGTAACAAAATGCATTAAAGAAGGAAAAACCGGCCTGATTGTGCGCGTCGAAAATGCAGCCAATCGGGCCCCATTGAGTGACGCCACTGTGACAGCGACCGCACTCGCCACCGGCTCGACAGAGACGTTTGAGACGCTTGAAGTGACCAGCCACTCCCTCGACCAGGCGGGACCCGTATATTGGGGACTGATTGAGAAAAAGGGAGCGCACACGATTCAGGTGACCAAGGCTGGATTCATCTCTCAAAGTTTCGAGATTTTTCTCGACCATGATGGCTGCCACGTCATCCCTCAGTCTCACCTCGTCAGCTTAACTGAGTCTCCCTAGCGCCTTTCATTTCTTCTTTTTCGAAAACTCAATCAGCCTGGGCTTCCCACTGGAGGGAATCACGACGGGCTCAGGCTCTGCGACCTGCCCCAAATTTGTGCCCTTCACAGCGCCAAAAGGCCTGGAGACTCCCGGACTCACCTCCGGGGCAGGGCTCTTTGCGGCAGCATCAAATTTGTCTTGAGCCTGTTTGCGGCTTGGGCTTCCAGGTCTACTGGTCTTTGCGCTCTCAAAGAGCTCATTGAGAGCGGGTCCGAGAGAGTCCTGCCCGAACGCCTGACCCCAGGCTCCCCAAACTAGGGCCAGAACGAGTAACCCAAGACCGATCCGTGTCGCTCGCGACACACGTTGCAACGCTAACTTGATCTCGTACGGACGCGAAGCGATCATAAAGGATGGAGTATACCGGACGAACCGGGGATTGGTCTAATGCGAAACGGGCTCTCCTTATTTGGCGTTTTTACCCTGCTTGCGCTGGTGCAACCGCAGATCTCGCTATCGTCATCACTATCGTCATCACTATCGTCATCACTATCCTCAGGGGGAGCTCCCGAAATTCAAGCCCCGTGCGGCGTGCATGGGTCTCTTCAGTTTGAAGACTGCTCCACTTACGCATCTCAATTTCACGAAGCCTTGGTAAAAAGCTACCACGAGCGGTGGAGAGATTTGATTCGGCAGGGCAAAGATCCGGATCAACCGGACAACCCCCTCCGAGCCTGCAATCCGTTTAGTGAAACCTTGCCACTGACTGAGGCAGGCGTTGCCCTTGCCTTTAACGGCGCTCCTGACACCGCCTGTGGCTCCTGGGGACAAATCACCAGTCGAGAGAATCAAACTCAAAGCCCAAGCCCTGATCCCAGCTCTACTCCGACACCCCCCACCCTCGAATGGTCCATCGAAATGTCGAACTCTAGTGCAGAAGGCGCCCTGTGGAATGGAATCACCCACGTCCACTTTGTCGCAGTGGCACTCAATACCGTTCTCGACGAAGTCAAGAATCAAAGAGGAATCTCATTCCAATACGCCATGCGCGAAGCTCAGCTCCCAGTGAGCGATTACAAAAATCTTTTTTCCAAAGCCAAGGAGCTCACCCCCAACCTATCGGGCTACACTTGTTCTGAGAGTGATTCCGTTCAGCCGGCCCAACGAGAATGCTACCGAAATGCAGTGAAAGAGGCCCTCAAACTTTACTTTCTTCGCCTCGCCCAGGCTCGAGTTGCCGAAATTGTCTACCACCTCACCTCCCAACTCGAGCGACGCTTTCCCACACTCGCGAGCTCCTGCAACGAGAACGGCAACCGATCGCGGTACCCATGCAATCAGACCTCCGAAGGCACAAATCCAAACGATGAAATTTTGGGGGATCAGGTCGGCGCTTTCTTGATTCGGGACCTCCTCAAGACCCCTTCGAACGAATGCGCCGCAGGGGTCTTAGGAGAGTCCTGCCGACAGACTCGGTACGAATCCGTTTTTACGAATTGGATCAAGCAAACCGCTTCTTCAATCACTCAAGAAGCCTCACGAGGTGACACTCCTTGAAATTCTCTTGGCAGATCCTCGGTTTTTTTGTGATCTGCGGGCTTCCATTAGATGGGTTCTCAGACGCCTTCCTTCCGCCTCAATACAGCGCTTCTTGTCCCAACTCTGGAAACGTGGTTCAACCTGGCACCTGCCAGCCCATCAGCCCTGCAGGCTTGGGACAACTCAGGAGCGCGGCTGTGTCTTCGGGTGAGACAGCTGCACAGCTTCAGCTTTTTATCGAAACCGTGATGGCTCTGGATAAGCCCGTTCCGGTTATCGTTTCTGGCGGTAAAGAAAACTCCGCTTTAACTCAGACGGATCCGATGACCCCTTCTTCTCAGACTTCTGGGACTTCTGGGACTTCTGGGAGTCCGCGCCTCTCAGAAACTCGCTCCTCACAGGGGATTCCGCTCAAACCACAGAATGTCGAAGAAGCCAGCTCTACCGGCACTACACGTACCAACGAGTCCGCTCGCCCGGGCACGGGATGGGCTGGCGGAGGCGAACTCTATGCCTTAAATGAGCAGAGGCCGTCGGAATCACCCCTCCGCTCTCCGCGCCAAGGAGGAGAGACCTCTCCAGGCGGCTTGGACACCCCGATTCATCGCCCCGAACCCGCTTCGATAGCGGCTGGGCCAGCAGGATCGACAGCAACTTCCAGCTCAAGATCAATCGAAGAATCCGTTGATCCCTGGGACTACTTTAGCCGCACATCCATCGAGGACAGCCTCTTTGCCGTAGTCCACAGGCGCTACAAAAAGAAAGCGGAATCCTGGGCTAAGAACGCAGAGAAAATCTAGAACTCACTCGTTCTCAAGCTCTGCTAGGCGCTGCAGGCTTAGGCATTAGACTTTTTCCTGTCCTTCAGAGGCCAGCCCACTCGCCTGACATTTTGAGCACACAAACACTTCCTGCCGTCCCTCAATCTTCCACTCTCCCTCTCGCGTGGGCGAGGGTCGCTTACAGGTAAAGCAACGCGTGTGTCCCTTGGGAAGGGGCTTGGGAGCCGGCTTTGTATTTTGCGAATCGTATGTGATGGGACAACTCCAGTCATGGGGACAAAAAAAAACGGGGGCCGGATTTCCGGCCCCCGAAAGAATCAATAACGTCTGCCGCCGCCGCCGCCGCCGAAGCCTCGGCCGCCGCCGCCGCCGCGATTCTCGCGCGGCTCCATGGGCTTGGCTTCATTGACAGTGAGAGTACGACCGTCAAAGTCCGTCCCATTCAAGCGGGAGATAGCCTGGGTGGCTTCGGCATCCGAAGACATCTCCACGAATCCAAATCCCTTGCTGCGACCGGTGTCGCGGTCGGTGATGATTTTTGCAGATTCCACTCGCCCAAACTGAGCAAACGTGTCGCCCAGCGACTGATCGGTTGCAGAGAACGGAAGATTTCCAACGTACAGTTTCTTACCCATTTTTCCTCCTCGAGGTGCCTATTTGGCAGGGGTGCCGCTCAAGAGGAGAAGAGTACCATTACCCGAAAACTCTGAAGTAGCTGATCAACTAACTCAGTCCGATTAGCACGAATTCGAGGGAAATAGCGAGGGAATAAAAAGGCTGGCCGTTCACACCCCTGCGCAACGATCCAAGGTCACGTCCTCGGATTTGCCCCCCGCCTCGACCGTGGCAGTCCCACAGCCGGTGATCGTGAGGGTAAAATCCTCCTCCTCATCACCTGAACTCTGACCGGTAAAACTGCCCGAAACAGCGCAGTTGCAGGTCGAGCTCCAGGTCACTGCCGATGGCGAAATCACAAGCGTCGTGCCCTGGGTGAGGTTCTTGACCTCAAGCTGTCCGCCGTCCATGACCCTGCTTGCGCGAGTCGTGCCCGAGACGGTGATGTCACTCAAAGTGCGCGTTTCTATATCGGCAATCGTGTCACCCGAAGCATCGCGTAACACGCGCTTCATGCCCCCCACGGAGTAAGTCAGTCCGCTTGAGGTGCGAGTGATCCTCTGACCCCCTCCAGGCGAAGAAACGGTGAGCGTCCCTCCACGCCTCCCGGTCAGCGTAAAATCGGCCGTGCGGGTGACCGTATCGCTCGCACTCGCCATGGTACATCCGTTTTGAGAGAACGTCAGTGTCACCGAACCCGAGAGAGTGGTCCTCCCCAGACCCAGCGTACAGTCCCCAAAAGTTCTGGTCTTTACCCCACCGCTGACCCCACCGCTGCAGCTCGAAAATGCAGTGGTCAAGCAGGAGGCAGCGCATGCTTCCGGAAAAATAGAAAACCGCGATTCCTGAAGCGATCGCGGCTCTTTCATCTCTAAAAACGAAAACCCACCCCCAGTCGACCCGCTCGACTCATCGAGCGAGCTCATCACATCACCCACCGCTTGAGCATATTCTTCTTGCTCATCAAGCCCTCTGCCGCAGGCGGTTGTGCAAAGAAGGAGGACCACTGCCGTGAAAAGAACTCTGCTTACGTTGGATTTCTCATTTAAATTAAGCTTCATCATCCTCACTATAATCCTCATTTTTTTAAAACCTCCACTTTTTTAACACTACCCCCAAGCGTTGTACTCAGTGCTTGCTCACTGAGGTCCCCTTCTTTGTCCTTAAGGCAACGGTCCAGAAACGTGAGCGCAGCAGCGCGCACCACCCGCTGCACGTCCTCACCTGAGCGAGTACGATCCGAGAAGTCGAGATGCGATGCATCGGTAATCCATATAAAGAAATTTCGTCCAGCCCTCTCGGGCCAGAGCTTAAAAGCTTCGCGTCGCTCCGTGGGAGGATTTCCGTTGGAGAGCGTGTCTTGGGTTCCCGAGATTCCAAGAACAGGAATCCCGAGACTGCCAAAACTCTCCCGGATAAAAAAAGGCTCTCCAGGCGGTTGAGGAGAAAGCGCCACACCGCATTTCACTCGGCGATCCGAGAGATCAGGCCCAAGTCCACTCCCGGGCTCCACCTTGGGCTCAAGCCAATCCAGAGCAGGGCGCGCCCCAGCGATTGCGAGCACGGTGTACGCTCCAAAGGAGTGACCCAGCACCGCCACCCGAGAAAGATCCATCCGACCCTTGAGCTTGGGGTGAGACCCATTCCACTGGCTGGCCTGATCGATCGCAAAGGCCACATCCTTGGGGCGTGTAAGCACCTCGTTTGAGTCATGGATCATGTCTTGGAGATTTTTTCGGATCCTGAGCGTGCTTGTGAGGCGAGCTGTGTTGCTCCCCGTATGTTCGAGACAAAGCGACACATACCCCTGAGTCGCCAAAAATTTGGCCAAAGCAAAATGCCCATCCCAACTTCCTCCCGCGCCATGAGAAAAAATGAGCACAGGATAAGGGCCTCCGGATTCTGGAGCCAGGACCTGGATCGGAACTCGTCTCGCCCCAGACAAAGGCTCCGCTTTCTGTCTGCGTTTAAAGATCCGAACGCGCTCAGGAATCACGGGCGCCTGTCGACTCGAATCCACGAGATCAGGAAACTGAAGCACCTCGACAGAAGACCCAAAGGCCGAACCGACAAGAGCTCCCAGCCCAAAAAGAAAACTCAACGTTTTTAAAAATCGCGCTAGGGTGTGCACTTGAATGCCTCCATAAGGTCATTCTAGCGATAGACTAGCCCGCTTTAAGAAAAAAGCGCATGAAGTCAATCTCTACTAAACTAGGCTCATCCTTAACAGTGAGGTTCAGATGTCGATCATGTCCAGTGTAGAGCTTCATCCCGAATCACGGGACACCGTAAAACCCGTGATCTCCCCCGCAAGGTGAGGAAACTGGGCGATCAATGACCGCCGATCCCCCATCTCAAAATCGGCAAACTCAAACCCGGGTGCTACCGTGGTCCCGATCAGGCACCAAGACCCACCGGATTTTAGTTTCAGGCCCTGCCAACAACCCCGCGGCACGACAATCTGAGGACTCTCACCTGCCATCACATCCGGACCGAGCAGGTGATGGGTCACGCGACCCGAAGGATCAATCTGCAGCATCTCGGCACGATCACCCGCATAGTAATGAAAGATCTCATCACTCTTCACGCGGTGAAGTGCAGAGAAGCTCTCCGGAGTCACCAGAAAAAAGATCGCGGTACTGACATTGCGCTTTCCCTGCTCCACGGTCACGTTCACCTCACCTCGGTAGGTCTCGCGGTAAAAACCCCCTTCACTCGGAAGGGGCTCTAGACCCAGCCTTTCAATCATTTCCGCCGCAGAACGATCGACCCCACTGGCCACCCCACTGGGCTTGGCGCCTGAATTGAGGAGGATGTTGAGCACTACGGCTGCGAGGCTTCCTGAGGTGATTCCACTGTTCAAGATGATCTGGGCCCATTCCGGAAATCCGCGATAAAACTGGGGTGCAGCAATCGTCACCATTCCTACGCCGATACTGATGGCGACAATCATGATGTTGTGAGTGCCTTCAAACTTGACCTGACTGAGCGTTTTGATGCCGCTTGCTGCGACCATCCCAAACATCACGATACCAGCACCCCCCAGAACCGAAGGGGGAATGGTTGCAATTAAAGCAGCCATTTTTGGAAACACCCCGAGCACCATGAGGATCACGCCTGCTGCCGCAACGACCCAGCGGCTCCTGACTCCCGTGAGTCCAACCAATCCCACGTTCTGGGCAAACGCTGTATACGGAAAACTATTGAAAATAGCTCCAAGCACCGTCGAAAAACCATCAGCCTTGAGCCCACGCGTGAGGTCTTCTTGGGTCACTGGCTTTTCGATGATCTCGCCCACCGCGATGCAATCGCCCGTGGTCTCCGCCATCGTGACAAGCATCACCACTACCATGGCTGCAATCGATGCGAGATCAAATGCAGGAAGACCAAAATAAAACGGGGTCGTCACTCCCACCCAGGATGCCTCCGCGACGTGCGAAAAACGCGCAACTCCGAGCACACTGGCCACCAGGGTCCCGCCGACTAAACCCAGGAGCACGGCGATGTTGCTGATGAAGCCTTTAAAAAACCAATACACAAAAACCACGAACGCAAGCGTCCCCATCGCAAGCGCGATGTGCTGCCCACTCGCAAAGTCCGGTGCACTGGGGTTTCCGCCACCTGCCCAGTTGACGGCAACAGGCATGAGGCTGATGCCAATGATCGTGATGATGGTGCCCGTAACGACTGGGGGAAAGAAGCGCAAAAGCTTGCTGAAATAGGGCGCAATCGCGTAGCTCACGAGACCCGCCACCAAGATAGAACCATAAATGGTCTGCAGTCCGTGTTTCTCACCAATCAGCAGCATGGGGGTTACGGCCGCAAACGTCACTCCCTGCACGATGGGAATCCGAATCCCAATCCGACCGATCCCGACGGTCTGGATCAGGGTGGCCACCCCGCAAGTAAACAAATCGGCATTGATCAAATAGACGAGCTGCTCCTGAGAAAGATTCAATCCCTGTGCGAGGATGAGCGGAACAGCGACCGCTCCGGCATACATGGCCAGAACGTGCTGCAGTCCGTAGATCACCAACTTTCCAAAAGGGAGAACTTCGTCGACGGGGTGATTTTTCATAGATTTGGATTTTCAGAGGGTGGATCTACAGTCAAGCAGATCGTTGCAAGACGGATCGCCCCCTCATAGTCTCAAGAGATGAATCCCCTTTTCTTGCCGCTTCTAGGTTACGCGCATTGACCCTCAGGTCCTGGCCAATGAGGCCAAGAATCAGGAGATCTATTTGTCGGACTGAGGGCGGGGCATTCGATCACCCAACTCACCTTCAATCACATCTCCACCCGCTTTGCGTTTTATATTCTCTCGAGTCTCTGTTGCCTGGGGCTTTGGATTCGAGTGGCCTTGCAGGTCCTGGGCTAAGGAACGTCCCCGGGTCTTTAAGCTCCCGCGGATTGAATCTCCGCCCGGACGACGACCCATTTAGCGGATTATTTCAAACCTTTACACCAACTAGACGACCTTACCAATTAAGCCTATTCTATTAGGTATGAATCTACGCCGCCTCGCCCGAGTGCGCCTTGCCCGTGGGATCAGTCAAAGCGAACTGGCCCATCGCGCCGGGACAAGCCTGGCCACGGTACAAAATATCGAGGCCGGCCGAGCCAACCCGTCGCTGGCCACCCTCGAACGCATCGTCCACGAACTTGGGCTTCGACTCGAGTTCAAGAGCACACCCCTCGACTGGACCCATTTTGCAAGCCTGGGCGTACCCCTTTTGACCGCCCCAGCAGCCCCGCTCCGTCCCGACAAGGAGCTCCTCCGCCAGGAGCTTTCCACTCTTTCACCGGACGCTCTCAGTGCCCTGACCGATCCGCGAGAAGCTGCAGCACTGAGGTCCTGGCTCAGGGCGCTGCAAGACCATTATCCTCAGCTTTGGGCCAGGTGGGCTCCTCACCTCTCGTCGTGGATGAAAAAACAAGAGCTCTCCGGCCCCGAGATCAAACTCCGCAGAATCGCACTCTCGAGGCTTGCTGAGTATCTATGACTCCTCTTGACTCAAAACTCCTCAAAAAGCTCCTGGATGCTGCCACAGAAAAACTCGACGGAGAATGGATCCTGCTTGGCGGAACCCTTCTCCCCGCGCTGGGAGTTGAGACACGCCCCACAGTGGATGTGGATCTCATCTGCCTTAAAAAGGGATCGAACAAGCAGAGTCTCAAGCTCATGGCGCTTGCCGAGTCGCTCGGGCTCCCCGTTGAGACGATCAACCAGGCCGGAGCCTACTTTCTCGAAAAAACCAAATACACACGCGCCGATTTGATCGTTCTAAAAAAGGGCAAACGCGCGACTCTCTTTCGACCGACACTCACGCTTTTCTGGAAGCTTAAAATTTCAAGGCTATCGGAGTCGGACCTGAGCGATTGTGTTCACTATCTTAAGTTCAGTAGAGATCGAGGCGAAAAAGTGGAAACTTCTGTCCTCACCGCTCTCATTGAGCAGGCTCTCCGTGAGCGCCCCACCGCAGACCGTGCCGGACGGCTAGAAGCACTGCTCCGCCACTTAAACCACCCTGAATAAGGATGCGGCCTCTCAGCCCCAAATCTGCTGAAACTGCTCGTGATCGCGAAGGTACTCATACCCGGCAATCGGCGATCCATTCTCAAATCGCCAGACCTGGACACTGCGATACTCAAACGCAACACCCGCACGAGTGAGCTGATGGGTTGCAAGCACCATGGCGTGCCGATCACTGACCAGCATGTCGTGAATCTCAGACTGAAACGT
>Ga0169931_10013334_pt1 | contig 11241 bp, 10 predicted proteins | sample Kivu_15m_20L_FD_129675 | JGI IMG/M metagenome (GOLD analysis project Ga0169931, IMG submission 129675) | Freshwater microbial communities from Lake Kivu, Western Province, Rwanda to study Microbial Dark Matter (Phase II) - Kivu_15m_20L... | ecosystem: Environmental > Aquatic > Freshwater > Lake... | reverse complement strand
CATGATCCAGTTGTCGTCGCCGATGCGGGTGACACCCTCATCCTGGATGGTTCCGCGGTTCACCGTCACGCACTCGCGGAAGGTGTTGCCCGCGCCGATCTCGAGCCGGGTGGGTTCACCCCGGTACTTCTTGTCCTGCGGCGCACCACCGATCACCGCATGCGGGAACACCTGGTTGCCGGGGCCCATGACCATCGGCCCCTCCAGGATCGCATGTGCGGCGATCTGGCAGCCGGCGCCTACCGAGACTTGCGGGCCGACCACCGCGAACGGTCCGACCTCGACGTCGTGGTCGAGCTCGGCGTCCGGATCGACCAGGGCGGTGGGGTGGATCCGGACCAACTCAGTCCCCCGCGACCGCGGCCGCCGGGCCGGCGGCACGCGCCGGCGGCCCCAGCTCGCGCAAGGTGCACATCAGTTCGGCCTCGGCGGCGACTGAGCCGTCCACGGTGGCCACGGCGCGGAACTTCGACATCGAGCGGGCGAAACGGACGATGTCGACTTCGAGGCGCAACTGGTCGCCTGGACCCACCGGCCGCTTGAAGCGGGCGCGGTCGATGCCGACGAAGTAGAAGACCGATCCTGGATCGGCGCGCCGGCCCAGGGTTTCGAACGACAGTACGCCAGCGGCTTGCGCCAGCGCCTCGATGATCAGCACCCCGGGCATCACCGGGATGTGCGGAAAGTGACCGACGAAGTACGGCTCGTTGATGGTCACGTTCTTCAACCCGACGATCCGGCGGCCCGGCTCGAGTTCGAGTACCCGGTCGACCAGCAGGAACGGATAGCGGTGGGGCAGGTACTCGAGGATGCCGCGGATGTCGATCGGGTTCATTCGGGGTCCTTGGTCGTGCCGCCGGCGGCGCCGAGCGCGCGCAGGCGCTGCCGCAATTCGGGAAGGCGCTTGAGCGTGGCGGCGGTCCGCTCCCACTGCGCATGGGGCTGCAGCGGCCAGGCGCCGGTATAAAAACCCGGTTCCGTCACCGAGCGTTCGACCAGCGAGAACCCGCCGATGACTGCTCCGTCGCAGATCCGGAGGTGACCGGCGATGCCGACGCCGCCCCCGATCAAGCAGCCCTCGCCGATCACCGCGCTGCCGGCAATTCCCGCGCAGCCGGCGATGACCGTCCGGGCGCCGATCCGTACGTTGTGGCCGACCTGCACCAGGTTGTCGATCTTGCAGCCGTCGCCGACCACGGTGTCGTCGAGCGCGCCGCGGTCGATCGCGCAGTTGGCGCCGATCTCGACGTCGTCGCCGATCACGACCGAACCGAGCTGCGCAATCTTGACCCAGCCCTGGGGCGATGGCGCGAAGCCGAAGCCGTCGGCACCCAGCACCGTGCCCGAGTGGACGATGCAACGGGCGCCGATGCGCACGCCCGGGTAAACGACGACCCTGGGGTGCAGGCGGCCGTCGGCGCCGATGACTGCTCCCTCCCCCACCGAGCAGCCGGCGCCAATGGCAGTCCGCTCGCCGATCGCGGCCCCCGCGCCGATGCAGACGCCCGGTCCCACGCTCACCGCCTCGCCGAGCACGGCGTCGGGCGACACCTGCGCGTCCGGGTGGATGCCCGTGGGCGCCCGGGGGGCGGCGAGCAGCGACTCGAACCACTGCGAGAGCCGGGCGTAACCGAGGTAGGGATCATCGAGCAGGATCCGTGCGGCCCCGGGTGGGGCCTCGGACTCGAGCGCGCCGGTGAGCAGGATCGCGCCGGCCCCGCTGGCGCGCGCTGCCCGGGAATGCCGACGGGCGGAGAGGAAGCTCACCGAGTCGTGTTGCGCGTGCTCGAGCGAGGCCAGCCGGCGGATCGGCCGGTCGGGGTCGCCCGAGATGGAGCCGCCGACGCGGGCGGCGATCTGGGCGACCGTGACCGGCACGGGGATCGGGGCGTGCACGGCCGGCCGCCCTACTTCGCGGCGTTCAGCGCCCGCAGCACCTTATCGGTGATGTCGAGACGCGGCGAAGCGTAGACGGTTTCCTGGCCCTGCAGGATCAGGTCGTACTGCTCCTGCTCGGCGAGCAGCTTGATCACCCGGTTGGCCCGCTCGATCACCGAGGCGAGCTCCTCGTTGCGACGCTGGTTGAGGTCTTCACGGAACTCGCGCTGGCGCCGCTGGAACTCTCGGTCGAGCTCGGCGACCTCGCGCTGGCGGCGGGCCCGGTCGGAGTCGGCCAGCACCGCCAGGTCGCGCTCGAGGCGCTCGCCCAGCTGTTTGATCCGGGCGGCGCTGTCCTGCAGTTCGCGCTCGCGCCGGGAGAACTCCTGTTCGAGCCGCTGCTGGGCGGCCTTGGCCGCGTTGCTCTCGCGCAGGATACGCTCGCTGTTGACCACGCCGATCCGCGGCGTCTCGGACTGCGAGAGTGCCGGCGCGCCCGCTGCCAGCAGAGCGGTGACGGCAGCGAGCCGCAGGTGCTTGATCATCGGGTCGCGTCCCAGGGATTCGGTCGGCGCGGGCTGCAGCAGCCGCTGGCGCGCAGCGGCCGGATTCTCGCACACATTACCGTCGCTCCCGCCGTCAGAAGCCGGTGCCGATCTGGAACTGGAAGCGCTGGATGCGGTCGTCGGGCCGGCGATCGATGGGGTAGCCCACCGAAAGCTTCAGGGGCCCCAGCGGCGAGAGCCAGTTCAGACCGAATCCGGCCGATACGCGCAGGTCGTTCAGCCGCAAAGTGTCGGTGTACACGTTGCCCACGTCGACGAAGGTGAACAGGCGTACCGACTGGTCGTTGCCGGCTCCGGGCAGCGGAAACAGGAATTCAGCGCTGCCGGTGACCTTGCCCAGCCCACCGAGAGGAAAGCCGTCGGTGTCCCGCGGCCCGAGGCTGGAGGCGTCAAACCCGCGGACCGAACCGATGCCGCCGGCGTAGTAGTTCTTGAAGATCGGGTAGAGCCGGTCGCCCAGCGCCCAGCCGCGCGCCACCTGCAGCGACAGTCCGAGCGTGTAGTCCTTGGTCAGTGGCCGGTACCACTCGGTGTTGAAGTCGGCTCGGGCATAGCGCAGGTCGCCCACCGGCATCGTGAACTCGACGTTGGACGCCATGTACAGGCCGCGGGTGGGGGTGAGCGGGCTGTCGCGGCCGTCGCGGAACCAGCCGAGCCTGCCCAGCACGGTCCAGCTCGACTCGCCGAAGGCTGTCACGTAGTCGGCGAAGCGCCCCGGCGGACTGGCCCCGAGGGTGAGTCGGTTACGCTCGAAAGCCAGGCCCAACGAAACCCGGTCGATCTCGGTGTAGGGCACGCCGAAGCGCAGCCCTACGCCCTGCGTCTGCAGCCGGTAGTCGCCGAGGCGCAGCTCGTCGGCGTTGAAGCGTCGGCTGTACAGGTCGAAGGTGCGGGAGATCCCGTCGACGGTGAAGTACGGGTCGGTGCTGCGCAGATCGATCATCTGCTGGGTCCGGCCGGTGTTCAGGTTCAGACCCAGCGACTTGCCGGTACCGAGAAAGTTCTGCTGGTTGACCGAGGCGGTCAGCACCAGCCGGTCGGTGCTCGAGAACCCGACGCCCACCAGGAAGGTTCCGGTGGAGCGCTCGACCACGTTCACGTTCAGGTCGACCAGGTCGGGCGCATCGGGCACCGGCACGGTGTCGATCGTGACCTCGCCGAAGTAGCCCAGGCGCGTGAGGCGCTCGCGCGAGACCCGGATCTTGTCGGTGTCGTACCAGGCGCTCTCGAACTGCCGCAGCTCACGCCGGATGACCTCATCGCGGGTGCGCGAGTTGCCCGAAATGCTGATGCGTCGCACATAGACGCGCCGGCCGGGGTCGACCGCGATGTTGAAGGAGACCGTCCGTTTCTCGCGATCGACCTCGGGAATCGCGTTGACGCTGGCGAACGCGTAGCCGATCGATCCGTAGAGCTCGGTCATGGCCCGCGTGGATTCGGCCAGCCGCTGGCCAGAGAAGACGTCGCCAGGGCGGATCTGCATCAGCGCCTGCAGTTCGGACTCGCGACCCAGGGGGGTGCCGCTGATGGTGTAGCCGGTCACCGTGTAGCGCTCGCCCTCGGTGACGTTGATGGTGATGTAGACGCCCTCTCGGTCGGGGTCGATCGAGACCTGGGTGGAGTCGATCGAAAACTCGAGGTAGCCGCGGTTCAGGTAGAACGAGCGCAGTCTTTCCAGGTCGCCCGCGAGCTTTTCGCGCGCGTACTGGTCGGACTTCGTGTACCAGGACAGCCAGGTGGGCGTGGACAGGGCGAGTTCGTCGAGCAGGGTGGACTCGGAGAACGCGCGCGCGCCAACGATCCGGATCTGGGCGATCCGTGCGTCGGCGCCCTCCTCGATCGCCAGCGATACCGCGACCCGGTTGCGCTCGAGCGGCGTCACGGTGGCAGTGACCTTGGCCGCATACTTGCCCCGCGCCAGGTACTGCCGCTTGATCTCCTGCTCGGCGCGCTCGAGCAGTGCGCGCTCGAAGATGCGCGATTCGGCCAGGCCGAGTTCGCCCAGGCCCTTGAGCAGCGCCTCACTTGAGATGTCGCGCGCGCCGCTGATCTCGACCGAGGCGACCGAGGGGCGCTCCTCGAGCAGCACCACCAGCACGTTGCCCTCGACCTCGAGGCGTACGTCGTTGAACAGGCCGGTGGCGTACAGGCCCCGGATGGCGGCCGAGGCCCGTTCGTCGTCGAGCCGTTCGCCGATCCTGACCGGCAAATAGCCGAACACCGTCCCGGGCTCGACCCGCTGCACACCGACCAGCCGGATGTCCCGGACGATGAACGGATCGAATGCCCACGCGAGCGTGATCAGCATGCTCGCGGCGAGCGCGACCACGGTTTTCGCGAACGGACGCATGGAACTCCCGATGGGTCGACCGGCCGATGCGGCCGGCATTCAACCGCCGAACAGCCGGCTCAGGTCGTTGAACAGCGCCACCGCCATCAGTCCTACGATGGCCACGACGCCCGCCCGTTGCGTGATCTCCATGAACCGCTCGGACAGGGGCCGACCCTTGATCGCCTCGAGGCCGTAATATACCAAATGGCCCCCGTCGAGCACCGGTACGGGCAGCAGGTTCAGCACGCCGAGACTCACGCTGATGAGCGCGAGGAAGGCCACGTAGGCGGCCCACCCCACTTTGGCCGACTGCCCTGCGTAATCGGCAATCGCCACCGGCCCGCTGAGATTGCGCCACGACAGCTCGCCCATCACCATCTTGCCCAGCATCCGCAGCGAGAACCACGACATGTCCCAGGTCTGGCGCGCGCCGTAGGCGAAGGCCTGCAGCGGGCCGTGCTGGTTGCGCATCATCTCGACCCGGTTCTGCAGCGAGGCGCCGATCCGCCCGATCGGGCGGCCGGCATCCTCGGCACGGTCGGACGGCTGGCCCTGCGGCACCACCACGATGCGCTGCTCGACCTCCGCACGCCGAATCGCGAGCACCACCTCGCGCTCGGGGCTGGCCCGTAGCACGTCGATCAGTTCGCCGGCCCGGGTCACCGGCCGGCCATTGACGGCCAGCACCACGTCGCCGCCGAGCAGGCCGGCCCGTGCCGCGCTGCCATCCGGCGACACCGACCCAATTGCCACCGTTCCGCCGGCCAGCTCCAGGCCGAGGGTGCGCATGAAGTCGCGTTCGATCTCGCCACCCGGCAGGCCGGAGAGGTCAATGACCAGCGTGCGCCGCTCGCCGCCCGACTCCACCAGCAGGCGGGCCGGCCGACGCTCGACCAGCGCATCGATCAGGCCGAGCCGCAGCGAGCCCAGCGAGCGCGCCTCGCGGCCGTCGATCGAGACCACGCGGTCGCCCTCGCGGACCCCGGCGATCGCGGCCTGGGTGCCCCGCGGCGGATCGGCAAGCACCGCGGCGGGCTCATCGATTCCCACCATCGCGAGCCCCGCGTAGAGCGCGATCGCGAGCAGGAAGTTGGCCAGGGGCCCGGCCACCACGATCGCGGCGCGTGCCTTCAGCGACTGCCGGTTGAACGCGCGGTGAACCTCGTGGCCGGCGATCGAGCCCGGCCCGCCCTCGCGCTCGTCGAGCATCCGGACGTAGCCGCCCAGCGGGATCGGCGAGATCGTCCACTCGGTGCGGTCGGGACCCACGGTCCAGCGCAGCAGCGGCTTGCCGAAGCCGATTGAGAAGCGCAGCACCTTGACGTTGAACCAGCGCGCCACCGAATAGTGGCCCAGTTCGTGCACGAAAATCAGGACTGCCAGGGCGAACAGGAAGGCGAGCAGCGTGGTCACGCGAGGATCTCCGCGAGATCGGCGGCGGCGCGGCGCCGCGCGCGCCGATCGAGGTCAAGCACGGCGACGAGGTCGGACGGCGTGCCATCGGCGCCCAGCGCCTCGAGCGTGGCCTGGTTGATCCGGGCGATGTCGGTGAAGCGAATGCGGCGATCGAGGAACGCATCAACGGCGACCTCGTTGGCCGCGTTGAGCACGCATGGCGCGGCCGCGCCGTTGAGCAGCGCCTCGCGCGCCAGTCGCAGGCAGGGGAAGCGTTCGGGCTCGGGCCGCTCGAAGTCGAGCCGCCCGTGCCGGGCGAGGTCGAGCATCGAGACGCCGCTGTCGATCCGCTCCGGCCAGCCGAGCGCGTGCGCGATCGGGGTGCGCATATCGGGGTTGCCGAGCTGGGCGAGCATGGAGCCGTCTACGTATTCCACCAGGGAGTGGACGACGCTCTGGGGGTGGATCACCACGTCGAGCCGGTCGGGCGGCATCCCGAACAGGAAGTGCGCCTCGATTAACTCGAGGCCCTTGTTCATCATGGTGGCCGAATCAACCGAGATCTTCCGCCCCATGCTCCAGTTGGGATGGGCGACCGCCTGCTCGGGCGTCACCTCGTGCATGTGCGCCAGCTCCATCCGGCGGAACGGACCGCCGGACGCGGTCAGCACGATGCGCCGCACGCCGGCCCGGGTGCCGTCGGATGGCAGGCACTGAAACACCGCGTTGTGCTCGCTGTCGATGGGAAGGATCCGGGCGCCACCGTCTCGAACAGCCTGCAGGAACACCGGGCCGGCCATCACGATGGCCTCCTTGTTGGCCAGCAGGATGGTCTTGCCGGCGCGCGCCGCGGCCAGGGTGGGCTCCAGCCCGGCGGCTCCGACGATCGCGGCCATGACCAGGTCGGTCTCGGAGGCGGCTGCCACCTCGGCCCCTGCCGCGTCGCCATCGAGGACCTCGGTGCGGCAGCCTCGAGCGGTCAGCGCCGCGCGCAGCCGTCCGGCAGCGGCCGGTTCGGCCATCACCGCATAGGCGGGCTCGAAGCGCAGGCAATGTTCGAGCAGCCGGGCGTCACTGCGCCGGGCGGTCAGGGCGAATACGGAAAAACGGTCGGGGTGGCGGGCGACCACATCGAGCGTGCTCTCGCCGATCGAGCCCGTTGCTCCCAGGATCGTGATCCGCTGCATCGCTCGATTATCGCAGCACTTGCAGCAGCAGCAGGCAGCCGGGCATCGTCGGGATGAGGGCGTCGATCCGGTCGAGCACACCCCCGTGGCCCGGCAGCAGCCGGCCGCTGTCCTTGACGCCCGCCAGTCGCTTGAGCAGCGACTCGTACAGGTCGCCCACCACCGACAGACCCGCCAGCACCGCCAGCATCGCGACCGCCGCCGCCCATCCGCCCTGGGCCGCCAGCCATCCGGAGAACACCTGATCACGCAGCCCCTCGGGTACCGCTGCGGCCGCTGCCAGCACCAGTGCCACGCCGCCGGCCACGCCCTCCCAGGTCTTGCCCGGGCTCACCCGGGGGGCCAGCTTGTGCCGGCCGAGCGCCCGCCCGGCAAAGTAAGCGCCGATGTCGGCCAGCCAGACCACCGCCATGGCCGAGACCAGCATTGCGGGCCCGTGCAGCCGCAGCTCGTACAGGGACACCCAGCAGGCGGGCAGTACGAGGGCGCCGACCGCCCAGCCGGGCCCCAGCCGCCGGACCCGCACGAGCGAAGCCGGTCCGAGGGTGACCCAAAAGAGCAGGCTGACGCCGGCCAGGACTGCGGCGGCCACCGGCGGGGCACTGGTTGGGTTGCGCAGGATGACGTATGCGACACCAGCGATCACGAGCGTGAGCCCCAGCACCACGCCGCCGCGCGCCGAACCCAGCAGGCGGCCCCACTCCAGGCCCGCGACGGCCAGCAGCGCCAACGAGACCAGGCCCCAGGCCCAGGGGGGCGCCCAGGCGATCACCGGTACCAGTACGACCAGCAGCCCCAGGGCGGTCAGCACGCGCTGCACGAGCATCCGCGGGCCCGTGTCCGGTCAGCGACCCGGCACGTCGGCCGGGGTGGTTACCTGGGCGCTGGTCTGTCCGAACCGGCGCTCGCGCGTCCGGAACGAGTCGAATGCCCGGTCCAGCTCGAGAGCCCCGAAGTCGGGCCAGAACGCATCGGTGAAGTACAGCTCGGTGTAGGCCAGCTGCCAGAGCATGAAATTGCTGATCCGCTGTTCGCCGCCGGTACGGATGAACAGGTCAGGCTCGGGCGCATGATGCATCGCCAGGTAAGGCGTCAGGTGCGCTTCGGTGATCCGGGTCGGGTCGGCCGCCAGCTCCGGCTGCTCGATCAGCATCCTCCGCGTCGCCTGCAGGATGTCCCAGCGGCCCCCGTAGTTGGCGCAGACGGTGAGCGTCATCCGGCTATTGGCGCCGGTGCGTGCCTGCGACTGCGTGATCAGGGTCTGCAGCCGCGGCTCAAACGCACTCACGTCGCCGACGATACGCAGGCGGATGCCATTGGCGCGCAGCTGCGCGATCTCGCGCTCGAGTGCGGCGATGAACAGCCGCATCAGCAGGGACACTTCGTCGGGCGGCCGGCGCCAGTTCTCGGAGCTGAACGCGAACAGCGTCAGGAACTCGACGCCGCGGACGACGCAAGCTTCGACCGTGGCCCGAACCGCCTCGACGCCCTTCGAGTGACCGGCCACCCGAGGCAGGCGGCGCGCCGTGGCCCACCGACCGTTGCCGTCCATGATAATCGCCACGTGACGCGGGACGTCGCGCGGTTCGGGCACGGATTGGGTCGAACTGGTGTGAAGGCTCATGGCGCGGATCGGGGGCTCGGGGCGAAGGAGCGCGCCGAGGGCCTCAGACCGTCATGATCTCCTGCTCCTTGGCCTGGAGAAGCTTGTCGATCTCGATGACGAACCGGTCGGTGAGTTTCTGAACGTCGTCCTGTGCACGCCGCTCGTCATCCTCGGAGATGGCCCTGGCCTTGAGCAGTTCCTTGAGTTGCGTGTTCGCATCGCGGCGCAGGTTGCGCACTGCGACCTTGCCATCCTCGCCTTCGCCCTTGACCACCTTGGTGAGTTCGCGGCGCCGCTCTTCCGACAGCGGCGGCATCGGGACCCGGATCAGTTCGCCGACCATGGTGGGGTTCAGCCCCAGTCCCGATTCCCGGATTGCCTTGTCGATGGTGGCAGCGATCTTCTTCTCCCAAGGCGAGACGCCGATGGTGCGGGCGTCGATCAGTGTGACGTTGGCGACCTGGCTGATCGGCACCATGCTGCCGTAGTACTCGACCTGCACCTGATCGAGCAGACCCGCATGGGCACGTCCGGTACGGATCCGTGCCAGAGCGGTCTTCAGGGATTCGATCGACTTGAGCATCTTCTGCTCGGTCGATCGGCGGATTTCGGGGATCGTGATGGTCATGGCGGCTGCCTCTGGGGGTCAGACGTGCACCAGAGTGCCCTCGTCCTCGCCGAGCAGCACCCTCCGTAGCGCGCCTTCCTTGAAGATCGAGAACACCTTGATCGGCAGTTTCTGGTCGCGACACAGCGCGAACGCTGTGGCGTCCATCACCTTGAGGTTGCGGCCGATCGCCTCGTCGAAGCTGATGCTCCGGTAGCGGGTGGCGGCGGGGTCCTTCATGGGATCGGAACTGTACACCCCATCCACCTTGGTGGCCTTCAGGACGACCTCCGCGCCGATCTCGGCGCCGCGCAACGCGGCTGCGGTATCGGTCGTGAAAAACGGGTTGCCGGTGCCGGCCGCGAAGATCACGACCTTGCCCTCCTCCAGGTAGCGTAGCGCCTTCGGTCGGATGTAAGGCTCGACCACCTGCTCGATCTTCAGCGCCGACTGCACCCGTGCCTGCACCCCGCCGGCCCGCAGCGCGTCCTGCAGTGCCAGCGAGTTCATCACGGTGGCCAGCATGCCCATGTAATCGGCGGTGGCCCGATCCATGCCGGCGGCTCCCAGCGCCACCCCGCGGAAAATGTTGCCACCGCCGATCACGATCGCGAGTTCGGTGCCCATGCCCACCGCCTGCGAAACCTGCGCGACCATCCCCTCGATGGTAGCCCGGTTGATGCCGTAGGCATCGTCGCCCATCAGGGCCTCGCCGGACAGCTTGAGCAGGACTCGCTTGTAGGGACGGGGCGTCGGGGTCATCGGTCTGGAGGGCTGGACGGGTGGGTGCAGGGGAGAAGAGCGGGAGGCGGTGCCGTCGGGCACCGCCCACGGGACAGTCAGCGCGCTACGGCGGCAGCGGCCTGCGCCACCTCTGCAGCGAAGTCAGACTGCTTCTTCTCGATACCCTCGCCCACGACGTAAAGCGCGAACGCGTGAACCTTGGCGCCCCGGGACTTGAGCAACTGCTCGATCGTCTGCTTGTCGTCCTTCACGAACGGTTGCCCGAGCAGGGTCACCTCCTTCAGAAATTTCTGTACCGTGCCCTCGACCATCTTGGCGACGATCTCGGCCGGCTTGCCCGACTCCGCGGCCTTCTGGGTGGCGATCGAGCGCTCCTTCTCGACCAGCTCGGCCGACACACCGCTGCGGTCGAGGGCAACCGGTTTGGATGCGGCGATCTGCATGGCGAGGTCTTTTGCGAGCGCGTCGTCGCCGCCTTCCACGTCGACCAGCACGCCGATGCGGGAACCGCCGTGCACGTAGGAGACGACCCGGCCGCGGCCGGCGATGCGCACGAAGCGGCGCACCGCCATGTTCTCGCCGATCCGGCCGATCAGCGCACGGCGGCGCTCCTCGACGGTGGCGCCGTCCAACGCTAGCCCCGAGAGCGCATCGAGGTCGGCGGGTGCGGCCTGCGCCACCAGCGCTGCCACCGACCGCGCGAAGCCCTGGAAGTCCTCGTTCTTTGCGACGAAGTCGGTTTCGCAGTTGAGTTCGACCATCGCGCCGGTGGTGCCGTCGGGAGACACGTGCACACCCACGATACCCTCAGCCGTCACCCGAGAGGCCGCCTTGTTTGCCTTGTTGCCCAGCTTGACGCGCAGGATCTCCTCGGCCTTGCCCATGTCGCCCGCCGCCTCGGTGAGCGCCTTCTTGCATTCCATCAT
>Ga0169931_10013333_pt1 | contig 11241 bp, 10 predicted proteins | sample Kivu_15m_20L_FD_129675 | JGI IMG/M metagenome (GOLD analysis project Ga0169931, IMG submission 129675) | Freshwater microbial communities from Lake Kivu, Western Province, Rwanda to study Microbial Dark Matter (Phase II) - Kivu_15m_20L... | ecosystem: Environmental > Aquatic > Freshwater > Lake... | reverse complement strand
TGAAAAGTCGGCTCCCACGAACGATTGACCTGAATAGTCATTACCACCCTGACTTTGATTCTTTTTTCTTTTTGCCATGAAATAGTTCTACACAAGTTATCCCGCAAGTGCAATACCAGATTTAGCTGTGTGTACTATCAGCGCCCCCAATAGAAAAGCCTGAAGCGTCACTTTATGACCCACCTAACTGCAAATGAGCGAGCATCGACTCAGAAGCAATTTCGACCACCATTTGCGACTGGCAATATGGATGCGGCTCCATTTTCGTCTAACCAACGAATTTGGACTAATGACCTTCTGATGCGCACACGCAGCCTCAAGTCGCCGAGATCTGGACTCGAACAAGAGGTTCGCCTGTTATACGAAAGACTCGAATCACTTGAGAACCGCCGTCAAACGGCTGCACAGATGCGGTTTGCTGCAGTTGCCAGTATTCTGCTGCTGCCAGCCCTGATAGTTGGTTTCTTTGGCCAAAACTTCGAAATTAATCCATGGGCGAAATCTTCAGTATCTTGGGAAATATCTGCGATAGCGCTCGGCGCTATAGCACTAGTGCAATTTGTTTACTTCAAGAAAAAGAAATGGTTTTAATAGTAAGAACTACAAATTAACCATTCACCACGAACGCCAACTTCTGCCCCATCGCGGCGAAGTTCGACGCAAATAGGAAGCAAATCGGGGCATTGAATCTTCAACTAACTCGGGCAAGACAATATGAACGAAAATGTCAATTAGTCTTACAAAACGACATGGCGAACCAAACCAAAAACGGCTCTCCGGGGTTAACTCAACATTCCGCAATTTTCGCAAAGTCTCACGAAGTGTATGTTTGCGCTCGAGCACGTCTGAAACTCCACTGAATATTTGGATCCAAAATTTGTATCCCAAGTTAGCACTACATCATTTCGTTCGTCATAGCATCTTAAACTCCTTGAAAAATTTGATCCAGACCGTTTCTCATCTGGAATGTCCCGTACCAGCATTAGTACTTACACCTTATTTTTACGGTTATGTAAAGCAATTCAATTAGTGCCATTGCGGACTCCGAGTAATTTTTAGGCTAATAAACCAAGAAATAATTAAAGTAAGATATGGATATGTCGAAAAACGACCAAAGCCCAAATGAAGGAGCTCAATCAAAGGGACTGACTAGCTTTTTGCCGATTTTTGGTTATCGACAAGTCTTTTCAGCTGCGTTAATTCCCATTGGTCTTTTGATTATTCGCTCAAGCCGTCAAACTTGGATAGAAGTCGCCGTGTTGGACTACAAGGGAACTGATGACTGGTACGGTAAATTTACTCTCGCAGCTGGTGTGGCGCTGATTGTTGTTGGAATATTGAACTTTATTCCTTCGTTCCCTAACAGTCTAAAAAATATTGCAAGCTGGATTGGAGTAGCTTTTTCACTGATATCAATAGTCGTTCTCATCGTCATTGCCATAAGAGTCGATCAAATTGGCGATGATCTAGCTCGAAAGGCCCGGGCACCCGAGAGATTCTTTGAGGGCACAATTCTCGAAGGTCTTGGTCGAATTCTTGCTAACGTTTCGGAGACTATAAGTAGTCTCGGCAGGCCGAAAGTCGCTTCAGGCTGGCGTTCAACGACAATCCTTACAGCATGCGCACTTGTTTCGGGTCTTCTCGCCCACGACTGGAGCAGAAACACAGACGACGATGATGAGTCATCAGAAGATTCAATGGAGATCTAAATTGATTTTGGCAATTGTGGTTGCTGGTTTGCTTTGGTTTTTCTTTGGTCTAACTGCTATACCCGTCGCAGCAATCTTCTATTTGGTCCGTAAAGAGAAGTGGACTCTATCGATTCTTGCAACAGTCGCCTATTTATTTGTATTGGGTTCTGGAATTCTCCAGTAACTTGCTTGATGAAAGTTGTCCTCATCTTTGCGGCGATTCTCTTTCTTATAGTTATGTCTGTTGTCCTACGCCATGCCCTAATGATTTTGCCGTTTATCGCAACCGCCGCTTACCTCTATTGGGACTCAGGCAAAAATGACGACGAGACTACGGTTATTTAACCTCTTCGTAGTGAACAAGCGAATCACGAAAGCCAACAAGACGAAAAATACCGGCACAGGCCGTCTTGGTCGTGAACAAGAGGTCATCAACTTCTAGGATCCGATTTTTAATATTCTGTCGGCTTGGTTCTGGAGCAAACCGCAGAAAAACTGCAGAAGTAGCCTGCTGATCTAATTGCAACAAGTCATCAGGATGAACAAATTGCACAAATTGTTCTTCCTTAGCGACCAATACAGTATCCTCGACTGCGGAAGTGACTTGCCCTACTTTGGTCCAATAAGTTTCTGAAAGTTCCTTTCGCTTCACCAGAGATGATTCACTTAGCGCAATTTTAAAATCAAGGGGTCCTAACTCGACTAGCTTTTCGATGTAGGAAGTCAAACTTTTTTCTATTGATGCCACAATTTGCTCAGGTACGTCTGCACTTACTCCTTTGAACTCGTACACCTTCAATGCCATAACGTTTTCAATCACCGTACTCACGTCAGTGCGAATAATTTCTACGACACGATCCAGCTGTCTAAATGCGCCGGCTCCAGCGACATCATTTAAGTCTTTTCGAACAGCAGGATTAGTTGTTGTCCGATTTTGCTCAGTTGTGGCAAGCTTTTCATAGTTATCAATCAAATGGGTCTTAAGGTTCTCCGCAATCAACTCAAGGGTTCTGCGCAGCTGTTTCAGACTGTCAACTGCTTTACGTCTTGTGTTACTCAATACCCACTCGTTTAGAGAGACTCGCTCAATAAATGATTTTTGGGCCTCAACTTCTTTTTCAACTTTAAGCAGACCACTCTTTCGAGACCAAGTTCTTATCAAATTATCCGCAACTACAAATGCAATACCAACCAGCACTATAACGAGGGTCGCGAAAAGACAGACGACCACAACGAGCCTCGCAATTAATTTGCGAGCAATTTCAGGCAATGGATAAAAACCTGATGAGTTGCCATCATCAAATGCCTCGAAAGCAGAGATTGCGACTAACCATAGGTAAAAAAATGCAAGCACAAATCGAAGCCAAAGCGGCTCAATCAACTTTGCAACTGTCTTTGCAGCCACCATTAGTGGGTTCTTCGGAATCGCCGTAGTCGCCCTCGCGAGTGTTTCTTGCAGTTTTGCGAGGTCAACTTCTTCAAAGTCTTTCAAAATTTCAGCTTGACTTTTTGGCGATACTGCCTCAATTACTTTGTCTACTTGAACAATTAACGGTGAAATACTGTGGCCCGTTGCAATTGATTTTCGGCAGCCATTGACAATCTCTTCAGTTAATTTTGAATCAATGTCGAGATACTTCTGTCTATGGTTGTCGCGCCTTTGTTGCTGCACGCCCAACTCTTGGAATTTAGTTGTCTCGCCGACGTCAAAACCATTCGCAGCATCCGTGCTTGCAAGCAACGATTTTACTTTTTCATTAACTTCCTGCAATGACTCTCGAATCTTATTTAACTCAGCAATATGATGCTCTGGAAACATTGAAACTCTTCGGATAGCACCAGCTGACCCAAAAAGACCAAAAATTTTTCTTTGGCGATTTACATTTTGGCGAACACCCTCGTAACAGGTTAAAAGTGCAGTATCGCCAGGTATTAAGATGTCAGATTCAACGTCAGATCCGTTAAGCGCATTGGACACCTTCCAATCTTCGAGCTGGGGAAGTAGACATGACTTACCATCATCTCCGACAAGTCCATGACCACAGACAAATAGAGCATCGGCAGTTGCCTTGGACGGGAGACGTCCGAACCAAACCTGCTTCGTGCCAATTGACCAAAGTTGATGGCCAACAGCCGCCGTCACAAGAAACAATTCATCCAGAATTTCATCCGACGTGAGGGCGTCCTTCAACACCTCTGTTGTGTGCGACCCTTCTAAGTCACTTTCCCAGTAAGCCAAGCCGGCTGGTAAATGACTTCCTGGCGCCCAATCTATACCACTGAGACTTGTTAACAAGATAACTCTTAGCCGCGAGTAGTTATCTCGAAAAAAGTGAGGAAGCTCAAGTTTGCCTCTGTAACTCGAGACGCGAAGGATAAGGACAAGACGCGGTTGACTTACATTCGCCAAAATTGATTCATAAAGTCCCCTATGGCTTTGAACCTTGTCCGCGTCGTCAAACAACACAACGTACCAAGGTCTAATTATTCCCTCTTTGGAAGATACCGCCGACTTTGAAAAAATAAGATCATGGAACGAAGATGCACTGGTATCTGATGAAGCTAAATCAACACAGATTACGGATGACTCGCGATTTACATCCATCTAAAGCTCGGCTCAGCCTGCTTAAGCGCCTCAGTAAGATTCTTAAGTAAAGTATTTGTTGTTTCAAGCTCCATTGCAGCTGGGATACTTATCTTCCAAAACTCAATTGCATTTTGTATTTCTCTTTTTCCTTTTTCGGCATATTTGTTGCTTTGTAAAGCAGACTCAAGTTTCATAAGCTCACTATCTCTGAGAGACAACAATGTTTTGAAAATCTGCGGAATCTCAGATTGGCCGCCATCTAGGCAAACTGGCACAAAGTTGAGCATTGATTCGATAATGGTCCCCGCATGATCCACTCGAACATCAGCTTTAAGCACAGCATTCTCGTAAGCAATACAGAGATTTGACCACGATGAAAAACCTGATAGCGATGGGATCTCGAGCAAGATTGGTGATTCATCTTTTGCATTTTGACTCGAAACACTCAGCACGGAGGGCGAACTATCCTCACCTTTGTCCAACTTAATTATCCCACCGATTAGACCGCGGAGCAGCTTATTCAGAACCATTACTTGGTGATTGCCCAGGTACACGCGGTCAATATTTTTGTAACCCTTTCTCTGACGCCAATTTAATTTGTCGTCAGTAGTAGTCGACTTGATGGCATCTGTCCAGCGGTGCAAAATCTGCCGTGTCTCAGGGTTATCAAGTAAGCCTTGACCGATTAGGTTTATATTCACTGTCACGACATCAGTATCACCAGACGCCAAAAATTCAATCCCTTGTGCTGCAAGTTGTAGAGCAGCAAAAGACTTACTCAAGTTCAGGCACTCTTTTATCAATCTTTCAACGGCATCATTCTCTACGCCTGGATAGCTGACCAAAACCTTTGCAAAGCGATACTGACCACTCGGTACCATCTCATCAGGCACTAATGAGCCCAAAATCGCTCTAAGTGTTCTGGCGTGGTCAGAGTCATCTTTCCGTGCTGCATCATCTAAAAGCCTGCCAAGTTTTGGCAAAGTGCCCGGAATTGCTTCTGACCCAGTCATGGCCTGATCTACAGCATCAGTAACCGGCTTTAGCAACGCATCAATTATTTGTGACTTTGGAGCGCGACTGGAAAGCCTATCCACAATTGAAGCCCAAGCATTCTCGGTTGTCTGTCCCCCTAGTCGACGTAAAAGGGCTGTTGCTGATAGATCTTCAATTCGATAATTTTTTCTGATCTGGGCTGCAGTTTCAATTACAAGTTGACTTAAGGCCTCTGGAACCGGGCGACCGTTGGTCGGAACAAAATTTATAACTCCAACTCTTGCCTTACTTATTTCTGCGTAGCCCTCAGCGGTTTCACTGTCAATTTCGGACACAAAATCCTTCATTAATTTTGTTAACTCGTTGATCCGCGTCTTACTCATTTCGATACTTTGAGCATGTGCCTGAGAATTATTAGACCAAGTACTCCACCACTTCTCGGCAACTTGTGCCTCAAATTCCTTTCTCTCTTTATCGAGCGCAACTCTTACTGCCGCTGCACCAAGTCTCTTTGGCAAGATCGAGCGTTTTGTTTTGCGTACTTTCGAATCAGCAGTCTTTTTGACTGCATTTGATACTTGATTTATCTCTAACTTTGAAATCGCGCTTGAGAACACGTTTAGAGCTGAAAAAAGGTCAGTTTCGCCATCAGTGCTTTTTTTGGTCAAATAATCAATCAATCCATCATGAAGTTGAAAAACAGATTTCTGATTAATTGTTTTAGCAATTTGGGCTTCAATGATCGGCATAGCTCTGACAATGTTTGATCGAAGCCTTGTAATCAAGATATCAAGTTCTTTTTGCCTTCTTGGAAGCCTCGTTGGTTCAAAAGTCAGAGTTGTATCAGTGTCAAATGTTTCAGGCTTTATCATACAATTGAATCCGAGCGAGATGATTGCATCATTAATCTCTTCTTCCGTATGAGCTGCACGCCTTGCAAGTTGTTCCTGGATTTCTTTTAGACCATCGGCAATTATTCTTTTTGCGACGATGTCAGCAATTTTCCTCGAAGGCATCGTCAGCGACGAAGAAACCATTGGCATGAGTGGATGTCGCCCGAGACCCAGACGATGTATCTTGCTTGTCTCCGACCGAGAGTTAATAATCCACTCAGTAAAAGAGTTTTTATTGACCACTTCACCACCAACTGCTGTTACCGAATTCTCCATTCGCTTAATTGTGCTCGATTGAGCAATGATTGAAGCAGCTACCGATCTTGCAACATCACTTCGCTCCATAATGTTTGGTTTCGACACCAAAGTTGCAACTGGTATGTCGGGCGCTTTTGCGAGGAACTCAATTGAGACTTCGCCATTATTACCGACCGTTGAATCTGGATACTTGATTCTAAATTCAGATGCACGGCTTGGATCCGGAGTCGACAATTGTTCAATTAGCTCAGTCAAGTCAAGCAATGCACGCGCTGCATTTAGACTTGCGCGCCTCGCATTATCTGGGGGCAACAATCCATCAAAAGTCGATGGCATCATTACGACTGGCAAGATCACTGCATTTACGTGCTTCATCTTGTCGTGTAATTCATGAATTAAAAGCTGCAGGACGTCAAGGAAAATGCCACATCCAGTGCCACCAGACATCGAGAATCCGACATAGACGGCTAAGTCAGAAATTGAGTTTTGATTTGTATAAGCATCTAATTGACCAAGTGACTTGTCAAGATCGCCAATCACGTCTTGAATGTCGGTCCCGATCGCTTTCTTGTAACCTTGACTCTCGATTGAGCCAAAAAAAGCGACGCGGCCCACAGTCGGAAATTGCCCCGCCCCAGCGTTGAGCGGTCTAGTTGTTGGCTCGTTTGGAGCAGGCGGAATCCAAGGCAATTCGGGTCCCTTTTTATGCCTAAGGTCTGTGGCTAAAGCTGGATAGTTGTCAACCGTAGGAACAAGATCCATTGCCGCCCGCGCACTGACCTGTCCGATCTTCTTAGTGACAGAAGCAAGTGACTCCGCTGCGAAGTCAATATAAAGAGATTGTATAAATTGTGGCAGTTGGTTTGGCTTCAGGTGAGCAAAAGCTCCACCTTTTTTAATCAGAGACCTTCCATCTAGTCCACAGATTTCACGTCGCATTGCTTTATCAAGCTCAATACCTAGGTCAAGACCACTTCCACCGATACCGACGTACAAGATTCGCTGCCTAATCATCTCTATCTCCTTTGTTAAAAATTATCCTGACTTTCATCTTCATTACTTGGTACCACGATTCGAAATGTTATAAAACCATCCTTGGTCGGTTTCTCTAAGCGGATTGGTAAACCAAACGGCTCAAGTTTGATTTCTTTTTCGCTTTCACCTTCGCCACCTTCAATTTGAATTCGAACCTGATCCCCAGCGTGACTAATTAAGTATTGAGCCTCACTGCCATACGACTCAACCGACAACATATCACCACTGCCAATAATCAAAGAAAATTTACGTAGACCACTAATGTCCTGATGGTTAATCCAACTATTTGCGACTAGCGGCGACTGTTGTTCCAGGAATGTACCGTCTGGAAAAATTCGAGACTTTTTCCAAAACCTAAAGCCAAACACCGCAGCGATCAAACCTAACGTTGTCAAAATAATCTGTGCCCAAGGCGGCGGGCAGTCGCCTCGCTCCTCGCATGTGCAGTCACGGCCCGGAGTGCAAGGAGGCGGTGGGGGGATCGTCGTCGTTGTCGTCGTTGTCGTCGTTGTCGTCGTTGTCGTCGGCGGCGTAGCGAGCACGCAGATTGCGGAAACTGCATTTAACCTTGGGATGCCCTCCGTTGTCTTCACAGCAGCCCGAAGCGTGTACTTTTTGTCCCCAGTTGTCAACTTGCTTGCCACTTCACCGATATCAATAGGATTAGCGTCAGCAGTCTTACTGCCGAGCAACCTCACAACAGCTCCTGCTTCATCAATAAGGTCAAACTCAATTTCTGGCCACAAGGTTGCACCCGCAAAATTAATTTTGTCACCATCAGCGCGGGCCAAACTCAAACTTGTCGACGAAGGACATTGATCAAACTTGATAGTCAAGTCGCCTACCAGTTGCCATGTCGCCTTTGAACCCGGAGAGGCAACCACTGTCCAGAAGCCTGAGTCCTTGGCCTTCGGACTCACAAGACATTGAAACACTAAATTCGAATCTGATGGATTGACCCATGCATTACTACACGGTAAACCACCGTCTTCGGTTTTAAGCACAGGCTCTTTCCCATCAACGGTGTTCACTTTAACTATCACGGTGCTTATTAAGGGGTGAATAAATCTCTCTGACGGCGTGAATGTCGGTTCATCTATAATCGTGCAAGTTGCCTCAGCGGCTATCGCCTGAAGTTGAAAAATCAAGTCCTCCGGCTCCACAATCCGAGCATTGGGCTTGACATCATCACAGTTTGAATTGATTCTTGGCGATGCCAAATTGCTGTACTCGTCAAGCTTGGATTGGTTAGCCGAACCAAATCCAAGCGACCAAATTGAAACACTAGACTTTTTTAAGACTTCAAGCGATGCGTCAAGACTTCCTTGCTCTTCCACTGAAATCTTTTCATCACCATCTGGATCGTAGTTACCATCCGTCAACAAAATTATTGATGAGGTGCGATCTGGGACTTTTGACGAATTAACCAAATTTGCAACAAATTTAAAAGCAGCCGCAAAGTCTGTATTTCCTGCTTCATTGAATTGACGCCGAATATATTTTGCACAATCCTTCAAGACTCGATCGTTGCCATCGTCAATTGGTACAAGCTCGCAATTTTCTAACCTTCGTGGTGAGTTTGCGCCACTACTAAACGGAATTACCCCCACTCGAATGCCTCGTTTTTTCAACAAACTGAGGCTGATAATTCCTTCAACTGCTTCTTGCTCTCTCTTGATATCTGAAAAACTCAAACTTGAAGACTCATCGACAAGGATGTAAATGTCAATGTCGTCCTTTTGCACCGCATCAGAACGCGCCAAATCGACAAATCCCAAAGTTGCCCCTACAGCCGCACAAATTAACGCAACTATAAACTTACGCATTTTCCCCCGACCGTAAAACAGTGTAAAGCATATAACGGAGTTTTGACCCTTAGAAATTAGATTTTCGTAGTAAGTCTTGGATTCGAACCTATAGTTGCAAATATGCCTTTTATGGGTCTGGGTAGTGGCCTTGATGACTTCTGATGTCTGTGAGTACTGTTCCGACCCGCTTTGCGGGGGTGAATGCAAGCCCCACCCGGGCTCGATTTTTTCTTTGGTAGGTCTTGGGGGCTTCTTTGTGATTCTGGCCTTTGTAATTCTTCGAACAATGGTTAAATAGCCGAGGTGATCGAGTGTTTAGGTTCTACGACTCAGACCACAGACGGGGCGCACTCGGCGCTTTGACTGGTTTCGGCGTTTCACTTATCTCAAGCCCTTTCCTCAAGTACGTAATACCAATCGTTACGGCAGGGATAATTGCCATCGCCATCGGAAAATTTGATCATCGACTCAAGAACGAATACGGAGTGCTTGGTTCTGGCGTATTCGCGGGACTTTTATACCTTCTTCAGCCAGTGCAAGATACTGCTGAGAATCTAATTAAAGGCGGTGTAAGCCTTTTCTCATCATTTTTACTTACTGTATTTGGGTACTTTGCAAGTAATGCCCTCGTCGATTTACGAACCAAAAACGACGATGAAAATAATGACGGCGACTTTTCGCTTTAAGCTACGGAAGTAACCGATCTATTGTGCGGTTTGAAACGATTTCTTCACCCCATTCGTAAATCTCTGCCCAGTATGGTTCAATGGCCAATTTAAGGGCGACACCCCCGATGACCGCTACGAGCAGCGTATGAACTCGCCCAACCAAAACTGGCTTGAGCCTCCAATAACGTGCGATGCATTCGGCGTCGCATCCAGAGCCCGTCGACCATTTGATTATCTTTTGCTGATTTCGTGCATCACGAAAACCCTCAACTGAAAGATAGCCAGCAATTACTGGTACAGAATTTGCGATGAGATTCGCCGGCAAATAACGCACACTGAAATAACAACCTGCGACAATAGCCGCAGTCCAAACAAATCCCCAGATATTTCTAACGAGAAAAACGATTGCAATCGCTAAAACACCAGTAGAGAATAGAAACCATGATTGTGGAAAACCTGCTTGAACTGCCATCACAGCCGCAAGGGCGGCAATGGGCGGTGCCAAATATCCAGCGATGGAAACTAAAGTCGCTCGGACCCTGCCCCAGCTCTCAGGTGGATGAAAAAAAGCCAACCCAGATGTATTGAGTGAAATTGTTATCTGTTGGGGTCGCCCACCTAGAACACCCGCAGTAAACGCGTGTCCAAGTTCATGAACAACCGTTGGTAGGTATCGACCGATTAAATGGAGCGGACTTCCTGCTAGAGCGATACCCGAAATGCAACCTAGAGCCACTGACTGGTCTGAGATTGTCGAGTCATTGGGGAGAAAATTACCCAGCCAGTTAGCAATCTCAGGGGTAATCGGCTGCCCAGTTGCCAGATAAAGAACTGGGACCACCACGAGCATTGAAACTAACCACATGCCTCTAACGGTACATCAAGATCCAAAACCTACAAAGTTATAAATTGGTCACCCACTTGGTTTCGATTGGTCAATTCATTTTCTTCCGCAGAAAAAACTGGCTCTGAGGAAACCGGTATCGTTATCCGAATTCATCACTGTCTTCGTCAAAATCTTCGAGCTCATCACTTTCAAGCATGTCTGGGTCATTGTCAAATTCAATTTCGTCTACGGCCGGGCCATCTAAGTCGTCTGCTAGATCGAATTCTGCATTCACCCACTCTGCGCCGCAACCTGGGCAATCGGTCATACCTTCACCATGGAAAAACACTGGTGTACCGCAATAAGTACAAATTTGACCGTCTTCGAGCGCATCGATAGTCATACGCCAATTATGAACCAGGGGTGTTGCGGGCGATAAGTCTGAACACCCCCCTTGTATAGTGGCACTCGTAATCATC
>Ga0169931_10013332_pt1 | contig 11241 bp, 11 predicted proteins | sample Kivu_15m_20L_FD_129675 | JGI IMG/M metagenome (GOLD analysis project Ga0169931, IMG submission 129675) | Freshwater microbial communities from Lake Kivu, Western Province, Rwanda to study Microbial Dark Matter (Phase II) - Kivu_15m_20L... | ecosystem: Environmental > Aquatic > Freshwater > Lake... | reverse complement strand
TAACCGAATATATAATCTACATATCTTCGCTAAAATGCCATCATCCCTCCTATGGCTGTCCCTAGCCATGGCTCTTTTCTTCACCCCTGCTCTCTGCGTACTAGGTGTTGATGTCTCCCAGCTTTTTTCTGTCTCCACCTACCAATGCATGAAAAACAACGGCTACCAGTTCGCCATCATCAGAGGATACTGCTCATTTGGAGGCATCGATACCCATGCAGTTGACAGTCTCAAAAACGCAAAATCTGCAGGACTGATCACTGATATCTATATGTTCCCTTGCCGAGGAAAATCAGGAAGCGCCCAAGTTGATCAAATGATGTCGGCCATACCCAGCAATCTCTACGGTATGGTATGGCTGGACGTATAAACCAACCCTTCTTCAGGTTGCGGATGGGGTACTGACTATAATGGCAACTGCGCCTTTGTGACTTAAATCGTTAACAGAATCAAATCTAAGGGCAAGGCAGTGGGTATCTACGCAACCAAGTACATGTGGCAAACTATTTTCGGTAGTTTCGGAGCTTGCCCGAGCGTGACTTCTCAGCAGTTGTGGTATGCGCACTACGACAACAGTCCCAGTTTTAGTGACTTTTCAGCATTCGGAGGGTGGACTAGACCAAACATTAAACAGTTTCAGGGAGATACCACACTGTGTGGAGCTGGAGTAGATAAAAACTATTATCCTTGATTGTAGCCAAGCAAAATCATCTCTATTTAGCATATTCTTACTATATTATGATTAAACTTAAATTTTACTATGAATTTGTTACTATATACTTGTGCATAGAAAATCATGCTTACTCTTTGCTTTCCAAGGCCTCGAGAATACCACCAACAACCTAACTTCCAATTTTACCTCCAACCCTTCTTACAAGTTAAATAACTTCTGCTCTCCTGTAAAGTTTAAGTCCGGCCGAGTTCTTGTAAATAAGATTATACAGCAGTGTGAGTAGCTGTGAATGATAAGTTATGTCTGGATCCTATAGTAGTCCTAGTATGGTCTTATGGATATCACGGTTGGACATGAAGATAGGTTTGTTGTGTTTGAAACAAGCAAGATTACCTAACAGGGTTACTATTTTCTCTTATAGGATTGAAAATTTGCCTAACTTAAGTATTCTCACTAACACTTACAAAATTTTCTTATCAGTCTATGTATATGAATAGGTACTAGCATTCTCAAATTGGCATCTTTGTATGGAGAAATCGCTAGAAACAGCTAGACCACATCCATAGTATACTAAAGGTTAAGATCGCCTTTTTACTAGCCTAAATAACGGATTAGGTACTTTTACTTAGACGAGTACATAGATCTTAGATCAATCTATTGCGCATGACCATCATTCTTAACGGCTAGAGATGGATAAGCACTCCTAACATCTTCAGTGCAATTTTAGGGGATGACTAAGACTAGCTTTTAGTAATCTGACTCATTATTTATTCAATTAGAATGGCACCTACATCATACAAAAGTTACTTTAGGAGAGTCTGACTGCGCAGAAGTTAGCGAAGGGTGATTTAGACATATTGGCTACCAGTTTGATAAGAGACTTGCTGATCGGTTACTACCACTGACCGCTGTTGAATGTTTTCTATACGAATCCAAGGATCTTACGCAGAGACTATCCGCCTTGATTGCAGTCACCTTAGGAAGACTAGCCCCAATAAAAAAGAGAACAGAGTAAAGCCAGTCCTTTAATGAGTGTTTAGTGGTCATTCTACTATAGAACAAAAACTTTGGCTTTCTTCTTTTTGTCTTTGGCATCCTTGACGATACGACTATCCACTATAGAGTTCATCTACTTTAGTCTTTCCTGGAAATATGGTGAGTTAAGAAATATTATTTTGGCTTCAATACTGAAAGGCAGTAGCCATTTAATGAGTGACGAGTTAGGACCTTTGAGTATTTGTTGGGCAAGTTGTTGACTGGTCTAGGGTGATATTTCTTATCGATTTTTAACCCATATAATGAGGGTCCAGGCTATTGCTTTAAGATAGTCTTAGCCTGCCTATGAAGCCCTGCCTACTAACTGATCGATCAGTGGCCTAGTCGAGTTCTTCATGAGTTGATTGAGTTTGTAAACGAAGAGATCTTAGTCAGAGGTAGCTAGTGCCAGCCAGCATCTGCCTACTGCTTCTAGAACAGACCCACAAACATGTTCGGGTACTGTGATTTGTAGTGCTAGTAAGAGATGACTTAGAAATCGAGTGGAGGTGAGAAGATACTTGTTGATGTCTTGTTCATGATCAGCCCATAGGAGTATAAAATTCATGGAGACTTATACTAATTTAGACTATGCAAAACTAAGCTAAGTTTTCTTCTGAACGATCGAGATATGGTTGAGACAAGTGTCAACTAGCTATATATTTGGCAGAAGGTCTTTTGATTCGCTGGAGAGAAGACTATTTATAAATTACAGTATAGAGGCAGGTAGTAGAGGGTTGGAGGAGTGATTAAGAAGTACACTAACTAGTTTTTATGTTATTATTTTGGGCACGTTACCTTAATTGTTGTGTGTTCTCAAACTAAGTCTAAGCAAATTTATGGCCAAGACTGCGCTTTACGTTGATAGAGATTGCTACATAAGCAGAGCTGATAGTGAACTGAAAAGATCGCCTTCCTGCTAGATAGAGTACTGGTTGGATGAGTATAGCTATGTGAGTAAACAAAGGGCTGCATTTCTGAGGAGCGGATCGGTGTCTTGCCTGATGAATTTGACCATAGAACTGTAGACTACTCCTCTACTGAAAGTATTTAGTTATAGACTGTCGATATGCATCATTATAACTTGACATATTTGCGTGGCTTATCTTCCGTAGCTGATTCCTAGTAGCCCTTTGACTACACTCTAAGTTATTTGTTAGTAGATGGGCATTCTCATGAGTAGAGGATACTTCCATGTTACTCCTGGACTACCAATAATCACATTGTAGATGTTTCTGGTTGGTTTAAGACCAATATTCGCCAATATTAAGGCAGTGGGCTATAGGTTGAGATAGGTTTGGTCTTTGAGAAGCAGATTGTTGAGCAGGGGCGATGCGTAGTCTGTTATTTTTTAAGGAAATACCATATTGTAGGAGTTTAATAATTGCATGGCGTAGGCTAGGAAATTTAAGGGAAGGTAGCCTTTCTGAGCATGCAGGATCTGTCCTATTTATTTTTAGAAAATCTAAATAAAAAGATTATCTAGTTTGAGAGGGTAAGAGTTGGCAAGGCTAAATATTGCATGTTGGACGAAAGGCTAGAATTACAGCGAATTTTTATACTAGGCAAAAGAGGACTGTTTGGTTGTGATATTATTTACTTTTTACGGCTAACTTAAAGGTAGTGGAGTTATGGTAAGGTTGGTTTGGGACATGTGAGGGTATAGGTTGCAGGTGAAGTGTTTTTATCTATTGTTAGAGAATGGATTGCCCAGGCACTGCTAATATAGTTGCTAGAGTGTCATTCTGACTGATTTCGAGGATAGTTTTCTTGACAATATAACGCATATCTACTCCACACTTAGCTTTCCTGTCCAAGGTAACAAACCATATAGCAATCCATTAATCTGTACTAGCACGTCTAGAAAAGAATTTTATATCTATTTGCTCTGTTTGAGTATGGTTTTAACATGCTGACCTAGTACTTCCAACAACCTAACAAGAGTCTAATTTAATTATATTCTTTATAAAGATTATAGCAGCTGACTGGCTCCACTATTCCTGACAGTTTCTTATAGACTAGGATTGAAAATGATGCCCATGTAGTTCTATATAGTCTAAGCACTTATCTTCAGCAGCTTCTTATTGGGTTTAGCGAGGGGTTATGAAATCTACCCTAGTACTTGAGTGTGTGTTTATTTGAACAGTTACTTTGCCACTCTTTATCGCTACTAATGGCTGATACTGAACAGTCTGCATCCAAGCACTAGTCTGCTACCGTTAGACGATATCTTTTGAAGCAGGAAAGAGCTGTTAGCTTTTATTTGCTTTGAAGAGTGGTAGCTAAGACAGTGCATTATTCCAGCATACTGATCAAACTATTTAAAATTAAATCCAAGAACCAATCTTTTGACTATCTATAGCCAGCACTACAAACTCTACTATCTATTAAAACTTATTTCAAATAGTCGTTTGAAACAATTTTACTCAGAAACGACCATGGCTGCCAACTACGAAACTACGAATTTACGATTACCATACCCTAGGTGCTAGTGCGAGTTGATAGCAGATAGAAGTTACTGGTACAATCCTACACTGGTATCATTTAGTTGGGCAACTTTCAGCACAATGTCCTTCATGGTGGGGTAGTGTGGCATGAGTGGGTCTTGTTTCTATACAGCAACTGCCAGGGTCAGCAGAGATTATATATAAATAAACAATATTTTATGCTTTTGAGGGTGAAGGGCAATGCCTTAGACTCCCTGACTAAGACGAGATATGATTTATGGAGTTCTATGCAAATTTTGACCCAGGTGCCAATCTTCGCTGAAGATTGATAAATGTTAAATACTTTTTCGTTTGTGGCTGACTTGCAGGTACTACTGTAGGGGTGCGAAGTGAGTGGTGAGTATATCTTTGCGAGTGTTGTTGATGATATCTGGAGTGTTGTTGATGATATCTGGAGTGTTGTTGATGACATCTGCGATCTTAGGATTAACTTATGGGAATCTTTGTGAGTAGTACTACAGTTGTTTGTTTATTGCTGGATAGTCGACACTCGACTATGATCTAAGATGCTGCTATAGGGCGTATACGAAGTATTTGGGGGAAAACTAGTAAGTAAAATCTAAAAAGAAAGCAGTTATTGTAGCTTTATTGATAGTTGAGGGCTATGTTATTATTAGATTGAGTAGTTGAGTGGAGTATATGTTGGTGAATATTTTTTGATTAGTCTTGAAGATTGCTTACTAGGTGGGTATATTTTTGAGAGGACGGCTAGTATTGTTAAGCTCCAGTAGCTGATTATGCTGACTCTATATTTTGTTATGGTTTATTTGTAGTCCTCTTACTATTGCGGCGAGTATGCTGATGATGATCCAGTGATGATTCTTATCATTCAAGGCTTGCTGCTGTAGCTAAGTTATTAATTAATCCCTGAACCTATAAGAGTGTTGTCCCCAATACTTGACTATCCCTTATATCCGTTTATAACACTATAGGTGCAACTCTTTGCGGCCGTGTCTCAACTACATCATGAGTCGATACAACTAGTCTTACTACTGTTTAGGAAGAGGCAAGTAACCTACTTTGAATCTTAGTTAAAGTTATCCTTTATTGATTGTTGATATTTGCTTTTTGGCCTAAGTTTTAGCTTTGACTGGTGACTGCTTTATTGTTTTTTCTTTCACCTCCTTTTGTTTTTCTTGTGGCTACTATGGTGTTGAGTATATTTGCAGAGGGATGAGTGATTTGATCATAATTTCGAGTAGATTGATGTACTGCTGAATATATCCACTACTACATCGTGTTTTGGTTGCTGCGACAATAGATGTTATTTCAGTTAAGTAAAGAACTAAGTCGCCTAGTACTTGACTAGCAACCCTAGCCCGTCTGCTGTCTTGGTCAGGTAGCTAAGAATAGTAAGCACTTTCATCAGTCCTTAACTTCTGTTATTATTTTAGTTTATCCAAGTGAGCAATATACCAGGTAGGGCGGTGAGTGAGGGTAGTAGCTAGGGTGGGAGTAGTCCGATGGTCAGCTTGGAGTGCAGGGCAGAGATGGATCTCAATTTGATTTATGGTAGTGGTGATTGTAGTTTTTGTAGGAGGGGGAGGATCTGCTATAGCTACATTATTTAATTTGAATCAGATTATAAAAAGGGAAATCTCAAGGCGGCAAGCAACAAAGACAAGTTGTTTGTTGCTTGTTGTTTGAATTAGATACATATTGATAAAGTTGCTGGACTGATATAAATGTCCACATAGCATATATAGCTATCAACCGCCTTTTTATTTACCGTTGCCATTTAAACAGTCCCTATAATTAATACATATACATTATACATGCGCAGTGGAGACTATTATTCAGAAGACTCCAGCCACTCCAGCCACAGTCTACTCAACCAAGCATTCATCGCCTCACAACTAGACAGCCACTCTAGTCTGGGGTTTTAAGAAATCAGTGCGATACACTCGCCTGTTCTTAGATCAGGGGAGGAGGAATTCAGTCAGAATAGTTGGTAACTGATCGATGAGGGCAGCAGTAGCAATAGCAATGATTTTAATGGGGAGGGAAAGAGATTGTCGATAACACAGACTTCACTGCCTGGCTAGAATACAATTGAAGATAGGCTGGGTGTCCAGCTGTAGAAGTCGATGAAGAAGAGTAGTGGTCGCAGAGCTATTAGTAAAGTTGATTTGGGAGGCGGGAAGGAGGGTTTTGAATAGAATTGGTTGACTTAGGTGTTAAGATAAGTGAGGGATAGACCCTACTATTGATTAATGTTAATTTCAAAAAGATATTGATTCTTAAAATCATTTTAATAAGTTATAACACAGTAGTCATTATTAGCAAACAATCCTCTCCTCTAAGCTACTCCCGCCCAATAAACTACCACCCCTACCATCCCTACTATTCCTTTCTCTCATACTCTTCCTTACATTTTGTGGTAATTTCTTAAGCGTATACCACGCCGGCAACGCCAGCACCGACATCACTGGAATAAATATCTACAGCTTCAGGTTGTTGTTAGTGAACATCACTCCGATCTGAAACAAAAAACAAGTTATCGAGCCTAGTTGTTTATTTACTGAAAAGGATTAGGAACGCCCTTTGAACTAACGAGAACACACTATGTAGAGCCACCCCTAGATGAAGAAGAGAAACAAACCCCAGAAAAATGAAGATGCTAGGGTAAGAGCGAACTATTGAATCTGAATCGTGAGGTAGGCTAGGACTGTACCAAGTAGGAAGAGGGCGATTCCAATGTTACCAGTTTTAAGACTACTCACACGGTCACCTAAGTATCCACTGAGAAATCCACCCAAAGAAGCACCACAGCCGAGAGCTATGTTGCAATAGCCAGCGTATAGATTCATGAGTTCATCAGGGGTGTCCTGTGGGATCATATGGGTGATCTAGGATATATGGAAACCGTAGCAAAGTCCATCAATGATTAGCAAAACGAGAATAGAGGACATTTTGGGGTAGTATTTGAAGACCTAACCCAATGACTCTTGTTGTTGAGTAGTAGTAGGGTTGTTTGTAGGGGCAAGTGCTAATGATTAGTCTATCTCGGATGATGTTGTGTTTTATATGTTCTTGATGAAGAAAAAACAGAAAAGTATAGCTATTATTCCGGTGCAGGTGAGGCAGTAGAAGTAGACTTCTACGCTGAAAAAGCCAAGTCCGAAGGTGGTGATCATTCCTGCGGAAATATGGGACAGGCAGTAGAGTAGACTAAATATGCCAAAAAACTATCCCTTCCTGTGATTGGAGTTGGTCTGCTCGCACACCAAGTGGATGTATCTACCTTGGCTGACCCACAACAGCCCAGCTGATAGACCAGCAAGACAGGCGAACACTCCGCTCACTATGAATTTTTAGACTACTGCCACATGAGGGATGACTAGTCCAGTACTAAAATTAAGAGTGTACGCTATGGTTGCGATCAGCAGTTGATTTTTGATTTTCCAAGTGCAAGTGGGGGCATATACGGTGGAGATGATGAAAGTGAGGTAGCTGATTGCGATATTAGCGGGTGCCAGTGCAGTTACTTGTGCTTGTTCATAGATGAAGGTGAGGATGGTGAGGGAGGAGTTGGTGGCAGTGAAGAGTATGAAAAAGAGGATACTTATTTTGAGGGTTTAGAGGGTAGGGTTCATTTTGGTTCAACAAATATGACGTCGTATATAATCTACTTGTTACGATAGCCTATCATCAGAATAATTAGTAAGTTACATTGCACTATTACAACAAAAAGCATAGCCTAATTGTACGATACAAAACAGGATAAGGAAGGAAATAAATCTCAATTAAAGGTAAAAAGCTTTCAAAATTTGATAAGGAGTAGATACAACTCAATAGAAGATAAAAATCAACGATTACTTGCTTTGGCGTTGTAGCGACGAATTCTTTGTTTCTATGATTAGCTGCATGCTTGCCGATGGACGAATTACTTCACACCAGGTATCAGGGATAATTGATTGGAGTCGAATACAGAGGCGTTGAAGGGTCTGGCTTTGAATACAGGCTATTATTGTGACTGTTATATATGTAAGTATATGTGTGAGTATAAGGCGGGTTATGGCCTGACTCTAGGCTAAGGCTTACAGGCAGAGTGATAAGTATTGATAGTGGGTTTAAAACTGCACTATTTAAGTTAATCAGCTAAAGTTTCAAATCTCTTTTGTTTTATTTTATGTTAATGTTGCTACTGTGCTCTGTTCATCCTCTACATCATCGACCCAAGTCCCTCTCCCAGTGGTTTCTTTCTTTACTGCTATTCAAAACGAGGACAGTAGACCTGTTGTATGTCCTAAAGAGAAGTATACTGTTGTATTTATTTAAAATGGTTGAGACTGAGATCGCTTTGGTTCATTCTTAGGAAGTTATTGAAGACACTACTGATGCTTTTGTTGGTGTTGGGGTATCTAATGAGAGTAGTGAAGAGGATGCTGAGGTCGTAGATAAGTCCATTAGGTATGCATACTTCGCCCATGTTTATCACCCTCATAATTTTCCACAGATCGAGTAGGATGTGTCCGTTGACGTGGTTGAAGAGTTGCTGGTTGTACTGTATCCATCCCTAGAACCTAAAATATCCAGGATCCTATTGGCTCTAGTATTGTTAGATGGTCTCGAGGATAAGCATATCTTCTTAGGGCCACTAAGTAGGGCCTTATTGGTCTTTAGAGCTAGTATATTTTGAATTCTAAGATGGAGTGGGCTTTAGACGAGATATTATGGCATTTTTGACAGGCTAGTGTGTTGTTATTTGTTTAAGAGGAGTGGATGACATTATTAGTATATTTTATTTTGATATACGCTTACATCATATAGTTAATCTATTAAAAATTAAAACAAAGCAATAACGCTTAATAGTCTTATCAAACTACAGATCCTTACTTGATCATCTGAGTCTAACACCACTGGGCTGTTTTGAAAGATCTTCATCTTATTTAGTATTTAAATGGCTAGCCGTATTAATATTGCTCGCTGAATTTACATTGCTGGGTTGGTTCTCTCGACGCTGTGCCTTCTTTAGGATAGCCATTGCTACTATTATTGTTACAACTGTATATGCATACATTTACTTATGCCTAGGGTAATTCCAACGGTCAATCCGAGTATCAGTCCTATGTTTCTAACATCCTCTTATTTGTATTAAGGCACAGGGGCAGGTGGGGGCGAAGTTATCGGCTATGTAGATACTGCGCTGCCGTTTATAACAGTGAAACCAGTAAGAGTAGAGCCTGGTACTATTGTTTTGTTGAACTACTGGGCTGCTGTGTTGAGATTACTTGAGTTAGAAGTTGCCGAAGTTACTGAGGCCTATATTATTGTCGAACCTTTCCTGACTTAGTTTATTACTAAGGTCAGATCGTTGAAGAGAGCTGTGTTGTTTGGGGTCATGAGTCTCTTTATTTGATTAGACAGCTCAGTTATGTTTTTTAAAACTTAACTTGGCTAGGCATCCAAAATAACACTTATTTTGACATTTTTAGGATCCAAGCATTGCCAGCCTTTATCTTGGTAACCTTGGGCACATTTGACGCAGTAAGAAGAGCTGCCGTAGCATCTGGCGCAAGATTTATGGCAAGGAACACAAACGCCGTGAACTTAGCCTTCGGATAGAGTAAAGCCATGCTTACATTAGCTACAGATTGATGGATTGTCGCATTCGGAGCAGCCAGTTGGACATAACACACAAGACCCCTTATTAGTTAAGTAGTATCCTTTCTAGCATAACTAGCACTTAGTCTAGTCAACGCATTGAGCACAACCAGATAGCTCAGGCGAAGATGGACAAGCTAAGCATTGGCCTATAGGACTTAGGTATAGTTTAGAAGCACCACCACATGATAAACAGGAATAATTAGCACTGCAGTTATCATCTGAGGCACAAGTATTGCTTTAAAGTGTAAAACCTCCAAAACATTTGTAGCATATATTAGTATCGTTCTAGTTGCATTCAAGACAGTTGAATGGGCACTTGCTATTGCATTTTCCGTTTCTGAGAATCAGACCTGGGAAACAAACCTGACAGGTTATATTGTCTGAGCATTTCATACAGTTCTACGCGCATTTGAGGCATTTTGAATTTTAAAGATAAAAGCTAGAGGCACAACTAGTACACTAAGTTATGTTAAGGCTATTGCATCCAGTGCACTGGCTTGAACACTGAATGCATCGACTTTGGCTGGTAAGAGTGTATTTAGCTTGACATTAAGAGCAAACTGAGCTACTCTAGCAACTCTTACAGTTGCTCGAACACGACTGGCATCTAGATTGACTGAGGAAAGTGCCAGGCATGCAAGAGGTACAATTAGTGATGCTGCTAATACAAGTACGACAAGATGAATGGCAGCTAGCACAGGCTTTATTGATGGTTAGTATAGTGCCAGGGCGGCATTAGATACATCTAGTAATGTCAGTGGATGAGGAGGATTAGGAGTCAGCTACCTGACACCTAACACATACAGCTGAAGTTATTTACAGAGTGTAGCCAGGCATACATTAGGAACAAGAACCAGTATCACAGTCAGCGCAACCAATCTAACAAAATCTTTCAATTCCATTATAGAAGAAAGAGGCAATATTTTTATTTTTATTTTGTTTGACTCCTACCTATACCCTCGACACGAGTATCCTACCGTTTTTTTATGACTAGGTGAGAATGGAAACAATTTAATCGTTTTATTGATCTTATACTAAGACAGCCTATGTCCAAGTGATAGACTCATCTAGCGACATCTTGTCCTCATGAATCAACTTAACAGCAGATCCCTTAATCTAGTAGAGTCTTTCGAGCGTTTTTGAACTATTTCTGTCTAGTTCTCTCACGTAAAGATGGTTCTCAGTAAGAACTATATCGCAGTTACTGAGTTCGACTTTCAAAAGATACTAATCAAGCGTTATAACTCCAGACTAAAGATTAGTGTAATCGAAGGAAAGCAGAGTAGCTTTAGGCATAGTTTGATTATTGTCGTCTAAGGTCTTGCCGAAAATTAAAATTTTAGTATTTTGGGCTGAAATTTTGAATTAAGGTGTTTAGGTAAACTAAAGGGTTTGATCGTAAAAATTATTGGGTTA
>Ga0169931_10013331_pt1 | contig 11241 bp, 11 predicted proteins | sample Kivu_15m_20L_FD_129675 | JGI IMG/M metagenome (GOLD analysis project Ga0169931, IMG submission 129675) | Freshwater microbial communities from Lake Kivu, Western Province, Rwanda to study Microbial Dark Matter (Phase II) - Kivu_15m_20L... | ecosystem: Environmental > Aquatic > Freshwater > Lake... | reverse complement strand
TTTGGGAATTTGGCAAAGCCGACGCCCGGAATTTTCATCAGGCCGCAGGTCGGCGCGCGAGGTGTTCCCTATTGACTAATAGGGGGGCTTAAGCGCGAAGTAAAGGCCGGGATGCCGGCGAAGTCAAAAACCAAATTTTGAACCACGTTGTGTATAAAGCGGCCCTTGCCACGAAGACGCGCAAAAGCAAAATTTTTAATCGGCACGAACAAATCACCGATTCTTGGATTATATAACATTTGATGATTATGAAAACCATTTTTTACCCAAACATTTACCAAGTTTGACTAAACATCTACAGACTTCAAAAATTTCCAAATTTCACATAAAATCAATCTAAACGACAGATTTATGCTTAAAATTTTATCGCTATTTTCAACAGTTTTTATCGGGCCGCCTCCGCCATCCGCGGGCGAAGCGGAAAGAGCTGTCGGCTATGCCGAAATCCCCTTTAACGATCCCCATTTTGAAATCGAACGGACGCTATCGGTTTGGTATGGAGTCGAAGATGGCGAGAAAGGTGTTGCCTCGCCAATCCCTTGGGACGTTTTTCAGGTCTCATCAGCGGCTCCGGAGGAAGGAGAAAAGCAGCCCATCGTCATCCTATCGCATGGGAACGGCGGGAATCCGCATCAGCTTTCCTGGCTGACGAAGGAACTGATCCGGAACGGATTTCTCGTCATTGGAGTCAAGCACTTGGACTGGATCGACGGCAAGCCGCACATCAACCACTGGATGCGGGCGCGCGATGTCGGGGTCATGATCGATCAACTGGCGAAAAGCCGCTTTGCGGCAAATGCCGACTTGGAAAGGGTCGGGATCGCCGGGTTTTCTCTCGGAGGAACTGCAGCGGTATGGGTAGCGGGCGGCCAATCGACGCGGCTCGACCGGCTTGTCCCCGGAGCGGAAAGCGTCGCTCATCCCGATGAGTTTGTTAGAGTCCAAGAGGCGGCGGCAACTCTGGACAAAGAAATGATGGCCCATGATTGGAAAGATCCCCGCATCAAGGCGGCCTTCTTACTCGCGCCCGCTTGGGGATGGGTCTTCGATCAAGAGGGGTTGGCCAAAATCAATGTGCCTGTTTCGATCGTCGCTCCTGAAAATGACGGCCTGCTTATTACGGCAGGCAACGCCGGGGTGTTTGCAAAAGGGATACCTAACGCCTCGTACAGGCAGATCCCGGGAGAGGCCAGGCACTGCATCTTCCTGTCCAAGCCGAATGAAGAGCGGCTCGGAGAAATCCCCGCTAGCGTCCTGCCTCTTTTGAATGACGGTCCCTCGGTAGACCGGACAGGGGTCCAGAACGAGGTCGCCGCCGAAGCCGTCGATTTCTTCAAGCTGCATGTGTAAAAAAAAACCGGCCCGAAGGGGCCGGTCATCAGTCTGAGAAAATCAACGACGAGAATCGCTGATTCAGGGTCTCCGGGTATAGGAGCGTACCGCGCTTGACTGCGTCGGATAGGTCGGGACGAAAGATGGGCCGTTATTCGTACAGCCATTTCCGCCATTCACTGCCGCTCCAACTGTATCGATCACATTGTCAATGCCTCCGAATCCTGTCAGATACCGGGTAAATGCATTGGTGAAATTCACAACCCCCGTAGGAGCTCCATTCGTGATGCCGCTCGGCATAACGACTAGATGATCGCGGAAAAAGGAATAGACCCCGACGCCATACCCGTTATGAGTAAACGTCCCGGTAATCCCCGACCTTGGAGAAATCCGGTAGCCGCTATAGGCTTGGTAGGCGCTTGTCACGTCATAGGGGTACTCGGCTTGGTACAAATAGCAGCTGCCATTATTCCCTGTCCAAATGGATAGGTCTTGCAGGGTATGCTCCGCTCCCACCCCGTAGCAAATGACGTTATCGCCATTCACCTGCATCGCGTTATTGCAAGGGTTGTACTCATTCTCAATTTCGACGTTGTTTTGGGTCGCATGATCCGCTCTCCAAAGCCATAGATTATCGCAAATGACATTCGCATTATTGATCTGAACCATGACATCAGTCCGGACTTGCGTTGCCGGATCGGAAGTCGGCACTACAATTCCCCCAACGCGGCAGAAGATATCATACATAAATCCCCTGATTTGGCTGGCGGCGGTGATAGGAGACGCGGCTTCCTGCGTCGTGCCCCATTGTAGAAGCGGTGAAAACGTTCCCGAATAATTCGGAGGTGTGTTCGCTTCAAGAAGTATCCCCCCTATGCGAACCCCCGTCAGGCCATCCGATACGACGATGCACGATTGGCCGTTGTTCGAATTCAAGGTTGGGAACCCGATCCCTAAGATCGTTATATTGCTTTGCGTCACCGTAATCGGTCCGCCCAAGCTATTGTATATCCCGGGCGTCAAGACGATATGCAACCCCATGGCAATCTTCGCATTGATCGTGGCTGCCGTATCCGTCGGAAGGGCCACATACACATTCGTAAAATTGACTTGGGTCGTATTTGTATAGCCGGTTGTTGGATCAGGACCGACTTTATTTTGCTCAATGTTAGGAATTTCCAGGTAATATAAACCGCCGGAAAAGGAAATGTACGGTTTTTCTGCAATCCAGGGCGTGGACGCGACATTCGTGAACGCAGTCCCTCCAGGATTTTGCGTGTTGCCCGTTGCAGGAATGCTCCCGCCCGTACACCCAAGATAGACAAAACTCCAGGCGCCGCCCGTCACCCAATTGAACGAGCTGTTGCGGAACAGAAACTGCTGCTGGGAACCGGGGGACATGCCCAATTGACTTCCCATATACGCTGCCGCAGGGTCGACCACGCAATCGGCCAAAAAGCCGCCGCTTGCAAAGCTGGCCGGATAACTGTCAGCAGGTCCATTCGTATAATCAAAAAGCAAAAGATTCGCATAAGTCCCCGCCACGTGGATTCGACGTAATGGACAGGCTTGGGAGACGGCCCAGAGCATCCCGGGAGGCCCCATGTTGTGCGAACAGGTAAACCATCCAGTCGAATTTGGAGTAGTCCTAAAATTTTCAGCGGATCTCCAAAAGGTATTGAGCGATCCAACGCACCAAAACGGGTTGTTTTGCACCGCCGTTACGCCGGTGATGGTCGTATCGTCCATCGAACGGCCAAGGCCGTAGACCGACATATAATAGCCGACATACAAGGGGGTCATGTTGCCGAGCAGATCATAAGAGCCGGGTTGGAATAAAAAAGCGAACCTTTGACTACTAAACTCCCCTACGTCCGTTCCGGTAAGCATAGCTCCCACAGGAGGACATGTGCCGGGGCGAGGGCAAGCAGCCACGTCGCCTGCCGGATCGCACGATGGCCACGTCCCGCCGTTCGTCGCTTGAGCAGCTGTGAAATCCGCTACGATCGTTCCGAGTGGCGTCATCGGAGTATATACCTTCACGTTAGCAGGCCACGTAGGCGGATTCGGCTCCCCATAGAGAACCGCCGCGCACGCGAGCGTCAAAACCCAAATTGTTTTATTCATTAGGTCTCCCTTTTGTTTAGAAATCCACGCGGGCATTCACTGTTACGCCATGCAAGAAGAGATTGTTGCTCGCAGGATTGACGCCTTGAATGAAGTTGTCGTTCAACGTTCTGAGCATGTTTTGGCTCCAGAGCATGTTGAAATCATACGTCGCGCTCAAGTCGAACCGCGCTTTGTTGCTCCAATAGCCGCTCCAGCCGATCCCTAAATTCGATTCGGCCATCGGCTGCAGGAACGTAGGATTCGACATGCTGTAGGACGCAGGATCTGTACGGGCGGTCAAAGCAGTTTCGGAATGGGACAGAGTCGTATACTTTGTGTAGAGAAGGCTTGCCCCGAACGCACCTTGGAAGCGGAACTGGGAGCCTGCCAGCCAATGCCACTCAACGCCGCCTCTAGGCCCAATCCCCCATCCGCTCGAACGGTTTGTGGAAACCATTTGCGACGGCCCTGCCGCATTCAAAATGCTGTTCAGCGTGATGTGGTAGGATTGGCGGATCCAGGAAGAGCGCAAACCGCCGAAAGGAGTTACCGTCCAGTTGCGGCCCATGTAATGGGGACGGGACATCGTCGCATCCAACCAATCGATTCCCAGGCGCCATTGGCTGCTTGCAGACGAGGCGGCAAGAGGCTGCTGGGTCGAAGAGGATTGAACGAACCAGCTCGTCAAGAAGAGGACGCCTGTTCCGTTCGGCTGGCTTTGAGCGGCGAAGGAAGTGTTGACCTTCTGCCGCACATAGGTGTAATCGGCGCGCAAGACCCAATCGTCTACGCCGGGCATTCCGCCTACGCCCACTTTAAAACCGGAACTGTACTCAAATTTTGGGTACAAGATATTGGAACTTGTATTCGGCGGGAGGACGGTGCCTCCGACCAAGACTCCTTGGGTCGCGACATCCAATCCGCCTTCTCCGGCATACCAGTAGAGATAGGAAGCATCGAAAAACCCACCCCACTGGCACGGCATCGCAACGGTTGCTGGCAAGTTGTATGACGGGGCGCAAGATGAAACAAGCGGCGTATCCCCTTGATAAAAATATGAACAGCTTTGAGAAGAAGAGCACGATGAAGCGCCGCCTTTCCCTTGCTGTGTAACTTGCGCTTCAGCCATCACGGCCATACAGATTCCTGCTAAGATCAAATTTTTCATAAGCCTCCCTATGGGTATAGATTCAACCTATGCCGTTTTGGGGTTTTTGTAAAATATTTTCTCTAAAATTATCCGTAATGGATCGGATGAGAAGGGGCGAACTCAATGTTTCGGGCGGGGACGGACGGTCGCGGCCAACACCTGGTTCCAAAGAATTTGGAATTGATAGTCAGGGTTGATTTCTACGATTTTTTGCATCACATCCTCTTGGGTGATGAAATCGAATGCTTCTGTGCCAAAACAGGGGACATCGTCGATTAATATCGTATGGGTTTTGACCGGATGCAGTGCGATTTGGGCGATCTCTTCTAAAAGCGGCGTGTTCTTCATGCCGTCTCGCACCGGCGGATAGCGGTGCGCATCGAGAAAAAAAGTGATCGGCGTTGCGATTTTCTCGATGATCCGCCACAGCTCGGTTCCCGAATCGCCCTCGTATATGAAAACACGGCGCTGCCACTCGAATTGCTTCCTGCACACTTCGATGCTATGCGGATCCAAGTCGATCGAATGGACGAATCGAAAACATTGGGCATCCAGCGCTCTGGCAATCGATCCTCCGCCCGAGCTGCCCGTTTCCACATAATGGAAATTCGGATAATCGCGGAAAAAATTATAAGAAAAAAAACCCTCGCAATAGTTCACGAATGGAAGAGCGCTTAAAAGAAAGCAGAATGCGAGGAGATTCATGAATCCCCTAGCATATCGTCTGCAAGTTCTTTGGCCAGCTTCCCGTCGACCGCCGGGTTCAAGGCTCTGATGCTTTTCATGACAAGGCCGATGTCCTTCTTCGATTTCGCCCCGGAGCTTGCGATCGCCTCGGCGACAATCCGCTTCGTTTCCTCATGGGATGGCGCCTTAGGCAAAAATTCCTCGATGATCGCCATTTCGCTCTTGAGCCGATCCACGATCTCCATGCGCCCGCCGGCAGCCGCTTGTTCGACCGCCTCTTGCAAATTCCCATAGTACGTTTTGAAAAGCTTCGCGACTTCAGGATCCGGGATACTGCCCCGCGCATCGACGGCTAAAACTTTCGATTTCAGCATACGGAGCGTGTCGAGCCGCACCTGGTTCCGGCTGCGGATCGCTTCTTTAATTCCTTCATTGACCTTTTCAAATAGCGTCATCGGTTTTTCTCCTCGGATTGGAACCGATGATCGCACCTCGGCGCGTATCCTTCAATAAGAATTGAGACCGAATGAGGCGAGCTTTTTTACCGTTGTTTCCAAATCCTCATGGCGGATACCAGGAATCCCAAGATCTTCCGCGACTTGAACGAACATGGCCCTGTCCTCAATGTAGACGACTTCGGAGGGGGGCGTTTGGGCGACATCGAGGGCAAGCCGGTAGATCTCTTTATCCGGCTTCCTTAAGTGGACAAAACAGGATGAAATAAAAAAATCGACGAACCGGTTCAGGCGGAATTTTTCGATCCGGTATTCGTTCAGCTCCCGGCCTTCATTGCTAACGACAGCTACCTTTAACCGGTACTTCTTTTTTAAGCGGCAGATCAGTTCAATCATCCCCGGGAGAGGTTTGGACTCTCCGTACATGAACCTCTTGAACGCAGCTGGCGTGAAAGGGCGCTTTTTGTAGAAGATCACTCGGTTCAGGTACTCCTCCAAGCTCGTCTTCCCCACTTCGTAGGTATCGAACATCGCATGGTGCCGCCCGTTTAGTTCAACAAGATCGAGCCCGAAGCGCGCCGCCGCCTTCTCGCGCGACTCCCTCCCCCATCCGTTCGTAAGCAAAACGCCGCCGATATCTACAAAGAGCGCCGATACTTTCCTTTTCTTTTTCATTCACCTGACTCGATATGGAATTTATGGAGGAATCTGTGCAGAAGAGGCAAAACCAAAATGCTCATCGCTGCGACGAGAGCAAAAGGGCAAAGGATAGCATACGCTGACGAGAATACTTTGGCCGCCGCCGTTGGACTCGGATATTCCGACCCCAGCCCTCCGAAAAACATCGATGCTTCATAAAAGGAATCAAGCCAAGAAAGCTGCTTCAAAACTCGGAAACCTGCCATCCCGACGAAAAGAACCGCGGCTACGAAAAGCGATCCGAATAGAAAACTCCACAGCATCCGGATAACGAACGCAGATCGAGGAATCAAAGGAAGTTTATGATGTTCGAATCTCAAGGATACAGCCCGCTTTGCGCTTCGTTAGCTGTCTGTCCTTATCACGAAGATCGCTATTTTCGCACAAGACCGCATGACTCGAACCGCTCCAAGATCGAAGGCATGCTCCGTTTGCCAAATCCGATCCGGAAAAAGTTCCCGGGCAGGCCGAAAACCGATCCCGGCATAACGAGTACCCCTTGTTCCCGGACGAGAGACTCCGCGAATTCATCGACCGGAGTTTGTCCGAGAAGCTCGACAAGAGCAATGCTTCCGCTTTGGGGGCGGGTCCAGGAAAAGCGGTCCTGGTTCCTCTCCATAAATGCATCGAGGAGGCTTAGGTTATTGAGGAGGATCGAGCGGTTTCTGGCCCAAATTTTCTCCTTGGCGCGAAGCGCAATGACCGCAAGGATTTCGCTCGGCGAACTGTTGCAGATCGAAGTATAAAGCTTATAGGAGCCTGCGTCTTGGATAAACGAGGCGTCTTGCGATGCGACCCAGCCGACCCGCACCCCGGCTAGGCCAAACGATTTGGTCATGACGTTAAGCGAAATCCCCTTCTCATACGCATCGGCGATCGGGAGGATCCGGCGGCTCTCGTCGATCTCCAGATAGCGGTAAACTTCGTCGCAAAATAGGTAAGCCCCTGACTTCCTGGCTAGGGTGATAATCCCGTCTAGGGTTTCAGGGTCCAAGACGGTCCCGGTCGGATTGTGGGGGTAGTTGAGGACGATCAGCTTCGTATCGGGGCGAATGGTGCGACGCATCGCGTCGAGATCGAGCCGCCAGCCGTTTTCCGGCGTTAACGAGACTTTTTCCACTCTCGCGCCCAAGGCGATCGGCAGATTCACTAGAGATTCATAGCAAGGGTCGACGACAACGACATGGTCGCCGGGGGCTACGAGGACCCGCATCGAGCAGTAGATCCCCTCTTCCGCGCCGGCAAACGTAAGGATCCGCTCCTCATCCAACGTGTTATAGAGGCAAGAGAGTTCCTTCCTCAGAAGCGGATGGCCGGGCGACTCGGTGTATCCAAGAGTCATTTCGTCCCAAAGGGTTCGGGTCTCATCGTCAGCGAAGCTTAAAATCTCATCTAAACGCCAGGTCTCGGCATCGGAAGAGCAAAGGAGGTAGGGCGAGGAAAATTCGTATTTTTTCCAGAATTCTTCGAGGCGGAAAGGAGGCAGTTTCATAAACAACCCACATTTTGAAAAGAGAAATTTTATCTTGAACAAGGGGTTAAAGTCTACTCATTCTCATTTTCAAACTTTCGGAGCTAAAAAGCTGGTTTTCAATCCCATTGAGGCTTACCATTAGGGCGCTATGAATACATTGGATCAAGACGGACTATTTTGGCTCGCCGCGATTGCGGGATCCGGGCTCTTTGCGCTCCAATTCCTCCTGAGCCTCTTCGGTTCCGGGGATGGGGATGAGGGCGGAGACGGCGGCGCCTTCGACGCGGCCCGGGTGAAATGGCTCTCGAAGCAAGCCGTCACCGGATTCTTGATGATGTTCGGGTGGACGGCGCTTGCATGCAGTAAGGAATTCGGCCTAGCCCTCCCGTGGACGATCGCGCTTGCCTTGTTAGCCGGAGCCGCAGCTATCTTCGTCTCCGGGCTTCTTTTCAAAGGGGCGAAAAAACTGCACAGCCCCGGCTCCATTTTCGATCTAGATCAATCGATCGGGAAAGAAGCTACCGTCTACCAGAGAATTCCCAAAACGGGAACCGGCAAAGTGACGGTCTTGATCGGCAAGGTCATCCACGAAGTGGACGCCGCATCGCTCAATGGCGAGGAGATCGAGTCGTTCTCCCAAGTCCTCATTTCAAAAAAAATCGACGAGAAAACGCTCGCCGTCAGCCCAGTAGGTAAATCATGAACTTGCCCTATTTCAGCACATCAGTCTTCGGATTTTTGCTTTTCGTGTTTTCCATCCTTCTTTTTCTAGCGAAGCTTTACCGAAGATGCCCCTCGAATAAAGTCCTCGTCATCTACGGCCGGGTCCGGGGAAGTCAGGCGGTCCAATGCTACCACGGGGGCGGAACCTTCGTATGGCCCTTGATCCAAGGGTACGCGTTTATGGATCTCACCCCGCGAACGATCCACATCCCGCTGAAAGGCGCTCTCTCGCATCAAAACATCCGCGTCAACGTGCCCAGCACCTTTACGGTCGCGGTCGGCCTTACGCCGGAAATCATGAACAACGCTGCGATCCGCCTCCTCGACCTGGACCACAAAGAGATCGAGTCGATGGCGACCGAGATCATCATCGGACAGCTTCGCTTGACCGTTGCATCGCTTCGGATCGAAGAGATCAACCAAGACCGGGAGCGCTTCCTCGAATCGATCAAGAAAAACATCGAGCCTGAGCTCCATAAGATCGGTCTGACCCTCCTCAACGTCAACATCACCGATATCACCGACGAGTCGGACTACATAGGCAGCATTGGGAAAAAGGCGTCAGCTACGGCCGTCAACCAAGCGAAGGTCGACGTTGCCGAGCAGGAAAAACAAGGGGAGATCGGACAGGCGCTCGCCCTAAAAGATAAACGGGTTTCGGTCGCCTCCTATCACGCCGAAGCGGTCAAGGGCGAAAACGAATCGAAGGCCGACATCGCCCTCGCAAACGCGATCCTAGCCCAAAAAGAGGCTGAAGCATCCCAACAAGCCCAGGTCGCAAAGCAGGTCGCTGAAACCGAAATCCAACGGGCCCGCGCGAAGGCGCAGGCGCAGCTTCTCGAAGCGGAACAGGTCGTTCCCCAAGAGATCTTGAAGAGGAAAATCGAAATCGAAGCCCAGGCCGAAGCGAACAGCAAGATCCTTGTCGCCAAAGGAGAGGCCGAAGCGATTCTTGCCATCAAGCAAGCGGAGGCCGAGGGGATCCAAAAACTTCTCGACGCGAAAGCGAAGGGCTATAAACAGCTCATGGCTGCCTGCGGCGACGATGCGAAGAGCGCATCTACGATGCTCCTTATCGAGAAACTTGAGGAGATCGTGAAACTGCAAGCCGAGGCGATTAAAAATATCAAGATCGACAAGATCACCGTCTGGGACAGCGGCGCTGCCCAAGGGGACAAGTCGACGACCTCGAACTTCATCAGCCAGTTCGTCAAGTCGCTGCCCGCCCTGCATGACGTAGCCTCCATGGCTGGCCTAGACCTGCCGAAATACCTCGGCCAAGTCAGTCAGGAGAAGGCAAAGCTCGGAATGGAGTAGGCGTTAGGGAGTGTTCCAAGAACACTCCCTAGGCTTGAACCCACGTGCCGTGTCCGCCCTGGTCCTTGAACGAATGGATCTTGCCAATCCGTTTTAGGTGTTCAAACATAAGAATCTCAGACGCCTTCGGAAATCGGAAATCCGTGAGCATAACAGACCGCCTGGAAATCGATGAAGAAGACGTTTTCAGGGCTGCATTGATCGAAGATACGATCTTCCGACAATCCTCCTGTAGCGCAGGGTCGATTTCGCTCAGATCCGATTCGGCAAGAAGAACGGGGGCGTCATCCTTGCCTCCGTATTCTTTGATCTGCCAGCGGCGCACTTCCAGCTCGGCTGCATGAATTCTCGCCCTTGCCGATTCGTAGGGAGCGGTATGGATGTCTTTTGGGCACTTGGATTCGTTTTGGAGCCGGTTTGCAACCGCTGCGAAATTAGCGGGGGTAAGCCAATCGATCAATGAGTGATCCTCTTGACCGAAAAGATATAGGCTTGTTTCAGCGGAATGGCCCAGCATGCTGGAATCAACGATGCCAAGCCCCGATCCGTCTCTAAGGAGCGGCACGTTGGTTGGTTTTAAGTCTGTGAGGCCGGTTTCGCAAACAAGAGAAGTCAACTCCTCGAAAAACCCATTGAGTGTCGCCAGGCTTTTTTCATCGCGGCTCAATCCTTCGAGAGTTTCTTTCATCTCGTAAAAATTATGGCTCACGACCGGAAGGAGCTCTTCCACAACGAGATTGACCTCAACTTTTTTTCCGTCGGAGCTTTCGAGTTCAGGAATAAGAAACGCCCTTGGAACGCGGAGATGGCTGAGCCCCTTCTCCTGACAAATAGACTGGATTTTTTGGATTTTCGACAATCTCTCTTCCGCCTCGGAAAGCGTCCGAAAAGTTTTGAGAACAGCCTGGGGGATCGAGCGAAGCTGCCCCATGCAATCGGTGCTTTCGAAATAACGATATTCAGGATGGGTCGAATCGGGATCGCCTCTAGCCAAATCCCAATTTCTTTTCCAATCCAACAGCGTATCTTGTTTTTCGGCAATCCGGCGGCGGATCTCTACCTCGTCCCATGACGGGAGCGGCCGGATCCGCCCAACAGCTTCTCTCAATTCTTGAAAGTCCTTTACAGATTCAGCTCGCTGGATCCGCTCAACATCCAAAACGCTCCGTTCTTGAGCCGAAAGGTCTGCTTCTCTCAGCATCGCATCAATAAAGGAAGCCTGGAGATCCATCTGGATGGCGATCCGGATGGCGAGCTGTATTTCCGGCCCCGAAAAGGAGGAAAGCTCGGCAAGA